>Ga0207655_1000767_pt1 | contig 35911 bp, 33 predicted proteins | sample KBSM44metaG_FD_184398 | JGI IMG/M metagenome (GOLD analysis project Ga0207655, IMG submission 184398) | Miscanthus rhizosphere microbial communities from Kellogg Biological Station, Michigan, USA - KBS M4-4 metaG (SPAdes) (version 2) | ecosystem: Host-associated > Plants > Roots > Rhizosphere >... | reverse complement strand
GTTTAACTTTTGCAGTTGCCAGACCGCAAGCTGTTTTAACAAATCAAAAGGGGTTTTGATAACTGGCTCAAAGCTGAAAGCTTTACGGAACCCCCAGCCTAGCTGGGGGTTTTCTGTGCACAAAAAACAGGCACAATTTCTTGTGCCTGTTGAGGTTATTTGCTTGGTGCTGGGTTCACCGGGGGATTGTCCTTTTCCATCGTCGCCAGGTCATTGGCGATGTGGACGGTTTCATCCAGATACGGATCGGGTTCCTGATAATCCTTCGGCAAATCATCCAGTTTCTTCAACAGCGGCTTGCCTTCACGCTTGTAACGATCGTTAATGCGCGCCAGACGGGTCGCATCATCTTCCTCATTCTCTTTCTCACGCTGAGCGTAATTCAGTGAGGCGATGTAGCGGCGGTCCTTCAATGCGTTGAAATGGGCAATATCTTTGGCGATGTACTGGAATTCCGGATCTTTGGCAATTCGCTCTTTATGCTGTTTCAGCAGCTGCGGACCAAACGGCATCATATCACCCGTTTTAACGAAGGTCGCGGCATTGATACTGTCCCACGGCAGAGCGTTATCCTCAAACTTCTCACCGGTTTCCGTCTCTTCGCTTCCGGTTGGCAGCATGATGTCCGGGGTAACACCTTTACGTTGGGTACTGCCGCCATTGATGCGGTAGAACTTCTGAATGGTGTACTGCACGGAACCCAGCGCTGGCCATTCCGGGCGCAACATCTGATCGTAGATGCGGTTCAGCGAACGGTACTGCTGGACGGTGCCTTTCCCGAAGGTCGGTTCACCGACAATCAGCGCCCGGCCATAGTCCTGCATCGCGGCGGCAAAAATTTCAGATGCCGAAGCGCTGAAGCGATCAACCAGCACCACCAGCGGACCTTTGTAATACACCACGCCATCGGTATCGCTGTCTTCGCGCACTTTGCCGTTGTTATCGCGCACCTGCACCACCGGACCAGATGGAATGAACAGACCAGAGAGCGATACGGCTTCCGTCAGTGCTCCACCGCCGTTGCTGCGCAGGTCGATAACCACGCTGCTGACGTTTTGTTTTTCCAGTTTCTGCAGTTGCACTTTCACATCATCAGTGAGGCCAACGTAGAAGCCAGGGATATCCAGTACGCCGACTTTTTCTTTACCGACGTTTTTAACTGACATCTTCACGGCACGGTCTTCGAGACGAATACGCTCGCGCGTTAAGGTGACGATGCGGGTTTTGGTACCTTTACCCGCAGGCAGGATCTCAAGGCGCACTTTGCTGCCCTTCGGCCCTTTAATCAATGCCACCACGTCGTCCAGGCGCCAGCCGATGACATCGACCATCCCTTTACCGGTCTGGCCGACACCGACGATGCGGTCGCCTACGCTTATCGCTTTGCTCTTCGCTGCCGGGCCACCTGCCACCATGGAATTAATCATGGTGTAGTCGTCATCCATTTGCAGTACCGCACCGATACCTTCCAGAGAAAGGCTCATTTCGGTGTTGAATTGTTCAGTATTGCGCGGGGAGAGGTAGTTGGTGTGCGGGTCAATTTCGTGCGCAAACGCGGTCATCGCCAGAGAGAACACGTCTTCGCTGTTGGTCTGAGCCAAACGGCGAATGGCGAACTTGTAGCGACGGGTCAACGTTTCGCGAATTTCTTTATCGTCTTTCCCGGCAAGCTTAAGGCTCAGCTCGTCATATTTGACTTTACCGTCCCACAGCGCGTTCAACTCGGCCACATCCTTCGGCCACGGCGCTTTGCTGCGGTCAAGGTTGTAGGTGTCGTTTCCGGTGAAATCCATCGGACGCTCAAGCACTTTGAGCGCGTACTGATAGCGCTCAAAGCGGCGCTTTTGCGCCAGATTAAACAGGTCGTAAAAAACATCCAGTTTACCACTACGCAGTTCGTCGCCGACCTGCGATTTACGTGATTCAAACTGGGAAATATCACTGGCCAACAGCACGTTATGGCTGTAATCCAGCAGATTGAGATAACGGTCGAAGATTTTCGCCGAGAACGCGTTGTCGAGATCGAACTGGCGATAATGAGAACGGGTAAAGCGAGACGTCACACGCTCGCTTACCGTTGCGTGCTGAGCCTCTTCCTTAAGAACTGGAATCTGGTCAGCACGAGTAATATCGTCCACGGCGAACGACTGGCCTGCCATCAACAGCATGCCAGCGAGCGCGGTGACCTTAAAAAAGTTGTTCATGCCAGGCCCGGCCTCCGTTTCAGAACACTAAGTGTTCTGCGCGTACAATCATTGACATACCAGAAGTCAGCTGTACACGAACGCCATCTTTGGTGATTTCCAGTACAGTGGCGTCCATTGCGTTATTGCCCGCTTTCACCTTCAGAGACTGGCCAACGCTCAGTTCAGAAATGTTTGATACCGGGGTATGACGCTCTTCACGTTCCGGACGTGGCGCTTTCGCGGCGGCCGGTTTTGCTGCCGGACGCGGTTTATTAGCACCCGCATCTTTACGTGGAGCTGCCGGACGCGGTTTACGCTCACGGCGCGGCGCATCAACAGGCTCACCCGCAGCAATAGCGGCTTCACGTTTTTTCGCCTGCTGCTCAGCACGCTGTGCCTGCACACGGGCTTTCGCTTCTTCAAGCTGCTGACGCGCGTGAGTCACATGCTGCTCATCCAGCTCACCGCATGGGTTCCCGTCGAGATCAACACGGGTCGCGCCCGCTTTGATGCCGTACAGGTAGCGCCAGCTGGAAGTATAAAGACGTAGGGCGGAACGAAGCTGGGTTTTGCTGAGGTTCATTTCACCCTCAACGCGAGTCACCAGATCCTGAAAAATTCCAATTTTCAGCGGGCGTGCTTCACCTTCGGCGCTGAAACACTGTGGGAATCGTTCGGCCAGAAAAGCGATAACTTCTTTACTGCTATTCAACTTAGGTTGATTTTCCATGAAATTTCCTGATTACAACGGACGTAGCCAACATACCGCGGGCATGAACAGGCGTCATTATAATGACGCCATCGGTAAATGCTACGTTATCCGTTGATTATCCTGCGACAGGCTGAAAGAATTTGTGATAATCGGTCGCCGCAAGCACCTGTTCAAGGTGGCCGACCAGCTCACGAAGCCCCTGTTCATCTTCAGTCGTGAAGCGGGAATACGCGGGACTGTCGATATCCAGCACCCCAATAATGTGTCCGTTTACCACAAGTGGCAGTACGATTTCTGAGTTGCTTGCCGCATCACAGGCAATGTGACCGTCAAAGGCATGAACGTCTTCTACGCGCTGGACACGATTTTGTGACACCGCGGTGCCGCATACGCCACGTCCGACCGGAATACGTACGCAGGCAATTTTGCCCTGGAACGGGGCTAAAACCAGCGTATCACCTTCGAGAAGATAAAAACCGACCCAGTTAACCTCAGACAGGCGTTCAAACAGCAACGCACTGGTATTAGAGAGTGTGGCTAAAAAACTGGTTTCACCTGCCATTAATGCCTGAAAATCGCGGTTAAGATCCGCGTAAAACTCTGATTTGCTCATTATTCAATCACTTGTTGTCTTACTTCGAAGCCGGTCATCGCCGACGCATAGCCTATTAAAATAAGCATTAAATGCGTTCAGGCTCAAGATGAATCCATTCATAGGTTAAGATAGAGTTATACATTCATTTCTAAAGCTAATAAATGGCACTAAGAGCTTCTCAAATTTCGCCGGGTAAAAAAATCACCGTCCATGCGATTGGCAATCCGCTGGCACCACCGGAATATCATCGCTGTCCCCAGTGTGACGTGCTGTTCAGTCTGCCTGTGGTCAAAAGGACGCAGAGTGCATATTGCCCACGGTGCGATGCAAAAATTCGTGATGGACGTGACTGGTCGCTGACCCGCCTCGCGGCGATGGCTGTTACCATGATGTTGCTGATGCCTTTTGCCTGGAGCGAACCGCTGCTTCGTCTGCATCTTCTCGGGGTGCGCATTGATGCCAACCTGATGCAGGGGATTTGGCAGATGACCGAACAGGGCGACCCCATTCCCGCCGCGATGGTGCTGTTTTGCAGTGTGGGCGCGCCGCTGGTGCTGGTGATTGCTATCGCTTATTTATGGCTCGGTAATATTCTCGGCATGAATCTTCGCCCGGTGCTGCTGATGCTGGAGCGCCTCAAAGAGTGGGTAATGCTGGATATCTACCTCGTTGGGGTCGGCGTGGCGTCGATTAAGGTCCAGGATTACGCCTTTCTCCAGCCGGGATTGGGGCTAGTCGCTTTTATTTCTCTGGTGCTGTTGAGTATCTTGACGCTGATCCATCTCAACGTCGAACAGCTCTGGGACCGTTTTTATCCTCATCGTCCTGCTCAACGCCCCGATCCGGGTCTGCAGGTGTGCTTGGGCTGCCACCACACCGGATTCTCAGACGCGCGCGGGCGCTGTCGTCGCTGTCACATCCCGCTTCGTCATCGCCGGGCGTATAGCCTGCAAAAAAGTTGGGCGGCGCTGATTGCCTCGCTGATTTTTTTAATCCCGGCGAACCTGCTGCCGATTTCGATAATCTATGTGAATGGCGCTCGCCAGGAAGACACGATCCTGTCCGGGATAATCTCGCTCGCCAGCAGCAATATTCCGATTGCGGCCGTGGTGTTTATCGCCAGTATTCTGGTGCCTTTCACCAAGGTGCTGGTGTTGATTACCCTGTTGGTATCCATTCACTTTAAATGTGAACAGGGATTGCGCACCCGTATCCTTCTGTTGCGCTTTGTGACGTGGATTGGTCGCTGGTCGATGCTCGATTTGTTTGTCATCTCGCTGATGATGTCGCTTATCAATCGCGATCAGTTACTTGCTTTTACTATGGGACCCGCTGCGTTTTATTTCGGTGCTGCGGTAATATTGACTATTCTTGCTGTTGAATGGCTGGACAGCCGCTTACTTTGGGATGCACATGAGTCAGGAAACGCCCGCTTCACCGACTGAAGCGAGAATTAAAACGAAACGCCGTATCTCCCCTTTCTGGCTGCTGCCGGTCATTGCCTTGCTGATTGCGGGCTGGCTTATCTGGAATAGCGTTGAGGATCGCGGCACTACCGTGACTATCGATTTTATTTCTGCCGATGGCATTGTTCCCGGCCGAACGCCTGTGCGCTATCAGGGCGTTGAAGTGGGCACCGTGGAAGAAATTAGCCTGGCGAAAGATCTCAACCGTATTGAGGTCAAAGCCAGCATTAAAGGCGATATGAAAGATGCCCTACGCCAGGAAACGCAGTTCTGGCTGGTGACACCAAAAGCGTCACTGGCAGGGATATCGGGTCTGGATGCGCTGGTTGGAGGGAACTACATCGGCATGATGCCGGGTAAAGGTGAAAAGAAAGACCACTTCACCGCGTTAGATACGCAGCCTAAATATCGTCTGAACAACGGCGAGCTGATGATCCATCTGCATGCTCCGGATTTAGGCTCACTCAACAGCGGCTCACTGGTGTACTTCCGTAAAATCCCGGTCGGACGCGTGTATGACTATGCGATTAACACCAATAATCAGGGCGTCACCGTTGATATTCTGATTGACCGCCGCTTCACGAATCTGGTGAAAAAAGGCAGCCGATTCTGGAACGTGTCCGGTATTAAAGCGGATGTCGGCCTGAGTGGCGCGAAAGTGCAGCTCGAAAGCCTGGCGGCACTGGTCAACGGCGCGATTGCCTTTGACTCACCGGAAGCCTCGAAGCCTGCCGAACAGAATGATGAGTTTGGCCTGTATGCCGACCTGGCGCACAGCCAGCGTGGGGTCATTGTCAAACTCGACCTGCCAGACGGCGCGGGTCTGAAAGCGGGCTCGACTGCACTAATGTATCAGGGGCTGGAAGTCGGTCAGTTGACCAAGCTCGACCTCAATCCGGGCGGCGCGGTCAGCGGTGAAATGACCGTTGATCCGAGCGTAGTGAATCTGCTGCGTGATAAAACCCGTATTGAACTGCGTAATCCGAAGCTGTCCCTGGAAAACACCAATCTGAGTTCACTGCTTACCGGTAGCACCTTTGAGCTGGTCCCGGGCGAAGGCCAGCCGCGTAACCATTTTGTGGTGGTACCTGCGGATAAGACGCTGCTTCAGGAACCCGGAGTTGCGACCCTGACCCTCAGCGCGCCGGATTCTTACGGCGTCGACGCGGGCCAGCCGGTTATCCTGCACGGGATTAAAATCGGTCAGGTTCTTGAGCGTACGCTCACCGGGAAAGGCGTCTCGTTCTCTGTTGCCATCGATCCGCAATATCGCGACCTCGTTCATGGCGACAGTAAGTTTGTGGTCAACAGCCGGGTCGACGTCAAAGTTGGTCTCGACGGTATTGAGTTCCTGGGGGCCAGCGCCAGCGAATGGATCAGCGGCGGGATCCGTATTCTGCCCGGCGAAAAAGGCGCGATGAAGCAGGACTATCCGCTGTACGCCAATCTTGAAAAAGCGCTGGAAAACAGTCTCGGCGATCTGCCCACCACCACTCTCACCCTGACGGCAGACACCTTGCCGGATGTACAGGCGGGTTCGGTGGTTCTGTACCGTAAATTTGAAGTCGGGGAAGTTATTACCGTTCGCCCACGGGCCAACGCGTTTGATATCGAACTGCACATCAAACCGGAATACCGCAATCTGCTGACCCAAAACAGCGTTTTCTGGGCCGAAGGCGGGGCGAAAGTCCAGCTAAACGGCAGCGGGCTGACCGTTCAGGCATCGCCGCTCTCTCGTGCTCTGCGCGGGGCGATAAGCTTTGATAACCTGAGCGGCGCGGGCGCAGGCGCGCGTAAAGGGGATAAACGCATTCTCTATCCGTCAGAAACCTCTGCGCGTGCGGTCGGGGGCCAGATCACGCTCCACGCCTTCGACGCCGGTAAGCTGGCGGAAGGGATGCCGATTCGTTATCTGGGCATCAATATTGGTCAGATCCAGACGTTAGAACTGATTACCTCTCGTAATGAAGTTCAGGCTAAAGCGGTACTGTACCCGGAATACGTGAAGACTTTTGCCCGCAACGGCACCCGATTCTCGGTGGTCACACCGCAGATTTCAGCCGCAGGCGTTGAGCATCTGGATACCATTTTGCAGCCCTACATCAACGTCGAACCCGGACGCGGGGGCAATGCACGTCGTGACTTCGAACTGCAGGAAGCGACGATCACCGATTCTCGTTATCTCGATGGGCTGAGCATTATCGTCGAAGCACCTGAAGCGGGCTCCTTAAGTATTGGCACACCGGTATTGTTCCGCGGGATTGAAGTCGGAACCGTCACCGGCCTGCACCTCGGGTCGTTGTCCGATCGCGTGATGGTGACGCTGCGTATCAGCCAGCGTTACCAGCATCTGGTACGCAATAACTCGGTGTTCTGGCTGGCATCTGGCTACAACCTCGACTTCGGAATTATCGGCGGCGTGGTGAAGACCGGGACCTTCAACCAGTTCATTCGCGGTGGTATCGCCTTTGCCACCCCACCAGGAACGCCGCTGGCGCCGAAAGCCCAGGAAAACAAACATTTCCTGTTGCAGGATACGGAACCGAAAGAGTGGCGTGATTGGGGCACCGCCCTGCCGCGTTAAACCTGCACGACTCCGGCTGTAAGAAGCCGGAGTCGCTGTGCTAAACTGCGCACCCGTTTATGAATCTGGTGCGTTTAGTGGCTTATCTTCCTGACTCCTTCCTCGAGGTGATGCGTGCAGCAATGCCCGCTCATCTCTCTTTCGACGACTTCATCGCCGCCTGTCAACGACCGCTGCGTCGCAGTATTCGCGTGAACACCCTCAAAATTTCCGTCGCCGATTTTCTGAATCTGGTAGCGCCTTACGGCTGGCAGCTCACACCGGTTCCGTGGTGCGAGGAAGGTTTCTGGATTGAGCGCGAAGATGAAGATGCCCTGCCGCTGGGCAGCACGGCCGAACATTTGAGCGGCCTGTTCTACATTCAGGAAGCCAGCTCCATGCTGCCGGTCACTGCCCTGTTTGCCGATGACAATCAGCCGGGCCGGGTCATGGATGTTGCCGCCGCTCCCGGTTCTAAAACCACGCAAATCGCCGCGCGAATGGGCAATCAGGGCGCAATCCTTGCTAATGAGTTTTCCGCCAGCCGCGTAAAAGTGCTGCATGCCAATATTAGCCGCTGTGGGATAAGCAACGTAGCCCTCACCCATTTCGACGGCCGCGTATTTGGTGCCGCGCTGCCAGAATGTTTCGATGCCGTTCTGCTCGATGCGCCCTGCTCCGGGGAAGGCGTGGTGCGTAAAGATCCGGACGCGCTGAAAAACTGGTCTGCTGAAAGCAATCGCGAGATAGCACAGACCCAGCGCGAACTCATCGACAGCGCATTTCACGCGCTTCGCCCTGGCGGTACGCTGGTGTATTCCACCTGCACCCTGAACCGCGAAGAAAATGAAGAGGTGCTGGACTGGCTGCTGGCACGCTATCCGCTGGCCGTTGAGGTCGTCCCGCTCAAGGCGCTGTTCGAGGGCGCAGAACTGGCACTAACGCCGGAGGGTTATCTGCACGTCTTCCCGCAGATCTATGACTGTGAAGGTTTTTTCGTCGCCCGCCTGCATAAAACGGCCGCGATCGATGCCCTTCCGGCACCTGGCTATAAAGTCGGGAAATTCCCGTTTACGCCAATGAAAACCCGCGAGTCTGCCGCAGTGGTACAGGCCGCTGCCGCCGTAGGATTACACTGGGATGACACGCTCAGCCTGTGGCAACGCGATAAAGAGATCTGGCTGTTCCCGGCTGAGATTGAACCGTTGATCGGCAAAGTGCGTTTTTCACGCCTCGGCCTTCGCCTGGCCGAGACCTTTAACAAAGGTTTTCGCTGGCAGCATGAGGCGGTCATCGCGCTGGCGGGTGAAAAAAGTTCACGATTTGAGCTGACGCTGGCGGAAGCCGAAGAGTGGTATCGCGGCCGGGACGTGTGGCCAGAAACCCCACCAAAGCGGGACGATGTTATCGTGACCTTTCAGGGACATCCGCTGGGGCTGGCGAAAAAAGTCGGCTCGCGCCTCAAGAATAGCTACCCGCGTGAGCTGGTCCGCGACGGAAAACTGTTCGCGGGCAAGGCGTAGCGGCTCGGTAAAAATAAGCACGTTCTGACTGGCAAAATGCTCGCCGTTGTCTACGCTGAAAAATGGGAGGACCTAACTGGTCGTACCACAATGAAGCAGACAACCGGAGAGCATTATGACCAAAACCAGCGTACGTATAGGCGCCTTTGAAATTGATGACGCCGAGCTGCATGGCGAGCAGCAAGGGGAGCGAACGTTAAGCATACCCTGTAAATCCGATCCTGATTTGTGCATGCAACTCGATGCGTGGGATGCCGATACCAGCGTTCCCGCCATTCTTGATGGGGAGCATTCTGTCCTTTACCGCCAACATTACGACCGTAAGACCGACGCCTGGGTTATGCGCCTTGCCTGACCCAAAAGGAACCCGCCCAATTTAGGCGGGTTATTTATTTTCGCCTTTCACTTATCTCTCTTACACTTAACGGGTAATGGATGCGCGTGAGGGTGAGATGTTCGCATTGGTTCTGTTTATTTGTTACCTCGACGGCGGCTGCGAAGACATTGTGGTAGACGTCTACAACACCGAATCCCAGTGCCTGCGTGCGATGGACGATCAGCGTTTGCGCCAGGGGGGGTGCTTCCCGGTGGAGGATTTTATCGATGGCTTCTGGCACCCCGCTCAGGAGTACAGCGATTTGTAAAACGTTACTGCAGTTGCACCAGCGTTAAGTTCCCGCCAAATACCGCGCCGGTGTCGATGTAATGCTGATTTTGCGCATCGTAGCGATGTTTCAACGGCGTGTGTCCAAACCAGAAATGAGCGGCACCTTCAATCGTCGAATGCTTTCCTGCCAGATGGTCACTCAGCCGCTGCCGATCCCAAAGTACCCGATGCCAGTCCAGTTCCTGCTGCCAGTGATAACGTGCCGCCGGGTGATCGGCGTGAGCAATAATATGAGTACCTGTCGCGGTATCGACTTCAATAATATAGGGTAATTGCTGGCACGCATGTAATAAATCCCGCACTCGCTGTTTTTCGCCAGCAGAACAATGCGTAAACCAATCGCCACCGTTTAATGCCCACAGCGATAATTGATTATCTTCAAGGGCTTCGATCGCCATTTGCTCGTGATTACCCCGAATAGCAATAAACCATTTTTGTTCAATTAAACTCAGGCACTTGAGGCTATTAGGCCCGCGGTCGATAAGATCGCCCACCGACAGAAGCAGATCCTCGTAGGGATTAAAATCCAGCTCTTTAAGCCTGGACATCAATAGGTTAAAGCAACCATGCAGATCGCCCATTAACCAGATATGCCGCCATGCTGAGCCATTGATTCGCTGATACATAAAATTTACCCCTGAGATAAGTATAGGGGATCTACAAATATTCTCTGGCTCTAGCGAATAACTTAAATCGCGCGTAAACGAACGGGTAATAAAGTCCCCGCCCCCATTAAGATAAACCTCACCGGTCGCTAGAATAGCGTCATAACAATGATGAGGTTATTATCGTGACGGACAACACCCTGCATTCCGCCTATTCACCTGCACCGCGAGCACATCTTCTTTCCGACTTGGTCAAAGGCAATCTTGCCCCGGCACCTATCTGGAAAAAAGCAGACTATCGCCTGAAATTCCTGCTGAGGGCGATGATTTTTTATCGCTCGACCCGAATGATGCTCGACAATCTTGGGCAGCGTCCCGATTTCATGCGACTGCTGAATGCCCAGGTGACGTTACCGAGTAAAACGCATCGCCAGTATCTCTCCCGTGGTCTGTCGTCTACGCAACGTGCGCAAGCCATTGTCGGTCACTATCAGTTTGTTGATTCAATGAAAAGCCCGCGGCTTGCCAGTGCATTACTGGCAACCGAACCCACGGCGCTGATGACGCTTATCGGTAAAGACGATGCGCATTTCACGCTCTACGCCTCCTGCGCGCGTAAAGCCGAACGCGAGGGTGAAAGCACGCTGTGGTTCTGCACCGCGGATAATGTAGTGCTCGCCAGCGCCACGTTCAGCGTCAATCACAATCAGGATGGCTGGGAAATTGTCATTGGAGGATTACAAGGTCCACGCCGCAGTGTTTCTCATGAGGTGATTAAACATGCCACTCGCGCCTGTTACGGACTGTTCCCTAAACGCATTCTGGTGGAATTTTTTGGCCTGATGGCGGCCGAGTGTGGGGTTACGTCACTTTCCGGCGTCAGCGATAACGGTCACGTATTCCGGGCCCTGCGCTACCGTTTTAGTAAGGGCCGTCATTTCCATGCCAGCTATGATGAGTTTTGGGCCTCCATCGACGGGGTGAAAACCAGCGAATTCCGTTGGCAACTGCCGTTACAGCAGGACCGGAAATCCATCGAAGAGATTGCCAGCAAAAAACGCGCTGAGTATCGCCGTCGTTTTGCCCTACTCGATGAGATGGCCGTGCAGTTTCGATCCCTGTTCCCCAACGCCTAATTCTTCTTTATTGAGCCGCTGCCTGTTCGCAGGCAGCCGCTTTTGCGTATTACAATTGCGCATAGCCCTGATGTTTCGCTATCATCCGCGGGTTATTCCCCCGATTCCTCGCTGGCGGTATTTCCTGGCTATGAGCAAAATTGAAATTGCCCTGACAATCCTGGTCCTGGTTATACTTGGATTCGGTATCTGGTTCATCCTGAGCGATCAAATCTGGTTGCTGGTCAGCTATCTCGAAACCCTCCTCTATCCGGACATCGTCACGCCTATGTAACGGCCTCAGGCCATGAGAACTGTTCAAAATTAAACAACTTGTTATTTGAACCGAATCGCCTCTCCACATAACATCAGCTCCGAAATGTTAAGCGATGCGTCGTTCTTCCTGTCGACTCGTTGAGGAACATTTCAGGTCTGACTGACTCCATCAACCCTGGACGCGCAACTTTCAGACCATCCACCTCGCGGCACTGCATATCCCTGTAACGCTGCAAAAGTGAGTCCGAAATATAATATTCATTGCAAGCTTTTCCCCTTTACCCTGCGAAGTGAAGGGGATTTTTTTTGCCTGAACAACAGCGCGAATTTTCCTGTAAAAAAAATGTTAAGACCGATTTTGATGTGATATAAAAGACACCAGGTCAGTCACTGGGACGTGTTAGTCGGGTAACTGGCGTTGTCACTCTCTGATGTGAATTACAGATAAAAAGAGACCGAATACGATTCCTGTATTCGGTCCAGGGAAATGGCTCTTGGGAGAGAGCCGTGCGCTAAAAGTTGGCATTAATGCAGGCTAAAGTCGCCTTGCCCTTTAAGAATAGATGACCGTGCCAGGTTTTCCAGTCCGCGACAAAAGTGGTCAGAAAAAAACCGCGAGCAACGCGTCACAAAAAGTAAAAACCGCAAGCATTCGTCAGAATAACTTGCGGTTTTTTATTGTCAGTCAATCGCTTAGTGTCAGGTGTTAACAGAGCTTCTCGGCGCGGGCAATGAACGGGGCCAAACTCATCTTTTGCCCCGGATGCGCTGGATCGTCTACCTGGATAACAGAAATAGGCTGAGCGGTGGTTTTCCCCTCTTTCATTTCCTGCTCAGCAGCCGCGTTCAGCGGATACTGCATCAGAGTACTCGGGTTGATGGCGTACAGCGCATGACCCGGACGGCAGGTGAGCATCACCTCTTCGCGATTGAACGCCCATTGCGCTTTGCCGATTTCAAAACGGCTGACGGTGATAATCTGCGGTGCCGCCAGAGCGGTTCCGGAAGTTGCCAGTAACAGCATTGATAGAACGAGTTTTTTCATGAGTTCGCCACTTAATTCAGAACGGTTCCCAGGTTGCGAACAGACTGACCGTCGCTAAAACCAGAGTTCCTAAAATCATCTCCAGCTGGGTGGTTCGCAGAAACAGCGCCTGACAGCGCTGCCTGTTGGATGCCATCCGCGGCACCAAAACATACCTGTTCGCTAACGCGATTACCACCATCAGCGCCACTAACGCACATTTCACCAACAACAGCCGCCCGTATCCTGAGTCACTCACCAGTTGCCCCTGAATCAACCAGGCATTGGTTATTCCGCTCAGCACCACACCGGCTACGGCAAGATGTCCATAGCGCGAAAAATGCATCATGGTGTTGATGGCTGAAGTCCGCCATGGTCCTTTGGCCAGATGCAGGCAGTACAGGAATGGCAGCAGGCCTCCAAACCACGCGCCCGCACACAGCAAATGAATCGCGTGATTCAGACGCTGTAGCGCGCCGATAGCACCATCCTGCATAGCCGCGTGTCCCACGCCTGCCATCAGCAGGAGCTGCGCCACACAGAGGATCAGCAGCAAAGGGGCCAGTCGATGCGGCCTGAGGCAGACAATCGCCAATGCCACCCACGTCAGCAGAATTTGCCACTGCCAAATGCTTCCAAATCGTGTGCCTGTTACCGCTAGCCAGATGTCTGGTTGCAGCACATCGCCCCAACCGTTCGCCATCAGACCGCCCTGTAACATCAGCATCAGAGTTGCTGACACGGCATTGATCAGCAGCGTCACACGGAGCAGTGGCATAAAGCGCAGCATCATCAACCGCCGAAGCTGCGGGGTGGCCCACCAGGCACCGTACAGCACGCAGCCGAACGACAGCATCACGGTGATAAAATGCAGGCATCGCAGCCCGACATAGGCAGATGCAAGCACGATTATTTCACACTGAACTGATACTGGCCTTTGGTCTTGTGGCCATCGACCGACACTACGTGCCAGTCTACTCTGTAGTCACCAGGCTTGAGCGATTCCTCAACGGGGACGATAAGTTGAGTATTATCTTTTTCATTGAGTTTCACCGCACCAACAGGTACCTGGGCCTGCTGCGGACCGGTCAGGGTCACGCCGCTGAATTTGACTTCAAGACCTTCGGAAAAATTCAGGGTTAACGCCTGGGGCGCAGCGGTGACCTGTGCATCGGCCGCAGGATATTGATGCTTAAGATGAGCGTGTGCAAAAGCAGCGGAAGTGGTTAAGACGCAGGTCAAGAACACACCGGCGCGCAGCGCGCGTGAAGCGATACGATTCATTCTCTTCATTCCCTTTTGTTATCTATTTGGGTGAAAGAATAACGCTCTATAATGTTTACGTCGAGATTCACCGCCGTTGGCCTTGCTATTTCGCGACACTCTTAGTACTTTCAGCCCCGGAAACAGAAGGAGCCTATGATGACCACCAATCTGGCAAAAATCCCCCAGGACGAGATGGACAAAGTGAACGTCGATTTGGCCGCCGCCGGGGTCGCCTTTAAAGAGCGCTACAATATGCCTATCGTGGCAGAAGTGGTTGAGCGTGAGCAACCTGCCCATCTGCGCGACTGGTTTCGTGAGCGACTGATCGCCCATCGTCTGGCATCGGTGAACCTTTCGCGCCTGCCCTACGAACCTAAACAGAAGTAAGACTTACTCACTGTTACACTTCCTTACACAGCTATTGCTAAAATCTTGAGAAGATTCTGAATACCGGCTCAGGGACGCTGAGTCGGAATACGTGTTAAGGAAGCCACTATGCCTGCATGGACAATTGCTGCTGCACAGTACACGGCCCGCAACAGGAGCGTTGCGGATAATATTGCCCACCATTTACGTTTTATCGAAGCGGCTGCACAGCACGCCTGCCAACTGCTCGTTTTCCCGGAAATGTCGTTAACCGGCCCCGGACCCCGAACGTCCCTGCCCCCTCCACCGGATGAACAACTGCTTGAGCCCCTAAGCGATGCGGCGGCGCGCCACGGCATGACCATTGTGGCCGGAATGCCGGTTGAAATGAACGGTCAACGCTGCAAAGGGGTGGCCATTTTTGTACCCGATGGCACCGCGCCGCTAACGTTGCAGCAGGGCCAGGGGACTTGCCTGACTCCGAATACCCATCACATCAGTGTTCTCGCCCCTGAAGCGAAAGGCAATGAACTTGACTCGAACGCCGCACTGCTGGCGACCGGCACCTGCACTACCGACTTCCAACAACAGCAATCCGGACAACACCTCCAACGCCTGGCTCACCGCTACGCCATTGCGGTGCTGAAATCCAACTATGCAGACGGCAGTGCACTGTGGGATGAAAACGGACAGCTGATCGTTCGCGCCGACAGCGGAGAACTGCTGTTAACCGGACGACAGTATGACGGAGGTTGGGAAGGCGATATCATTCCGCTCAGTGAAATCTTCTGCGCCATTGACGAAAGCCTCTGTGACGCATAACCTGCCTCTTTTCAGCCGGGAGAGCACCATGTTACGCGTTATCGATACGGAAACCTGTGATTTACAAGGAGGCGTGGTTGAAATCGCCTCGGTGGACATCGTTGACGGCAAGATAACCAATCCCATGAGCCATCTCGTGCGCCCGGACAGACCCATCAGCCCCCAGGCGATGGCAATTCATCGCATCACCGAAGATATGGTGGCCGATAAACCGTGGATTGAGGACGTGGTGCCGTATTATCAGGGCAGCACATGGTACGTGGCACACAATGCCAGCTTTGACCGCCGCGTATTGCCGGAAATGAACGGCGAGTGGATATGCACGATGAAGTTGGCCCGCCGCCTGTGGCCGGGTATTAAGTACAGCAATATGGCGTTGTATAAATCACGCAAACTTAACGTGGCCACGCCGCCGGGTTTGCATCATCACCGCGCGTTGTATGATTGCTACATCACCGCCGCGCTGCTGATTGATATTATCAATGTCTCCGGCTGGAGTGCCGATCAGATGGCCGATATCACCGGTCGTCCGGCGTTGATGACCACCTTCACCTTCGGTAAATATCGCGGAAAACCGGTGGCAGAGGTAGCTGAGAAAGATCCCGGCTACCTCCGCTGGCTGTTCAATAATCTCAACACGATGAGCCCTGAACTGCGCCTGACGCTGAAACACTGGCTGGGCGAGTAGCTATCGCGGCGCCTGGCCCGGCAAAGTGCCCTGGGCCAGCGCAATCAGGAACGTGAATTCCATCGCCACCCCTTCATAGCTTTTAAAGCGCCCCGACTTACCGCCGTGCCCGGAATCCATATCGGTGCACAGTAACAACAGATTGTCGTCAGTTTTCAGCTCGCGCAGCTTCGCCACCCATTTTGCTGGTTCCCAGTATTGCACCTGGGAATCATGCAGCCCGGTCGTGACCAGCAGATGCGGATACGCCTTTTTCTCGACGTTGTCATACGGGCTGTAGCCTTTCATGTAGTGGTAATACTCAGGATCTTGCGGATTGCCCCACTCCTCAAACTCTCCGGTGGTCAGCGGGATGGATTCATCGAGCATGGTGGTCAGGACATCAACAAACGGCACCTGGGCTATCACCCCGTGGAACAGGTCGGGACGCTGGTTAATAGCGACGCCCATCAGCATCCCGCCCGCACTGCCACCCATGCCGTAACAGAGTGAGGGATTGCCATAGCCCTGCGCCAGCAGTGCGTCGCAGACATCGAGATAGTCATTGAAGGTGTTGTTCTTTAGCAGGAACTTACCGTCTTCATACCACTGCTGCCCCAGCTCACCGCCGCCACGAACGTGAGCGATGGCAAAGACGAAGCCGCGGTCGAGCAGGCTTAATCGGCTGCTGCTGAAATCCGCATCCATGCTGGCACCGTAAGAGCCGTAGCCGTACACCAACAGCGGATTGTTGCCCTGGCGGAAATGCTCCCGGTGATAAACCAGTGACACCGGCACTTCCACGCCATCCCGGGCTTTGATCCATAAATGTTCACTGCGATAACGGCTGGCATCAAACCCGGTCACTTCCTGCTGCTTAAGCACGGTGCGCTCGCCGGTATCCATGTTCAGTTCGAACAACGTATCCGGCGTGGTCATGGAGGAATACCCGTACCGCAGACGCGAAGTGTCAGGCTCAGGATTGTACGCCAGCCAGGTGACATACGCCGGATCGTCAAAGGCTATCCCGATGGATTCACGCGTTTTCCGGTTTATCTGGCGCAGGCTGGTCAGCCCGTGCTGACGCTCTTCGACCACCAGCCAGTCAGTGAACAGCGTAAAACCCTCCAGCATCACGGCGTCGCGCGGAGGGATCAGCGCTTCCCAACGTCGTTCATCGCGCACCGGGCTGCGATACAGACCGAAGTTTTTGCCGTCACGATTCGAGCGCAGGTAAAAATTATGCTGGAAATGGTCGAGGCTGTATTCATGATCCTTCCGACGTGGCAGGAAGCACAGCGGCTGCGCATCCGGCAACTCGGCATCGAGCAACAGGACTTCACTGGTGGTGGCGCTCGCCAGATGGATAATCACATAGTGCTTTGAACTGGTTTTATGCAGGCTGACGTAAAACGTGTCGTCTTTCTCTTCGTACACCAGCTCGTCCGCCGTCTCCGGCATCCCGACGGTATGTCGCCAGACCTGATACGGCAACAGCGTGGTTGGGTGTTTTCGCACGTAATACAGCGTCTGTGAATCATTCCCCCAGACAAACCCCGGCTCGACGTTTTCCAGCGTCTCAGGATACCATTTGTCGTTCTCCAGATTTCTGATACGCAGGCCATACTGGCGACGGGACAGATAATCCTCCGTCAACGCCATCAGGGTATTGTCGGGCGAAATGCCCAGCCCACCGAGAGTGTAGAACTCGCTGTGCGCCGCACGCTGATTTCCATCCAGCAGCAGCTCCCAATCGTTCCACTCCTCTTTCTGCACCGACTGACGCTGATAAATCGCGTACTCGCAGCCCGGTTCGTAAATCTGGCGGTAGCGATAACCGTTTTTGGCGTAAGGCGCGGACACCTCACGCTGCGGGATACGATCGACAATTTCCTTGAGCACCTGTTCCTGCAGGGTACGCTGCGAGGCCATGACCTCATGCCCGTAGTCGTTCTCCTGTTTCAGGTACTCAAGCACGGCGGGCTGCGCGCGGTCGTCGTCACGCAGCCAGTAGTAGTTGTCGATGCGGTTGTCGCCATGAAGGCTCATGGCGTGGGGAATACGTTTTGCTTTGGGTGGCATGTCATTGTTCTTCTGCAAATTACCTTACCCTAAGGGTGGCAAATGTGCAGAGCGATGCAAGCGAAACATGCCATTCTGTCGTTAAAGTGCCTGTTTTTGCGCTTTTAAATCCGCTTCGATGCCATCGCGCACCTCCTGAGGAATTTTCAGCGCATCGCCGAGCGCATTAAGATAGCTCCGCTCCATAAAGTGATCGATATCGATGGCGGCGCAGCTGAGGAAATAAAGCTCCAGGGCTTCCTCTTCATTGTGCACATCTTTCGCCAGCCGTTGCGGATCCAAAGGCTGAGCAATCGCTTTCTCGACCAGCTCACGCCCCTGCGCTTCCACCCCCGCTTCACGCAGCTGCTGGTCAATCGCCGCACGTTCTTTCTCGTCGATGTGCCCGTCACTTTTCGCCGCAAACACCAGCGCCAGAATCAAACGCTCGGTGCGCACATCCAACGGGCTGGTTTGCTGCCCATACTGCGGCTCGCCCTGATGAGCGGTGCGGATCTTGTCTTTGTATTTGTTCCATAACACGGTACCTGCCACCGCCCCGCCGCCGACCAGCAGCGCGCCGGTGCCATATTTTGTCAGCAATTTACGTGACGATTTACTGGAGACCAGTAACCCGGCCAACCCACCGAGCGCCCCCGGCACCAGCAGTTTACTGAGGCCCTGCTCGCCCGATGACTGAGCAGAGGAGGAAGAAGATGATTGTCCGAGCAGTGATTGAAGCTGATTGAGCCAGTTTGCCATTTTGCCCTCACGATGCAGTAATAATTTCCTTAGCCTAAGCGAGACGATGTCAGGAAATGTCTGGCCTGGCTAAAGATGCGCAAAGTACGACGTTTCATCCGGGGTCAGGCTGCCACAAGACAGACGCAAACGTTTTCGTATATACTGACGTCCATTTTTTTACTGTGGAAATTCGTTATGACTGTACTAGGCACCGCGCTGCGTCCGGCGGCAACCCGCGTAATGTTATTGGGCTCTGGCGAGCTGGGTAAGGAAGTGGCTATTGAATGCCAGCGGTTGGGGATAGAAGTTATCGCCGTCGATCGCTATGCAGACGCGCCGGCGATGCACGTGGCCCATCGCAGCCATGTCATTAACATGCTGGACGGGCAGGCGCTGAAGGCGCTGGTCGAACGGGAAAAACCGCACTTCATCGTGCCGGAAATCGAAGCCATCGCCACCGATATGCTGATAGAGCTGGAACTGGCGGGTCAAAACGTGGTGCCCTGCGCCCGCGCTACCAAACTCACCATGAACCGCGAGGGCATTCGTCGTCTGGCGGCAGAAGAGCTTCGCCTGCCAACGTCGAGCTACCGTTTTGCTGACAGTGAAGAGAGTTTCCGCGCGGCGGTGTCTGAAATCGGCCTGCCCTGCATCATCAAACCGGTAATGAGTTCTTCCGGCAAAGGTCAGAGTTTTATTCGCCGCGAAGATCAACTCGCGGCGGCGTGGGAGTATGCCCAACAAGGTGGACGGGCTGGCGCCGGACGTGTGATCGTTGAAGGCGTGGTGAATTTTGATTTTGAAATCACGCTTCTGACCATCAGCGCGGTGGACGGCGTGCATTTCTGTGCCCCTATCGGTCATCGTCAGGAGGATGGCGACTACCGCGAATCATGGCAGCCCCAGCAGATGAGTGCCCTGGCCCAAGAGCGGGCGGAAAACGTCGCTCGTGAAGTGGTGCTGGCGCTCGGCGGCTACGGTTTGTTTGGCGTGGAACTGTTTGTCTGTGGCGATGAGGTGATTTTCAGCGAAGTGTCGCCGCGTCCGCATGACACCGGGATGGTGACGCTCATCTCCCAGGACCTGTCGGAGTTTGCCCTGCACGCTCGCGCGTTTCTGGGTCTGCCGATTGGCGCCATTCGCCAGTACGGCCCTTCTGCCTCGGCGGTAATTCTGCCTCAACTGACTAGCCAGAATGTTCGCTTCAATAACGTGGAAGCCGCGCTGGGTGCGGGCGTGCAGTTGCGTCTGTTCGGTAAACCAGAAATTGAAGGCACGCGTCGGCTGGGCGTAGCGTTAGCGACGGCTGATGATGTTGAATCGGCGGTTGCACGGGCAAAAGCCGCTGCAGGTGCGGTGGTCGTTCTGGGGTAAGTTGTTCAGGGGTAAAAAGGCGGGTCGCATTAACGCGACCCGCCCAGTTTTCCGTTCAGCCAGCAAACGTGATTACTTCGCGCCTTCAACCGCTTCGCGAGCAATTTTGGTGATGCGGTCGTAATCGCCCGCTTCCAGCGCATCCGCTGGAACCAGCCAGGAACCCCCGATGCACAGCACGCTTTTCAGTGCCAGGTAATCGCGATAGTTCGCCGGGGAGATGCCGCCAGTTGGGCAGAAACGAATATGCGCGAACGGACCTGCAATCGCTGCCAGCGCTTTGGTGCCACCGTTGGCTTCTGCCGGGAAGAATTTGAACTCTTTCAGTCCGTAGTCCATGCCCAGCATCAGTTCAGACACGGTGCTGATACCTGGGATCAGCGGAATGGTGCCTTCGGTTGCCGCTTTCAGCAGCGGCTCGGTCAGACCCGGGCTAATCGCGAACTGTGCGCCCGCTTCCGTCACTTCTTTCAACTGCTGTACGTTAGTCACGGTACCGGCCCCAACAATAGCGTCCGGCACTTCCTTCGCGATAGCACGGATGGCATCCAGGGCGCATGGCGTACGCAGGGTCACTTCCAGAACACGGACGCCACCTGCAACCAGCGCTTTTGCCATCGGCACCGCGTGTTCCAGTTTATTAACCACGATAACCGGGACAACCGGGCCGTTGGTCAGGATAGCTTCTGCACTTGTTTTCCAGTTTTTCATCAGTGTTTTTCTCTCGCCAGAATGATCAATCTTGTCGTATTAAAAAGTGATGCAGGTCGCGCCCTGCTCGGCACCGGAGAGATTCTCACGCAGTGCGCTAAACATTTCACGCCCGGTCCCTACCCGGGATGCACTCAGGTCCGGCAGATGCGGTTTACGAGCAGCCAGTTCGGCTTCATCTACCAGCAGCGTCAGCTCGCCGGTTTGTCCATTGACGCGAATCATGTCGCCGTCGCGAACTTTCGCCAGCAGCCCGCCGTCATACGCTTCAGGCGTGACATGGATGGCTGACGGCACTTTACCGGATGCGCCTGAGAGTCGTCCATCGGTAACTAATGCGATTTTGAAACAGCGGTCCAATAATACACCTAATGGTGGCATAAGTTTATGCAATTCTGGCATGCCGTTGGCTTTTGGTCCCTGAAGACGCACCACGACGACGCAATCTTTGTCCAGCAGGCCCGCTTCAAACGCAGGCAGCACGTCATGTTGGCTCTCAAACACCACCGCCGGGGCTTCGATAATCTGGTTCTCAACCGGCACGGCGGACGTTTTCATCACTGCCCGACCGAGGTTGCCACTCAGCACTTTGGTGCCGCCGTGATGCGAGAACGGTTTATCAATGCTGGCGATCACGCTGTCATCCAGCGACGTCTCGGCCCCTTCACGCCAGTCCAGCTCGCCGTTATTGAGCCACGGCTCCATGGTGTAACGACGCAGGCCGTGACCAGCGACGGTTTCTACGTCCTCATGCAACAGACCGCCTTTCAGCAGTTCACGCACCAGGACAGGCACGCCGCCTGCCGCCTGGAAGTGGTTGATATCCGCCGGGCCGTTCGGGTACAGGCGAGCCATCAGCGGCACCACGTCAGACAGGTCAGAGAAATCATCCCAGTTGATGATAATCCCCGCCGCTCGCGCCATCGCCACCAGATGCATGGTGTGGTTAGTGGATCCCCCGGTTGCCAGTAGCGCCACGATGCCGTTGACCACCACTTTCTCATCGAACATTTTACCCAGCGGCATCCATTCGTTGCCGTTGCCGGTCAAACGGGTGACCTGACGGGCGGCAGCGGCGGTCAATGCTTCACGCATTGGCGCATCCGGGTGTACAAACGACGACCCCGGGAGTTGCATGCCCATGAACTCGATAACCATCTGATTGGTATTCGCTGTACCGTAGAAAGTACAGGTTCCCGGCGCGTGATAGGAGGCGGCTTCGGATTCAAGCAGCGCCATCCGGTCGACTTTACCTTCCGCATACAGCTGGCGAATACGGACTTTTTCTTTGTTCGGCAAACCGCTGGCCATCGGGCCTGACGGAATGAAAATCGATGGCAGATGACCAAACGACAGTGCGGCCATCGCCAGGCCCGGGACAATTTTGTCACACACACCGAGATAAAGCGCACCATCAAACATGTTGTGAGACAGCCCTACCGCCGCCGACATGGCAATCACTTCCCGGCTGAGCAGAGACAGCTCCATTCCATCCTGCCCCTGGGTTACGCCATCGCACATGGCAGGTACCCCGCCCGCAACCTGTGCTACGGCGTTTACTCCTTGCAGCGCTTTGCGGATAACGTCCGGGTAATGCTCGTAAGGCTGATGGGCGGAAAGCATGTCGTTATAGGAGGTAATGATGCCGATATTGTTACGCAGCATACTTTTCAGCGAGGCCTTGTCGTCTGGCTGGCAGGCCGCGAAGCCGTGTGCGAGGTTACCGCAGGCCAGACGGGAGCGCTGAACGGTGTCAGATTTAGCCTGATTGATGCGCGCGAGGTAGGCGCGACGGGTGTCTTTCGAACGCTCGATAATGCGATTTGTTACGCGTAACAATGACGGATTCATAATAGCTCCTCAAATACTGAGTGTCTGGGCTTAGGCATTACACGATATTCAGGAGTCATTAACAATGCTGAAACGCGCTTGTGCTGTAGCTCAGGGGCAAATTCTTCTTCCGTCAGTGTAATAAAAAAAGCCCCGGTGGTGAACCATCCGGGGCTTAAAAGTATAAATATCGTATGAGATGCTGTGTCAGATCATGTTACCGGTAAAATACCCTCATTGGGGTATCTCCGCGGTCACTCAAATTCGTTCCACGACCGTCCATCACGGGTGATCATCGCCACCGAAGCAACCGGACCCCAGGTGCCAGCCTGATACGGCTTTGGCGCATCCTGATCGGCGGCCCAGGCTTCAGTAATGGAGTCGACCCATTTCCACGCCTCTTCAACTTCGTCACGGCGGACGAACAGCGCCTGAATCCCACGCATGGTTTCCAGCAGCAGGCGCTCATATGCGTCGGCCAGATGCGTTTCATTGAAGGTTTCGGAGTAGCTCAGATCAAGCTTGGTGGTTTGCAGGTTGTGCTTGTGATCCAGACCCGGCACTTTGTTGAGGATCTGAATATCCACGCCTTCGTCCGGCTGCAGACGGATGGTCAGTTTGTTCTGCGGCAGCTCCTGCCAGGACTCTTTGAACAGATTGAGTTCCGGGGTTTTGAAGTACACCACCACTTCTGAACATTTGGTCGGCAAACGCTTACCGGTACGCAGATAGAACGGCACGCCAGCCCAGCGCCAATCGTCAATATCCACACGGATAGCAACGAACGTTTCAGTGTTGCTGCTCTTGTTAGCACCCTCTTCCTCCAGGTAGCCCGGTACTTTTTTGCCCTGAGCAAAACCAGACGTGTACTGACCGCGAACGGTTTTATCACGTACGTTGGAGCGGTCGATACGACGCAGGGATTTCAGTACCTTCACTTTGGCATCACGAATGCTGTCAGCGCTCAGGTCTGACGGCGGAGACATGGCAATCATGCACAAAATTTGCAGCAGGTGGTTCTGGATCATGTCGCGCATCTGTCCGGCCTGATCGAAGTAACCCCAGCGGCCTTCGATACCCACTTCTTCCGCCACGGTAATTTCCACGTGATCGATAGTGCGGGAATCCCAGTTATTGATGAACAGAGAGTTAGCGAAACGCAGCGCCAGCAGGTTGAGCACCGTCTCTTTGCCGAGATAGTGGTCGATACGATAAACCTGGCACTCTTCGAAATATTCACCAACCTGGTCGTTGATTTCGCGGGAGGTCGCGAGCGACGTTCCCAGCGGTTTTTCCATTACCACGCGCGCCGGTTTGGCGTTGAGCTTCGCTTCGCCCAGGCCTTTGCAGATAGCGCCAAACGTGCTTGGCGGCATGGCGAAATAGTTGATGGTCACGCGCTCTTTCTGATCGAGCAGTTTGCCGAGACGGGTGAAGGATTTGGTGTCGTTGACATCCAGATTGCAGAAGTCCAGGCGCCCGCTCAGGGTGTCCCACAGACTTTCATCAATCTTCTCCTTCATGAAGGTTTCCAGCGCCTCGCGCACCACTTTGGTGTATGCATCTTTGTCCCAATCGGCACGTCCGACCCCAAGGATCCGCGTGTCCGGATGGATCTGGCCTGCTTTCTCCAGTTGATACAGGGAAGGCAGCAATTTACGGCGCGCCAGGTCACCCTTCGCGCCGAAAATGACCAGATCACATGCCTGGGCCGTTTGCGTTACCGCCATGTCATTCTCCTCAGTTGGATTGCCTGGTACGTCTGCCAGGCGCTATTTGTAATTTTCTTACGCTGCACTGTACTGTGTTTACGTTAATGTCGAAACCCCTTCGCCCTACCGAGGCCAGATAAAGGCATTTCTCGGCTAAAAACCGCCTGCAAAGGAGAGCCAACTCACTCTTTTTGCTCGCTGTTTCGCCAAAAGGGCAGTGGCAAAAGTCGACTGTGATCATGTAATGAAAAAAAACAACGTAAATTGTTCTCTTTCCTCTGCATTACAGAGTTCACAGGGGTATATTCTCACTAAATTGCCCGGCGATTTCACCCATTAATGGAATCGCTTTCACCGATGAGCGCCTGTTAACCATGAACATGCTGGAAAAAATCCAGTCCCATCTGGAAAACCTTAGCAAATCCGAGCGTAAAGTGGCGGAGGTTATCCTCGCGTCCCCTTCCGAGGCCATCCACTTAAGCATCGCCACACTGGCATTACAGGCTGCGGTCAGCGAGCCCACGGTTAACCGTTTTTGTCGTAGTCTGGATACCCGTGGCTTTCCTGATTTTAAGCTGCATCTGGCGCAAAGTCTTGCGAACGGGACACCTTACGTCAACCGTAACGTCGATGAGAACGACAGTGTGGACGCCTATACCGGCAAAATTTTTGAATCCGCGATGGCCAGTCTCGACCACGTGCGTCACTCGCTCGATATGTCGGCCGTCAATCGCGCCGTTGACTTGCTGACACAGGCCAAAAAGATAGCGTTCTTCGGATTAGGTTCTTCCGCCGCCGTGGCGCATGATGCGATGAACAAATTTTTCCGCTTCAACGTGCCGGTGGTCTATTCCGATGACATCGTCTTGCAACGCATGAGCTGTATGAACTGCAGCGAGGGTGACGTTGTGGTCCTCATTTCTCACACTGGCAGGACGAAAAGTCTGGTGGAACTGGCGCAACTGGCGCGTGAAAACGATGCGATGGTGATAGCGCTCACCTCGGCAGGCACGCCGCTGGCACGTGAGGCGTCATTAGCCATCACGCTTGACGTGCCGGAAGATACTGACATTTATATGCCGATGGTTTCCCGGCTGGCCCAGTTAACGGTTATCGACGTGCTCGCAACCGGATTTACCCTGCGCCGCGGGGCAAAATTCCGGGATAACTTGAAGCGGGTCAAGGAAGCATTGAAGGAATCGCGGTTTGATAAAGAACTGCGAGTGAGCAGTGATAACCATTAAAAGTTTATAACAAGCTTGTAACTTATTTGTACATTCGGGTAAGTTCCAGCATTAGACTATGCACAGGTGGAACGCCAGAATTCCTTTTCACGCAACACCAAATTGTTTCAGCAACGGAGTATTACATGTCCAGAAGGCTTCGCAGAACCAAAATCGTGACCACATTAGGCCCGGCTACTGACCGCGACAATAACCTTGAGAAGGTGATTGCGGCTGGCGCGAACGTTGTCCGCATGAACTTCTCCCACGGCAGTGCCGAAGACCATCAAATTCGTGCCGACAAAGTGCGCGAAATCGCGGCTAAACTGGGACGCCACGTCGCTATTCTTGGCGATCTGCAGGGACCAAAAATCCGCGTATCGACCTTCAAAGAAGGCAAAGTTTTCCTCAACATCGGCGACAAATTCCTGCTTGATGCCAACCTGGGTAAAGGTGAAGGCGACAAAGATAAAGTCGGGATCGACTACAAAGGTTTGCCTGCTGACGTGGTTCCGGGCGACATCCTGCTGCTTGACGACGGCCGCGTACAGCTGAAAGTGCTGGAAGTTCAGGGCATGAAAGTGTTCACCGAAGTCACCGTCGGTGGCCCGCTGTCTAACAACAAAGGCATTAACAAACTTGGCGGCGGCCTGTCAGCTGAAGCGCTGACTGAAAAAGACAAAGCCGATATTCAGACTGCGGCGAAGATTGGCGTCGACTATCTGGCCGTCTCCTTCCCGCGCTGCGGCGAAGACCTGAACTATGCTCGCCGTCTGGCGCGCGATGCAGGCTGCGATGCGAAAATCGTTGCCAAAGTTGAGCGTGCAGAAGCCGTGTGCAGCCAGGACGCGATGGATGACATCATTCTCGCCTCTGACGTGGTGATGGTCGCCCGTGGCGACCTCGGCGTTGAAATCGGTGACCCTGAACTGGTCGGCATTCAGAAGGCGCTGATCCGGCGCGCCCGTCAGCTGAACCGTGCAGTCATCACCGCCACGCAGATGATGGAATCGATGATAACCAACCCGATGCCAACCCGAGCTGAAGTCATGGACGTGGCTAACGCCGTGCTGGATGGTACCGATGCGGTCATGCTGTCTGCGGAAACCGCCGCCGGTCAGTATCCGTCAGAAACCGTTGCGGCGATGGCACGCGTATGTCTGGGTGCAGAAAAAATCCCAAGCATTAACGTCTCTAAACACCGTCTGGACGTACAGTTCGACAACGTGGAAGAAGCGATCGCCATGTCGGCGATGTATGCCGCTAACCACCTGAAAGGCGTGTCCGCGATTATTACCATGACGGAATCTGGCCGTACCGCACTGATGACGTCTCGTATCAGCTCCGGCCTGCCAATTTTCGCGATGTCCCGCCATGAACGCACGTTGAACCTCACCTCCCTGTATCGTGGCGTGACCCCGGTTCACTTCGACAGCGCGACCGATGGCGTGGCTGCTGCCAGCGATGCGGTGAATCTGCTGCGTGACAAAGGCTATCTGGTGTCTGGCGATCTGGTTATCGTTACCCAGGGCGACGTCATGAGCACCGTGGGCACCACCAATACCACGCGCATTCTGACCGTCGAATAAGCCCCTATTGGTTGGCGCTCGCCAACACATGTCATTGCTAAGCCAGGAGAAATAACGCTCCTGGCTTTTTTTATCTTCTCGGCAGACGTTGATACAGTAATAAAACGGACAAACTGTCCGATCCCACCTTCTTTATGTGACTACAAACACGTTCACTTGACCACCACGCCGTTAATATGCGCTCCAACCACTCGAGGTCATGCCATCCAGTAAAGAGCATTGTCATGCCTTATAACTACAAAAAAATGAGAAGCGAGTTTATTCTCACCGAAATACGACGACTTAAAAAAGTCACCGTAAAAACACTCGCTAACCAATTAAATGTCACGGAAAGAACCATTCGCCGCGACCTGGTGGAATTGAAACGCACAGGAAATATTAATATTCATTACGGCGGAGCTTCATTGCTTAATAAAATGGGCCCCGACTTTTATTGGAATGATCCACTTTTGCTGCATAACAATATGGATGTTAAGACAACCACTACCCAAACGTCATCTGCCTTGAAAAAAGGGAATGTTTTTATTTTGGGTTCATTTAATACTGACCTGGTTTACCGTCTGGCACATTTCCCGGCATCGGGTGAAACGACCAGAGCGTTGTATTCTTGCTGCTTACCGGGCGGAAAAGGGTGTAATCAGGCCGTGGCATCGGTTAACGCCCTGGCTGCCACACACTTTGTTGCCAAAATAGGTGAAGATGAGTATGCCCATAAGGCACGATTATTTCTTGAAACCATTGGACTGGCGTCTCTGACGTTATTCACCCACCCACAATGCCCGACCGGCAGCGCCGTTGTGATGGTCTCAGAATCTGAAGGCGACAATGCCATCGTGATTAACCCTGGAGCCAATCAAACATTCTCCAGCGCCGAAATAACGTCATGCCACACCTCAATCGCGCAGTCAGATGTTTTTCTTATCCAGATGGAAAATAATCCGGATGCAAGCGGACAGGCCCTGACCTACGCGCAAAAATGTGGTCTGACAACAATTTTTAACCCAGCACCGTGGCGTCCGGAAGTCCTCGATTTATTGCCCTTCGCGACCATCGTGACGCCCAATCTTACAGAGGCGGAGGCAATCACCTCCATGACGATTCACTCAAAGCAGGATATTCGCCAGGCCGCGGAGCAAATTCGTTTGCTGGGTCCCCACATCGTCATTATTACCCTCGGCAAAGAAGGATGCTGGATGTTCGATGGTGAGCAACACCGTGAATATCCGGCGTTTCCCGCCGTAAATATTGATACTGCCGGGGCGGGTGATGCCTTTAATGGCGCGCTAGCGGCTCGTTTGGCCAATAGTGACAGCCTTGACCTTGCTGTTCGCTATGCCAGCGCATTTGCCTCCCTTGCGGTCGAACGGTCCGGCGCAGCAAATATGCCTGAGCACACAAAAGCACTCGAGAAAATGTCTGAAGACAGGAGTTCGCAATGACCGCCACACTTTTTCCCAAACTTTCCCGTACCGAGCGCATCGACCTGATGACTATTCCGCCCCACGGAGAGGTCCCGGTGGTGATTGATAGCGACACATTTAATGAGATTGATGACCAAATGGCGATAGCCTGGGGAATGCTAAGACCCGACCGTCTCGATCTTCAGGCTATTTATGCCGCCCCTTTTACAAATCATTTTTTTGGCGAGAATGCCTCTCATACCTTTGTCGATAATCCGGCAACAGGTATGCAACTCAGCTATGAGGAAATTCATCGGGTATTCGAAAAGCTGCCTCTGTGTAAAAATCCGCCACCGGCATTCAAAGGTGCAACTCGCTATCTCAGCGAGCAATCGGAGCCTGAGTCCACTGCCGCTACACGCGATTTAATTACTCGAGCACGCGCGTCTTCCGATACATTGCAGGTCATTGCGATTGGCGCCCCCACTAATGTGGCCAGCGCTCTGCTTCAGGCACCAGACATTATCCATAATATTCATATCATCTGGCTGGGCGGCAACAGTTACGATTGGAAAGATAATCAGGAATTTAATTTGATGCAGGATCTGCGCGCCAGTAGAGTTCTGTTTGACAGCGGTGTCGCCCTGACTCAAATTCCCTGCTTTGGGGTAGCCAACTGCATGGCATCATCGGTACCCGAAATTCAGTATTACCTGGCAAACACCAGCCAGATAGGCAACTATTTTGCAAATATTGCACCACGCTGTCCATGGATAGGTTTCGCCTCCCGAAAGGTGATCTGGGATATTACCACCCTCGGTTTTGTGCTCAATTCAGACTGGTTCACCACTGAACTGCGTCCTTCACCGCTGATCAACGACAATCTCGCGTGGAGCTTCGATAATCGACGACATCTGATTCAGGTCGTCAAATTCATTGAGCGTGATGAACTGTTTAAAGACATGTTTCATCAAATTATCAACGCAGATAAGGACCCGGTATGAAAATCGTTATTATCTGCACGGGTATCGTTGTTCTGTTAGCCATCGCACTTTTGTTCTCAGAAAATAGGCGTGCCATTAACATTCGTACTGTTGGTGGCGCATTCGCCATTCAGGCGGCTATTGCGGCCTTCATCCTCTACGTACCCGCGGGTGAACGCATTCTACTCAGTATTTCTACTGCTCTGTCGGGAATGCTAAATTACTCATCAGAGGGCATTAACTTTATATTTGGCGATTTAGGCCGTTTCAAAGTCGGTTTTGTATTCGCGTTCCACGTTCTGCCCATTATCATTTTCATGTCTGCCCTTTTTTCTGTGCTCTATTATCTGGGGATCATGCAATGGGTTACCCGTTTGCTCGGCACTGGGATCCACAAAGTATTGCGTACAAGTCCCGCAGAATCGATGGCCGCCACGGCAAACATCTTCGCGGGCAATACCGATGTATTTGTGCTGATGCGCCCCTATGTGCCGAAAATGACGCAGTCTGAGCTTTTTGCGTTGATGTGCGGAGGGGTGGCTTCCATCGCTGGATCGGTGCTGGTCGGGTATGCCAGTATGGGAATTGAAATCCGTTATCTTGTGGCCGCCTCATTTATGTCCGCGCCTGGTGGTTTGCTAATGGCCAAAATCATGTTCCCGGAAACGGAACCGAACAACGTGGCCAATGTGTCAACTACGGCATTCGGCACTGAAGAGAAACCGATTAACATCATCGAGGCTGCTACAAACGGTGCCAGCACGGGTCTCAGGCTGGCCGTTAACGTTGGGGCAATGCTGCTGGCGCTTATTGCGCTGATAGCAATGGTGAATGGATTATTGAGCTGGATGTTCAGTCTGGTGGGATTTCAGGGCTTCACGCTGCAACTTATCTTTAGTTATATTTTTGCCCCCGTCGCCTGGCTGCTGGGCGTACCTGCTGCGGAGATGTTGTCCGTGGGCAATCTGTTGGGGCAAAAGCTGGTTCTGAATGAGTTTGTCGCTTACACCAGTTTCATCCCGATGAAAGCCCAGCTATCAGAATATTCACAGGTCATCGTGATTATGGCGCTGGCGGGATTCGCCAACCTTTCCTCTCCTGCAGCGCTTATCGGCGTATTGGGGAGCCTTGCTCCTGCTCAGAAAAGCTTTATCGCCAAAATGGGGATGAAGGTGATCCTCGCCGGTACTTTATCCAACTTGTTAAGTGCCGCATTGACCGGGCTGTTCTTTACGCTATCGCATTAAACAAGCGTCGGCGCTGGCCGACGCTCCTTCAAGACTAAGAAACAGCGTGCTTGACGCGTTTCTATTTTTTCTTCGGAAACAGGTCTTTGCGCTTATACGGCTCAATATCACCCGGTTTGCGGGTTTTGAGCAATTTGAGGATCCAGGTGTATTGCTCGGTATGCGGTGTGACGAACACTTCCACTTCCTCGTTCATGCGCCGGGCAATGGTCGTGTCATCGGCCGTTAGCAGGTCGTCCATCGGTGGACGAATTTCTACCGTCAGGCGATGCGTTTTTCCGTCGTAGACCGGAAACAGCGGAACGACTCGCGCACGGCAAACTTTCATCAGGCGACCAATCGCCGGGAGTGTTGCCTTATAGGTGGCGAAGAAGTCGACGAATTCGCTGTGCTCCGCGCCGTGATCCTGATCGGGCAAATAGTACCCCCAGTATCCCTGCCGGACCGACTGAATGAATGGCTTAATACCGTCATTCCGCGCGTGCATCCGCCCGCCAAAGCGGCGACGCACGGTGTTCCAGACGTAATCAAACACCGGGTTGCCCTGGTTGTGGAACATCGCCGCCATCTTCTGCCCTTTCGAGGCCATCAGCATCGCCGGAATATCCACGCCCCAGCCGTGCGGTACAAGGAAGATAACCTTCTCGTTATTGCGCTGTAGCTCCTCGATGATTTCAATGCCGTGCCAGTCAACGCGTTGCAGGATTTTTTGGGGATTGCCAAGCCCAAGTTCCGCCATCATGACCATTGCCTGCGGCGCAGTAGCATACATTTCATCAATGATGGCCTCACGCTCAGCGTCGGTTTTTTCCGGGAAGCAGTACAGCAGATTGATTTGCGCCCGGCGTCGGGAGCTCTTTGCCAGCCGTCCCACCTTTTTCCCCAGTGCGCCAAGGATCGGATCGCGGAACGACGCAGGCGTCAGCGCAATCCCGGCGAAGGCCAGAACACCCAGCCACGACCCCCAATAGCGCGGATGTAAAAAAGCTTTTTCGAACTGAGGAATATACTCAATGTTATTTTTTTTCGTTTCCATGCCTGTTCCAGAGTCGTACCGGGAAAAGAGAAAGATGCTGATAGTTTAGCGACGTGCCAGGCCTGGCACAAAAGAAAAAGCCGATGCCCAGTCAGGCATCGGCTTTAGAAGCACAATAATCAGTCAATTTGCAGCTGTGGAACCACCTCTTTGACCTGGGCCAGGTAATCACGACGATCGGAACCGGTCAGCCCTTCGGTGCGTGGCAGCTTCGCCGTTAACGGGTTAACTGCCTGCTGGTTAATCCAGACCTCATAGTGCAGATGTGGCCCGGTTGAACGACCGGTGTTACCCGAAAGCGCGATACGGTCACCGCGTTTCACTTTTTGCCCCGGTTTCACCAGCAGTTTACGCAGGTGCATGTAGCGGGTGGTGTAGGTACGCCCATGACGAAGCGCTACGTAATAACCCGCCGCCCCGCTGCGTTTCGCTACCACCACTTCACCGTCACCGACGGCTAATACCGGTGTACCCTGCGGCATGGCAAAATCGACGCCTTTATGCGGGGCAACACGCCCGGTCACCGGGTTCAGACGACGCGGGTTAAAGTTGGAGGACACGCGGAACTGGCGCGAGGTCGGGAAGCGCAGGAAGCCTTTCGCCAGACCGGTACCGTTCTTGTCGTAGAATTTGCCGTCTTCAGCACGGATGGCGTAATAATCTTTGCCATTGGAACGCAGACGCACGCCAAGCAGCTGACTCTGTTCACGCTTACCGTCCAGCATTTCGCGAGACATCAGCACCGAGAACTCATCGCCTTTCTTCAGTTTGCGGAAGTCCATCTGCCACTGCATAGCTTTGATCACCGCACTGACTTCGGTGCTGGTTAAACCGGCATTTCGCGCGCTGGTCACGAAGCTGCCGCCAACCGTGCCTTTAAACACGTTATTGACCCAGTCGCCTTGCTGCGTTTCGCTGCTCATTTTGAACGCGTTTGCCGTTTTATCGTAGGTACGGGTTTCGCGGCGGGACATTTCCCATGTCAGACGCTGTAAATCGCCGTCGGCGTTGAGCGTCCATGAGAGTTGTTGTCCAATTTTAAGGTTACGCAGATCTTTATCCGCGGCGGCCAGCTGGCTGATATCACCCATATCAATACCATACTGGTTAAGAATGCTGCTGAGCGTATCGCCCGTTGAGACGACATATTCGTGCACCCCGGCATCGCTGTCCGCTTTATCGTCCAGCTCATCCTGTGGGATGGCTTCATCTTCCTGCGCAGCCTGATCGATAGGCTCGCTGGCTTCAGGCAGCAGAGAACGGATTTCGCTTTTTTCGAGCTCAATGGTTCTGACAATCGGGGCCGTGGATGAATGGGGGTGGTACACGTACGGTCGCCATACGGCGACCGCTAAGGTCAAAACGGTCAACGACCCCAACATAACGCGGTGGGGTCGCGGCAAATTATTAAATGCCAGGGCGACAGAGCGGGCTATCTGTTGCACGTATTCACTTCCTCGTTAATCTCCTTTCAGGCAGCTCGAATATTGGTTCGCCAGTTGAGTCAGAAAAGCGGAATAACTCGCTTTGCCCAACGGGATATCGGTACCGAGCGGATCCAGCGTTCCCATTCGAACGGAGGTTCCGCGGGCTACCGCTTCCACCACTGCCGGCCTGAATTGTGGCTCAGCAAAAACGCAGGTCGCTTTTTGCTCAACCAACTGTGTTCTTATTTCATGTAAACGCTGCGCACCGGGTTGGATTTCAGGGTTGACGGTAAAATGCCCCAAAGAGGTCATTCCGTAGTGTTTCTCGAAGTAGCCATAGGCGTCATGAAAAACGAAATACCCTTTTCCTTTCAACGGTGCCAGCTCGGTACCCACCTGCTTATCGGTCGCGGCTAATTGTGCCTCGAAATCCTTCAGGTTGGCGTCTAGTTTGGCTCGACTTTGCGGCATAAGTTCCACTAATTTATCGTGGATTGCAACCGCCGACAGGCGCGCTATCTCTGGTGAGAGCCACAGATGCATGTTGTATTCCCCGTGATGGTGATCTTCATCACCTTTTTCGGCAGAACCGTGGTCATGCCCGTGATGGTCATCGTCATCGTCTACCCCTTTCATGAGCAGCGGTTTCACTCCCGGCAGCGTCGAAAGCGTAACCTTTTTTGCTTCAGGGAACGCTGTAGCTGTCTTGTCCATAAATGCTTCCATTTCTGGACCAATCCATACCACTAAGTCGGCGTTTTGTAAGCGTTTTGCATCGCTTGGGCGCAGCGAGTAATCATGCTCGGATGCGCCGTCAGGCAGTAAAACCTGGGTATCGGTGACACCGTCGGCGATGGCTGAGGCAATAAATCCGAGCGGTTTGAGCGAGGCAACAACGGCAGCGTTGGCCTGGGTCGCAGCAGTGCTCCAAATAACGGTGGATAATGCAGCGAAAAGAAGCGTCTTTTTATGTAACATAATGCGTCTTATCATCGTAATGAATTAAAGAAGTGTGATATTATAACATTCACTGACTTGTGCAACCTCAAATTGTGATGACGAATCTTGTAACGCTCGAAAATGTCTCAGTCGCCTTCGGTCAGCGCCGCGTGCTGTCTGATATCTCGCTGGCGCTTAAGCCTGGCAAAATTCTTACGCTTCTTGGGCCAAATGGCGCAGGAAAGTCGACGCTCGTCCGGGTGGTTCTTGGTCTGGTAGCACCAGACGCCGGGGTCATCAAGCGAGAGGGCAAATTGCGGATTGGCTACGTCCCGCAAAAATTACAACTCGACGCAACGCTGCCTTTAACGGTTAACCGTTTTATGCGCCTGCGCCCTGGTACTCGCAAAGACGATATCCTCCCGGCGTTGAAACGCGTTCAGGCAGGCCATTTGATGGAAGCCCCGATGCAAAAACTCTCCGGCGGGGAAACACAGCGCGTATTGCTCGCCCGTGCCCTGCTCAACCGTCCGCAGCTGTTGGTGCTTGATGAGCCGACTCAAGGGGTGGATGTGAACGGTCAGGTCGCGTTGTATGACCTTATCGATCAGTTGCGCGCTGAACTCGACTGTGCGGTGCTGATGGTGTCCCACGATCTGCACCTGGTGATGGCTAAAACGGACGAAGTGCTGTGCCTGAACCATCACATCTGCTGTTCCGGCACGCCGGAAGTGGTGTCGATGCATCCAGAATTTATTTCGATGTTCGGTCCGCGCGGCGCGCAACAGCTGGGCATTTATCGCCATCAGCATAATCACCGTCACGACTTACAAGGACGCATTGTGTTGCGCCGAGGGAACGACCGCCCATGATTGAATTACTGTTTCCCGGCTGGCTGGCCGGTGTAATGCTGGCCTGCGCTGCCGGGCCGCTGGGCTCGTTTGTGGTCTGGCGTCGGATGTCCTATTTTGGCGATACCCTCGCCCATGCCTCGTTACTGGGCGTGGCGTTTGGCCTGCTGCTGAACGTGAATCCTTTTTATGCGGTGATTGCCATTACTCTGCTGCTGGCTGGCGGACTGGTCTGGCTGGAGCGGCGCCCGCATCTGGCTATCGATACCCTACTCGGCATTATGGCCCACAGCGCATTATCGCTGGGCCTGGTGGTGGTTAGCCTGATGTCCAACGTGCGCGTGGATTTGATGGCCTATCTGTTCGGCGATCTGTTGGCCGTCACCCCGCAGGATCTCATCTCCATTGCGTTGGGCGTGATTGTGGTAGTGGCGATTTTGCTGTGGCAGTGGCGTAATTTGCTGTCGATGACCATCAGCCCGGATTTGGCATTTGTTGATGGCGTGAAGCTGCAACGGGTAAAGCTGTTGCTGATGCTGGTTACCGCATTAACCATTGGTGTGGCAATGAAATTTGTCGGGGCGCTGATTATCACCTCGTTGCTGATCATCCCAGCGGCAACCGCCCGTCGCTTTGCGCGGACACCAGAACAGATGGCGGGGATTGCCGTCGGCGTGGGAATGATTGCCGTCACCGGTGGCCTGACGTTCTCGGCTTTTTACGACACGCCCGCCGGGCCGTCAGTGGTGCTGTGCGCCGCCGCGATGTTTATTCTTAGCATGAGTAAAAAAACCGCCCAGTGAGGTAATGCCGATCAGTTAAGGATCGGTTGACCGATCCAGTGGCTGTGTAAGAATCCGTAATCTCACAGGGATTACGGATTTTTTTATGTTACTCAGCCAGGCTTTAGACACCGTCCATAAATTTTCTC
>Ga0207655_1000764_pt1 | contig 35945 bp, 38 predicted proteins | sample KBSM44metaG_FD_184398 | JGI IMG/M metagenome (GOLD analysis project Ga0207655, IMG submission 184398) | Miscanthus rhizosphere microbial communities from Kellogg Biological Station, Michigan, USA - KBS M4-4 metaG (SPAdes) (version 2) | ecosystem: Host-associated > Plants > Roots > Rhizosphere >... | reverse complement strand
CCAATCGTCTGTCTAGTGACATTTACTCTACTAGCCAAATCTTTTTGAGTTAAGTTCTTCTCTATGCGTGCAATCTTAATTCTATTAACCAAGATAAACCCACCTCTTATCTATACAAAACTCATGTAAGATATATATTACTTTATGCAATTTATATCTTACATTGATTTTTAGTTTAAAACAAGTAAAAGTTAAAGTCCACTGGTATATTTCGAACAATGGACTCCAATATAAATTACATTAACTTTTTTATTTAGGTTAGTTTGCTTACAAAATTTTAATTAAATAAGTTCTTTGTTTTAATGCATACCGTATGCGAAGCTAGTTACCATAATCAACATTCTAGGAATAAAAAAGAGCCTATTTGATGTAAAAAATCAAATAGGCTTTACTTTCTCTTTAAAATCCTTTTCATTAACTTCCCAAACATCATATTCTTCACCAAATTTATCTCTGATGTCCATGGCCATTAAATCGGATAAAATCTCGTAGTTATCTTTTATAGATTCATCTACTATGTCTTCATTAAGATCACCTTTAACTGTATTCCATCTAATAAACTTTTCATTATTTACACTTACGATATAGAAATACCTAGTTCTGAATTTATTTATTTTGCTATTTTTCATATGAATTCCTTTCAACTCTTGATAAATCTTAATTGAATTATAACTTACAAATTTTATTTTCATGAAAAATTCACCTGTATATCATATACAGATCTAGTTTACATAAACACTCTTCCGGAAGACATCCAAAAAGAGAGCCCTTATGAGAGTAAGGGTTCGAAAGAGGTCTCAATTATGAGTTATGCAGCTTCTTATACATCCTTGATATAACGGGTTTTCTTGGAAAGATGAATGAACGCAGAATGTATAAAAAGTGCACGTTTTATTCATATGTATTTTTTCATTATGTATTGATTCATTTAGAAATAAATGTTATTTTTATGAAGGAGTGATTTCCATAATGATATTGCGCAAAGCAGCCTCTACCGACGACCAGAGGCTGCTTTTTATTTTGTGACTTTTTAACCTAGACAATATATTAAACAATAGGGTATTTTATATTTGCACATGTTTCCTCTTTTATCGAAAATAAATAGAAACCACACGTAAAGAAAAGGCTTTCTCCTTAATAGGAAAAAGCCTTTTCTTTATGCTTATCAGTTTGAACACTAATTTTATCACATATTTGTAATTTAGTACGGTTATTTAAAAATTTACTTTTCGCTCTTATTTCTTCGTTTTCTTAATCGAAAGTGGTTAATTTATCTGGGAAAAAAATCTTTATTTCAGTACCTCTTTCCTTTTGAGAAATTGCTTTTATAGAGAGGCCTAATTTTTCACACAGGTTATTACACAAATATAGTCCCATCCCTGTAGATTTAGCATGATTTCGTCCGTTAGTTCCTGTGAAGCCTCTTTTAAAGATACGACCGAGGTCACCTTCATTAATCCCAATTCCGTTATCAGTGATGCCTAGAACAGTTCCTCCTTCAATCTTTTTTGCAGTAAAAGATAGCTCTAAGGAGAGGCTTCTATATTTAACAGAGTTATCTATCAGCTGTTTTAAAATAAAGATGATCCACTTGGAATCTGAAGTGACTTTTAGATCAAGTTGATCCGTATTTATTTGAGCACTTGCACGTATGAGAGTTAAAGATAGAGACTTAACAGCTTCATTAACAACAGAATGGAGTGAAAATGTTTCAATTCTGTAATCTTGATTTAAAGTACTACTTCTTGCATAGTATAGGGCTTGCTCAACATATCCATCAATTTTAGATATTTCTGTTTGAATGTGCATCTTTTCAGAAGTTCTGTGGTTTTCTAGGATTAATCTTAATGCAGTGATGGGGGTTTTTACCTCGTGAACCCACATTTCTATGTAATCATAGTACTCTTGTTGAGAATTCTTCAGGGAGGAGATACGGTCGTTCATGACCTTTGTAGCATTCTTTAGTATGCTATACAACACCTGTCCAGAATGAAACGTTGGCTCTTGTACAATATCAGCAATTAATGTCTTCTCATCCAGTTGTTCAAATATGTCCATTAGATTGTCATAATAATGTTTTATTCGATAGAATTCAAACAGCATTGTACATAAAAAAAAGAATATAGAAATGGTATTAATTAAGACAATCACGTTTACGGGAAGATCAAATAAAAGAAGCATAAAGGAAATAATACACAGGGAAAGCGCCTTTAAAAGAAATGAAACCTGCTTTTCCTGCACAAACTGAAGTGCACTCATAGTTGATATCCTTGTCCTCTTTTTGTCAATAAGTACCCTTCTAATCCGATAGATTCTAACTTTCTTCTTAGTCTAGCTATATTTACGTTTAATGTGTTTTCGTCTACAAAATCCCCATTTTGCCACAGTTCATTCATTAGCTCTTCCCTTGAAATGATATTCCCTTTATTAAGTGTCAAAAGACGAAGAAGTCCTAATTCATTTCTGTTAAGCTCCACTTCTTCTATACCAGATATGACTCTGCTTTTTAACACATCTAACGTTAATTCTTTGTAAGTTAAGAAAACATTCTGTGCACTTTCGTTGGTTCGTTTTAGAACTGCTTGAATATGTGCTAAAAGTATTTGTAAGTCATATGGTTTTGTAATAAAGTCATCTGCTCCAATATTAAGGATCAGTAGTTCATCCATGGGTGTATTTCGACTAGTTACAACAATAATTGGAACAGAAGAAACCTTACGAATTTGTCGACATATTTGAAAACCATCTTGATAAGGAAGGGTAAGATCCAAGAGAATCAGGTTTGGCTTGGACTCTAAAGATGCTTCTACAATGTTTTCAAAGTCATCACTACTGTTGCACTCATATCCATATTTCGTAAGGAAATCCATTGGTTCGTTTCGAATAGTTTGGTCATCTTCAATGATAAATATTTTCATAATATTTCCTCCATATTAAGTGATTACAAGTTTGTCAAAATTATAATGAAGGAATCTAAATAGCAATTTTAAAATCCCTTTATGTTATTTGTAATACATATGTAAATGAACGTCTTTTAATTTGTTTCCAGTGAACTTTAACCTTTATTTTGTAATTCTAATAGGTTGAAATGATAGACGCCACACATAACATTATATACAAATTTGGATTAAATTGTAATAACATCAACCTTACAAATCGGTAATGTTGCGGTAAGGAAGAACGATAGTACCCAAAAGTTTTAAATGATATCCTGAAAAAAACAAGGAGGGAAATTCAATGAGCACAATATTAAAGGTCGAAAATATTGAAAAAGTGTATGGAAACCGATCCAGCATTACACATGCTTTAAACAATATTTCTTTTGAAGTTGATAGAGAAGATTTTCTCGGAATTATGGGGGCAAGTGGAAGTGGAAAAAGTACTTTATTAAACTGCATTTCAACTATTGATACAGTGACAGCAGGTCATGTTTATGTCCAAGGTTCCGATATTACAACACTGAAAGGAAATAAATTATCAAAGTTTCGTCGAGAGAAGTTAGGCTTCATTTTCCAAGATTACAACTTACTTGATACCTTGACTGCTTACGAAAACATATCTTTAGCATTATCAATAATTAATTACCCTAAAAACAAAATTCACGAAGAAATTGATAAGGTGGCAAATGCATTAAATATACAAAACATCCTACATAAATATCCTTATCAAATGTCTGGTGGGCAACAGCAGAGGATTGCAGCAGCTAGAGCCATTGTAACGCAGCCTTCACTATTATTAGCTGATGAGCCGACTGGTGCCCTTGATAGTAAGTCAGCAAAAATGTTATTAAAAAGCTTAGAGATATTAAATAAACAACAACAAGCTACTATCTTAATGGTTACTCATGACGCATATAACGCTAGTTTTTGTAAAAGAATCATCTTTATTAAGGACGGGAAGATATTTAATGAACTAGTAAAAGGAAGTGATGATCGTCAAACCTTCTTTAACCGCATTATGGAAGTTGTAGCATTGCTCGGGGGAGATATAAGTGATGACTTTTAATCTGATTCTTAAAAATGTAAGACGGAGTATGAAAGATTACGCAATATACTTTCTCACATTGGCTTTAGGAGTGAGCTTGTTCTATGCTTTTAACTCAATCTCTTCTCAGCCAGATTTAAATAACTTAAATTATGCTATGGAACTGTTCGGAGATGCTCTGGTTACATATATAGGACTACTATCCAAATTCATCGCAGTTATTCTTGCTTTTCTCATCATTTATGCTAACCAATTTATTATGAAGCGAAGAAAGAAAGAAATGGGCATTTATATGTCCCTGGGAATGAATAAATGGAAGATATCTTCACTATTCGTAGGGGAAACTTTTTTAGTAGGGATATTAGCTTTAATGGTAGGGCTTGGTATCGGTTTTCTTTTGTCACAAGGAATATCAATCGTCGCTTTAAAGTTATTTGTAGGGAATGCAGCAGGTTTTCAACTAATGTTTTCAGCAGCAGCGATGAAACAAACCATTATAAGCTTTGCACTTATTTTTATTATTGTCATGTTATTTAATACTCGTACAATCATGAACATTAAACTTGTTGACCTTTTGACAGCAAATAGAAAAAACCAAGAATTAAAAGTTCCTAATAAACTAATTACACTGCTATTATTTCTACTTTCACTCGTATCACTTGTGACAGGCATTACATTACTCTTATTTTATGGGTTAAATAAAGATAAAATGACCTGGATAATGGGGCTTCTTGTAGTGGGAGTTATCTTATTTTATTACACAGTTTCTGGTGTGATTATTATGCTAATGAAAAGGAACAAAAAAACATATTTTACTGGTTTAAATGCATTCTCTTTTAGACAATTAGGAAGTAAGATGCAAACTAATTTTCTAGTTATGATTGTGCTGTGTGGACTTCTATTTACATCACTTGTTGTGCTTGGAACAGGATTTAGTACTACGAGCTCTATGAACAAGCAGGCTAAAGCATCTACTCCATTTGATCTTACAATTATGTATCCATACCAGAAAAACATTGCACCTTTAAATCGAGCAGATCGTGACGGAATTAAGCTTAGAAAAAGCCTTAAGAGCTACGCTCAAACTACGTTATATAAAACAACTATGACTTATGAAGATTTGTTTGAGGGGCAGAAGCTAAATCTAGCTAAAGCAGAGCAAAAAATGCTACAATCTCACATCAATTTCATTTCACAAACAGATTTTAACAAGCAGATGAGATTGTCTGGACAGAAACAGATTCAATTGAATCCTGATCAATACATTATAAATGCAAACCACGAAGGTACTGAAAAAAACGTAAAGTATTTTTTACAACACAATGGAACCCTTATCGTCGGACACAAAACACTAACTCCTGTAAGTGATAAACAATTTAAAAATATTATCTCTTTATCAAACTCCACAATTACAAATGATATGGGTACAGTAATTATTCCAGATCAAGTCGCTCGTACACTTAAACCAGATAGCTACTTACTTAACGGTAAATTTCCATCAATAAAAGTGGAAGGTCAAGTGTATGAAGCTATGAATAATAAATGGATTGAACATTCACTAAACGGAAGCATGTTTTATGTAACTAATAGTGTAATTAAAGATACGTATTTTGGAACCTTTGGTGTAATTGCATTCATTTGCAGTTATCTTGGCATAGTTCTGTTGATTGTAACCTTGTCTGTGTTGTCGTTACAGCAGCTAACGGAAATACAAGACAATAAAGAGCGTTATCGTACTTTAGCTAAACTTGGTGCTGATAAAGGAATGATTAACAAGTCCATTTTTAAGCAGGTCGCTTTTTATTTTGTTGCTCCGTTAATTATGGCAGTAATACTCTCTAGTTTCACCACTAGAGTAGTATTAGATAAACTAGAGCCTTTCTTTGAAATATCAATTGCTCAGAATATGATTGTCAGCTACGGGATTATTCTAGCACTATATGCAGTATATTTTGTTGCCACTTATCAAAGTGCAAAGCAAATTATCGTTGAAAATAATATTAAATAAGCTAGGGTGATAACAACATGGAGAAGTTTTTAGAAACACAGGGATTATCTGAGGTGATCATTGGGACGATAAAATGGTGGCTTCCGTACTTGGGGATTGCTGGCGTAATGCTTCTTGTTATTGTCATTACAATATTCATCCATAGACGTAACAGTTAAAGGAACTAAAATATTTTTATGTTATTTACATGAATATTTTATAAGAACCTTTTTTATAAATATTGTTTCACAAATTGAGAAAATTAATCACGCTACAAAAAGGTGTGATTGTGTAACGGGGTATATCAATGTTCTTTTTCTCACATCGATATTGATGTAATATTTACCTTATGTTACAATTATTCCAAACGACAAAACATAGTATATGCAATATATTATGTTCATTTCTTGCATTCAACACAAAAAGCCACTGTCTAGGCCAGTGGCTCTTCGTGTTCTTATAATTTATAGTTAACGGTTTAAATAATTGATTTTATACAAAAATATGATACGATAATAAAGATCAGACTATTTTTCACAAATTTCAACATAACCCTGTTTAAAAGCTACCTCGCCTTCACTCCGAGGTAGCTTTTTATTTTGTGGAAGATAATAATTACGTATAACCTCTTTAAATGTATTTGAAGAGGTTATACGTGAAAGTACACTTTTATACGTGTTACCAGAAATAAAAAGAACCTTATGCATTTATAAAAGTCTTTTTATTTTCTATTTAGCAAAGCTCAAAGAATGCTGTTTATTTACTACCTCGATGGTTCGAATATTCCGCCCATTAAGTTCTCTCACAGTAAACTCAATATCATTATACACAAGGACTTCATTTAATTTAACGTCTACTTTCTGAGATAAGATCCATCCACCTATCGTATCGACCTCATCAGTTTCAATGTTCGTTTCCATTAGTGTGTTTACGTCTCTTACTAATACTTTTCCATTAAAAACATAGTGACGTTCACCAATTTTTTGCCTATCGAGTACTTCATCAGAATCAAATTCGTCGTGGATTTCTCCTACGATTTCTTCTAAAATATCTTCAACGGTTACTAAACCAGCTGTCCCGCCATATTCATCAAGTAAGATTGCTATGTGGATACGTTCCTTTTGCATCTTTCTTAATAGCTTATTGATAGAGTACGATTCAATGACTTGAATCACTGGTTTAACGTAATGGCTAATGAGTTGGTCTCGTAATGTGTTATCAAATGCAACATCGCTTAAGATTTCTTTTATATTTACCATCCCTATGATTTGATCTTTATCTCCATCAGTTGTTACTGGGTAACGAGTATACTGCTCAAATGCAGCTATTTCTAAAAATGCACCAATCGTGTCATGTTCAGAGATTGTTATCATCTCAGTTCGTGGAATCATGATTTCTTTCGCCAGACGTTCATCAAATTCAAAAATATTGTTTACGTACTTTAGCTCACTCTGATTAATAGCACCACTCTTATAGCTCTCAGCTAACAGGAGACGAAGTTCCTCTTCTGAATGGGCCAATTCGTGCTCTGAAGCAGGTTTTAACCCAAACATTCCAACCAGTATTCGTGCAGAACCATTTAAAATCCAGATAAACGGATACATGATTTTATAAAACCAGATGATGGGCGCTGAAAATAACAATGTGACAGCTTCTGCTTTCTGTATTGAAAATGTCTTAGGTGCTAATTCACCTACCACAACATGAAGATAGGTCATCACAATAAAGGCAATACCAAACGATAAAAGGTGCGTAATGGACTCGTTTAAATCGAACTTCATAAAAACAGGACTTAGCAATCTTTCTACCGTAGGTTCACCAAGCACACCTAATCCCATCGCTGTTACTGTAATACCTAGTTGACAAGCAGATAAATATTCGTCTAAATGCGTAATGACTTTTTTAGCAGAGACAGCACCTTTTTTACCTTCAGCTACAAGTTGATCAATCTTAGAGCTCCGTACTTTTACAATCGCAAATTCGGTGGCTACAAAGAAACCAGTCAATCCAATTAATACTGCTACCAATAACAAGTTAATTATGTCCAATTAGTTGTCTTACCTAAGTAAGACGTACACCTCCAATAGATTTAATGACAAAAACCGTATGTAGAAATATCTAGCTATCTACGCTTCTTTTAAAATCACTCGTTGTAAAGGAACACCGCCCATGCTTATTGTCTTTTCAGATAACGTATATTTCTGATGATCTACTAGCAAGGTGTGAGTATCAATAACTTCACAGGTCCTTCCTTTGTGCTGAAAATGCTTTACGACATCTTTTTTTAAATCAGTTAGATTGTAGTATCTTTCTTCAAAATCAATGACAATTTTCTTTTTTCCAAATAAACCAAACATCCCAATCCCCTCCTATATGCTTATACGACTTGCTCGCATAAAAGTTCCATATATTTTCATATATTCCAATTACATAAAAGCGAGGTTCGTGAAAGTATACGTTCTTAGTTATCATAATCAACGATATATGAACTAAAAAGCTAGAAACATAATGCTCTAGGCTTTTTAAACATTATCTATAACGTCTCGCAGAAAAGAATTGAACAATTGGAAAGATAACCAATGCCAGACATAACGCTGCAAACAAAGAAATATTGCCAAAGTCATTTTTTCTTACGAAAATAATACGATCTAAAATCCAAAGAACAAAAAGACCTATAGTTAAGATATGATAGCTTCTTTTAGCACTCATCGTAGCAATTTTCTTACCCATCTCATCTTTTTGAATTTGTCGATCAAATCCCCACGTAGCAAGTTGACATAAAGTAGTAATAACCAAAACTATTGCTATAACTCCCGTTACACCTAATCTAACTCCATCTTTAAAATCTGTTATATAAATCGTATACATTGCAAAAGCGCAGCTTAGTAAAATAATGGCAGTCCATACATAATTATTTTTTACATTTTTCATCATAAATTCCCCCTGTTTTTGTATAAAAATAATTCATCTACACTAACATTTAAATTTCCTGCTAACTGAAATGCTAGCTCTAAGCTTGGATCGTACTTGTTATTCTCAATCGCATTAATCGTTTGTCTCGATACATTGCAAGCATTAGCTAGCGCTTCTTGAGATAACTTTTTAGATTTCCTTAGTTCTTTAATTTGATTATCCATACTCTCAACCCACCCCTAAAATGTAAAAAACATTTTACATTTATAGTATATGGTAATATTTTCATTATGTCAAACATCTTTTACAAACGTCTATTTTTTTCATATATAGCATACAAATTTAATTAACATAATGTGCTTTATAGACAGTGAGAAAGAATTTATATTCTCGATTAAAAATGGAAAAAGGGTTAGATTCCTCGCTAAGAGTCTAACCCTTTTTATTATCATAAATTGTATAATAATATTTATCTTTTGTATAAGTTTACTTTACCTTTATATAAGTTTGTTGTATTATTTGTTTGTAGTCAAAAAAAGGAAGGTGATTACATTGAAAGAGAAAAATGGTGACTACGTTGAAAATAAAGTGTATGAGCACCGAGTTTTAAAAAGAATGTCTCAAAAAGAATTGGCGGACGCTGTAGGAGTTTCCAAACAAACCATATATGTAATGGAGAAAAATAATTATTCTCCTTCTCTCGTTTTAGCTTTTCGAATAGCTAATTTCTTCGACGTAGACGTTAACGATATTTTTAATTATGTGGGAGGACGTGACTGAAATGATAACTGACAAAATAGAAGATGCTATTTTTACCCCTTTAAAAACCTGGACAGAACAATCGAATAGTAACTGGAATATGCTGATTGGTATTGGATTTTTATCCCTCATAATTGCAATGATATTGGTATACGTACTTCAAAAGAAGATGGGTATGAGTGTGTCTGATGAAAGAACAAGTCAAATAAACTTAAAAAGTGCCCTTGTTATGTTAATTGGAATCATCTTGTGCGACCTAATCTTCCCCAAAGAATATATGTGGCAAATTTTCTTCTTATTTAAATATTCCCTCGCATTCCTTGCTGCAGGTATATATCTTGCTGTGCGATATAAGAAGGATTTCTTAAACTAAAGAATTTTGTCGGCCATATTCAGAGGTAGTTAATATAATGGGTGTTATGAGTAGAAAAAGAGTCTAAAAATTGAAGGAAACTGGATTTTTAGACTCTTTAGACAAAAAACTATCACTTATTGCTGTTTTAATATTATAGGTATACAGATATCACAATAATCAACGTCATCTTCTTCACCGTAATATCTTTCAAACATTGGCCTAGAATCAACCAGGTAACCCTCGTTTAACAATTCAACAAAGATTAGATCCCAAGCTTTTTGAATTTCCTCTGCAGTATGCTTAACTCGATAAATCCTATATTGACCACCTATTAGTCTATCTTCGCTAACATTATTATCAATTTGATATTCATTAGAAATGACAATACCAGCATCATAGCGACAATTTTCCGGAGATGTTACTTCAGGATTATCTCGTGGAATACTTAAGATTGTTGAATTTTTATTAAACAACCCTTTCTTTTTAGCCCAACTCTTTAATTTTTCCATTACTTTAACATTATGAGGGCCATATGGACCCACTTGTCTTAAATACGCAATCCGATAGCTCGGTAAACGATCAATTTTAATGTTCATCTAATCTAACTCCTTTTTTATCAATATTGACTACAATGCAAAAGTTATCATGAATTAAAAATATAATCACCTAAAAATTTAAAATATTTTAAATTTTTACCAATTAATATCGTACCATCTATAAAACTAATTAATATATGGAAGAAAAAGAAACTCCTAATTGTTTATTCTTTTCTTTTTTATAGAAAATTTAAGCCAAATACCAAGTAACGTTGTCTAATAGGTATAAAAGGAAAAAGTAGAGAGGATGAATTTCAATTATTAGGATCGTTAAAAAAGCTCAAAAAGGTAATGATAAAGCCTTTTTAAAGCTTTTTCAGACATATGAACAAGATATTTATCGAATGGCTTATGTATATGTCAAAAATAAAGACGATGCCTTGGACGTGGTTCAAGAAGTAGCATACCGTTCTTTTAAAAACATAGATACTTTAAAAAAGCCAGAATACTTTAAGACATGGTTAATCAAGATTACTATTAGGTGTGCAATCGATCATCTAAGAAAGAATAGCAAGGTCGTTCAATTACATCCAGAATATGAGGAGATCATCGGTTCAGACATTGAAGATATACCCCTTACAATATCCCTTCATCAGTTAGTGGAAGAATTAAATGAAGATGAGAAAAGTGTTATTATTTTAAGATTTTATGAAGGCTATTCTTTTAGGGAAATAGCTGAGACATTGACCATTCCCTTAGGCACGGCTAAATCTATTTTATATCGTGCTTTAGCTAAACTTCGTAAACAAGTGAAAGGCGTTGGTATTTATGAAGAATAAACTAAAAGAAGAACTTGAACAAATTGAAATCCCGAAAGAATTACATATGAGAGCCAAACTCGGTGTAGAAAAGGCTAAATCAGAGCAACCAAGAAGAACGTTTAAAAAAGCAATTGTATTTCCGGCTGCCGCAGCTTTATTCCTTATAGGTTCCGCAGGTGTAGGCGCAGCGACATTTCCAAGCTTCAACCACTTACTATCTCTTGTTAGTCCCGACATTGCCTTGTTTCTTCAACCTATTGAAACCACTAGTGAAGATAAAGGAATAAAAATGAAGGTTGTAGGTGCCATGAACGATGACGAAATGGCTGTTATTTACGTTACGATGCAAGATTTAACAGGTAATCGTCTTGATAAAACGCTGGATCTTTATGATTACACATTAACTGACGGGCATATGTTTAATAGCCAAATTGTTGACTACGATAAAGATACAAATACAGCCACATTACGAATTCAAGCAAATGGAGCCACAAACTTTAATAATAAAAAAATCAAATTGCGAATAAGCTCTTTCCTTAGCCAAAAGCATAAGCATGAGGGAATCAAGATAGATACTGATCTGTCTGAGCTAAAGAACAAAAATGTAGATACAATCTCTCTTAGCACAGATAGTACATCCGGAGGAGGTGGGGAAATTACTGACCAACTCGACACGGGAGAAAGTATAGAAATCTTAAAGCCTAACGAAACCATTCTTTCTCTGCCAAAAATAAAATTTATGCATGTATCAAATATTGGATTTGTGAATGGTCAACTTCACGTTCAAACAAAGTGGTCCGATGAAGATATAGATAGCCATGGAGATTTTTATTTAGTTGATCCTTACGGAAAGAAGATAAATGCTTCTTCTAATATCTCTTATGGGGTAGATGAATCAGGAGAAACTGTTTACGGAAATAACTATGTAGAATATATTTTTGATGTGAATAATGAAAACCTTAGTAAGTTAAAGCTTATGGGAGACCTTGTATCTAATGGTAATTATACAAAAGGTGATTGGAGTACTACATTTAAATTGCATTCTGTAGAAAACGAAAAAAGTCTGAGATTCAATGAAGACTTTGGCAGTTGGAAAGCAACTAAAATGACCCTTTCATCATTAGGTGTGACGCTATACGGAAAAGGCCAATTTAAAGATACTGATGATATGAAAGTGAGTGTGAAAATGAACAATGGAAGCATTCAATTACTCGACTCATTACAAAACTTTAGTGACAATAAAAGTGTTAAAGCTAAATTTCTACCTTCTTCTCCTTTAGATTTATCGAAAATCAAAGCAATCAATATAAATGGTGCAGTCATCAAAGTATCTAGATAAAAGAAAAGGCTAAGTTTCTTACTCCTGTGAGTAAGAAACTTAGCTTTTTTATTGTTCACTATTTCAGGGGCTGCCTTAATATTAATTTACTAAGATTACAACACACGTAGTCCGTAAAAGTATACGTTTACGGACGATGAGTTTGTACGAAAAATTTACCATTCTCAACGTTCGTTTAGATTTGAAAACATTTTACGAACGTCCTTTAAAATACATGTAGTTTTACGAACGTTTTTAACAAGGTAATAGGTTGAAAAGTCTACTTTCTATAATCAAATTTATGTCAACTCGAAAAGAAAAAGCTTGTATCTAAGAAGATACAAGCTTTTTCCCATGCTGTTTAGAAATTTGTTTGCCCTTGTGAGGCCCTTTCGTTACGTATATCGGTTCATAACCAAAGTGCCTTGTGTAAGATACGAATATCTACTTTCAATTTGAGGTAATACGTTCGTTGAAGTCGCTGTTAAGCCTTTCAAAACTAATCAGTCCCTTCATAGACTAAGTACTTACCTTTTTACAACAAGCAATAATAATATTGGTGTTGTACTACATGTGTACCACATACCTTAAAGTTAAAACATTAATCATACAAATTTAATTTATAAGCTTGTTTTTTAAATCACTATGAGTGATAGATACATGTTTTACAATGAGTTAAGTTTATTTATCTCCATATCAATATGAAGAATGCCATCTTCTAAATAGACTTCTGACACTGGAATGAAGCCGAATGAACCATAAAATTCTTTTAAATAATCTTGAGCCTGAATGGTAATTTTATTTTCTGTTAGCTCTGTCTCAAGAAATTCTAATCCTCGTTGTAATAATTGTTGAGCAAGTTGTTGTCCCCTATATCCTCTTTTTACAAGTACTCTGCCCATTGAAGCAGCATCTTCGTAAGAGACTCCTGAAGGGATAATACGCAAATATGCAACAATCTCTCCTTTGTCTTCTTTAAACAAATGATAACAAAGAGGGTCTTTTCCATCTACCTCTGGGTAAGCACATTGTTGTTCAACAATAAATACAGAAACACGCTCTTTCATAATTTCATAAAGTTCATTAATTGATAATTCATCAAACCTTTTCAAATGCCAGCTCATTCTTGCTTACCTCCATACGTGCACTTAAATATATAACGTTGACATATAATTATAAGTTAAGACGTTTGATAATTTAAGCTTAAAACACAGATTATAAAAATTTCTATTATATAAAATAAAAGCAATCAACCTATGCATTTTTAGTTGATTGCCAAAATGAACACAAGATAGCGATAAACAGTCAGTGACTTTCACCCCCTATCTAAATTAGGAAAGCTTTGCTGCCAAATAAAGAAATGAACTCGCAGTCCAAGCAAATGAGCGATCTCTTAAAGGTTCGCCTGTACGGGCATTAAAATTTTCTGCAAATCCATTTTTAGATGTCAATCGACAGTATTTATCAGCGATTTCTTCGGACAAATTCATCTCTCCGCACTCCTCTAAAGCATCTACTAAAAGAAGAGTGGTTGGTCCCCAAATAGCCCCACGCCAATATGCATCGTCTTCATAAAGGGGGCTGTCAATAGCCTCAGTTGCTACTCCCCATTCAGTAAGGTAACGTTTGCTATTCAATGTGCTCACTAAATTATTTTTAATATCTTCAGGAAGCCTGTTTCCAATCACAAGGGACATAAGAGGAAGAAGACTATTACTTTCTATAGGCAAACCGGTTTCTGTAATTTTTGCTACAGGCAAGCCTTCCTCAACAAAGTATGTACAAAACAATTGAGTTAAACCATCAGCCTTCTTATCCCAATAAATCTTTTCTTCTGGCATCTCTAACCTTTCTGCAAAGTCACTAAGCATCTCCATTGCTTTTATAAGAAAAGCAGTTAAGTCTGGAGAATCAATGACCACTGGAGAAGCAAATACAGTGCTATTATCTTGTCCAGAGTCATTTCCATGATGGTATTCACATATGCCATCTTCGTTAGAGTCTTTATAAGAAAAATAGAAATGGACCTGTTTACTTACCCAAGTATATGCTTGTTTTAACTGTTCCTCTGTAAAATCCATTTTTTTAATCATTTTAGAGAAGAAGAGACCTTGGACCGGTGGCTTTGTAAAGTTCCAGCGAACCGTAGAATCAGAAACAGATCCAGGAATTTGCCCTAATGAATCTTGATGATCAAACAAAGTAGCCATCTGGTCCCAGGCTAAATCATTATCTACACCTGCTAAAGCCACTGCATTAAAGCAGTGATCCCAACTCCAAGCACCAGGAAAATGATGATTAGAGGCATACATAGTATATCTCTTTAGATAACCATCGGGTCTTACAATAGACGACCAGGTAACATAAGCTGCAGGATGTATAGTATTTATGTAGCGTTGAGGTACATTTAGTTGTTTACTACAAAATTCCCCGAAGTTACGTTCTACTCTTTTTATGGCTTCTGTGAAACTATACTCGTTCCAATCAGGCTTTAGTATATGTGTAGGAATATCCTGAATGACGCAAAGAAATTCGTCATCCTTATTTGATAAAATCTCTACAAATGAAACATTATCAGCTTTATCCATACTCCCTGTTTGATCGATATAAACATCTTGTCTTAAGTGAATAGAACCTGTAGAAGGAAAGATCAATAACTTAGTTAAGTTTTTATAACTGTTAATAATGCAGTACTTGTTATCTTTGTTTCCAAGTAAATAATTATATTCAAAATTATATAAAGGCTTTGTATCTAGGCGAAGACCTACTCCTTCTCCCTTACCTTTTATCAAAAGTTTTGATTCGCCATCGAAGCAAATTAAAATTTCCCCTTCGTCAAATACGATTCTAATAAAATTATAGTTTGCTGTATATTCATATTCTACAGGAAGTCCATATTTTAAAGGTATCAGCTTAAGAACATCCATATGTGACTTTGACTTTCCATGTAAAGAACGTATAAAGAGTCCTTTTTGGGAATCGTTATACTCGTGCTGATAAGAAATTGATAAATAAGATCCGAAATAGCTAAAAGGTACATGACTCAAATCCATAAATGAAAACCCTCCCTCTGAACTTGTTTAAACAAGTATAAATCTATTATAATTATATAAATACTTGAGTCAAGGACTGAAAAACATAACTAACCAAAAAGGATATTAAATGCAGTTAATTATCTAAATATTTTAATTTTTAAACAAGAAACGATTTTTGTTGTTGATATAGAGGTAATGAAAGCGCAAAACATTTTATTGACAACACTTGTTTAAACAAGTTAAGATAAATTCGCCGGCATAGTTAACAAGTTAACCAAAATAGAACAGATGTAATTATATAAGGGGCGGGGGTTCCAGATGGAGAATTTTAAAGAGAATGTGGCACAGATTATAGATAGTATTGGTGGAAAAACTAATGTCCAAAATGCGACTCATTGTGTCACTCGGTTACGCTTAATCTTACATGATCAAGCCCAAGTAGATATTGAGAAGTTGGAAGAAAATGATTTAGTAAAAGGAAGCTTTCTTGCGAGTGGACAATTTCAAGTTGTCATTGGTCCAGGGTTGGTAGATAAAGTTTATAAGGAATTGGTTTCACAAACAGGTGTAACTGAGAGCTCAGCAGAGGAAATCAAAGAAGTAGTGACAGAGAAGAAAAATCTTCTTCAAAAAGCAATTCGTACTCTCGCCGATATTTTTATACCTATACTTCCTGCTATCGTAGCTGCGGGTTTATTAATGGGTTTAAACAATATTCTTTCTAATCCTGGTATCTTCTTTGATAAAAAGTCATTTCTTGATGTTTATAGTTCTTGGGCTGGCTTTGCCGGTATCATTAACGTTATAGCAAATACAGCTTTTACATTCTTACCTGCTCTTATTGGGTGGTCTGCAGTAAAGAAATTTGGTGGAAATCCAGTTTTAGGGATTGTATTAGGGCTAGTATTAGTTCACCCTTCACTTCTATCAGCTTATGACTTTGCAGCTGACCCAGACAAAGCTAAATATTGGAGTATCTTAGGATTAGAAATTCCACAAGTCGGTTATCAAGGGCAGGTTATCCCTGTAATTTTCGCATCATATATTCTTGCTTTTTGTGAGCGTAAATTAAAGAAATTAGTACCTGAATCTATCCAATTGATTTTCGTTTCTCCAGTAGCTCTTTTAGTAACCGGTTTTATTACATTTACCGTTATCGGTCCTATCACTATGACCGGAGCAAACTGGATTACAGATAGTATTGTTTCTTTATTTGATGTAGCCCCTGTATTAGCTGGTGCTTTATATGGTTTTATCTCACCGCCTCTTGTTATTACAGGAATGCACCATTTATTTTTAGGAGTAAATCTTCAAATGGCAGGATCACTTGGTTACGTTACACTTTGGCCAATAGGAGAAACCGTTACAATGGCTCAAGGAGCAGCAGCCTTAACTATGTTTTTTATACTTAAAACCAACCAAAAATTAAGAGGAGTAGCTCTAACTTCTACTGCTTCAGCTTGGATGGGCATTACTGAGCCAGCTATTTATGGAGTAAACTTACGATTTAGATATCCTTTTATTGCAGTAATGCTTGGCAGTGCAGTAGGTAGTGCTTTTTTAGCTTATGAAAATGTGAAAGCAACATCAGTAGGCGTAGGTGGAATTCTTTCTTTTCTTTCAGTATTTCCTGAATATTGGGGCTCCTACTTCATAGGACAAGGGATTTCGATTGTATTAACAATTGGGTTAACGCTTATATTTTATAAATATCAAATTTTTGGTCAAAAGCAGAAAAATGCAAAGGCTCAAAGTGTAGATGGGGGACTATAATGAAAAGTTTTAAAACAAGTACAATTTATCAAATTTACCCTAAATCTTACTATGATTCTAATCAAGATGGCTTGGGAGACTTAAAAGGCATTACAGAAAAGCTGGATTACCTTCATTTTTTAGGCGTTGATTATCTTTGGATTACACCGTTTTTTGTCTCTCCTCAAAATGATAATGGATATGATGTAGAAAAGTATTGTGAAATAGATCCTTTGTTTGGCACAATGGAGGACTTTGAAGAGTTAGTAAAGGAATCTGAGCGTAGAGGTATGGGGGTTATGCTTGATATGGTATTTAATCATACTTCTACTCAACATACTTGGTTCCAGAAAGCATTATCTGGAGATGAACACTATAAAGATTACTATATTTTTCAAGATGGGGTTGAAGGAACTCCACCGACAAACTGGATATCTAAATTTGGCGGGAGCGCATGGGAGTATGTTCCCTCCTTACAACAATATTACTTACACTTATTTGATAAAACTCAAGCTGATTTAAATTGGGAAAACCCAAAGGTCCGAGATGAACTTGTAAACATTCTTAAATTTTGGATTAATAAAGGGATTAAAGGATTTCGTTTTGATGTAGTCAATCTTATATCTAAGCCCTATCAATACAAAGACGACATTCAAGGAGACGGTCGACGCTTTTATACAGATGGTCCTAAAGTTCATCAATATTTAAAAGAAATATGTAAGCGCAGTGGTTTAAATGATAGTGGAATGGTGACTGTAGGTGAAATGTCTTCTACAACTATTGATCATTGTGTACGCTATTCCAATCCAGAAGAAGAAGAGTTATCTATGTGTTTTAACTTTCACCATTTAAAGGTTGATTATAAAAACCAAGAAAAATGGGAACTTCAAGATTGTGATTTTATAAAACTCAAGGACCTTTTAAATACTTGGCAAGTAGGTATGCAAGAAGGAAATGGCTGGAACGCACTCTTCTGGTGCAACCATGACCAACCAAGAATTTTGTCTCGGTTTGGCGATGATAAAGGATATTACAAAGAATCAGCTAAAATGCTAGCTACTATGATTCATTTGCTTCGTGGAACTCCTTATATCTATCAAGGAGAAGAAATAGGTATGACAAACGCTTATTTCAAAAATATTAGTCAGTATAAAGATGTAGAAAGCATTAACTATTATCATATTTTAAAAGAACAAGGTAAAAATGCGCATGATATCATGCAGATTTTACAAGAGCGTTCAAGAGATAACTCAAGAACACCTATGCAATGGAGTGCTGAAAACAATGCTGGATTCAGTAAGGAAAGACCTTGGATTGATGTAATAGGTAATTATAAAGGAATTAATGTAGAGGAAAGTATTACTGATAAAAATTCCATCTTTCATTACTATAAAAAGCTAATATCTTTAAGGAAAGAACACAAAGTCATTTCTGAAGGGAACTATTCTCCATTACTTCCTGAACACCAATCTGTTTTCGCCTATAAAAGAGAATTTTCGAATCAATCTTTACTTGTTATCAATAATTTTTATGGACAAGAAACAGAAACTCACTTTGTTGAGGACTTAACAGGCTATCAGTGTATATTATCTAACTATCCAGAGCGTCAGTTAATAAATAAAATGATGCTAAGACCCTATGAATCAATGGTTTATTTAAAAGTTAAGTAAAAGAAAAAATGCACATATCAGAAACTTATGTGCATTTTTTCTTTTGTTCTTCTACTAAATATTCTATAAGTTTTTTACTTTCGCTGTGTTTGGTCAAAGAATACAAAGTTACCAGGGGTATGTCTTGATTCTGTATGTTCAAACATGACACCATCTGCATTAAAAACGTGGCTGGTTACAACAACTACACTATTAAACCCATCTAATTTTAGATATTTTTCATCCATATCAGTAGTTCTTTCCACTACCATTTTTCGCTTTGCAGTGACCGCACGTTGATCTAGCTCTCTATCTAAGAATTCGTAGATGGAATCCTCTGCTAACTCAGTTGTTAATCCCTCAGCAATATCTTTCCTAAAATAATTATAATCCATAATTACAGGGTTTCCCTCTAAATAACGCACACGTTTCAAGTGATAAACTTCAATTCCAATTGGAAACCTGGTATGCTCATGAATATCTTCATCTACAACCAGTTCTTCGAAGACAATAACGTCTGTCCGATGTTTTTTATTGTTTCGGGTTGCAAACTCTTTAAACGTTTCCGTCTCACCGAACATATACTCGTTATCTTTAAAATCCTGATAAATTACGTGCACACCTTTTCCATGCTTAGTCTGTACATACCCTTCATTTGCCAAGTTTCCAATTGCCCTACGCAATGTATTTCTGGAACAATCGTATTCTTTGACTAAGGTATTTTCTGAAGGAAGAAGTTCCTGATATTCGTACACATTCTGCTCAATTTTCTTCTTTAAATCTTCATATATTTCTACGTACTTTGTTCTTGGCATGACAGCCTCCTATGCCCTATCTGTATGTAGTAAGTTTTGGGTCACCTAACATCACCCTAAATTCCTTTTGTCTAGTATATCATTAAAACCTTAACCATTACTTTTCTAAAGTAATGGTTAAGATTTTAATGGCCAAGAACGGACTATTGTGCCCTTCTTTTCTTAAGCTTAATGGCGTTTAGATGCCTTATTCATCTTCATTAATTAGTACAGAGATATTTGCCCAACCATAAGCAACATCGTCTACTAGCATTCCGCCGAACTCACTCTTTCTACGAAGATATTCCTTACCACCCATACGTTCATAAAAACCAAGTCCTGATTTATTTTGCTCCATCACCCAAACCATCATTGACTCAATACCTTTTTCTTTAAACTGCTTGGTAATAGCCGAAACCAGTTGTCTTCCTGCACCTAATCCCCTAGATTCTTTTAAAAGATAAAGTGAATATAATTCTCCAGCAAAGTTTTCATCATCATTGTTTTTCCCTGCTGCAAAGCCTATAACTTTTTCTGCATCATTAATAGCAATATAAATGAAAGCTTCATTTTCATTATGTAAAAAGTGAATCCATTTTTGTTCTGCTTCTTCATACGATAATTTTTCTAAATAATCGTCCGGTACTAAACCCTGATAAGTAGTCTTCCAACCATCAACATAAACGCTTGCTATATCCTTTATATCTTCTTTATTTGCTTCTCTTATTTTCAAACTAATCACCTCTAACACTTATATTGAGAATATTATAGCATTCTTAAAAGTTAAATTTCATCGTTTGTTGTATATGAAAAGGATCAAATGAGCTTCTTTGAAGGTATTGATAAATGTAAAAGAGCCTGTGCCCTCAAAACGTTTGATGAAATCCAAATAAATTGTATTGCATTCCAATAGCAATAATCGGGAAAAGGGATGATATTCCACTGGATAAAGAACGTTTGTTCGTATATAATGTATAGAACAAACGTTCTTTTATTTGAGGATTATTTTCAATGGAGGATGAGCAGTTACCAAACCGAATTATTATATGTATCGACATGAAGGCGTTCTATGCGTCGGTTTCTTCTGTCATAAGAGGATTAAATCCGTTGAAAACAAAGCTTGCGGTGGTCGGAGATATCAAACGGTCGGGATCCGTTGTATTAGCTGCCACACCCTTATTAAAGAAAGAAGGGGTCAAAACAGGAAGTCGTCTTTTCGACATTCCTAAAAGGAAAGATATCCATGTGGTGAATCCATCCATGGAGAGATACATAAAGGCTTCGACCTATATTTCGAGCTTGGTGTTACAGTATGTGGCTCCTGAGGATTTTCACGCCTATAGTATTGATGAGCTGTTTATTGATGCGACAGCTTCGTTGCATCTATTCGCTCGTACGCCAGAAGAATTAGCCCATAAGATTATCGACGAGATTTATCTTAAGACACGCCTGACAGCTACGGCAGGCATAGGCCCTAATCTCTTACTGGCGAAGGTAAGCTTAGACCATGAGGCCAAGAATAGCCCAACAGGAGTGGCGTATTGGCGATATGAGGATATTCCCTTTAAGTTGTGGTCTATTCATCCGATGAAGGATTTCTGGGGAATCTCATCTGCTACGGAAAGACGCTTAAATCGTTTGGGAATCCACTCCATCAAAGAACTGGCTCTTTCTTCTGTCGAGATGTTACGGAAAGAATTTGGTGTCCTAGGCGAAGAAATCCATCAACATGCGAATGGGATTGATTTTAGTCGTATTTCCGACGTATACATCCCTAGTTCTCGTTCCTTTGGAAAAAGTCAGATTCTCTTTCACGATTATACAAGCCGAAAAGAAGTGGAATTATTACTATTGGAGCTATTGGATGATGTTTGTTTTCGGTTACGCATGCATCAAGTGGTAGCTCAAACGATCCATTTATCCATTGGCTATAGCAAACAAACAGGTGGAGGCTTCTCAAGACAAAAGAAAATGGGAAGAGCTTCAAATTTAAGCCAAGATATTTTTCCCTATTGCTTAACCATCTTACATACATATGATAATGGAATGCCGATTCGCTCCATTGGGATCTCCTTATCCAACACAAGCATTGAAGAAGAGGAGCAAATGAGCTTATTTGAGGATATCGATCAGCGTGAAAGAGCCTATGCTCTTGCCAAAACGATTGATGAAATTCGGATGCGTTATGGGAAGAATAGTGTGCTACGGGCTTCAAGCTATCTGGATCACTCAACAGCTCGTTATCGAAATGGTCTTATTGGCGGCCATAAAGCTTAAAGGAGGATGATATCATGAATGACGATAGAGGAATGAAAGAAACAATAGTGTATTATAAGGGTGAATATAAAGTATACAAAGATTGTTATTCATCTAGTATCGTTTCTTTGAAAGGCAGATAACAATACTAAAAATATGCAGTATCTATAGTATTCATAGAAATAAATATTAGGATATGAAGTTAAAGGTGAAAGTAAGGAAAAACCCAACCTTACCATTACAGAAGATTGGGTTTCTTCTATTTATCAGCAAAACACTTAGTTATGACCAACTATTGAGTGCGGTACATATGGCTCTTCAAGAAATGCAATTTCTTCAGGTGTTAGCTTAACCGATAAAGCACCTACTGCATTTTCAAGATGTAATGTTTTCGTAGCACCAATTATAGGAGCTGTTACTAGTTCTTTCTGTAGCAACCAGGCAAGTGCAATGTGTGTACGAGAGATACCATGTTTTTCTGCGATGGATGCTACTCGCTCCACAACCAATCGATCGGCGTCCGCAGTAGCATCGTATTTAGATTTTTGAATTTGATCTGTCTCAGAACGATGCGTTGTTACTGACCAATCACGCGTTAACCTCCCTGATGCAAGAGGGCTATATGGAGTAACACCAATTTTCTCTTCCTTACAAAGAGGTAACATTTCTCGTTCCTCTTCACGGTATAGTAGGTTTAAGTGATTCTGCATGGACACAAACTTAGTCCAACCATTTTTCTCTGCTATATGTAATGCCTTTTGGAACTGCCAAGCGTACATGGCAGAAGCACCAATGTATCTTGCTTTGCCAGCCTTCACCACGTCATGTAATGCCTCCATCGTTTCTTCAATAGGGGTATTGTAATCCCAGCGATGGATGATATAAAGATCTACATAATCAGTTTCCAACCTCTTAAGGCTTTTATCGATTTCACTCATAATTGCTTTTCGGGAAAGGCCAGATCCGTTTGGACCTTTATGCATTTGTCCGTGTACTTTAGTCGCTATTACAACTTCATCACGATTAGCATAATCCTTAAGAGCTCGTCCAAGATATTCCTCGCTTGTACCCAATGAGTATACATTTGCTGTATCAAAAAAATTAATCCCTAAGTCGAGAGCTTTTTTTATAACAGGGCGAGAGTCCTCTTCATTAAGTACCCATTGGTGAAGCCATTTGTTGGCGTCCCCAAAACCCATACATCCAAGACAAAGTCGAGATACCTCTAAGCCTGTATTACCAAGTTTTACATACTCCATTCGATTGCTCCCTCTCTCTTGATTATTTGCCACTTTTATCGTGACTTATTTATAATTAATTATGTCATAAATAGTAAAGAAATCCTTAACACATTACTATTAAGTTTTTGCCTAATACTCTCAAACCCTCTTACTCACTTAATGAATATCAGGTATACTGAACCAAAAATGAAGAAAAGGAGAATGAATGATGTCCAAGAAATCCTACAAACAACAAGATGAACTTGCTAAACTCATTGAATGCTTTTCAAAGCAGGACGGTGTTCACCCTACCACTATTCCATCTTTATTTCTCATCCGCGAATCCATTAGTACAGAACCTATTTCTAGAGTTAACGAGCCATCTTTTTGCATGATCCTCCAAGGAGAGAAGGAGGTTTTATTGGGAGAGGAACGATTTTTGTACGGTCCTGGTAATTATATTGTGGCATCCGTTGACTTACCAGTTACAGGGCAAGTCATCAAAGCCTCAGCAGAATCCCCATATTTAGCCTTCAAACTTGAGTTTACTTGTAGCCAGGTTTTAGAGGTTTTAAATGAGACAGGTATTAATACCTGTCAGGGAAAGAACGCAAAACGAGCTATGTATGTTAGCAAAATAGAACCATCTTTGTTGGACGCAGTAGTAAGGTTAGCATCTTTGCTAGAGACTCCAAAACATATCCCTGTTCTTGCTCCATTATTTAAAAAAGAAATTCTCTATTGGATCTTACAAAGCCCACATGGCGAAGCGCTTGAACAAATGGCATTAGAAGGTAGCAATGCCTTTAGAATAAGAGAGGTTATAAATCATATCATCAATAATTATGAAGAGTCTTTTCGAATTGAAGAGCTTGCCGAAATAGCAAATATGAGTGTTTCATCGCTACACCGACATTTTAAAGATGTAACGGCAATGAGTCCCATTCAGTTTCAAAAACAACTGAGATTGCAGGAAGCGAGGCGCTTGTTATTAGCAGAATCAACAGATGTAGCTGATGTCGCATTCAGGGTGGGATACGAAAGTCAATCGCAATTCAGTCGAGAATATTCCCGAATGTTTGGCTTTCCACCTAGAGTAGATATAAACCGAATGAGAGAACACTACGTTTAAATGAAGAAAGACTGCAGGTTGAAAAGGTTGTACTTAAAGTAAAGGATGCTTTAGTTCGATAAGAAATAGTAATTTTAAGATTTTCAACAATCCGACGCTTTAATGGATTAAGGATCACAAAAAACGATTATCGATGTAGACATAGCTACATTGATAAAAACCATTAAAACAAAAGCTTTTTTAAAAGTAGATCTTGATAAAATGAAAAAGTGGCGCTCTTTTGCTACGTTGCCAGAACAATACATAGGATTACAGGAGATTATAGATAAGCAAGTAGAAGTAACGCAACCTGTTTTAACAGAAGAGCAAATGGAACAGATGAATTTTACCTTAATTGAAGCCTTACATACAAATAAACAAGTGTACCTTACCTATTATAAGAGAGGCCAATGCATAACAGAGACAGGGTCCATTCAGTTTGTTGATTCTCTCGGAGGTTTATTTGTTTTCATCGATGATGTATTTGAGTTAAAGAACAAAATGAGGTTAAGCGAGCTCATCGATGTTAGCTTAGCTTAGTTCCTGAAGAAATCGTGTAGACGAAGTATTTATTTGGGTGGAGGGACGTTTATGTACAATTTTAGAATATATACGTTACGTGACGGTTCGAAGAGAATTATTAAACTAAAAGAAGGAGAATCCTTTAAACAGGAGCTTCAAAGAGCCGGTATTCAAGAAACGCAAATTTTTCAGATGCAACTAGTAGAAAAACCAGAGTAATTTTAATATACATCTTTTATATAGAACTAATTGTGTTAGTCTAAGAAAAGCCAAATAGAAAAGAGTGATTAACCTGGAAGAAACAAAGGAGCAAGAAATCGATTTTGATAAAGTGTACGACTATGCTGAATTTCCGGATAAAGTTAGTGGAAGGTGCGATCACTGCAACTCATCTTACTTTAAAAGTTCAGTGAAAAGTGGCGTTTTTTTGCGCGAATGCCGGGATTGTGGCATGAAGAAAAGTATTTAGTCTATAAAAGAAAGCAGGACTTGAATGGCAGTTGTTATTATTTGTTGCATGATCTTGGTAGGACTTTTTATTATTTATGCAGGGTGGAAGCGCCCATATGATGAAATTAGTTCACCCCCTGACATATGGATACTTGAACTCCTCTTTATTATCATTGAAAAACTATTTAAGGTGCCAGCAGAAAAATTTATGCGTGTCTCATTAATGGTATTCGGGACTGCTTGGTCACTGCTATTCCTTATGATATTGATTACACACGCATATTAGAATAAAAAAAGAAGTTACCCCTTGGTAACTTCTTTTTTTATTTGGAATGTCCAAAAAATTATCAATTATAACCAAACTGCTCTAATTGTTTATTTCCATTTTTTTATTGGACATTTCATTTTCTAGAGATGTTTTCAGTTGTTCTTTGCTCATTATCAGCGCTGCCACAAATGCAAGAACCGTAGGAATAAGCGCCCACATAAATGTATGGGCGATAGAAGAAGAAAGAACTCCTACAATTTTATCTAACACAGGTGCTGGGATATGAGCACGAGCCTCCGGCGAAAGAATTACGCGAGGATCGTTAAATGTTGGATTGTTGACCATTTGATCTTGTCCTGCAAAAATCTCCTTAAGTTTAGAAGAAAACTCGTCTCGTTGAATAATTCCAAAAATGGTAATACCAAGCGTCATGCCTAACGAGCGAATAAAAGAAACCGTTGAGTTCACAGATCCTCTTTGTGCCGGCTCAAAATGATGAATTGCTGCGTTACTGAGAACAGAGAATGTTGCTCCAATTCCTAATCCTGTAAGAACCATATAGATTGTAACTAAGAAACGACTTGTATCAGGACTCAACGTTGTTAGTAAGAATACACCTGCTCCTAGAATAATTGTAACGACAATCATAATGCTACGATAGCTTAATTTATTCATTAGAAAACCACCGGTTGTGGCTGAAACCACAGAGCCTAACATCATTGGAAGCAATACAAGACCTGAGTTAGTAGCTGTCCCTCCAAGCACACCTTGGATGTAGATAGGTATATACACGGAAGCCGTGACAAATGCCATCCCACTGAAAAGGCCCAAGAGGTTACTTGTAGTGAATAAACGAACTTTGAACATTGGAAAAGATATAATAGGATCTTTAGCTTTCCTTTCAATTAAAATAAAGGCAACAAACAACACGACAAAAGCAATGAATAAACCTAAGATTTCTCCAGAATTCCACTCATATTTATTACCGCCAAGCTCTAAGGCAAACATTAAGCTGACAATTGAACCAACCAGAGTAACGGCACCCCACCAATCAATTTTTTGTTTGGTGTGCACGGGTGATTCCTTATAGAAAAATACGATAAATGCTAATGCTAGAAGTCCCAAAGGAATATTCACATAAAATACCCAGTGCCAATTAATATAATCTGTAATATAAGCACCTAACAAGGGCCCGAAAATACTCGATAAACCAAAAACTGCTCCAAATAAACCACCTAGTTTGCCTCTTTTCTCAACAGGAACCGTATCAAACATAATAGTAAAAGCAATTGGGATGAGTGCTCCGCCGCCAATCCCTTGAATTGCTCGGTAGATACTAAGTTGTATAATACTTTCTGCCGTACCACACAAAATTGATCCAATTAAAAAGACGATGAGTCCAAAAATAAAAAACATTTTACGCCCAAACATATCGGAAAGCTTACCAAATATCGGCATACCTGCCATTTCAGCGACCATATAAGCTGATGTAACCCATACAAACTTATCAAGCCCGCCAAGCTCTCCGACTATAGTTCCCATAGCAGTAGCGACAATCGTGTTGTCCATAGACGCCATTAAAATTGCTAGCAAAAGACCTGCTAGCACTATTTTTAAATTACCTTGTTTTGCATTCATATTTAATCATTTTTCTCCTTTTGTAACACAATAAATTCTGAAAGTGTGTAAATTCTAAATAACTAAAGAAGAACCAGCCAAGACTAGTCCACTGGTTCTTCTTTAGAAGTAAGATATAAAGATATCTCGCGTAACCATTCCCAATCCCATTTTAATTTTTTATCTTGAATATCGTCGATGGTAGATTGGATCCATTCTAACTCAGCTAGTGACATAGTTTTCTGATATTCCACCTCAAGTAAGAACAATCGTGGAATACCTTTACTTGTCCCTACTTCCATCTGTTTTTCTACGTAAGCTAATATTTTCTCTAAAGCAAGCACTCTTTTTTGAAGTTGCTCTTTCACGTCTTCAGGTGTTAAAAGAGCGAGAAAAGAAATAGCAGCTGGAAATTCTAAGAATTCCTGCTTAGGTGTAGAAAGCATTTCTCTTATCCACTCGTACGCAGCTTCTCTCCCTTCCTTTGTTACTTCATAAACAATTAAATCTGGTCTCCCTTCGTTGTGCTTTTTCTCTTGAATGACAATCGCTCTATCGCGATGCAAACGATCAATGGTCTGATAGATGCTGTTTCGATAGCGAACGTTAATAACTTCATCTTTTCCCCTCTCTTTAATAAGCTGTTGCATACGATAAGGATGCATAGGCTCTTCAATGAGGAGACAAAGTATAGCTAAAGCAAGAGGTGATTTTTTGATTTTTTTATCCATAGTTATAATATTACTATTAATAACATTACTAAAACAAGAGGAAGATAAATCCAATGGTTGCAGAGATACATCTCTCAATTTCTAAAATCCATTCCTATCTGGTTAACTTAGTATTTTCTTCTTTCTAAAAGAATGTAAGATGTACTTAATTCTCAAGCCTTGTCATCTTTTTCATAACAAGTAAAACTTGTTTTGTTATATATCCAATTTATTTAATATAGGCATATTTTTATAAGTTTATTTTGCTTTTCTCTTTTTAAAATCGATTTTTCATTTTGCTTAATTCAAAGACAATTATCTATATGGTGAAAATAGGAGAAAACAAAAGCTTCGTTATCAATAACTAAAAAACGTCATATCTTTTAGATACGGCTCTTTTTCGAACATGGAAAATGTTTAATTTTATGACAAGGACATGATACATCTAATCTCACTTTTTAAAGTATCATCTGTTTCTAAGAATTAGTATAGGGAACAGATGAGGGAATCATATATCCTTTATTTACTATGAATGCCCTCCTCCTACAATATGAAACTTAAAAGAAACAAGGAGATGACACAACATGACAAACAATAAAAGCAGGACTAGTAATGAATTATTAGTATGCGGGGCTAAACAAGCAATCAATCAAATAAAATATGAAATCGCGAGCGAATTTGGTGTAAACCTTGGTGCTCACACAACTGCACGTGCAAACGGATCAGTAGGTGGCGAAATTACAAAGCGTCTTGTACAAATGGCTGAGCAACAACTTGACGGCGGACATTACTAATACAACTTTATAAACGGAAAAAGGAAGAATGAGCTTCATCCTTCCTTTTTCCGTTTATAAAATTCGTTTGTTTATCATATTTCACCACATCTTGAATGCTGCTTATGTAAAATTAAGAAGCGAATCTTACTTGTTAGTCGGTTCCCCAGACATCTTGAGCAATTTTAATTATGTGACTAATTTTACTCCATTGTTCCTCTTCTGTTAATACATTTCCTTCTTCTGTACTTGCAAAGCCACATTGTGGACTCAATGACAAGTTAGCTAGAGGAACATACTGACTTGCTTCTTGGATTCTCTGCTTGATGACCTCAGTATCTTCTAGTGTAGGAAACTTAGATGTTACTAACCCTAATACAACAGTTTGATTGTTACCTGTAAAGCTGTTTAACGGTTCAAAATCTCCTGAACGGTTATCATCATATTCAAGGAAAAGTCCATCTACATGTAAGTTAGCAAAGATTGCATCGGATATAGTATCATAGCCACCACTTGTGATATAAGTAGATCTAAAGTTTCCACGGCAAATATGCATAGTAATGAGCATATCTTCAGGCTTTTTAGAAATAGCATCATTTAAGCAACTTACTCGCGTATTGATAATGTCTTTTACATCCATACCCAGCTTCTCAACAACCGCATTGATGCGTTCTTCAGAAACAAAATCAATCCACGAAGTATCGTCTAATTGTAGGTAACGGCAGCCTGAGTCGTAAAAGGCTTGAATCGCTTTCTGATAAGCAGCCACAGTATCATGATAAAATTGATCTCTGTTTCCATTGTAATATGTATCTTCTTGAATTCGAGTAAATAACATGTTTGGGCTTGGAATTGAGAATTTAGCGACTTGGCTTCCATCACCATGGCGTTCGACAGCTTCTTTTAAAAACGTGAAATGTTCCACCATATAATGATGATTGAAGTCTACTTTACCTACTACCTTAATTGCGTTATTTTTGGTTTTTGCACCCTTGAATTGGCTGATATATTCTGTCTCAAACTGCTCTACACCTTCTAAGCCTGATAAGAAGTCCAAATGCCACCAAGAACGTCTAAATTCACCGTCCGTGATAGATTTAAGACCTACTTCAATTTGCTTCTGGACAAGTTTTTCAATTTCTTTGTCCTCTACAAATTTTAGATCGGCTTTATTAATTGTACCATTTGCATACGCTTTTCTTGCTTCTTTAAGGGGAGTTGTTCGTAAAAAGCTGCCTACGTGATCAGCTTTAAATGGAGCCTTCACTAGTGTCTTTGTCATGAGTTTGTCTCCTTCTTTCTTTTTAAAATAAAAAACCTCTTCTTAAAAATAAGAAGAGGTTAATAATCGTTATGGGTTCTCTTCTTATCTTCAAGCAAGTTGCTACTGGAATTGGCACAGTACTTTAACAGTCTGTTGCCGAGGCTTCCTAGGGCCAGTCCCTCCACCTCTCGAGATAAGAATATTCAATTTATTTAACTAGAAGAAATATAACACTTGTTTTCTTAGCTTGTCAACAAAAAAATGGAAAATCAGAAATAGCACACCTCTTATCTCGTTACTTCCTCATTACCTACTACAGTAAGGGTTCTTCTTTGTTTTTTGTTTGGACAGGAAAACTTACCGCAGTAGCTACATAGTATTTAAAGAATTTTGGCTCCATTATACCTAGCTTCTTCATTGAACTTTGCAAGGAGCGCTATTCCTCACTTCTAAGTTCTCCCTTTGATTCATTTCTTAGAGTGAATACGCTAAACCAATCTTTCATGTAGTCACATCTTCTTGCAAATACGAAAAGAGCAACCATCATATACTGGCTGCTCTCTCCTAGCAAAAATGCACCCACACAAATGTGAACGTGAACGTATTCATGTGATAGTACTTCATTGATAAAAAAAGAAATGATTTCTACTTACCTTTATACATAATTAATCGTTCTTTTGCTAAATTAATTAATTCCTTTAACTCTTCAACAGATTGCTTGTTATTACAATCGCTTAATAAATCTATTGTATCTTGCAAAAATTGTTCTCTTCTTTTTGCCCTTTTATGTTCAGCCTTATATTCTTCTGCCATCCTTGCTGTTCGAGTAGAACCCTCACGAGGAATCGGAACTTTTTCAAAATTTGAGGTACGAAGTTTTGTTTCTTTTTCATCAAACGTAGTGTTGTCTCGATTCCTATTCCTCAATCCTGATTGACCCAAAATACTCCTTGCAGCTCGTTCTCTTCCAATGGCCATTATCATTTCCCCTCTCTGCAATTGAGATTTGAAATAAACCGTCCTGTACAGATTCAATAACAATAAAATAAACCCTTCTTTAAGTATTGAGTTATAGTTAAAGAAGAAGGCAGATTCTTTGAAGATCTGTCTGTCTAATTAATTATTTCATATAGTTGTTAACTAAAAAGTAGCAATGTTCTCTAGTCATTTCGTGTAAGATTCCCTCAGGAATTTATTTATTTTGATTAATAAGGTTGAATAAAAGACACTTGAGTTTAAATGAGGAGGCTAATCATTCAAAAATTACGGTTTAGGATCAATGTAAGAAGGAAACTCAGTAGGGTGGTTCATTCCTGTTACGATTAAAAGATAGGCAAAAACAAAAAATATTGTAATTATCCCTATTATTACAACGAAACGAAGAAATTTTTTGATTTTTCTATACCTGCGAAACTCATAAAAATTAATAACATTATTCATATGAATCCTCCTCATCTTATTTTTTAGAAACACAGACTAAAAAAAGGTAATTTTATCTCCCAATATACCATTATTCCCTTTTATATTATACTGATAATTTCCAATTGACTGTTATTTATAATGTTATCAACATGGTATATCTTATCGATAATTAGATTGTGTACATTGAATTTAATAACAAGGTTTTAAATAATAACAAAAGCAAGTATATTACACATATAAATACATAAGTAAATTATTATATAGCAATCGTGGGGTCTTTCTTAATGAATACAAAAGCTTCAATTGAGATGGAAAAGGCAGCTTAGATCCTCAAATTATTTGGAGATAAAACACGGCTATAGATGATGAAACTTTTACAAACAAATGAATGTTGTGCAAGTGAGCTAGCTGAAATTTACAAGGCCAGTCAACCTGCCATGAGTCAGCATTTACGTAAGTTAAAAGACATTGGGCTAGTAAAAGAGAAAAGAAATGGTCAATGGAAACGTAAATAATAAAATACTCAATAAAAAGAACCATCGTAAATCCGATGGTTCTTTTTGTTGAATAAGACATTTATCAGTACTAAGCATATATGTTGTCAGAGATGCATAGAGTGTACGTATACAAATAATACTAGCTAAGTTGCGCATGCCATCACTGATTTAGCAATACAGAGCAATCTTTCTAGGAAAGGGGAATGTAGTATGGAATTTCTCAAGAACTTTACTGTTCAAAGTATTTTCGTTGTTTTAATTTTATCAATGTTGGGAAGTTGCTTATGGGGAATTTGGAAACATGCATTGGAACATCCAAATTCCACTATAAGCGAAGTGCTTTCTCTACCTGAAATGAAAATCTTAAAATCATGTTTGTTTTTAGCATTTGTAGTAATTGGTTTTTACCTTCTATACCACATTTACGCAAAATAATGATTTTTTATTTAAAACTACATGGTGGGGGCCATGTAGTTTTCTTTTAGAAATCAAATAATTTATGAGTATAGAGTGGATTGATCTAAACTATACTTAATGGTTTATTTATAGTTATCTATCAGTCTATTCAAAAAAAACTATACTCAAGCATATGAGATGACGACTATTTATATGAGGAGAATTTTTATTTTATTTGAGAAATATGTAATCTGACACATTCAGCTTTTAGATTGGTTAGGTTTTTTTTCACATGAATGATAAAATACTTAGACAAAAAAATCTCCAAAAAAGTTGAATTTAAAAATTTATAGCTGTGTTTATACAAAGTATTTTACCTTGATTATAATAAAAAGCTACTACCTGTCCCCTCACAGTTTGTGAGTGAACCACAAAAAGAAAACCACTAGAATGGGTTCTAGTGGTTTTCTAGTTTAAAAGTCGCTATATTCTTCTAAGTCATCATCGTCTAATGAACCAGATATATTCTCTAAATCTGCGACCTTTCCTTCTTTCAGTTGAGGAACCTTTGAAGGCTCTTCTTCTTTGAAGGAATTGCTATCTGCAAAACCTGTTGTTTGAGCTAATGCCTTTAAATCAGCTAGTTCATTCTTGATATGTTCAAACATCTCGTAGGTTTTTTTGTCTTCCATCGCTTTTCTTCCAGTGGGTGCATCATCTAGATCACGTAGAATTAAAGATGAAATATAATCTCCTAACTTACGCGATTTAGCATATGTAGCCAGTTTATTGTACACTTCATCACTCAATCGATTTGTCTTAATGGTAAACGCATTTTGGCGTTCTGACATCCTTATCACCTACGTTGTTAGGATTTAATGGCTTTTTTTTCTGCTGCTTGCTTCTTCTGAACGTAACCAATACTACGAATTTCCAAGCCAAATAAATTTAAGTGACGACTATCTTGGGGAACCTTATGATACTTTTCCGTACGTTCTTCTCCAATTTTGTCACGCATACTATTCATAATAGCAACTTCCAAAGTAGGAGCTACCCCGCCACAGTACACATATTTACGTACCTTATTCGCTGGTGGTGGTGCGACATCATTTAATTTAGCCAATAAAATCTCTACATATTCTCGAAGAGAAGACTTGATTGTACTTGTTAAATCAATGGATTCACCTGTATTTTCGTTTTTTAATACAAACTTTTGTTTGCTATAGTTATCAAGAATAAATTGATCAAAAGCACGTAAGTCTGTAAACAGTTCTAAAAATTTCTCTTTACGCAATTTATCAATATGTGCTAAATAAGGAATGCCTTCAATGCTTTGAAATGATTCACGACTATTGGCAGCTTTCAACCCTTCAGGTAGAATAACTACGTCAATGGAACCACCACCAATGTCCACCATAACTGTTTCACATTCTACATACTCATTCGCATCTTCACGATCTTCAAGGGTTAAGTCTTTTTTTAACGCAAAACGTGCACTTTCTCCCTCTTTTAGGCATGCACTTTCTTCTACTACTACCTTTAACGTATTTTCAAACCCAGGCGTATGCACGGTAAACGTATGGTCGCCTAAGAAGCGATTAGCCATCGCTTTTTGAGCCGCCCCAAACGTGCTCTCTTTCTTAAGAAGCCAGATTGGTAGCATCGTAGAAAAATAGTCAATTTCAATTGTGTTGTCTTTTTTATCCTTAGCATGTAACGCATGGTAATACGAAATGGCAGCTAAAAAGGTAATGTATGGAATATGACTTGTAATTTTATTATGTAATTTATTAATGTGATTGTTGGCAAGCAATTGACTTGCGGCAATGTCACCGACTAAGAAATAGCGCTCTTTCTCTTCTCCCTGAATAGTTGTGGATAGTAAAATACGCTTTTTAAATTCTTCTGGAGCTGTAACAGCATCTGTAAAAAAAGAATCCGCAGCTTCTTTTTGCAGTTCAACTACATTTGTTGGAAAATCAAATAGATATCCATCCATGATGTTCATATCAACAGAGTTTCCGCAATCTTTATTAAAACGTGAAATTTTCATTTCTACACACCTCATCTTTTAAGTTGAACTTATATTCAACTCATTGTACTTGATGTAGGATAAATATTCAAGATGTGAGAACAATTTAATTATCTACAAAAACTTACATACATCAACAATTAACCGAATTAAATAGAGCTCATATTCACGTGCGGCGTGCCATCAATATCCTACTAGAAATTAGCGACACAGCAACTACAAAACCTACTGACTTGTCCTTTTTTTTATACTTAGAAACACAAGCAACTTTATTCTTCAATAAGGTAATATATAGTGAACCTTGTCTTTAAATGTCATATTAGCTCTTTCTTTAAAGCCTATCCTTTTATAAATTAGCTTGCTTTTTATTTTAGAAGTTATAACGATTAGACATCATTTAACAAAGAGATTTAATTCTCCTCATCAAGTAGTCACTTTCTCTATACGAATTTATAAGGTAAATAATAAGGTGAAATTATTTCTTCATTTTATGAATAACTCATTCTCCTTTTACACAAGTTAACGTTACAACCAATAAAGGAGATGGATAAAATGGCAAACAATAAAAATAGCAACACAAATGAATTATTAGTATATGGTGCTCAACAAGCAATTGACCAAATGAAATATGAAATCGCTAGTGAGTTTGGTGTTAACCTAGGTCCTGATGCAACTGCTCGTGCAAACGGATCTGTAGGTGGCGAAATTACAAAGCGTCTTGTACAAATGGCTGAGCAACAACTTGGCGGCGGACGTTTCTAAGACAATTTTAGAATCATGGCTAAAGGAAGAATGGTGCCCATTCTTCTTTTTTTCTATGAATTTTTAAAAAAACATGTGCATAACATAAAGAAGCCCCCATCAACATTGATGGAGGCTCCTATCGTTTAAACATAACTGTATTTCCCATGTAAGACCTTATCGCGATGTATATCGATTCATAACAAGAGTGCCCGTTGTTCTTCGAGTAGATAAGTAAAAGCCACTTGTAGACTACAAGTGGCTTTTCGCTACGTTGAATACATTAGAGCATTCACCTATAATAGCATAACATATCTATCTGTTTGATATATTCTATATTATCGTATTACTCTTCCTACTTCTTCTATACTTAATCCGGTGAATTTTGCAATATCATCTAAAGGCATACCATTCTCATACATGCTACGAATCAATTGGATTTTCCCTTCTTCTAGCCCCTCTTCACGAGCATGGGCTAGTTTAGCTTGCTCATCAAGCAATAGTTTTTCACGCGCTTCATATGCACTTCGGAAAGAAGAATCGTGACTCATATTTTCCCATTTATTCATCGCTTTTTGTAAAATTGGATCTTGATTCATGGCAATCTCCTCCAATGTTTGTGTTAAACGTTCATCCTCATGAGCCGGTAATAATAATATCCAACGAACAAATGCATTTTCCCACGGGTTGACTTTTTCTTCACGCCACTGTTTCACAAGCTTTGGAATTTCCACAAAATGAATTTCAATATCATCACTTAAAA
>Ga0207655_1000763_pt1 | contig 36016 bp, 32 predicted proteins | sample KBSM44metaG_FD_184398 | JGI IMG/M metagenome (GOLD analysis project Ga0207655, IMG submission 184398) | Miscanthus rhizosphere microbial communities from Kellogg Biological Station, Michigan, USA - KBS M4-4 metaG (SPAdes) (version 2) | ecosystem: Host-associated > Plants > Roots > Rhizosphere >... | reverse complement strand
TCACCAGAAGTCTTGTCTACAGACAGGCTGGTAACTGCGGTCAGCGCGTCATGGGAACGACGCATGCCACGTTTGGAACGGGTTGGTTTATTCTGTTGTACGGCCATGGACCTTACTCCTCAATTACTTACGCTTTAAGCTGGCTAATACGGCAAATGGATTTGGCTTTTGCGCATCTTCAGGCAATTCACCAAAAACCATGTCCGCGTCGGACACTTCACAGTGTTCAGAATCATGCACCGGAACTACTGGCAAGGAGAGAATGATTTCATCCTCAACCAAAGCCCGCAGATCGATTTCACCGAATTCGTTAACTTCAATCGGCTCATACGCTTCCGGGAGTGCTTCCGCCTGTTCAATATTTTTGATCGGGCTGAAACAATACGTTGTGTGAACGGCATGTGGGAACGGTTTCCCGCAGCGCTGGCACTCGAGAGTCACCGCAACCTTCGCATCACCTTTAATAACGGCGAGGCGCTGATTGTCGATGGCGAATGTCATATCGCATTCCACATCACTGTCCACACTGACCACAGACTCGGCAAGACGCTCCACCTGTTCCGGGGTGTAGACACCCTGGTAATCGAGGCGTTTTTGAGCCGTACGAACCGGATCAAGAGTCAGGGGTAATTTTACCTTTTGCATAGGGCGCGCATATTAACTTTGTAACGTCATAGAGTCAAAGAAAAAGGCACCCTCAGGCGCCTTTTGCCAATTATTCGCACACATTGCGGCCTGTAGTTTAAAATGTCGCAATCCGAATCACCAGAGTCTGATAAAAAAATATGTCGCAACTTGTGCTTGCCTCCACTTCACCCTATCGCCGCGAGCTGCTAAAAAAGCTCGAAGTCCCTTTTGAATGTGCCGCACCTGAGGTTGATGAACTTGCCCTGCCCGGTGAATCTCCGCGCCAGCTGGTGCTACGATTAGCGCAGGCTAAAGCGAGAGCGCTAGCAGAACGCTTCCCTCAGCACCTGATCATTGGTTCCGATCAGGTGTGTGTCCTGGGCGGGAAAATCACGGGTAAACCGCATACTGAAGAAAATGCCCGCCTGCAGCTGCGCGAAGCGAGCGGACACGTCGTCACCTTCTATACCGGCCTTGCCCTGTATAACAGCGCTAACGGTCATCTGCAGACCGAATGCGAACCGTTCGACGTTCACTTCCGTCATCTTACCGACGCGGAGATCAAACATTACGTCCAAAAAGAGCAGCCGCTGAACTGCGCGGGCAGTTTTAAAAGCGAGGGGATGGGGATTTCACTGTTTGAACGGCTGGAAGGACGTGACCCGAACACCCTGGTCGGCCTGCCGTTGATTGCGCTGTGTAAGATGCTCCGACACGAGCAGTACAACCCGCTGCTGCGCTAAAACGCAAAACGCCCCAAGCGGGGCGTTTCTTTACGTTAGTCGTTTTACTTCTGGCTACGCAGCACCTGCAAACAGCGTTTTAGCTGGTTATCCATTGGGGCTTCGATGCGCAACGTCTCCCCGGTACCCGGATGGGTAAATTTCAGCGCCGCCGCGTGCAGGAACAGACGATTAAGTCCGGTCCCCGCCAGCTGTTTGTCGAACTCACGATCGCCATAACGGTCATCAAACGCAATCGGATGACCCGCATGGAGGGTATGCACACGGATCTGATGGGTACGACCAGTCACCGGGCTACAGCGCACCAGCGTGGCGTGAATGAAACGCTCTTCAACTTTGAAGCGAGTTTCAGACGGTTTACCCTCACTGCTCACCCGCACAATGCGCTCGCCGCTTTGCAGAATATTTTTCAGCAACGGAGCCTGCACCACTTTGGTATGGGATTGCCACTGCCCGCGCACCAGCGCCAGATAGTCTTTTTGCATCCCTTTTTCACGCAGTTGCTCATGCAGAGAGCGCAGGGCAGAACGCTTCTTGGCAACCAGCAGCACGCCAGACGTATCTCGGTCGAGGCGATGCACTAACTCCAGAAAACGCGCTTCCGGACGCAGTGCGCGCAGGCCTTCAATCACCCCGAAGCTCAATCCGCTTCCGCCATGAACCGCAGTGCCTGATGGCTTATTCAGCACCAGAATGTGGTCATCTTCATAGAGGATAACGTCGCTCAGCGCGGCCACTTTCTGCAGATGTGGCGACACTGCGTCTTCTTCACGCTCGGCCACGCGCACCGGTGGGATACGAATTTCATCGCCCGCTTCCAGCTTATATTCTGGCTTGACGCGTTTTTTATTCACCCGCACTTCGCCTTTACGCAGGATGCGGTAAATCATGCTTTTCGGCACGCCCTTCAACTGGGTGCGCAAAAAGTTATCTATTCGTTGCCCTGCTTCATCGTCGGCAATGGCAACCATTTTTACGGTCGGTGTCTCAGTTTTCATGGGGGGCGATTCTAAAGAGGCACAGGCATTCGCGCCACTCCTTTTTCTGTGCTTATATTAACTTCGCCACGGCGCTCATTTTTATTCTCACTGACTGAATTGATGCTTATTAGAGCAATCGGTTCCGGAAAGTGAAAAAACTGTGAGTAAGCGGGTGATAAATGGTAAAAGTCATCTTGCTATAACAAGGTTAGCAGGGAATAATGATGCTGTTTTCCGTGTCGAGTCTTGTTTATACAAGCATGTTAGTAAACGGAATGACCCATTTTGTCTGAACGATTTTTTATGCAGCAATGGCGTAAGACGTATTTATCTTTCAGACAGTTAGCGGGCTGCGGGTTGCAGTCCTTACCGGTTGATACTCAACATTTCAAGCCGCAGAAAAGGCGGCAAACCTGGGGATCCAGGCGCTACTCCAGTAGATGGCTGGAGTAAGCAGGTGAAGCCAACGCATCTGCGACTTGAAAGACAATGAGTATAGAAGGAACCCTCCCTGGAGAATGATTCCCAGGCTGTTCCCCTGAATAATTGCGCTGCGGTTCCGTTAGAAACGCAGGCTACCGACACTCTGCGCCTCTTAAGCGAGCGACAACCGTGAGGTTGGCGACGTGAACAGACACGAGGCCATCGGTTTACCCCCGGCAAGGAAAACTCTGCCCGTAGCTTAGTCGTCAATGTAAGAATAATGAGTAAGTTACGATGAAAAGAATGTTAATCAACGCAACTCAGCAAGAAGAGTTGCGTGTCGCCCTCGTTGATGGGCAGCGTCTGTACGATCTGGATATCGAAAGCCCAGGACACGAACAGAAAAAAGCGAACATCTACAAAGGCAAAATTACCCGTATTGAACCTAGCCTTGAAGCCGCATTCGTCGATTACGGTGCCGAGCGTCATGGTTTCCTCCCTCTTAAAGAAATCGCCCGCGAATATTTCCCTGCTAATTACAATGCGCATGGCCGCCCAAACATCAAAGATGTTCTGCGCGAAGGCCAGGAAGTCATTGTTCAGATCGATAAAGAAGAGCGCGGCAACAAAGGCGCGGCTCTGACCACCTTTATCAGCCTCGCAGGCAGCTACCTGGTACTGATGCCGAACAACCCGCGTGCCGGTGGTATTTCTCGCCGCATCGAAGGTGACGACCGTACCGAGCTGAAAGAAGCACTTTCCAGCCTGCAACTGCCAGACGGCATGGGCCTGATTGTGCGTACCGCTGGCGTCGGCAAATCTGCCGAAGCGCTGCAGTGGGACCTGAGCTTCCGCCTGAAACACTGGGAAGCCATTCAGAAAGCCTCCGAAAGCCGCCCTGCTCCGTTCCTGATCCATCAGGAAAGCAACGTCATCGTGCGTGCCTTCCGCGATTACCTGCGCCAGGATATCGGCGAAATCCTGATTGATAACCCAAAAGTGCTTGAGCTGGCTCGCCAGCACATCTCTGCGCTGGGGCGTCCGGATTTCAGCAGCAAAATTAAGCTCTACACCGGTGAAATCCCGCTGTTCAGCCACTATCAAATTGAATCGCAGATTGAATCTGCGTTCCAGCGCGAAGTGCGCCTGCCGTCTGGCGGCTCTATCGTTATCGATAGCACCGAAGCCCTGACCGCCATTGATATCAACTCCGCGCGTGCAACCCGCGGCGGCGACATCGAAGAAACCGCCTTCAACACCAACCTTGAAGCGGCAGACGAAATTGCCCGTCAGCTGCGTCTGCGCGACCTCGGCGGTCTGATCGTTATCGACTTCATCGATATGACTCCAGTACGCCACCAGCGCGCGGTTGAAAACCGTCTGCGTGAAGCGGTTCGTCAGGATCGGGCGCGCATTCAAATCAGCCACATCTCACGCTTCGGTCTGCTGGAAATGTCGCGTCAGCGTCTCAGCCCGTCGCTGGGTGAATCGAGCCATCACGTCTGCCCACGCTGTAGCGGTACCGGCACCATCCGTGATAACGAATCGCTGGCACTCTCCATTCTGCGTCTGATTGAAGAAGAAGCGCTGAAAGAGAATACCCAAGAAGTACACGCGATTGTTCCGGTTCAGGTGGCCTCTTACCTGCTGAACGAAAAGCGTGCCGCGATCAGCGCCATCGAAACCCGTCAGGGTGGCGTCCGCTGCATCGTTGTTCCGAACGATCAGATGGAAACCCCGCATTACTCTGTGCTGCGTGTGCGTAAAGGTGAAGAGACTCAGGTTCTGAGCTACCTGCTGCCGAAACTGCACGAAGAAGAGATGGCCCTGCCATCAGAAGATGAGCCAGCAGAACGTAAACGTCCTGAGCAGCCTGCTCTGGCGACCTTCGTGATGCCGGATGCGCCACCTGCTCCGCTGGAAGATACCGCGAAAGCGGCTGCGCCAGAAGCGAAGAAAGCCGCACCGGCTGCCACCGCTGCGGCGCCTGGCCTGCTGTCCCGTTTCGTCTCAGCACTGAAATCCCTGTTCAGCAGTGAAGCGCCAGTCGTTGCCGCCGAACCTGAGCCGGTGAAGAAAGAAGAGAAATCAGAACGTCCACAGGATCGCCGTCGTTCTCGTCAATCTAACCGTCGTGACCGCAATGATCGTGGCGATCGTAATGACCGCGGTGAGCGTAACGAGCGCCGTGGCGAACGTAATGACCGCGATAATCGTGACCGGGGTGATAACACCGAAGGCCGCGAAGATAACCGCCGCAACCGTCGCGAGAAGCCGCAGCAGAACGCGGAAACCCGTGAAGCGCGTCCGCTGAACGTGGTGGAAGACGCTGATAAAGCGAAATCCCGTGACGAACAGCAGCCGCGCCGCGAGCGTAACCGTCGTCGTAACGATGACAAACGCCAGCCGCAGCAGGACGTTAAAGTTCAGCCACGCGAAGAAGCCCCTGTTCAGGTTCAGGAAGTTGAGCAGGAAGAACGCGTTCAGTCTATGCCGCGTCGTAAGCCGCGCAATCTGTCGCAGAAAATCCGTATCGAAACGGCCGCTGAAACCGCAGTACGTACTGCTGTCATCGCGCCAGCGGAACCTGCGCCGGTGAAACACACTGAACTGGCAAAAGTTGACCTGCCAGCGGTGGTTGAAGCCCCTGCGGAAGAAGAAAACACCGAAAACCGTGAGTCTGCGGGTATGCCGCGTCGCTCCCGTCGTTCGCCTCGCCACCTGCGCGTGAGCGGTCAGCGTCGTCGTCGTTACCGTGACGAGCGTTACCCGGCCCAGTCGCCAATGCCACTGGCGATTGCCTGTGCCTCTCCGGAAATGGCGTCAGGTAAAGTGTGGATCTCCTACCCGGTTTCTCGCCCGCACGATGCGCAGGTTGAAGAAGTCCGCGAGCAGGAAGCCGCTCCGTCGGTAATTGAAATCGCACCGGTTGAAGCCGTGGCTCAGGCACCTGTTGCAGAACAGGTTGTTGAGAAGGCGGTTGAACAGGCTCCGGTTGTGCCGTCAGTAGAAGACGTTACAGTGGCTGAACCGGTGGTGGTTGACGCCCCACAGAACGTTCAGGCTGAACCTCAGGCACCCGTGGTTGAAACCTCACATCCGGAAGTGATTGCCGCCCCGGTGAACGAACAACCGCAGGTGATTGTCGAAGCAGACACCGCTGTAGCGGAAGCTACCGCAGAAGAAGCGACTCCGGCAATTGCCGAAGAGGTGGAAACGGCTGTAGTTGCTCAGAATGTAGTTGCAGAGAACGTAGTTGCTGAACCGGCGATGGCCGAACAGCCAGCTGCCGTAGAACCTGCTCCGGTTGCACCTGCGGTTGAAGCCGTCGCCAAGCCGGTTATTGCTCAGAAGCCAGCTGTGGTGGCCACCAAGCACGCTACCGCGCCAATGACGCGTGCGCCAGCGCCGGAATATGTTCCAGAAGCGCCGCGCCAGAGTGACTGGGTTCGCCCGGAATTCGGTTTCGAAGGTAAAGGTTCTGCCGGTGGACACAGCGCCACACATACGGCAACCGCCGGTCCGACCCGTCCTCAGTCTGTGGACTAAGCTGCAAAGCACGAAAATAAACGACTAAACCGCCTTCGGGCGGTTTTTTTTATTCTGACATCGGTAAACGCATCCCCGATAGCTTAGGCATCACCTCGCGCATTAAATCAAGAAACTTGCGCAGCCGAGCCGGGTAATAACGCGCCCACGGATACACCAGATGCACCGGCAGCGCCGCCGCTTGCCACTCAGGCAGCAGTTCAATCAGCCTCCCTTGGGCAATATCTTCCTCAACCGTCCAGCTTGAAATCAGCGCCACACCCAACCCCGCCAGAGCCGTATTACGCGCCACGTACACGCTGTCGGTACTCAGACGCGGCACGATGGGGAACGTTACGCTCTCACGGCTCTGCGCGTGCCTTAACGTCACGTCATGCTGATAAAAGGTGTTGATCGCCACCCACGGCAGTTCGGACAATGCTGATGGATGAACGACCTGGGCGGTGGTTGCCAGCAAATCAGGAGAGATAACCAGACTGCGCGGCACTTCGGCCAGCAGAACCGACACCGTGGCCGGGTCAACCTCGGCCCCTACGCGAATCGCACAATCGATATTGTCACTCATGAAATCGACGTTCTTATCGTTGAGCATCCACTCCACCGAGAGCTGCGGATAGCGCTGCAAAAAATCCACCAGCGGCGTCAACAGCTGCTGTTGCCCAAAGGCATGCGGGGCCCTGACGCGCAATATGCCCACCGGGTTATCGTCCGCAAGCTGTAAGTCATCTTCCAGTGCCAGCCAGCTATCCACCAGCTGGCGTGCATGCTGGTAGCACCGTTCACCATCGTCGGTGAGTTTCATCGCATGGGTCGACCGCAGGATCAGCTTCGCCCCGAGCAGTGACTCCAGCGACTGTAAGCGTCGGCTCACCGTGGCCTGGGTGGTGCCAAGCTGCACCGCCGCCGCCGACAGCGACCCCGCTTCGATAATGCGAATAAAGGTTCGCATCAGTTCCAGCCGGTCTATACGCTCTGTTCTTATCATGGTTATTTGCTCATACGCCTGACGTATAGCTGTTTTACCACTGCGCCCGCTACCGCGCCAGTGTGATTCACATCACAATGCGTTCCATACCTTAATGAGGAATAAAGATGAACATCACACCGGCAACATCCCCCGCCCCCGCAGCGTGGATTATTTTGATTCTGGCCATTGGGGCCGGGTTTAGCGTGGCCTCCATTTATTATGCTCAGCCGCTGCTGCCATTGATTGGCAGCGATTTGCATCTGAGCATTGAGCAGATGGGCTTAGTCCCTACCCTGACCCAAACGGGTTACGCATTGGGCATTCTGTTTCTGCTCCCGCTCGGCGATCGCCACGACCGCCGTCGGCTGATCCTCGGTAAAAGTGCGTTGCTGGCAGCGCTATTGTTGATATGCAGTTTCACCAGCCAGCTGCACGCCCTGCTGGTCGTCAGCCTGCTGATTGGGATGACGGCTACCATGGCGCAGGATATCGTTCCGGCCGCCGCCATTCTGGCCCCCGCCGGGAAACAAGGTAAAACGGTCGGGACGGTAATGACCGGCCTGCTGCTGGGGATTTTGCTCTCACGTACCGTGAGCGGTATCGTGGGCGCGACCTACGGCTGGCGGATAATGTACCAGGCGGCAGCGGTAAGCATTGCCCTGATTGGGCTGGTGATGTGGCGCGTATTGCCAAAATTCAGTACCCACTCCAGCCTGAGCTATCCGGCGCTAATGGGATCGCTGGTGCAATTATGGCAGCGCTTTCCGGCGCTGCGTCGGGCCGCGCTGGCACAGGGTTTTCTCTCGGTGGCCTTCAGCGCCTTCTGGTCCACGCTGGCGGTGATGCTGGCTGAACATTATCAGCTCGGGAGCGCCGTCGCCGGGGGCTACGGTATCGCCGGTGCGGCCGGGGCATTGGCTGCCCCGCTGGCGGGTGGACTGGCCGATAAACTCGGCGCCGCCAAAGTGACGCAACTGGGTGCAGGTCTGGTGACCCTTTCCTTCGCGCTGATGTTTTTCCTGCCGTACCTGCCGGTACACGGGCAGCTGGCGCTGATTGCGCTGTCTGCCATCGGCTTTGATTTAGGCTTACAGTCGAGCCTGGTCGCGCACCAGAATCTGGTCTACAGCCTTGAGCCGCAGGCACGTGGCCGACTGAATGCCCTATTGTTCACGGTGGTGTTTATCGGCATGGCCTTAGGTTCGGCGCTGGGGACCAAACTGTACGCGATGGCGGGCTGGCCTGCGGTCGTCAGCCTGGCGGTCATGACCGGGGCTATCGCGTTGGTGATTCGACTGTTCGGTAACGCAAAGTCGGCTACCTGCCCGCAAAACTAAAAAAAAGCCCGCGCCGGGGTGAGTGGCGCGGACACAGAGAACATGGCCAGTTTCAAGACATGTTCTAAACCGTTAAAACTTACTTATTCAACTGGAACAGCGACATGCCCTGCATATCGCTGAAGGCTTTGTAGGAGGCCTGAAGCGCCGCCTGCTGCATGGTGTAGTTGGAGATGGTCGAGTTCCAGTCCACGTTCACCAGGTCGCTCATCTGCTGGGTCTGGCTCAGTTTACGGTCATCGCCCAGCGCATCCAGTTTATCCAGTTCATTCAACTGGGTGCCCACTTCTGCCCGCACGCTCAGCACGTTGTTTAGCGAGTTACGCAATCCACGGTTGGTTTTATCAATCGCCGCCTGTGCCGTTTCCTGGGCCGCATCGTCGCCTGCTACCGGAGTTTTCAGGGCCGCAATTGCGGTATCCAGCATGGTAAACAGGTTGGTTTCCGACGGTTTTCCGTCCGGCTCTTTCACCGCGTTATTGGTGATGGTGTCAAAAATCTTGTCGCCGGTGTGGCCGATAACCATGGTCCGCGAGGAATCCACCTGCTGCTCGACGTTGCTTGCGCCGCCCGCGTAAGTCCCGGTCGATGCATCAAACGGGGCGGTAGACGTTTTGTACCCAGCGAACATATAACGCCCATTGCCGTCCTGGCTGTTGGCCAGGTTCATCAACTGGTCGCGGATCCCTTGTAAATCGGTGGCCAAGGACGACCGGTCATCGTCACTCAGGGTGCCGTTTCCGGCGTAGACGATTTTTTCCTGCGCAGCCTGAATCGCACTGGTCACCGAGGAGAGCGTATTTTCTTCCTGCGAAATACGCTGCGTCGCGAAGCTGCGCGCCGAGGCAAACTGGGCAGTCTGCGACTGCGCCTGCGACAATACGACTGCCTGAGACGCGGAAATCGGGTCATCGGAAGGACGGTTTACCCGCAGGCCGGTGGACATCTGCTCACCGTATTTCAACCAGGAAGACTGGGAGTTGGTAATGCCGCCCATGGTCTGCTGGTACATCATTAAGGTGCTAATACGCATCCGTCACGTCTCCTTAGCGAATATTGATCAGCGCGTCGAACAGCGTGCTGGCGGTTTGCATTACCTGGGCATTCGCCAGGTAGTACTGTTGATACAGTTGCAGGTTGCCGTACTCTTCGTCGAGGTTTACGCCGGAAATGGATTGCTGCTGTTTGGTTAGTTGCGTCACCACGTTGCCCTGAGTAGTGCTGCTGGTTTCGAGCGTTGAGGTTTTGTTCCCCACGTCGCTGACCAGTGCCGCATAGGCATCGTTGACCGTTTTATTCCCGCCGACCAGCTTGCTGTTTTGCAGGTCGAGCAGCGCCTGTCCATTACGGTTATCGCTCTCACCGGTTTCGGCGTCGTCAATCCCCATCGCAATTTTACTGGCGTCGCTCAGCGCCACGCTCATGTTGACGATGGCGTTGGCGACCGGCTTCACGGTGAAGCTGTCGTTTTTGTTCGCGGCTCCGCTGACTTTGACGTTCAGGCCGTCAAAACTCAGACTGCCGTCGGTTTCAACGGTCGGGGTCACGCTGGTGTTGTCCGACAGACGGGTCACCTGCCATTGGGTGCCGTCAAAGCTCATCTTATAGTCAGTGGCCTGCACCTGCTTGCTGTCAGTCATGGTCACGCCGAGCGTCGCCGAACCGGTATTTTTGGTGTTACTCAGCGCCGATGGCCCGCCGATGTTGAAGAAGTCTTTCCCCACGTTGCCGTCAGCGTCAATCCCGGCCTTGTTCTGAGTATTGAACGCATCCGCAAACGCCAGTGCCATCTGGTTCAGGCTGTTACGGGTCTGGTCGAGATCCTGAGTGCGGAAAGTCAACAGGCCACCCAGGGAACCGGTATTCAGCAGTTTTTCCGGGATTTCGATGTTGCCCGCGACGTTATCAACGTACGCCACCGTGGTACGTGACGGGTCCGCGCTGCTCGGGACCGCAGCCAGCTGGCGGGCGTTGCTGCCCTGCACCAGGTTATAGCCGTTCGCCATGGTGACGTTGTAGGTGCTGCCGTCCTGCACGTTCACTTCCACGCCGACCAGCTGGTTCAGTTGGCTGACTAACTGGTCACGCTGATCGAGCAAATCGTTAGGCGATGCGCCTGCGCCGACACCGGTCAGTTTGGAAATTTTATCGTTGAGAGTTGCTATCTGCTGGGCGTAGTTATTGATCTGCGACACGGTGGAGACAATCGCCCCGTTGACCTGTTTGTCCTGGTCACGCAGATACTGATCGGTGGTCTTAAACTGGTTTACCAGCCCCTGAGATTTGCCCAACACCGCCTGACGCGCAGCCGGATCTTCGGCATTGCTGACCAGGGTTTGCAGGCTGGAGTAAAAGTCCTGCAGGGTGGCTGAAAGTGAGTTAGTGGTGTCAGACAACAAATCATCAATTTTTGACATCTGCTGATAGCGCGTGGTCAGGCCACTGCTCTGGTTCTGCGCCGCATTCAGCTGATTGGTGATAAAAGCGTTGTACTCGCGCTGTACGCTGGAGACCGTTACCCCATTGCCCACCCAACCGCCTGCGCCCAGCGTGCTGTTTGCCGCCGACAGGACCGTTGTCTGGCGGGTATAGCCGGACACGTTATAACTGGCAATGTTATTACTGACGGTGTTCAGTGCCGCCTGAGCCGCACCGAGCCCACTCATTGCGCTATTCATTAAACTGGACATGGAGGTTCCTTTATTCTTTTAGACACGAGTCCTGACCTGAATTATCGGCACCGAACGATTGAACTTGAGGCATTTCAGAACAGATTTTCGATATCGTTGCTGTAGGCCTTGCTCACCTTCTCGCCCATCGATTTCAGCTGCTGAATCATCCCGGTCAGCTTGCGGGCATAGTTCGGGTCGGTGGCGTACCCGGCCTTTTGCAACGCCTGTGCGCCCTGCTCTGGCGTGGCGGCCGTGGTGACAGCGGCGTAGCGCGGGTTACGGGTTAACAGGCCGACGTAATCAGACAGCGCTTCGAGATACGAGCCGTACACGCGGAAACGGGCCTTCACCTTTTTCATCTCCCCGTTTTCATATTCGCTGGTCGTAATTTCGGTGACTTTGCCTTTCCAGTCGGACGAGGCCTTCACGCCAAACAGGTTGAAGCTTGGCTCGCCGTTTTCACGGCGGATCTGCCGCTGGCCCCAGCCCGATTCAAGCGCCGCCTGGGCGAGGATCAGGTGGTGCGGGATGCCACTCTGTTCACTGGCAAGTTTTGCAGGCAGCGAAAGCTGCGCCAGGAAGTCGTGGCTGTCACCGGGCACATCCCCGACGTCAGCGACGGTCGGCGTTTTCGGCAAAGCCTTACGCACCATCTGCGTCAGGGCAGAATTCTGGTAAGTGGTTACGGTTTCGAGGTCAAACTTAAGCGGCACCTGGGCAGGCGTGTCTGCTGGCTCGCCCTGCGCGGCCGCCATCTGTTTGACCATCGCATCCGCCAGCCCCAGACCTTTGCCCGCAGTCATCTGCTGGGCAATTTGCTGATCGTACATACTGGTGTAAAGCCGCGTCTGGTCGCTGCTGAACATGCCGTCTTTCGGCAGCGCGTCGCGCATACTTTTCAGCATCATCTGCACGAACATCCCTTCGACCTGCCGGGCCACAGGCTTTAAGTTCGCCTGCGGGTCTTTCCCGGCTTTGACCTTCAGTTCGCTCAGCGACTGCGCGTCCCAGGCCGCGCTACTCAACAGCTTGCTGTCACCCAGCATTAGATTATTTCCACTTTGGCACGCAGGCAGCCTGCGGTTTGCATCGATTGCAGAATCGACATCAGCTCCATTGGCGAAGCACCCAGCGCGTTCAGCGCCCGCACCACGTTATTCAGGTTGGCACTGGAGCGAATGCTCTGCATTGCGCCCCCGCTCTGACGCAGGTCGATTTGCGTCTGCGGCGTGACCACCGTCGAACCGCCGCCAAACGGCGTATCCGGCTGGCTGACCTGGGCCGAACGGTTGACCGTTACCGACAGGTTGCCCTGCGCCACCGCACAGTTGTCGAGCGTCACTTCACGGTTCATGACGACCGAACCGGTACGGGAGTTGATGATCACCTTCGCATCCTGTGGTGTGACGTTGACCTCCAGGTTTTGAATATCCGCCAGCATCCGAACCTGATTGCTACCGCCGCTGGAAGCCTGGATCTGCACGGTGCGCGCATCCAGTGCCGTGGCATTGCCGTAGCCGCCGCGACGGTTGATAGTGTCGGCAATCTGCTGCGCCATACCAAAATCGTCTTCGTTGAGCTGCAGGTTGATAGTGTTCCCGGCTCCGAACTGGCTTGGCAGTTCACGTTCAATGGTCGCCCCGTTGGTAATGCGCCCGCCGTTAAGCTGGTTGACCTGCACGCTGCTGCCGCCCGCTGAGGCGCCAGCCCCGCCGACCAGAATGTTACCCTGCGCTAAGGCATAAACCTGGCTGTCGACGCCTTTCATCGGAGTCATTAACAGCGTCCCGCCGCGCAGGCTTTTGGCGTTGCCCATCGACGACACCACCACGTCAATCATCTGACCCTGGCGGCCAAATGCCGGCAGCTTGGCGGTGACCATCACCGCCGCCACGTTTTTCAGCTGCATGTTGGTGCCCGCCGGGACGGTGATCCCGAGCTGCGACAGCATGTTGTTCAGGCTTTGAGTGGTGAATGGCGTTTGGGTGGTCTGATCCCCGGTCCCGTCGAGACCGACCACCAGGCCGTAGCCAATCAGTGAGTTTTCCCGCACGCCCTGTACGCTGGTGAGGTCGCGAATGCGATCGGCCTGGGCGAATCCCGCCAGCAGCACCAGTGCAATGCCAACCAGAGTTTTAAACATAATCCACCTCGTTACATCGGCGATAAATTAAGGAAGAAGCGCTGCAGCCAGCCCATGTTCTGCGCTTCATTGATGTAGCCGTTACCGACGTACTCAATGCGGGCGTCAGCCACTTGCGTAGACGGCACGGTGTTGCTGCCGCTGATGGTGCGCGGGTTGACAACGCCCGAGAAGCGAATGAATTCGGTGCCCTGGTTGATGGCGATCTGTTTTTCGCCCACCACATGCAGGTTACCGTTGGCCAGCACCTGATCGACGGTAACCGTCAACGTACCGCTGAAGGTATTGCTGGCGTTGGCCCCGCCTTTACCGTTAAAGGAGTTGCCGCCAGAGGCTTCCACATCGGCACGCTCATTGCCAAACAGGCCCTGGAGATAGCGCGGCACGGTGTCGAAGCCGAAATTGGTTTTGCCATCTCGGCTGGCGTTCGCCGAAGAGCTCTTCGACGCGCTGACGTTTTCTTGCAGCTGGATGGTCAGCGTATCGCCAATGTTGCGCGGACGTCGGTCTTCAAACAGCGGCTGATAGCCGTAGTTAATCGGCTGCGCGCTCTGGAAAATCGAGCCATTGACCACCGGCACCGGGCCAGGAATGGGCTGTGCAGTGGTCGCCCCTTCTACCAGCGGCTTTGAGGGGATCCATGCGCATCCGGCCTGAGTCAGGGCCAGGACCACGAAAAGCGGATAACGAAACGCTGAGGATTTTTGCATTGCTCTTATCTTCTGAATCAAAAATCCGGTGCAGGAAATCCCGCACCGGTAACGTCTTACAGCTGGGTGAGCTTCTGCAGCATCTGGTCGGTGGTCGACACCGCCTTGCTGTTAATCTCATACGCGCGCTGCACCTGAATCATGTTGACCAGCTCTTCCGCCACGTTAACGTTAGAGGTTTCGACATAACCCTGATACAGCAGGCCCGCGCCGTTCAGGCCAGGCGTGCTGTCGTTCGGTGCGCCAGAGGCCTGGGTTTCGGTGTACAGGTTTTCACCGATGCTCTCCAGACCCGCATCGTTCATGAAGGTGGTCAGATTTAGCTGGCCGACCTGCACCGGATTGGTTTGTCCCTGCTGGGTCACGCTCACCACGCCGTCACGCCCGATGGTGATGCTCAGGGTGTTGGCTGGAATGGTGATCGCCGGCTGAACCTGGAAGCCGCCCGCGGTGACCAGTTGACCGTTCTGATCGACCTGGAATGAACCGTCGCGGGTATAGGCCGAGGTGCCGTCCGGGAGCAAGACCTGGAAGAAGCCTTCGCCTTTGATGGCGACGTCTTTACTGTTGTCGGTCTGCGACAGGTTGCCCTGGGTGTGGATACGCTCGGTCGCCACCGGACGCACACCGGTACCGATTTGCAGGCCGGATGGCAGCGTGGTCTGTTCAGATGACTGCGCCCCCGGCTGACGTACAGTTTGATACAGCAGGTCTTCAAACACCGCACGCTGGCGCTTGAAGCCGTTGGTGCTCACGTTCGCCAGGTTGTTGGCGATAACGTCCATGTTGGTTTGCTGGGCGTCGAGGCCGGTTTTGGCAATCCATAATGAACTGATCATAGGTATCCTTTATTAGCTCATTGAGAGCAGTTGATTGGCTTTAGAGGCGTTGTCGTCCACGCTGCTAATCACCTTCATCTGCATTTCAAAACGTCGGGAGCTGGCAATCATGTCAGCCATCGCCGCCACCGGTTTCACGTTACTGCCTTCCAGCACGCCGGACTGTAAACGGATGCTCGGGTCGGATTGCAGCGTCGGGCCACGCGTGGCCTGTGCGGCAGCCGTCAGACGGAACATGCCGTCATCCCCGCGAATCACTTCAGTGTTCTCCGCCTTGACCAGCTTTAACTTAGCCACAGGCGAAATGGTGTTCGCCGGGTCGCCCGGATTGAGCGCTGAAATCGTGCCATCAGAGGCGATGGTGACTTCGGAGCCTTCCGGCACCATCACCGGCCCGCCACCGTCGGCCATCACCGGGTTACCCTGAATGGTCAACTGCCCGGTCGGGGTCACCTGAATGTTGCCGTTACGGGTATACCCTTCCGAGCCATCGGCCGCCTGCACCGCCAACCAGCCATCCTGCTGCAACGCCACGTCCAAAGGACGGGCGGTGTAGTCGAGCTGACCCGGCGTCATGTCGGCCCCCGGCGTGGAACCGGTCACCAGCGTGCGGGTCTGAAAGGTTTCCCCGTTGACCGGCACGGCACGCAGCGCGGTCAGCTGTGCGCGAAAGCCCGGCGTGGAGGTATTGGCGAGATTGCTCGCGGTAACCCCCTGCATTTCCATCGTCTGGCTGGCCGCGCCCATCGCGGTATATATTGCGTGATCCATGAAACCGTCCCGTCAGGCGCTTAGCGCAGGTTAACCAGGGTGTTAAGGATCTGATCCTGGGTTTTGATGGTCTGCGCATTCGACTGATAGTTACGCTGCGCGACAATCATGTTCACCAGTTCTTTACTCAGATCGACGTTGGAGGCTTCCAGCGCGCCGTTGGTCAGGGTGCCGAAGTTGCCAGTGCCAGCGGTGCCGAGCAGCGCCACGCCGGAGGACTGGGTGGCAGACCAAACGTTATCGCCTTCCGATTGCAGACCTTCGTTGTTGGCGAAGTTAGCCAGGGTAATTTGGCCCAGCAGTTGCGTCTGTTCGTTGGAGTAATTGCCGACCACGGTGCCATCTTCGTTAATCTGATAGCTGACCAGGTTACCCGGCTTGTAGCCGTTCTGGTTGGTCGCGACGATGTCGTTCGAGCCGGTATTCTGCTGCATCGAGTTCTGGAAGCTCAGATTGAAACTGCTGGCGGCAGACCCGTTCAGGGAGCCCATCGCAATTGAAATTTGTGGGGCGGTGTTGGCGGTGGTCGCCAGGGCGCCAGAAGCCGGGTCGTAGTTGAAGACGCCGGTCAGCGTCCCGTTATCGGCAAACTGCATCTGCGCTTGTTTCACCGCAGCGGCACCAGCCATGCTGGAATCCTGGGTGTAAACGTCCCACTTATTAGCACTGTTCTTCACGTAATAGACGTTCATGTCATGGGAGTTACCCAGACTGTCGAAGACGGTGACGGTGCCTTTTTTGTTGTAAGTATCCGCGTTGGTGGCATCAAACGGAGACGTCGCCGGGACGGCATCGGTAGAGTTGAGGTTAATTTGCATCGCCGAAGTGGTGGTCGCTTTCGCCGCCATCAGGGTGTTAGGGATGCTTAAACCGACCGGGTTGGCGCCCTGCTGAATGGTGGGCGGAGTACCGGTGGCCGGATAGCCGGTCAGCTGCAGACCCTGCATGTTCACCAGGTTACGGTTTTCGTCCAGTTTGAACTGGCCGTTACGGCTGTAGTACACGGAACCGTTGGCGTCGGTCATTCGGAAGAAACCGCTCTGGCTGATTGCCACGTCCAGCGCACGGCCCGTGCCGGTGGTGGTGCCGTCGTTAAAGTCCTGGGTGATGCCCGCCACTTTCACGCCGAGGCCCACTTTGGAACCGGCAAACATGTCGGCGAAAGATGCCGTACCGGCTTTAAAACCGTAGGTCGCGGAGTTGGCAATGTTGTTGCCAATCACGTCGAGGTTGGTGGCAGCGGCGTTCAGGCCGCTGACCGCTTGAGAAAAGGCCATGTCTTAACTCCTGCTAAGGTTGAAGGCTTAAATAATCTGACGAACTTCGTCGAGCGTGGTGGTGCCATACGTTCCGAGATCCAGCAGATTACCGCTGCTTCCCTTCGTAACCCCTTGCACCAGCGCGAACTTAAGTGGCTGAGCCACCAGCTGCGTGCCGTTGGTGCTGGCGGCAATCGAGACGTTATATGCGCCGTCCGGCACGGTAGAGCCATCGGCGGCAGTCCCATCCCAGGTAAAGGTGTGAACGCCTGCGGCCAGGCTGCCAAGATCCATGGTGCGAATCACTTTGCCGCTGGCATCGGTCACGGTGGCGGTTGCTTTGTCGGCGGCCTGAGTCAGCTCAACGCCAAACGGCGTAGTGCTGGCGGTGCCGTCGGAGCCTTTGCCGGCCAGCACCACCGACCCCGGGATCATCACCCCGTGACCGATAAGCGAGGTGGCCTGCAACGACTGGCTGTTATCAATCTGACCGGAGATAGAGCCCAGCGTAGTGTTCAGCTTCTCAATCCCGCTGACGGTGCTTATCTGCGCCAGCTGAGAGGTCAGCTGACTGTTGTCCATCGGGTTGGTCGGATCCTGGTTTTTCAACTGCGCCACCAGCAGGGTCAGGAAGCTGCTTTGCAGGTCTGAGGCGTTGCTGGTGGTTAAACTGCCACTGGTCGCGGTCGTGGTCGCGCCCGTACTGGTCGGGTCATTGACATTCACGGCAATAGACATCGTTTTCTCCGTTACTGACCGAGCGTCAGCGTTTTGAGCATCATGCTCTTGACGGTATTGAGGACTTCAACGTTGGCCTGATAGCTGCGGGAAGCGGACATGGTGTTAACCATCTCTTCCACCACATCTACGTTCGGCATCTTCACGTAGCCTTTGGCATCCGCCAGCGGATTGCCCGGCTGGTAAACCAGCTTGAACGGCTCCTGGCTTTCCTGCACATCGGCCACCTTCACGCCGCCGGTTGCCGCCCCAACGGGCGCATCCACCTGGAATACGACCTGTTTGGCGCGATACGGCTGACCATCCGGGCCGGTCACGCTGTCGGCGTTGGCGAGGTTGCTGGCAGCCACGTTCAGGCGCTTGGACTGCGCGGTCAGCGCCGATCCGGCAACGTCAAAAATATTCAGTAAGGCCATGAATTAGTTCCCCTGTAGCACGGTCATCATGCTGCGGATTTGCCCGCCCAGCACGGTTAACCCGGTCTGGTATTGCAGGCTGTTGTCGGCGAATTGCGTGCGCTCCCGGTCCATATCGACGGTGTTACCGTCCATGGATGGCTGATCGGGGACCCGATACATCAGGTCTACAGAGGGGGCAGACATCGCCTGGGCTGGAATATGGCGTTCGGAGGTCAGCGTGAGTGACACGCTGCTGGTTTCCGCGCGCCCCCTTTCCATCACTTTTTTCAGTTCCGTGGCAAAATCAACATCGCGCGCCTGATACCCCGGGGTATCGGCGTTAGCAATATTCGAGGCCAGGATTTCCTGACGCTGGGCGCGCAGGTTCAACGCTTCCTGTTGAAAACGTAGCGCGGCGTCGAGTTTATCGAGCATGTCTCCTCCGCTGATGGCAATAGTTCATTCAGCGTTCAGATTAATCCCAATTTTTTGACCCCATCGTCGGAATAAAAGCAAAATGCATCGCTATTTGTTGCGTTGAAGTGCGTCGCTTACAGGTAAGATTCTGCTATTCCCTGACAGACTGGAGTTAACGATGCGAAACCTGAAACCCATGCTCACGCTGGCACTCGTGCTACTGAGCCCGGTGGCGATGGCGGAGGAATTAACCCAACAGCTGAACGCGTTTTTCGTGCAGCGTCTGGCAGGTTTCAGCGACGCGGTGAAGGTCAGCCTGCGCAATCCCGGTAGCCAAATGCCGGGGTGTGAGCAGCCTGCCCTCAGCGTGATGGGGAATAACAAGCTGTGGGGCAACCAAACCGTGCAGGCGCAGTGCGGCACGGAAAAACGCTACATTCAGGTGTTCGTTGAGGCGACGGGCAACTACGTGGTGGCCGCGCAGCCGGTTGCGCGCGGGTCGGTGTTACAGCCTGGCAGCGTCTCGCTAAAGCGCGGCCGGTTGGATCAGTTGCCACCGCGCACCATGCTGGATATTAATCAGGCGCAGGATGCCGTGTCGATGCGTGACCTGGTGCCGGGACAGGCGATTCAGCTATCAATGTTGCGTCAGTCATGGCGCGTCAAAGCCGGACAAAAAGTGCAAGTGATCGCCAGCGGTGACGGCTTTAGCGTGAATGGTGAAGGCCAGGCGCTAAACAATGCGGCGGTGGCGCAAAATGCGCGGGTGAGAATGCCCTCAGGCCAGGTGGTGAGCGGTCAGGTCGATCCTGATGGGAATATTCTGATTAACCTATAATCTTTTTAAAGAATCTGCGAACACTGCCGATAAATAATCAACAACTGATGATGGCAGGCAGTAGCGCCACGAAACCTCGATGAGGACAGGACAATGAGCATTGATCGTACATCGCCCCTGAAGCCCGTTAACGCCGTCCAGCCGCGTGAGCCGAATGAAGCCCAGGCGCAGAAAGCCCGTCTGGATAAATCTTCGACCGCGAACAGCACTAACGTCACGCTGAGCGAAGCACAATCGAGCCTGATGCAGCCACGCAACAGCGACATCAATATGGAACGCGTTGAAGCGCTGAAAACGGCTATTCGTAACGGCGAACTGAAAATGGATACGGGCAAAATTGCCGATTCACTGATTTCGGATACCCAGAGCTGGCTGCAGAGTAAATAACAGAATGAGTCGTCTGTCAGAAATACTGGATCATATGACAGTCATCCTGAACTCGCTGAAAGAGGTGATGGATGCCGAGCAGCAACAGCTTTCCGCAGGCAGCGTGAACAGTAGCGCCCTGCAACGGATAACCGAAGAAAAAAGCTCGTTGCTGGCGACCCTCGATTATCTGGAGAAACAGCGTCGTCTGGAGCAGGAAGCGCAGCGCTGCGCCAATGATGACGTGGCGGAACGCTGGCTGAGCATTACCGAAAAAACGCAACATCTGCGCGATCTCAACCAGCACAACGGCTGGCTGCTGGAAGGCCAGATTGAGCGTAATCAGCAGGCATTAGAGGTGTTGAAACCGCATCAGGAACCCAGCCTTTACGGCAAAGACGGGCAGACGTCGACGACGCCGCGCGGCAACAAGAAGTTCTCCGTTTAACTCCCCGGTAATCACCAGACACGCACGCGGCGGGAAGCATTGCGCTTCACCGCCGCGCGGCATTTACACGCTCCGACGGGTGAATTCCTTCACTCTGAAACCTAGCACCAGCAGCGTCGCAAAGTAAGCGACAATGCCCGCGACCACCACGCCCATCAGGCGCAAAATACGCCACGGCATGGTGCCCTGCGACCACTCCGGCATAATGTGCATCACGCCCAGCAGCACCGCCGCCATCACCACCACCGCCGCAATCAGACGGGTCAGGAACTTGCCCCAGCCCGGCTCAGGGGTGAAAATTTTCTGCTTACGCAGCTGCCAGTAAAGCAGGCTGGCGTTCAGACAGGCCGCCAGACCAATCGACAGCGACAGCCCGGCATGTTTCAGCGGGCCGATAAACGCCAGGTTCATCAACTGGGTCATGATAAGCGTCACGATAGCAATTTTGACCGGGGTTTTGATGTTCTGACGCGAATAGAAACCCGGCGCCAATACTTTCAACACAATCAGCCCCACCAGCCCGACCGAATAGGCCACCAGCGCGCGCTGGGTCATCGCCGCATCAAAGGCCGTGAATTTTCCGTACTGGAACAGCGACACGGTCAGTGGTTTCGCCAGAATGCCCAGCGCCACCGCGCTCGGCACCGCCAGCAGGAAGCACAGTCGCAGCCCCCAGTCCATCAGGCGGTTGTATTCCTCATGATTACCGCTGGCAAAGCTTTTCGACAGCGACGGCAGCAGAATTGTCCCGAGCGCTACGCCCAGCACGCCGGACGGGAACTCCATCAGACGGTCAGCGTAATACATCCAGGAGACCGAGCCAGAGGCAAGGAACGAGGCGAAAATGGTGTTGATGATCAGTGAAATCTGGCTGACAGACACGCCGAGAATGGCCGGGCCCATTTGCTTCACCACCCGCATCGAACCGGTGTCTTTCAGGTTGATGCGCGGCAGCACCAGCATGCCGATTTTTTTCAGGTGCGGCAGCTGATAGAACAGTTGCAGTACCCCGCCGACGGTGACCGCCCACGCCAGCGCCAGCACCGGAGGATTGAAATAGGGCGCGGCAAACAGCGCAAAGCCAATCATGCTGACGTTAAGGAACGTCGGGGCAAAGGCCGGAACCGAGAAGCGATTCCAGGTATTCAGAATCGCCCCTACCAGCGACGCCAGGGAGATCAGGAGAATATACGGGAAGGTGATGCGCAGCAGTTGGCTGGTTAAGGCGAACTTATCCGCGGTATCCGCAAAACCCGGTGCGGTAAGGGTGATAACCCACGGTGCGGCCAGCATCCCAACGACGGTCACAATCGCCAGGGCGAGGGTGAGTAAGCCCGAAACATAAGAGACGAACACGCGGGTGGCATCTTCGCCCTGTTTGCTTTTGTATTCCGCCAGAATCGGCACAAACGCCTGAGAAAATGCCCCTTCCGCAAAGATGCGGCGCAGCAGGTTCGGCAGTTTGAATGCGACAAAAAAGGCATCCGTCGCCATTCCCGCCCCAAAAACCCTTGCCACAATGGCATCGCGCGCAAATCCCAGCACACGAGAGAACATGGTCATTGAACTGACGGCCGCCAGTGATTTTAATAGGTTCATTAACGTGTTATTCCACAACCCTGGATCAAAAACGCCTGCAGCAAAACAGGCGTTGGAAAGTGGCGATAGTCTACCTGGATTAACCGTAATTACTACCGGCAGATGTTACAACCTCATACTCGTCACTCTCGATTCGCCTCCTGCCACAGCTTTTCGACAATACGCTGGGCGGCAATCGCCTGTTCGCCCGATGTTTCCGGAACCGTCTGATTTTGCACGCATTCGATAAAGTGACGCGCACAGCCCGCGAAACCTCGCTGCTCCAGCGTGCTTTGCCAGCCGGGAATCGGACGCTGGAACACGCCGTGGCCCCGCTCTTCCCGCCAGTCGCGCATATCGGTAATGTCGATCAGACCACCGTCGGTTACCGCCTGGATCCATTCGCGTTGGCTGCCCGCCCGGCGATGCATACTGGTAGTAATCTGCATCTGCGGCAGGCTGAAGTGATGCTCGGCATAGAACATTTCACCCTGATCGGTGGTTTGCAACAGCCCGCCGCTCAACTGCGGCGTACCGCCAGCCAGCCACAGCGCCGTATCCACCACGTGCAGATAATCGTCGAGCAGGGTAAAACGCAGATCGTTCGGCCCGACGCTGTCAGCCCGGTGTTTATCCATCCGCAGCGACGCGCCTGCGCTCAGGTTGGCTTTCAGTTCGCGGTACAGCGGCGCAAAGCGGCGGTTAAACCCGACCATCAGGGTTAATTTTTTCTTCTCAGCCAGTTCAATCAAACGCACAGCATCGCTGAGTTTGTCCGCCAGGGGTTTATCCACGCAGACGTGAACGCCTAAATTCAGCAGCTCGCTCACCACCGCGTAATGGGTGGCGGTGGCACTGTGGACAAATACCGCATCGCACTGTGAGGCAAGATGCGCCAACGAATCCGCCAAGGGGATCCGGTAGGCTTCACAGATACGCAGTGCCTTTTCACGTCCCGGTGACCAGGCGGCCTGCAACGTCCAGTCGCTGGCGGCGCTTAATACCGGCAGCCACGCTTTTTGCGCGATGCCCCCGAGCCCGACGACGCCTATCCGAAGTTTCGCCATCACGCTTAATCTCCCAGGTGAGCCAGTAAGGAATCGAGACGCTGCTTAAGCTCTTCCACTTCGCCTTCCAGCGCTTCCACGCGCGCCACCAGCTCGTCAGAGGCCGGTGCGGTAGCAGGCGTAGCGGCGACAGCCGAGGTGTCGACTTCTCCGCTGAACAGATGCATATAACGATGTTCGCGCTTGCCCGGCTCGCGCGGCAGACGCACCACAAACGGGCCGTCTTCGCGTTCGGCCAGTTTTTCCAGCGCCGTTTCGACTTCCGCCGTGTCAGCAAATTCATGCATACGCTGACCGCGGCTACGCAGTTCACCGGGCGTTTGTGCCCCGCGCAGCAGCAGGGTAGTCACCAGCGCGACCTCACCTGCCGTCAGCTTCAGGTCGCCAAATTCTGAGTTGCAGAAGCGCTGTTCATATTTGGTCACCCGGTTACCAAAGCCGCTCACCGTGCGCAGATAATGACGTTTTACCAGTTGGTCGAGGAGATCCTGGACTTCACTTTCGCCGAGCGACATCACCGGCTCGCGGTTGCTCTTCTGATTACAGGCCAGGGTTACCGCGTTCACCGACAGCGGATATTGCTCCGGGGTGGTCACCTGTTTTTCGAGCAGACAGCCAATCACTCGCGCTTCGAGCGCCGTTAACTGATACTTCATGGTTTCTCCTTAGCGACCCGCCGTCCACTCACGGGTGGTGAGCGCGGTCAGAACATGGTCCCGCCACTGCCCGTCAATCAGCAGATAGTCTTTGGCGTACCCTTCTTTTTCAAATCCGAGTTTTGCGAGCAGCGCGCCGCTGCGCTGGTTATGCGGCATATAGTTAGCCATGATCCGGTGAATATGCTGCGTGCGCTGCATATACCGAATGGCGGAGGTCAGCGCTTCATACATCAGTCCCTGCCCCTGCCATTTCTCACCAATGGAATAGCCGAGATAGCAGGCGTGGAACGAGCCGCGCACCACGTTGGAGAAGTTGGCGATGCCGATGATTTCTTTCTCTTCGGGGTCAAGCAGCGCGAAGTAAAACGCCGTACCCTGCTTGTGAAATTCGCTAATCATCGACAAACGCGCCTGCCAGCCTGAGGGATAGCAATGGCTGTCGTCGCGCACGGGCTCCCAGGGTTTCAAATACAGTTTATTTTCTGCGTAATAATCGGCAAGCCGCCAGGCGTCCCGGTCATGAACCAGACGCACCACCAGCCGGTCTGTTGTTAAGCGCACTTTCGGCACGTTACTGCGATAGCCAAACATCTTCCCCCACTCCTTATAAGCGCCATTATGTTCACTATACCTGCCCACTGGCACCTTGTGAAAACAGCGACATACGTTTTTCTGCGTCACTTCTGCTTTTCGATAAATAAACTCTATCAAAATAGTCTTTTGATAAAAAAATATTGTTGCGCAGATGCCCGGAAAATCGCCGTTCTGACGGTAGAATATCGGTTCTCACCGTTTTATTCCCCTGGAGGGGAAATGCCATCGCGCATCTCACAGGCTCGCAGCCTGGGAAAATATTTCCTGCTCGTCGACAACATGCTGGTTGTGCTCGGCTTTTTTGTCGTCTTTCCATTAATTTCGATTCGCTTTGTCGACCAGATGGGCTGGGCGGCACTGATGGTCGGGATAGCCCTCGGGCTACGCCAGTTGGTCCAGCAAGGCTTGGGGATTTTTGGCGGCGCCATTGCTGACCGTTTCGGCGCGAAACCGATGATCGTCACCGGGATGCTCATGCGGGCGGCGGGTTTCGCCACTATGGCTATCGCCCATGAACCGTGGATGCTGTGGCTCTCCTGTGTGTTGTCGGGGCTCGGCGGCACCCTGTTTGACCCGCCGCGTGCCGCGCTGGTGGTCAAATTAGTCAGGCCGAATCAGCGTGGGCGATTTTTTTCGCTGCTGATGATGCAAGACAGCGCCGGGGCGGTGATCGGTGCCCTGCTCGGCAGTTGGCTGCTGCAATATGATTTCCGTCTGGTGTGCAGCGTGGGCGCGGTGCTGTTTATTCTTTGTGCCGCGTTTAACGCCTGGTATCTCCCGGCGTGGAAACTCTCGACGGTCAAAACGCCGGTGCGCGAAGGCCTGTCGCGTGTGCTGAGTGACAAGCGTTTTGTCACTTATGTGCTGACCCTGACCGGGTACTACATGCTGGCGGTGCAGGTGATGCTGATGTTGCCTATCATGGTAAATGATATCGCGGGCACGCCTGCGGCGGTGAAATGGATGTACGCCATTGAAGCCACGCTGTCGTTATCGCTGCTCTACCCTATCGCTCGCTGGAGCGAGAAACGCTTCCGTCTCGAGCACCGTCTGATGGCCGGGTTGCAGATCATGACCGTGGCGATGCTGCCGATCGGGCTTTCTGCCAATCTTCAACAGCTGTTCACCCTGATTTGCGTGTTCTATATCGGCTCTATTATCGCCGAACCGGCGCGTGAAACCCTGAGCGCCCAGCTGGCGGATCCACGGGCGCGTGGCAGCTATATGGGCTTCAGCCGTTTGGGGTTAGCCTTTGGTGGTGCCCTGGGTTATGCCGGGGGTGGCTGGCTGTTTGATGCGGGCAAAGCCATTAACCAGCCCGAGCTGCCGTGGGCGATGCTCGGCGTCATTGGTTTCATCACCTTCCTGGCGCTGTGGTGGCAATTCAGTACCAAACGCGCCACCACCGGGATGGTTGAACCCGGGGCCTGATGTTAACAGTGGTAACAATTCAGCGGATTCTGCTGGTGCGCATTAGGCTGACAGGGCATGCTGCTTTGTGTCAGGATGAGACAAAGACGTCATGTTGAGGAACCCCATGAAAAAGTTGTTGATGGTCGCCGCGCTGATTGTGAGCGGCCTGGTGGTAGGCTGTAATCAGCTAACGCAGTACACCGTGAGTGAGCAAGAGATTAACCAGGCCCTGCAAAAGCGGAACAATTTCTCCAAAGATATTGGCCTGCCGGGAGTGGCGGATGCACATATTGTGCTGACTAATCTCTCCAGCGCCATTGGTCGTGAAGAGCCGAACAAAATCACGCTTAACGGGGTCGCGAATCTGGATATGACCTCGCTATTTGGTAATCAGAAAGCGACCATTAACCTGAAACTGAAAGCGCTGCCGGTGTTCAATAAAGAGAAAGGGGCGATTTTCCTACAGGAAATGGAAGTGGTGGATGCCAAAGTCCAGCCGGAGAAAATGCAGTCAGTGGTGCAAACCATGATGCCCTATCTGAACCAGTCGCTGCGCAGCTACTTCAACACGCAGCCTGCCTACGTTCTGCGTGAAGATGCCAGCGAAGGTGAGGCTCTGGCGAAGAAATACGCGAAAGGAATTGAGGTTAAGCCTGGCGAAATCATCATCCCGCTGACCAATTAATCACACTGTTTTAGAAACGGGCACTTCGGCGCCCGTTTTTTTTCACGGAAAGGAGTGCAAAGGAAAACGATTCCGTTTAACCTTAGCTCCCGGCAAAAATAGCCTTCTCAACCAGCCGGAGCCTTCCATGACAGCACAATCCCAGCGACTGAAAATCCGCCGTCCCGACGACTGGCATATCCATCTGCGTGATGGCGATATGCTCAAAACCGTCGTGCCCTATACCAGTGAAGTGTATGGCCGGGCGATTGTGATGCCAAACCTGGTGCCGCCTATCACCACGGTTGACGCGGCGATAAGCTACCGTCAGCGCATTCTTGACGCCGTTCCGGCGGGCCACGATTTTACCCCACTGATGACCTGCTATTTAACCGACACGCTCGACCCGAACGAGCTGGAGCGCGGGTTTAACGAAGGCGTGTTTACCGCGGCTAAACTCTATCCGGCCAATGCCACCACCAACTCCAGCCACGGCGTGACCAGCATTGATGCCATTATGCCAGTGCTGGAACGGATGCAGAAGCTGGGGATGCCGCTGCTGGTTCATGGCGAAGTGACACACGCGGATATTGACATTTTCGACCGGGAAGCACGCTTCATTGAAACGGTGATGGAGCCGATGCGTCAGCGTCTGCCGGGTCTAAAAGTGGTGTTCGAACATATCACCACCAAAGATGCCGCCGAGTACGTCCGCGACGGAAACGAACTGCTGGCCGCGACCATCACCCCACAGCACCTGATGTTTAACCGTAACCACATGCTGGTCGGCGGCGTGCGCCCTCACCTGTACTGTCTGCCGATTTTGAAGCGCAACGTTCACCAGCAGGCGCTGCGTGAACTGGTCGCCAGCGGCTTTGAGCGTGCGTTCCTCGGGACCGACTCCGCGCCACACGCCCGTCATCGCAAAGAAGCCAGCTGCGGCTGTGCGGGCTGTTTTAACGCCCCTACGGCGTTGGGGAGCTATGCGACCGTGTTCGAAGAGATGAACGCCTTGCAACACTTTGAAGCGTTCTGCTCGCTGAACGGCCCGCGTTTCTATGGCCTGCCGGTGAATGAAAGCGTTATCGAACTGGAGCGCACTGAAAGCCAGGTGGTCGAGAGTATCGCCCTGACCGATGACACGCTGATCCCGTTCCTGGCGGGTGAAACCGTGCGCTGGAGCGTCAAAGGCTAAATAAGTACCTGTCCCCTGTTGTAAAATGCATAAAGTGACTGTATAAATATCCAGTATATTCAACAGGGGGCAAATTATGCGTATTGAAGTGACCATTGCCAAAACGACTGTCCTACCCGCTGGCGCTATTGATGCGCTAACTACCGAGCTTTCTCGCCGTATTCACGACCAGTTTCCTGACCAAAACGGCCAGGTCAGCGTGCGCTATGCCGCAGGCAATAATCTTACCGTTCTTGGCGGTGCCAAAGAAGACAAAGACCGCATCAGCGAAATCCTTCAGGAAACCTGGGAAAGCGCAGACGACTGGTTTAACCCTGCATAGAGCAGGTTATCTGATTAAAAAACGCTCCATCATTATGTAATCTTTTGCCGGGTCGCCCCGGCTTTTTTATTCCTTTTCTGCGCCTTTTTTGCTCTTTTTCTTATTGCATCGCTGTGCGATTAAAAAATAACGAACTAAATGCCGTTTTATTGTTCAAAAAAACGGATGAGGAGGAAAAAGAGGTTGCGGGTTACCTAAAAATTCGAATATTTTCTTAGTTGTTGATATAATTAGTTTGCTTCAGAAAACACGCATTGAACCTCGAACCAGTGTCTTTTAACACGTTAATAAGGGGTTATGATGGAAAAGAATAATGAAGTCATCCAGACCCATCCCCTCATCGGATGGGACATCAGTACCGTAGACAGCTACGACGCGCTGATGCTGCGCCTGCACTACCAGAACCCCACACAATCGAGTCAGCACGAAGCAGAAATCGGTCAAACGCTATGGTTAACGACCGATGTCGCCCGCCAGTTTATTTCTATTTTAGAAGCGGGCATCGCCAAAATTGAATCCGGCGATTACCAGGAAAACGAGTATCGAAGGCATTAGCACTTAATGCTGAAAATTCACGCAACAGGCACCCATCGGGTGCCTTATTATTTTGCCTTGTCAGACAGAATCAGATTAATTACCCTGCTAATAAAGAAGATGCCCAGGACATACGCATGAACTATGACTTAATTATTATCGGCAGCGGGTCTGTCGGCGCTGCCGCCGGTTATTATGCCTCCCGCGCCGGGCTTTCAGTCCTGATGACCGATGCGCACTTGCCCCCGCATGCCGAAGGCAGCCATCACGGTGATACCCGCCTGATTCGCCATGCCTATGGTGAAGGTGAAAAATACGTCCCAATGGTTTTACGCGCGCAAACGCTGTGGGATGAGCTGGCCCAGCTCAGCGGGGAAGAGATCTTCGAGCAAACCGGGGTGATTAATCTCGGCCCCGCCCATTCATCGTTCCTGGCGAACGTCGCTCAAAGCGCGGAACAGTTTGGCCTGAACGTTGAAAAACTCGACGCCCAGGCGCTGATGGCCCGCTGGCCTGAAATTCGCGTCCCCGACGACTACATCGGCCTCTTTGAACCGGCATCGGGCGTGCTGCGCAGCGAACGCGCCGTCAAAGCGTGGGTTGAACTGGCCCGCGAAGCCGGTTGCGCGCAGTTGTTTAACTGCCCGGTCAACGCCGTGCATCATCACGCCGAGGGCGTGACTATCGACACCGCCGACGGCAGCTATACCGGTAAACGTTTACTGGTCAGCGCCGGAACCTGGGTGACGAAACTGCTGCCTGAGCTGCCGGTACAGCCGGTACGTAAGGTCTTTGCCTGGTTCCAGGCTGACGGACGTTACAGCCGCAAAAATAACTTCCCGGCGTTCACCAGTGAAATGCCCAACGGCGACCAGTATTATGGTTTTCCGGCAGAAGAGAATGAGCTGAAGCTTGGCAAGCATAACGGGGGGCAGATTATTGATTCGCCTGAACAGCGCAAACCCTTTGGGGCCGTTGCCAGCGACGGCTCCGAAGCGTTCAACTTCCTGCGCAATGTGTTGCCCGGGGTCGGGGGCTGCTTGTACGGCGCGGCCTGTACCTACGACAACTCACCGGACGAAGATTTCATCATCGACACCCTGCCCGGCCATGACAATACGCTGGTGATTTCCGGCCTGAGCGGGCACGGCTTCAAGTTCACCTCGGTGCTGGGAGAGATTGCCGCTGACTTTGCCCAGGGCAAAACGCCTGCTTTCGATCTGTCACCGTTCAGACTGGCGCGTTTCGGGAACTAAGCGCGTATTCAAGCCCGGTGGCGCTACGCTGACCGGGCTTGAATACGTCTTCTTATTCCGGGTCAGGAATACCCAGACGGGTGTTCAGCTGGCCGCGCGATTTATTGAAAATCTTATTACCATTTTCACGACCTGCGCGGCGACGGCGCTGCTCTTCTTCCGGTAAAACGCTCTCTTCTTTGCACAGATCGCTACAGCAGCCACTGTATTTCTCGGCACAAGCCGGGCACTGGATGAACAGCAGATGGCAGCCGTCGTTCAGACAGTTGGTATGGGTATCGCAAGGAGTGCCGCACTGGTGGCAGTGGGCAATCACGTCTTCAGAGATACGCTCACCCATGCGCTCGTCAAACACGAAGTTCTTGCCGATAAAGCGCACCGGCAGACCCTGCTCGCGCGCGCGACGGGCGTATTCAATAATCCCGCCCTCAATATGCCAGACCTTGTTGAAGCCCTTATGCTTCATGAACGCACTGGCTTTTTCGCAGCGGATCCCACCGGTACAGTACATCACGATTTTTTTGTCGCGATACTCTTCCATCATCTCTACCGCTTTCGGCAGCTGATCGCGGAAGGTGTCCGCCGGGATCTCCAGGGCGTTTTCGAAATGCCCCACTTCGTATTCGTAGTGGTTGCGCATATCAATGAAAACGGCGTCGGGATCGTCGAGCATGGCATTCACTTCTGCCGCTTTCAGATACTCGCCGACGTCACTGGCATCAAAGGTCGGATCGTCAATGCCGTCCGCCACGATACGGTCGCGCACCTTCATGCGCAGGACCCAGAAAGATTTCCCGTCGTCGTCCAGGGCAATATTGAGACGCAGATTATTTAACGCCGGATCAAAGCCGTACAGCAGCTCGCGGAAGGCGTCCATTTTGCTTTCAGGCACGCTGATTTGCGCGTTAATGCCTTCGTGGGCGAGATACACACGACCAAAAACGCTGAGCCCTAAAAACGCCTGATACAGCGCATCGCGGGTCGCCTTTGGGTCGGCAATATGGAAGTATTTGTAGAATGAGACAGTCGTGCGCGGCTCGGCTTCTGCCATCAGCTGCGCTTTCAGTTGCTCATTCGATATGCGGTTGTGCAACACTGGCATGGTGTGGTTCCTGCATTTATCGGTGAGAAAATTCGCGGCCCGCATCATATAGCATGTGTTGCGAATTTACATCCCCACATTTTGCGCTACATTTTCCTCACCTCAAACGGGTACACTCAACATTTGTTGCAATAACAGCCATTCTGCCGGGGTCTATTTGGGCGAAGGGCAAAAAAATGCGATAATAGGACTAATTGCTCGAAAGAACAGGAATGAGATGACCCATTTACCCAAATTTTCTGCTGCACTTCTCCATCCACGTTACTGGTTAACCTGGCTGGGCGTGGGCACGCTGTGGCTGATTGTGCAACTTCCCTATCCAGTCCTTTACCGTCTGGGCACCACACTGGGCCGTTATTCGCTGCGTCTGTTAAAGCGTCGCTCGCGCATTGCCTACCGTAATCTGGAACTGTGCTTTCCCGAAATGGACGAAAAAGAACGCCACCAGTGGGTGGTCAAAAACTTTGAATCCGTGGGCATGGGTCTGATGGAAACCGGCATGGCCTGGTTCTGGTCGGATAAACGCATGGCGCGCTGGAGTGAAGCGAAAGGCGTGGAGCATATCCACGCTCTGGAGGCCGAGAAAAAAGGAATTTTGCTGATTGGCATCCACTTCCTGACCCTTGAAATCGGCGCCCGCATGTTCGGTCTGCATGCGTCACCGGGGATCGGCGTTTATCGCCCGAATGACAACCCGGTTATCGATCTGGTGCAGACCTGGGGCCGGATGCGTTCCAATAAAGACATGCTGGATCGCAAAGATTTGAAAGGCATGATCCGTTCGCTGAAAAAAGGCGATGTGATTTGGTATGCGCCGGATCACGACTACGGCCCGCAGGGCAGCGTGTTTGTGCCACTGTTTGGCGTCGATAAGGCCGCCACCACCTCGGGCACCTATACCCTGACGCGTATGTCGAAGGCCTGTATTGTGCCGTTCGTTCCACGCCGTAAGCCGGATGGCAAAGGGTATGAGCTGATTATCCTTCAGCCCGAGTGCGCCCCGCCGCTGGACGATCAGGAGACCACCGCCGCGTGGATGAACAAAGTTATCGAGCAGTGCATATTGATGGCCCCCGAGCAGTACATGTGGCTGCATCGGCGTTTCAAAACGCGGCCGGAAGGGATGCCTTCCCGATACTGACAATAAGCCCCGGATAAAACCGGGGTTTTTTCTTTTGGGGCGGCATAAGACCTCCATTATTAAACGCAACATACCAGCCGTCACCGTATATAACCCTGACATTGAACGGACATGCTGCACTGGAGATATTCACTCGTCAAAATACATAATATTAAATTTCATTATTCGATATTTGCTTTTCATTTATTTTAAATATTACACATCATCGATAACAGTCTTTACTTTTAACTTCCGGAGCGTTATCTTACAGCCGTGGTTTATTCCCCCAAGAACAAACCAGGGACTGCGTATAAAATTAGTGATAATAACAAGCTCCTCTCATTCATTATTGCAAGCGGCCAGGAATGCTCTGGCCTTTTTTTATTTGGTTCAGATCATTGTTGTTTCTCAACAAGCTCTATGGCGTGAACGCATAAGCGTCGACAACGCAAGATATAATCATTCAAAGTGCAGTATAATAATGAAAAAAATATTGATAATTAGTCTGTTAAGCGTTTTTATGTCACCCGCATTCGCCAATACCGCAGTGAAACTATTCTGTCATTTACGTAAGAATGTGATTATCTCCAGATTTGAGTACCAGCTTTCAACCATGAAATGGGGCAAACAGTTCCAGGTCGCTTCCGGGATTAAAAAGAGCCAGACCAAAGGCCATTCGCCTGTCTTTTCGACCTTTTTTCTCAATGGTGATGTGCTGGTCTTTTACCCGGAGAGTAAAAAATATTTTCTCCTCTATTCAGGGGCAAAGACACCTGACCGTTGTGTTGTTTTAGCGCACTATACCTATCCGGTTGTTCAGTTGCCGTACTATAAAGAACCCAGGTCTTAATCTTCTCCCCGGCGTGCAGCGAGAGAGGCCTTACCCAATGAGCCTTGTCTGCCACCGATGATTACAATGAATCATTATTGCCAATAATTATTCTCATTAACATAATCTTTCCCGAAACATCGCCTCAAGTGATTTCACACATTTTTGAATTTACATTCTAATTAATTTAAATCTCCTGTATTAGCAACGCGTTGCGCCATGTTTTTTTTATTAACTTTTATTATTAAATTTCCTGCACTTTCAATCCTCACTTTTTTTGTGGAACATGGCGGTCAATTTTCGTGCCATTAAATCGATGGCACCTTCCTTTTAGGAATAACGCTAGGGATCCATATGCCATTTTCCGTCGCCGATCGCCCCCCTTCATTTCAACAAAAATTGGTTGCCTGGGTCTGTGTTGCCCTGCAACTTCTCCCTCCCCTTTCGGGATTTATTCTTGCGGCCCCGGCTATAGCCAGTGAGCAGCACATGCTGCCTACAGCATCACACGACAGTGCCCCGAAAAACCCCTTTGAGCAGCAAATAGCTTCCGGAGCGATGGCTCTGGGGACAACGCTTTCGGATGAGGATCGTACCTCATCCGAAGCGCTGTCTGATTACGCACGCGCGCAGGCGGGCAGTGCAGTAAACAGCACCGTCGAGGGCTGGCTTAGCCAGTTTGGCACCGTCCGTTCGCAAATCAGTCTGGATAACAATTTCTCACTTGATGACAGTAGCCTCGATATGCTGCTACCGCTTTACGATTCCCCAGGCAATATGCTGTTCAGCCAGATGGGTGCCCGCCGTAAAGACGATCGCACCACGGTCAACCTTGGCCTGGGTATGCGATTTTTCCCCAGCGAGGCCTGGATGCTTGGGGCTAATGCCTTCTATGACAACGATCTTACCGGCAACAATTCCCGTTTGGGGCTGGGGGGTGAACTGTGGGCGGATTACCTGAAGATTTCCGTCAATGGCTATCAGCGTCTGAGTGGCTGGCATCAATCCCGTGATTTTGACGATTACGATGAGCGCCCGGCTAACGGCTTTGATGTTCAGCTCAACGGGTTTATCCCCGCTTATCCTCAGCTTGGCGGCAAACTGGTGTTTGAACAGTACTATGGCGATGACGTTGCGCTGTTTGGCAAGGATGACCGCCAGAAAGATCCGTATGCCGTTACGATGGGGGTCAACTACACGCCGATCCCGATGCTTACGCTGGGCGCGGAACAGAAGATGGGCAAATCCGGGCAGAATGATTTCAACGTCAATATGGCCCTCACTTATCAGTTGGACCAGTCCTGGGAAGGCAACACCTCGCCTGCGGCAGTGGATGCGATGCGCAAGCTGGCACGCAGCCGTTATGACCTGGTGGAGCGTAATAACAATATTATCCTCGAATACCGCAAGCAGCAGATTATCAAATTACATCTCGCACCTGAGCGTGTGCAGGGAGAGAGTAAAAGTACCCAGACAGTCACTGCGCAGGTCAGCAGTAAACATGGACTGAAAGATATTAGCTGGACTGGCGGATCTTTCCAGCAGGCTGGTGGCACCATTAAAGCGCTGGACGCCACGCATTACGCACTCACTCTGCCGACGTGGAAAGTCGCCCAAATTGCGCAGGCGACCAAAACAGCGAAGACCAAAAAGACCGGCAAGTCAGCCTCAGACGGCAGCCGCCTGCTCAACACTTATGTTCTGACTGCCGTGGCCCAGGACAGCAAAAGCAATCATTCATCCCCCGCACACCTGACTGTCGAAGTGCTGCCCCCACAGGCCCATTTTAGCAGCGAAGCCACGGTGAGTGGCGATAATGCCGCAGCGGATGGTGTGACACCTGTCAACGTGGTGTACCACATTGTGGATGGCAACAAACAGGCGCTGCCCGGTGAACGGGTCACTCTGGTGATAACGCTACCTGATGGCAGCAAAACCACGAAAGAAGTCGTTTCAGATGCGCAAGGGAATGTGTCAATTGACGTTGTCAGCCTTCTGCCGGGTGAAGCAACGGTTGAAGCACAACTCAGCAATGGCGAAAGCAGTCGCGTTACGATCCATTTTGCGGACGCGCAGCCCGATGCTGCCCACTCGTTACTGACCGCCTCTCCGAAGAGTATCGCGGCGAATGGTAAAGCCATAAGCACGCTAACGCTGGCGTTGCACGACAGCCTGGATCGTCCCCTGTCCGGGCGTAGTGACGTCAAATTGCACATTTCTGGTATCGAAGGCACTCGCCTCAGTGCCGTGAAAGAAACCTCCGCAGGCAATTACACCGCGACGCTGAGTGGCACACTGACAGGCACCGCTTCCATTACAGCCGAAGCGGGGGGAAGCACGCTCAGTAATGTCACCACGGATGTCCTGTTGACCAGCGATGAGAGTACTGCGCAGGTTAAAGACGGTAATTTCATTGTCATTAAAGATAATGTACCTGCCGATGGTAAAACCCCGGCAGGTGTCAAAGTGACCGTCACGGATGCCAGCGGTAATCCACTCGCGCACCAGAAGGTCACGTTCAGCGCTACCGACGGTGCGCTTGTGACGGAAAGTGCGGTCACTGACGAGCAGGGACAGGTGACGGTACCCGTCACCCATACTCATGCCGGTGCGGTGACCGTTACGGTGACGGTGAATGGCAGCACTCAGTCTGTGCAACTGAACTTTATTGCCGATGCGTCCACTGCTCAGGGGACACTGAGCGTGACAACTGACGGCGCTGCGGCGAATGGCACGGCAACCAACCGGGTAGAGCTGGTGATTGTCGATGCCAACGGCAACCCGATTGCCGGGAGCAGTATCACGTTCACGGCCGATAATGGCGCGACAGTCGTGGCCGCCAGTGGGGTCACGGATCCAAATGGCAAACTGAGCACCACCCTCACCAGCACCACCGCCGGGATCAGCACCGTGACCGCGCAATCGGCTAGCGGCGAGACGCTGACCGCGAAGGTCACCTTTGTGGCCGACGGCAGCACGGCGCAAATCGCTACGGGTGACCTGACGGTCATCACCAACGATGCAATCGCCAATGGCACCGCCCGTAACCAGGTGCAGGTCAAAGTCACCGATGCGCAGGGCAACCCGCTGTCGGCGCAGGCTGTCAGTTTCACGGCCACTAACGGGGCGACGATAGCCGCCACCGCCAGCACCGACAGCAACGGCCTGGTTACCGTCGGCCTCAGCAGCCTTAAAGCCGGTGACAGCCTGGTCACCGCCACCATTAACGGCAGCAGCCAGACGGTTACCACCACCTTTATCGCCGACGCCTCCACCGCTCAGGGCACCCTGACCGTGACGGCAGACGGCGCAGTGGCAAATGGCACGGCAACCAACCGCGTCGAACTGACGGTGACCGATGCCAGCGGCAACCCGATTGCCGGGAGCAGTATCACGTTCACGGCCGATAATGGCGCGACCGTCGGGGCCGCCAGTGGGGTCACGGATCCGAATGGCAA
>Ga0207655_1000762_pt1 | contig 36078 bp, 45 predicted proteins | sample KBSM44metaG_FD_184398 | JGI IMG/M metagenome (GOLD analysis project Ga0207655, IMG submission 184398) | Miscanthus rhizosphere microbial communities from Kellogg Biological Station, Michigan, USA - KBS M4-4 metaG (SPAdes) (version 2) | ecosystem: Host-associated > Plants > Roots > Rhizosphere >... | reverse complement strand
TGACGTTTATGCGTCGTTCAGCACCACTTAATACGTCTCAACGCACGGCATTAGAACAACATCGCGATTTAATTTTGGAATATCCTGTTGGCGACTTACGTCAACACTTCGAACACCCAGAGCGTCCTTTAACTGTAGAAATCGGTTTTGGTATGGGGCGTTCGTTAGTCCTTATGGCAAAAGCGAACCCTGAACGCAACTATGTGGGTATTGAAGTCCATGTGCCTGGTATTGCTCAATGCCTATATGAAGCAGGTATAGCAGAAGTTAAAAACTTACGTGTACTTGATGCAGATGCAATTCAGGTTTTACGTGAAATGCCAGACAACAGCATTAACTGCGTACAACTTTACTTCCCTGACCCTTGGCAAAAGAAACGTCATTTCAAACGTCGTTTTGTTGCCCATGAGCGTATGCCATTGGTTGAACAAAAGCTTGAGCTTGGCGGTACATTCCATGCTGCAACAGATTGGGAACCGTATGCTGAATGGATGCTAGATGTATTAGACAACCGTCCAGACCTTGAAAACTTGGCAGGTAAAGGTAATAGCTACCCTCGTCCAGATTGGCGCCCAGTGACTAAGTTTGAACGCCGTGGTATTGATTCAGGCCATAAAATTAATGACTTTATCTTTAAAAAGATTAAGTAAAGAGCATATTATTTTTACTTAAAAATATGGCATTAAGTTTTAATGACTTAGTGCCATATTTTTAAAACTAGAAATAGTTAATTAAATTAGTAATAAACACACAATAAATAGTAAATCTTTTTATTTTTAAAAGAAAAATCTTACTATCTAATTTCAATTAAGTTGATAAATATCTTTAAGAAGCAATACAAATAAAACACTTGATTTTTTTGCATATAAAGAAGCCTAAATATCTAAAAATTTTAAAAAGATATTTAGGCTACATTTAATTAATTAAGATTTTAAATCATTTATTCTTTTATCTAATTCCTTTTCATTACCATCAAGAAGAGGTGTACCTTCATAATAAAACTTAGAGGAATATTTTCCTGTATTATTTATTTTTAGTAAAAATCCAGTCCAAATATCATTATCTTTTTCGCACGCCAAATAAAGTTTATTAATTTCCATTAACAACTCACCACTTGTATCTAATGCATAATCCTTAGTATATAAAACTGGTTTTTCTCCGATCCAACATTCAACAGTTGTTTTTCTTCTTAGACCAATTTCTTTATCTCTTAAACTTTCAGTATAAAAATAAATATAATTCCAATTGGCAGGAATTATAGCCTCAACTACTTCTTTAACTATTACATTAATAAGTTGAGACTTTTCAATAAAATTCATTCTATCCCCCAGCTTTATTTTCATATAAAGTTGTTAACTAATAGACATCTTTTTGGTATTCGACTTCAAAACACTATCAACCTACCATCAAAGCTATATATTAATTTCATTTAAAGTTGAAGATTTATCAATACACCTTCCTAAACATAGATATATTTCAACGATATCCTCATTAAATTAAATGTAAAAATTATTACTTAAATAAATATATAGCTTAAAATAAATTAGACAAAAAATTAATTTTTCTTAAAAAAGAATTCACTAATCAACGTAAAATTACCATCTTTAAATTCATACCTTCTTAAATAGTTTAAAGCTTCAACCTCTGATCGATATAATAAAAAAACATTAGATTTAGCTTCATTTAACAATTTATTAAATATATTATCTATTTCACATATTCCATCTACCTCCAAAATCCATTCAACATGCTTATGATCTGGATAGTTCCACTCATCTTCACACGGATTAAAATTTTGAAAAAGCCTACATTCTGCCTTACCATCAATTTTTGCTAAAAAATAATCCCCCCAGAAAGAACTATCATGAGGTATAAATACAACTCCTAAAATTTCACTCAACTTTAAAATCATATTTTCTTCGTTATCATAACTCACGCCATAATAATCATATTTTTCCATAATGAAATCTTATCCCAAAATATAAATTTTCTGTACAAACATGAATATTAAATACCCTCTTATAAGAATTAATCATTTCAATTCAGTAATGGTATACATATGAGCTATTTCCCAAGCTATTTTTTTTGCTTTTAAAATATCATCTTGATGAAATACATCAATCATTTCAATAGTTTTTCTTTCAATTTGTAACGCCTTTACAGTGTCTTTTTGAACTTCAAAAACTATTTCTTCCCACAATCTTTTTATTTCAACAAAAATACCTTCCCACTCATTCTTTTCACTTTCAGATAACTGATTATCTTGAGTATTGTTTGAGATTAAGGATAATTTATTTTCTATCCATTTTAGTTTATCTTTTAATAACATTTATATATATCTCTCATTAAGTGAATTTACTTAGTAACTCTAAAACTTATTTCAATTTAGTAATATCGTATAAATCGGCCAACTCTCTAGCAATTTTTTGCCCTTCGCTCTTATCGCCCTTATCAAAGGCATCCATCATTTCTTGAAGTTTAACTCCAACATAGTCAGCTTTCACTAGGTCTTTTTTAATTTTTGGTCTAATTTCAGACCACAATTCTCTTAAATCTTTAATTCGTTCTTCATGAATAGCTTCTTGAGTAGGCAAGTATTTAAGAAGCCACTCATTATAGTCGTCTGGAGCACAATGCATTACTGTAACAAGTGAGTCTTCTAATTCACCTAATTTTTCTCTTAAAGACATTTTACTAACTACCTAGATTCATAAATATTGTACATATCATCTTTTTAGTGATTTTAAAATATTATCTTCATTAAATACATCGAGCATCTTAAAATATTATTTCAATTTAGTAATATCGTATAAATCGGCAAGCTCTCCAGCAATTTTTTTTCCATCGTCCTTATCCCCCTTATCAAAAGCGTCCATCATTTCTTGAAGTTTAACTCCAACATAATCGGCTTTCACAAGATCTTTTTTTATTTTCGGTCTAATTTCAGACCATAACTGTCTTAAATCTTTCATCCGTTCTTCATGAATGGCTTCTTGAGTAGGAAAGTATTTAAGAAACCATTCATTATAGTTATCTGGAGCACAGTACTCTACTGTGACTAATGAGTCTTCTAATTCACCTAATTTTTCTTTTAAAGACATCTTATTAATTACCTTAATTCAGTAATACTATACATATGAGTTTTTTCTTTTTTAAAATATCATCCCGATGGAATACATCAAATATCTCAAAAAATTATTTTAACTTGGTAATATCATATAAATCAGCAAGCTCTCCAGCAATTTTTTGCCCTTCGCTCTTATCGCCCTTATCAAAGGCATTCATCATTTCTTGAAGTTTAACTCCAACATAATCGGCTTTCACAAGATCTTTTTTTATTTTCGGTCTAATTTCAGACCACAACTCTCTTAAATCTTTCATTCGTTCTTCATGAATGGCTTCTTGAGTAGGAAAGTATTTAAGAAGCCACTCATCATAGTCATCTGGAGCACAGTACTCTACTGTGACTAATGAATCTTCTAATTCACCTAATTTTTCTTTTAAAGACATCTTATTAATTACCTTAATTCAGTAATGCTATACATATGAGCTATTTCCCAAGCTATTTTCCTTGCTTTTAAAATATTCTCTTTATGAAAGGCCTCAATCATTTCAATAATTTTCCTTTCAATTCTTAGCATCTTTACAGTATCTTTTTTAATTTCAATATCTATTTCCTTCCACAATCTTTTTATTTCAACAAAAATTCCTTCACACTCATTCTTTTCACTTTCAGATAACTGATTATCTTGAGTATCATTTGAGATTATGAATAGTTTATTTTCTATCCATATTAATTTATCTTGTAATAACATTTACAAATATCTCTCATCAAGTGAATTTACATAGTAGCTCTGAAACATTATTTCAATTTATTAATATCGTATAAATCTGCAAGCTCCCAAGCTATTTTTTTTCCTTCCACTTTATCTCCTTTATCATAAGCATCAAACATTTCTTTAAGTTTAACTCCAACATAGTCGGCTTTAGCTAAATCTCTTTTAATTTGTGATCTAATCTCATTCCATAGCTCTTTTAAATCACTCATAGTATCTTCATGAATTGCAGCTTGAGTAGGAAAGTATTCAAGCTGCCACTCAGCATAGTCATCTGGAGCATGTAGTGCGACTGCTACTATCGCGTCATCAAATTCACTTAATTTTTCTTTTAAAGACATCTGATTAATTACCTTAATTAAATAATGGTATATATATGAGCTATTTCCCATGCTACTTTCGATTGTAAAATATCATCTTAATAAAATGCATAGAGCATCTTAAAATATTATTTCAATTTAGTGAGATCGTACAAATCAGCCAGCTCTCTAGCAATTTTTCTTCCTTCAATCTTCTCACCCTTATCAAAAGCATCAATCATTTCTTGAAGTTTAATTTCAACATAATTAGCTTTCACTGGGTCTTTTTTAATTTTTGATCTAATTTCAGACCACAATGCTCTTAGATCCTTTATTTCTTCTTCATGAATGGCTTCTTGAGTAGGAAAGTACTCAAGTCGCCATTCGTTATAATCATCTGGAGCACAATGCGCTAGTGTCATAAGGGCATCTTCTAATTCACCCAATTTTTCTTTTAAAGACATCTTATTAATTACCTTAATTCAGTAATACTATACATATGAGTTTTTTCTTTTTTAAAATATCATCCCGATGGAATACATCAAATATCTCAAAAAATTATTTTAACTTGGTAATATCATATAAATCAGCAAGCTCTCCAGCAATTTTTTGCCCTTCGCTCTTATCGCCCTTATCAAAGGCATTCATCATTTCTTGAAGTTTAACTCCAACATAATCGGCTTTCACAAGATCTTTTTTTATTTTCGGTCTAATTTCAGACCACAACTCTCTTAAATCTTTCATTCGTTCTTCATGAATGGCTTCTTGAGTAGGAAAGAATTCGAGATACCACTCATCATAATCATCTGGAGCACAGTACTCTACTGTGACTAATGAATCTTCTAATTCACCTAATTTTTCTTTTAAAGACATCTTATTAATTACCTTAATTCAGTAATACTATACATATGAGTTTTTTCTTTTTAAAATATCATCGCGGTGGAATACATCAAATATCTAAAAAAATTATTTTAACTTGGTAATATCGTATAAATCAGCAAGTTCTCTAGCAATTTTTTTTCCTTCAACCTTATCCCCCCTATTAAAAGCGTCCATCATCTCTTGAAGTTTAATTCCAACATAATCGGCTTTCACTAGGTCTTTTTTAATTTTTGGTCTAATTTCAGACCACAACTCTCTTAAATCTTTAATTCGTTCTTCATGAATGGCTTCTTGAGTAGGAAAGAATTCGAGATACCACTCATCATAATCATCTGGAGCACAATGTGCTACAGTAACAAGAGAATCTGTTAATTCACCTAATTTTTCTTTTAACGTCATTTTTGTAATCCCCTAGGAATATTTACTTAATTTATAAAATGAATTTACAATCATGAGATTAGTATAGTGTAAAATATTGATAGACATGTTAGAAGATTATTTAAATACTACCGATGAAAATAATACACCTCTTTGTTAAAGAGGACGAGTTAGTATCATCAAGAATGAAGTGCGAATTACTATAATTCACTCCTAGTAATATTATCAATTTAAGTTATTATTATTCGATATGAGTAATAATCATATTATTTTATAAATGCGCGTTATAATTCAAAAGAAAATCACTTACTACATGTTCTGGACCCATTGTACAAAAGCAATTACATCCATGAATAATTACATCAAAATTTCCATTTTTTGCTAGATCAACAAGATCATCATTGATGATATTCAAATTAAATTCTGCCTTACTGCATGATTCCATATCTCATCAAACTCAGCTTTTGATATAGAAATTATACTCTCCTCAAGCTCTCCAAACTCTGGTTGATCTGTAAAATCATACTGTTCATGAAAATATTCTTTAGGAGTTGCCCAATAAAAAACTCCTTCAAAAACAATAATATGACTGATTATCAATCCTTTTTCTACTTCACAATAGAACGTTCCTTCTATTCCATCATGCGATTCTGTGTACGTCTTAAAATATTCATTCATGGTAATACTTTCCCACACCTAACAATACGTTAAAAAATAGCTAAAAAATCAAAAGAGCCCAGTACAAATGAAATATATTATAATTACCCCAAGCTTATAATATTTCGTTTGGTGGTAAAATTTTATATCCCGAATTAATTACTTCACTACCCCAGTTCTCAAACATCAAACCATAAATACTCTTAAAAAAATCTCTAGGTTTTTCAATTTTCCAATTATAAGGAAAATAAAAGCATGTTTCATCATCAGACTCTAACAATTCAGCGAAGTTATAATTCTCAGTCAGCAAAGCTTTCTCTAAAGAGAACATAACTACTGCTTTATGATGAACATTATACTTTTTATTTTTTACTTTAAAAAAATATTCATTAAATAAAGGTTCTATTTCTACAAAATTATTGGGATCATATTTAGATAAGTAATTTTCCCATTCATCCCGATCATACACCTGAAAGGGAGTCAAAGCATGTGCTGGACTTGCTGAAAAATTAACAGTACTATTCGGATACTTTAATGACATACTAAATATTTCTCTATTTTCTCGAAATTAAAGTTTTAATTACATCTACAATAATTTCAAATTTTATATTTATTTTAAGATTTTCAGCATATCAAAAGTCAATAACAAAGGTAAATAAAATATTTATTAATATGTTAATCACTCATGTAAAAGCTCCAAAAAATCTTTAAAATTATTTGAAATTGGATATATTTCCGACAAGAAGCTATCAAGTAAAATTATTTTAGGCGATGTTTTTGTTTCTCGATAATCAAAACAAATCAAGAAATCTCCAGCATCTCTTGCAAATGGTAAAACACCTTTAGGAATTATAGAATTATCAATTGCATACCACAAGAATGAACCATACTCATGTGATTGAGTTAGAGGAAAAAAATCACTTATACATGTTTCATCATCACCGTAATAAAAAGAACCAACCTCGATATATGCAGGGTTTGCATATTCAACTAAACTTTTATACAAGAAGGGAAATTCAATATTCAAAATAGATTCAATCTTTAAAATTTCATCTAAATTTAAATTTTTAGGTCCACTTAAACCAAAATCAGACCAACTTTTAGATAAACTCATAGTTTATTCTCCATCAATATATCGTCTTATTATTTAGGTTAAATATCAACCAATCCACTTTTAAGATCATTAACCTCTTCAATATTATAATCAATCATTGCTAAAAAAAATTCATTAAAATTTTTAAAAATTTCAATTTCCTCTCCAGCATACCAAATTACTTCCCCAGCTATTGATGAATTAGGTTTACCTATTAAAAAAATATCTTTATCAATTAAAGTAGCTGCTATTGGCATCAAATCAGTTCTACGAATACCTTTTTTAGAAAGATATGTAATATCGATTATATTTAATAAATCCAATGCGTATTGCTTTTTTTCTCCTTCTATTAAATCTGTCAGAGCAAATAAATCTACATATTGATAAAAGCCTTTCCATCCATTTGCATACAAAAGAAAGCTCTTGTAAAATTTATCAATTTCCTCATCCAATATAATTTCAGTTTTTATAACATCATCTATTGTTGCAGCTAATTCAGGTAAATAATAAGGCCAAATTTTCTTAGTATCTGCCTCATACAAAGAATTTTTCACAAGAGCCAATCTCGCTATTTTCTGAGTCCAATCCATTACAATTCTCTATCAATTAGAATATAACAATAATTTCATTTAAAATATTAAAGGCAAGCTAGCAACAAATTATAAAATATGAATAATAGAAGAGATCATAAAAATTTATTTAGAGTTGATGTTTTTGCCAAATCAAAATAAGAAAATTATTTTTTCTTATAAAAAACCTCATTGATCAATTTAAAATCACCATCTTTAAATTCATACTCTTTTATATAATTTAAAGCTTCTACCTCTGATCGATATAGTAAAAAAATATTAGATCCAGCTTCATTTAACAATTTATTAAATATATTATCCATTTCAGGAGTTCCATTTATTTCCATAATCCACTCAACATGCTTATGATCTGGGTAGTTCCAATCATCTTCACATGGATTAAAATTTTGAAAAAGCCTACACTTACCATTACCACCAATTTTTGCTAAAAAATAATCCCCCCAAAAGGAACTATCATGAGGTATAAATACAATTCCCAAAATTTTGCTTAATATTGAAATCATATCCTTTTCATTATCATAACTCACACCATAATAATCAAATTTTTTCATAATCAAATTTCATCTAAAATATAAAAACATATATATTAAATATTATTATAAAACAAGATACAACTAGATATTTTATTTTTTATTTAAAATAAGAAAATTTAAAAAACAATTAACTTAACTATATTTCCCATAATATCCTTTAAAATATTTAAAAAATATAGAAAATTTACGCTATATTATAATAAATGATCTTTTTTCTTCAAAGAGTGCAAATAATTAGCTATTTCTTTTTCACCTCGCTCTAAAGCGAACGCCTCAGCATCAAGATTCTGTGCATAATCTCCAGTATATGCCACTTTATAATTTACACCATGATTAATCAAAATTTTAACAATATCAATATTTCCACGATAAATTGCAGTAAATAAAGGATTTTTTATAGAATCAGATGTTATTATCTCTATATTTAAACTCAAGAGATATTCAATAATTTCAACATTTTGTTTATTAACTGCCTCACTTAGGGCATTGCCGCCGAAAGGTCCGCCTTGCTCATCAATATCAATTCCAGCTGATATCAAGTATATAATAATATTTTTACGATTATGTAAAGCAGCGTCATGTAGCCAAGTACCGAAAGGAGTTTTAAAATTTAAAATTCCTAAATGCCTGTGATCTTTTAATAACTTTATAGCTAACTCATTATTACCACCTCTAATGGCACTATGGATATTCTTAGCAATTATCTTTAATTCATCCATTTCTTAACTCTTTTATTAGCTATCACATCTACTATTTTACATTTTAACTCTATTGCTTCCCAAATTATATTAAAGCACTATATCTTGTACTCCTACCTCAACAACTTGCTCATTTATAACTAAGACACCTATACCAAGCTCTGGATCAAATATAGAATCAAAAATAAATCCTAATTGCCTATCTTCACCTATTTCAGTATGTATAATTTTCAAATATCTTAAAATAACCATTTTTTTTATACTTTCCAATTCAGCAATCTGAAAGTTTTCATAACAATACTTTTGGATCTCTTTTTCAACATTATCCAAAATACTTTTTTTATTTAACTTAAAATGAATAAAAGTATCTCTTTGATTTTGAGTGATATCACTACCATCATCTTCATATGTATAAACATTTAATTCAATTGGATATAATGTATGAAATATTTCTATTTCATATAGACGCATCCAAAGAAGCTCCTTATTATACAGCTCTCCAAAAACTTTATCATTTAAAGTTCCCACTTAAAAACTCCATTTATATCCATTAATTAATATCTCAGCGCAAATACGAAAGTAACTTTTAATTACTACACCATATCTATTTTGATATCGAATTAATAGAACTTCTAAATATAGTATCAATATTAAATAAAAAATTTATGATAAATCATGGTTATTTATAAGGCAATGTACACAAAAATTGAACCTTTCCTACACTTTTGTGATTTAATTTATATACAAAATTATAAATTAGAATTATACAATTAATGGGAGACAATAATTTCATATCTTTTAATTTTATTTCTTCCAAAATTCGTTCATCGTAGGAAAATCCCTTTAAAGCTAATTCTAAATTACTGGTAAAATCAAAGAAACTTTTCTCAACAAAATCCTCATCAATAAAATCAATCTGGAATTCATCTGTAAAAGAAGATCCTTCAAAATCACCATCTAATGAATATCGATTTAAGACATAGTTATCTAAGTCACAAGAAGAATCTAAATTCCCCACCCAAATAGATATATAATTATCTTGCTGCATTTAAGAAATCCTATCTATTTTAAAAAATCATATAGAAAAAAGTTAAAAACCACTTAAACAAGGCATATCAAAACCAGCTTCTTTAATGTCATTTCCCCAATATTTATACGCCAACTTATAAACTTCTTCAAAATAGAATCTAGGTCGCTTGAATTCCCAAGTATATGGAAGAGAAAATGTATCATAAGGATCTTCATCATTTACTAATAATGCACCAAAGTTAAATTTTTTATCATTTAAAGCATTAATAAGAACTTTTATCATTTCAATTTTATGATCAACTGTAAACCTCAAAATTCTACCGTCATTAAAAAAGTATTTCTCTAGCAAATCATCTAGTTCTTTTGGATTATTCGGATCAAATTGGTCTAAATATGCCCCCCATGTTTCCTCACGATCATATATATCAAAAACACCTAAAAATGCTGCAGGTGTTACTACGAAATCTATATCTGAATCTAGATGCTTCAAATTCATATAAGTTATTTAACTCCCAAAGTTACACATAAGCTATCGAATACCATACTCATTAAAGTTATCAAATTTTCATTTCAAGGAATTTAAATAGTCTGCAATTTCTATTTCTCCACGCTCTAAAGCAAATGCTTCAGCATCCATTTTATTCATATAATTGCCAGTATAAGACATTTTATAATCAATACCGTGAGAAATTAATTTTTCACAACTATATAATGCCTTCAGGTACTCCAGTCCTACCTGCTAATTTACTAATTTTCCAACGATTCATATCTTGGTATTCAAAATTAATTTCATAGTCAAAGTTTGCATCTATCACCAGTAGAAATACTCCTTTAATTTTACCTAAGGCTGCTAGTAATTCTTGACCTTGCATATTCATAGGATGAAAGAAATCTTTATACTTCAAGACATCTATTATTTCTACGCCAGTTTCAGACACGAATGATGCTTTAAGTTCTGCGACTGAATTATTACAGGAGAATCTTAAGTATGCTTTTTCCCACTGTGGTTCAACACCCATCATGAGCGTTATAAATTTTTTTGCAATCTCAACAATTAGTGAACTTGCATCATCATTAATCATAATTTCATTCTTCTAATATAAATTTGCTGAGGAGCATTATTAAAGAGCCGGCTAAATGAATCACCACACCTTGTGTATATCTGATAGTAAAATTAACCAATCAACTCTCTACTGAATATTTAAAGCTACCTATAAAAATAGGATATTTTGCAATACTTCTCTTAACTTTAGAAGGTTTATAAGAAAAATCATATTGTGCAATAACCCACCTACAATCTACTATCCCTTTTTCAAAAGCAGCACTGACTACCTCATTAATAAAAGATTTTGAATAAGATAAATCTTCAAGTAATTTATTTAAACTCACCATCTCAAAATTAAAATTATTAGTTTCCTGATCATCAAGACGATAATATCCGACTCCGCATAAATCTTGCAAGATATCTAAATCTGTATCTACACCTTCACCAAATATTCCTGCCCAAATTGATACAGTTCCCTCTTTTCAAATCCTTGACTGTAGTAATCATTTTCATCAGAATAATCATTTATACTCACTAACATATCCCCTAAATAATAGTGAAAGAAAGACTAAAAAAGCAGAAGAATATCTATCATAATTGTATTTAATTATAATAAAATTTCCTACAATCAAATCTGTTATCATTTGAAACTTGACAATATAAAGTCTAAAAAATTCAGAGGTGCCTCATGAAAGTAACTCAGTTAATTCTAAAACAGGAATGATAGACCCTGCCGTTGAATTCCTAATTCGCTTTTCAATTTAGCCTTTAATGGTTTTAGTGAATTGGGATACAGCCACTACACTAAGCTGTACAGAGTGTTCTTCTCAGCAATTGTAAAACTAACCTATTGTTTTGATAAAAAACACTATATTTTTGGACAGTAGAATCGACGAAATAGATGTTGTTATTGTAACGTCTTTATCCACTCATTAAATTGCTGTGAAGCATCATTATTATTTAACAATTCTATCCATTCATGCTCGTTACTATTTATCGCATCAGAAATAGTAAAGACTATGACACCATTCCTATCCATATCACAAAAAAATCCCTCGTCTTTCAAACTCTTGAGTGCCAATATGCAGGATTGATATACATCGAACTTAAACTGATCATATTCATCTGAAGACTTAATTAATTTAGATTTAGCTCTTAAATATGTAGAAATCTCGTTAAAACTCTCACCACCTTTAGATTCATGGCTCCACTCACTTGGACTCCATCGATAATATTCTTTATCATCAGGATCATTTTCTATCATTTTATTTAAATGAATACAGCTATTTTGTGCTGGACAGATTGTGATTGCATCTGTATCAGAATATAAGCCATAAGCACAAAAATTTATATCAGGCTGCTCTTGTCTTACAGAGTTAAAAGCCTCTATTGCTGCTTCTTTAATTTTTTCTATAACAAATTTCTTATCCAATATATTCTCCAATATATAAAAGTTAGAATTCGATTATTATAAAGAATATTAATAATACCACTTTTCAAGTATATTTTACTCTAGAAAATAGCATCTATTAAATTCCAGCCAGAATCATGATTTATATCTGACTTAGCCAGTAAATGAATACTTAATATTTTAAAAAATTCTAGCCTCGTGCTCCAGTAAATGAGTTTAAACATCGTGATTTAAATCAGATTATAAAATTAAAGACCTTATAATTACTTTAACTCAGTAATACCTTTCAAATGAAATTTTACAGAAGAAAACTACATATTAAATTAGACAATAACTCAACCATAATTTAAAGGATTTAGGATAGCGATCACTGTTACAGGCTCCTCTTCGAAAATTCTACCAACAGACCAAGCACTCTCACGTATTTCCCAACGCAGCTGAGTCTTTTGTAAAGCTTCTAAGATTTCATTCTTTATATTAATCATGTGTAATGGTCGATTTGCCATTCCTCCCATAAGACAATAAATTGAAATCTCTACTGCCTCTATATCTTTAAAAGAAACAAAACCATCAGGCCCTTCTAAATAATTTTCGATAGAGATTGTTAACATTTGCCCCCATCTACCTTTCTCAACCGAAGAATCTCGCTTCCGAACTATATGGACCCAACAATGCAATTCTGCTCTTAGTCTGCATAGCGAAGACCAATATAATTCTGTTTTATCAATTGTCACTTCATTAACCTTTTTTCATTTAGATAAGTTAAGTATTCAACGTTTTGACCATAATTTACATGGGTCTAAACCAACAAAGCCTACTTAATGTTTTAAAAGAAAAGTCCATACTGGCGCCCAGTGACTAATTTTGAACGCCGCAGTCTGGATCAGATCATAAAATTAAAGATCTTATCTTCAAAAAATTAAGTAAAGAACATATTTTTTGATTAAAGTTATAGCTTTAAATTTCAAAAATTAACAATATAACCTATTGATTATATTAAATTTTCTACAAAAAACTTTTTCTCTAAATCTTGTAAAAAAGATATTCCGTATTTATCTTCATTTAAATTATTATAAAGCTGAATAGGTAAATCTTTTCTGTATTCTGTAAAACATGTGGCTAAACCAACAGCTATCGCTGCAACGCTATCAGTATCTCCACCAAGATTAATACATGACTTTAGAAGCCCACTTAAAGAACTATGATTTAATAAACACGTCAACGCTGCACTGACAGTGTCATATGCATTTAAAGATACTCTACCTTTCCAATTATAATCCCAATTTCCATATTGCTCTGACTCTAGAAAATTCCTTAACTCCCTAATAGAACCTTTTTGATGAACTCCAAAATGAGCAGCTAATGCGACAGCACAACTTGATTGAATTCCTATAGGTGAATCATGTGTAACTTGTGCTTGCAATTTTGCTAAGGTGATTACATCTTCTTTATTTTTTAGAAAGCCAATAGGAACTGAATGCATTGCAGCTCCATTTCTTTCACTTGTCGGAATTATTAATTCAAGTAATTCTTTGCTAGACTCCACTTTGCTTAATAAATTGAAGAAACCTTCTGAATACCCTAATCTCACATCTCTTTTAAAGCATTCTATAAATTTTGAAGCTATATTTTCTTTATTCCATTCTTGACCTGATAATATGAACTCCACTATCGCAATCGACATTTGAGTATCATCTGTATACTTGCCTAAAATATCGTATAGCTCATGCTTGCTATATAGTTCTAGATTATTCTGTGAAATAATTTTTTCTTCACTGCAAAACTCAAAGCCTGCACCGTAAGCATCCGCGATAGCAATTTCAGTCAACATAAGAATTAAGTCTCTTTAAATGAAAATAGTCTTTTATTAAATTATCGAAAACTACAGATTCTGGTTCATTTTTTGCATTTTCTTCAAGTATTAAAACTTCCAAGAGTGCTGCTTTGAACTCGCTGTCATGATCAAACGATTCAAATAATTTCTGAGATAAGAATACTCTCACTCATAATAACCTATCTTATGGTATGTCTGAAAATATTTCTAAAACATTGATCTTTATCTAAGAATGACTTAATTTTTTAAGAGCTTAATTAGATATAGTTGATAAAAATTAGACGCCTAATTTAATCCTATTCTCTAAATTATTATAAAAATTCAGCTCAAACATTAATCAACCTTAAAGGATTATACGACCTTTACACCTATAGTTAAATTCCATTATCATATTTAATTCATCTCAGATAAAGCATCTAATTTTGCTGTACATTCATCCGTTTTATTATCTAGAAGTGGTGTATCTTTATAGTAGAATTGAGTTATATATTTACCATCTCTATTAACAACCACACTAAAACCAGTCCATATATCTTTGTTTTTTTTCAGAATCTATGAATAGTTCATCTACAGCATCAAATAATTCTACTGTAGATCTTAAAGGTGGCCCCTTAGAATTATTATGAGGTATCTTTTCATTACCTAACCAGCACCTTGCAATACATTTATTTCTTAATCCAATTTCTTCGTCTCGCAGACGCTCTGTATAATATACAATCTTTGACCAATTAACTGGAGCTGAATAAATAATTTCATTCACAATAATATTAACCAATTCAGCTTTTTTTAAAAAATTCATATTTAGCCTATTATTTTCAAATATCACATCAATTTCACTTAATAAGAGGATATTTAAAGTATCTCTTACTTTTAAGCTAACCACCCAACACTAATCAATACTTTTTATAAATACGCATAGTAAGTACTGCACTATTTCACACTGATAGACATTTTAATCCTACCATTTCCAATCATCAATCTTAATAAAGTTCACCCCTGTACAACCTAAACTTTTTATTAAATAACTTAATGAATCATGTACTAATATTATATTATTAAATGTTTTATCAATTCTAAATAAGACTTCATTTTTAGCCTTATCTACATCAACAACGAGTTTATAAATTTCATCAATAAAGCCTTCTTCTTGTGTATATCGTGAATGTTCTTTATTTATACAATCAATTTTTTTTAATAAATTTACAAAAAAGTATTTAATTTGTATAGGAATACCATTTGGTTTATATAGCTTTATTGAAAAGTATTCTGCACTTACCTGTTTTCTTTCTAAAATATCTTTTAGCTTACTAGAAACTATAAAAAGTGAACCTACATGAAAATAGTCTGCTGGTTCATATTCTTCGATTAAATCAATTTCTATCTTGATATTTTTATCAGAGATTGGTTCACCCTTTGTAAATTTAATTTTCTTTAATACACTAATATCTCTAATGGTTCCACGCGTATAGTAAATTTCATTATAAAAATCTGCTTTCCAAACGCTATACATTTTATTTGGCCTTAAAGTTATATTATATAACTATTTTTGTTTCTAAAAATTCTAAATACTTAGGATCATCTTCCAAAAGTATACCTAAGCCTCCTCCCATATAAGCTCGTGTTAATTCATCAGCTGATTCATCAAAGCTACCTTCTTCAAAATAAAGCTGTCCAAGACGAAGATGAATATAAGGATTTCCCACCCCTTGCGGACACTGAACAGCATTGTAAAAGCACTTAAATGCTTGTTCATAATTTTTAAGGTGAAAATACATATCTCCCATTGCAACATATATCCATGTTGCTGCTTCCCACTCTCTATGGTCGCTTGGAAGCAATTTTAGAGAATCAACATAATTTTTCTTTGCTTCCTCAACATTTCCGAGTTTAACAAGCTCATCACCTCGTTTGCATAAAGAGGTAATTTCTTCGTGAATTTCATTTGGTAACTGCTTCATAATTACTACTTACTATTTTAATTACTAGGTTTATATTAAAGAAAATTTCCTACTTAAGCTCTTCAACTTGCAAACACTGAATCTGAATTATTAACTGGGTTCTAATGATTTTTAATAATATCTATTTAAAAAAAATAAATATATCTAATTGTATCACTTTAAACTCAGTTGAAGATATGCGTTAAGCATATTACTATCGGATATGAGATACTTTTGAATTCATTGTATCTAATCTTTCTGCTTCAAAGAATTCAAATAACTAGCTATTTCTTTTTCTCCACGTTCCAACGCGAATGCTTCAGCATCCATATTATTCATATAATCACTTGTATAAGAAATTTTATAATCAATACACCGAAATATTAAAATCTTAACTATAGTCAAATTTCCCACATAAATTGCCGTAAACAGCGGATTATGTTCGGACTCTTCGATTATCATTTCAATATTTAAGTCTAATAAATAATTAGTAAGATCTATATGCTGATTTTTTACCGCTTCATTTAAAGCATTTCCTCCTAAAATCCCCCCTCTTTTATTAATGTCAGCTCCTTTATTAACCAAATACTCTACTAAAATATGACGACCATGAGCAGAAGCATCATGCAACCATGTTCCAAAAGGAGTCTTGTAGCTAAGAATGCCTAGTTTTTCATTAACGTTTAATAGTTTTATAGCTAAATCAATATCATTACCTTTAATAGCATAATGTATTTCTCTAGCAATAGATTTCAACTCATTCACTTTTTACTCTCTATGTTTCCTTTTCTACCCAACCGTCAATTTACTCATATGAATTTTTCACTGTAAATATTATCTAATAATTCATAAAACAACTTCATTTTTTTCATTTATTACTTTTTCAATAGTATTCCTATCCACTAAAACTATAAATCCTGGTGGCAACATTAATACAGACATAAGTTCAGGTCTTAATTTAAGTAATTGAAAAACATATATTGCTTCATATTCAATGTTTTCGCTATCATCTTCAAATGTATTAATGAACCATCCAGAATCACCTTTCTCTAAATCTGGTTCTATACGCTCCATAAATAGTTTTTCTTTATTCAAGCAACCCTTTACTAAAATAATTTTATCCTGAAATAACGTAGCTATAGGATCGACACCGCAACGCTTTGTAAAACTATTTTGTAGAGCCTGAACTTCAAGAGTAGAATCAATACTATTTTTCTCTTCACTAAATGGATTCCGTGAAAAATCTGGTTCGCACAATATTAACTGATTATCATCAAAATTTCGAAATATCAAAAAAGACCAACCAAACTGTATTTTTACACCACCTTCAATAGATACACCCTTTCGGCTCATATCTACAATCAGCTCTGCTAACCATTTTGCTTGCTCACTTAATCGAGAGGAATATCTCATTATGATATTCTTCTCATTTAGTTCAATAACTTTCTCTTCCATTAACAACCTTTCATAAATTAAGTTATATATGTTAAAAAATATAGACCAACTCATTTCTGTGCTTATTTTTTAATAGTTTATCTTTTCAATTTTTAGTGAAAAATATTACTCCTATATTATCAAACAACTTTACTTAAAAATTCAAATATATTTTTATCAATCAAATTTTTAAAAATTTATTTCATTTAGGACATACTTATTAATAGGATATATTTCTTTTCTAATTAATGATTGCCAATCGAGCCAAATCTCGCTATTTATAGAAATTAGTACTTGCCACACTAAAAATTACTAAGGACAACACATGTTAAAAATTTTAGGGCGCGATAACTCAATCAATGTTCGCAAAGTCTTATGGCTCTGTGAAGAATTAAATCTTGCATATGAAAGAGAAGATTGGGGAAGAGGCGTTCGTTCTGCCCAATCTCCTGAATTTTTAGAATTAAACCCAAATGGACAAATTCCTGTTGTTTTAGATGGTGATTTAGTCCTTTGGCAGTCCAATAGTATTATCCGTTATCTCGCAAATGCCTACGATAAAGAGCACCTGATTTACCCTACTCAAGCGAAAGAAAGATTTTTTGTAGACCAGTGGCTTGATTGGCAAGCAATCGAACTGAATAACAGTTGGACTTATACCATTATGTCTCTGCTGAGACATTCACCACATCATCAAGACCCAAACTTATTACAACAAGGTATTGATAACTGGAATCGTCATATGCAGATTCTCGATCAACAACTTGCAAAAACTCAAGCCTATGTTGCAGGTTCACAATTCAGCTTAGCAGATATTCCAATTGGTCTGTCTGTACAACGCTGGAAGGCCACTCCTTTTGACCATCCAACGCTTAAGCACGTCGACCAATATTTTGAACTTTTAAATCAACGTGCGGGCTTTTTAAAATGGGGAAATAACGGCGAACCTTAATTTTTAAATAAGCTTTAAGCTGAGTGATGGCGTTTTAAGATGCCATCACTTAAAAGTTGATAGACGTCTTTTAAATCATCTCGTTCTGCTTGAGCTAATAAGTCTTGATGCATGGCCAAGATATTTTGATCACCTCTTACAGCAGGTCCAGTTTGCATTTGCATTGGATTATTTTCAGTGGCTTTTTTTGCTGTTTCTATCATTAAAGGATAAAGCAAACTAAAGTCCACCTGCTCTGCATCCACTATCTGCTTTGCCATATCAAAACAATAATTACTAAAATTACAGGCAAACACGGCTGCTAAATGTAAAGTTAAACGCTGTTTCGAGGTGTATTGATATACTAGTTTGCTTAGGCTATTTGCTAAATCAGAAAGTAGTTTCTGGTCGACTTCTGCTAACGCTTCAACAAATAATGGTGTCGCAGACCAGTCAACATCTCTTTCAAAGCTAAATGTTTGTAATGGATAAAACACCCCTGCTTTTTCATGCACATGACTGATGACTTCAATATCTGTACTACCCGAGGTGTGAACCATAAGAGTTTCAGGAAATAATTCATGAACCTGTTTTACAAGCTCTGCAATTGCACTATCTGAAACTGCTAGAATGATGAGATCGGTCGATTGAAATTGCTGTAAAGACTGGCATGCTTTTGCTTGAATTTTCTCTGCAAATTTTTGGGTTTTATCAAAATCACGTGCATAGACTTGTACGATGTTATGACCTTGAGCCAATAAAGCCTGTGCCAAATGAAAGGCAACTCGTCCACTTCCTATCAAACTGATTTTCATATTAACCCAACAATATTTATCTCTATGAAAAAAGCTTCTCAAAATGAGAAGCTTTTTTCAAATCAAAATGAATAAAATCAATAATTTTTCATAAATTATTTCATTATTGAGCTACTGAAAACTCGATGCGACGGTTTTTGAAACGTCCTTCATCAGTTGTATTTTCAGCAACTGGTTGATCAGAACCATGACCTTGTGCAACTAATTTAGAAGCATCTACACCTTTAGATGTTAAATAGTCTACTACAGCTTGAGCACGGCGTTGAGACAAAGCTTTATTTGAAGCTGCATTACCAGTTGAGTCTGTATGGCCGCCAACATTTAATTTCACTCCAGACACTTTATTTAAAAGTGTTACAGCTTGATCAAGAATGGCTTTGTTATCCGCAGGGATTTCACTTGAACCACTCGCAAAATTAATAATTTGCAAGTTAAGGGCTTTCACCAAAGCATTTACATCGACATTGTTCGGGTCAATTGCTGTTAGAGCAGTTTGTGATGCACTCAAGCTATTGCTCACAGATTGTTCAGCTGTTACTGGTGCTGCGGCTACAACCTCAGTATGCGGTACCAATGCTTTTACTTTTGCAGTTAAAGCTTCTAATGCTGCCGCATCACCCGCTTTCAAAGTAATTTTATCACCTACCCATTCTAAAGATGCATTTGGCACGCCTTTTAATGCACCAAGCACACCAGCAAGTGCATCTTTGTCTGTAAATGAAGCCGCATAAGTTTGGCTTGTATCCACATTACAATCTTGAGTTGTCGAAAAAACCTTTTTAACGTTTGTTTGTAGAGTTGCTAAGAAGCCTTGGTCGCCAATCCCAGCCTGACACTGACTCACTGCCCCTTTATCATCTGTACTTAAAGTTAAACTAGCTGGTGCAGCAGCGGCTTCAACACCACTTGCAGCTGATGGTTCTGGTGCTGGTACAGCTTCTTTATGCTGGCAAGAACGCCATAACCACGCAATAATAAGACCCAGAATAATTAGAGCAATAATGGGTAAGAACCCACGAGACTTACCTGTTTTTTCACTGGCTGCAGCTAATGGTGGAGCTGTTGAAGTTGAATGTGTAACCGAAGATAAGCCTGCACCAACACCTAAAGGTGCTAATAGACCCACTGCCCATGCAGGTAAATATGAACGAATAGTATCTGCATGCTGGCGCAAGTAATTCACAATACTTTGCTGGTCATTTCCGGCAACATCTGAAATTGCATTAAGGCTGGGTTTAATCGCGCTGTTGAGTGTACTTTCAATTTCATTATTTGGTGCTGTACCGCTTAAATGAGTAAGCACGGTATTCTTGATTTGATCATTATGAGAAAAAAGATCGGATAACGATGGAGCCAGACTATTTTTCAATTGTCCGATAAGATCAGGTTTAGCAGCTAATAATGAAAGTAAAATTGGATAAAACTTAGATAAAGCATTTGATTTTTCGCCTAGGTATCCATCCTGTTCATCTAATAATATTGAAGATACTTTTTCTTTAAGCAATTCTATAGGGTTTATCGACATTGGTTATTCTCCCGAATTTATACGTCGTAACCAGCAACTTTTGATTATTCAAATAGTTCTTCTTTGCTGATAGTTTTTTATTCTAATCTGCCTAGAATCTTTTATTGTTTTTTATATAATTTATATACAATTTTCCATCTAGTATTTACAAAACAGGTAGATCTTATTGATCTACCTGTTTATATTTTAAATTTACTTTAACTAAGTACTTTATCAGTTAGCAAAAGTTTCAAGCACTTTACCCGTTAGGTTTTGACCCAGTAATGGAGTATTTTTCCCTTGCGATAAAATTGTGTCTTTGCTTACTGTCCAACTAAAAGCAGGATCTATCAATACCCATCCTGCTTCATTTTCCCAACGCGCGGTCATATTTGCAACCTGCGCTGGCACGCTGGTTACTTTAGCAACCCATTCTAGAGGTTCGAATAAACCTTCATTAATCAGTTGAATCCCTAACGACACATAGGTATCAAAAGCTGTAATGCCCGGCTGAGTTTCAGCAAATGGCGCCATTTTTGCCGAACTGCTTAAAGGCTCATGGTGCGTACAAATTGCATCAATTACGCCTTCTTTTAAGCCTTGACGTAAAATTTCTTTATCTTGCTCAGAACGCAATGGTGGGCGAACGTGTGCAAGTGAATTGAAACCGTCTGTTAAATGCTCAGTTAAATGTAACTGGTGCATTGCAACATCGGCAGTCACAGGTAAGCCTTTTGCTTTTGCAGCACGAATTAGCTCAACCGACGCACCACAAGACAACAAACCAAAGTGAGCTTTTACGCCAGTTGCTTCAATCATAAGCAAATATTTTGCAATAGCTACAGTTTCAGCAAGTGCCGGAATCATCGGCAGACCTTGGCGAGAAGCAATAAAGCCTTCATGTGTACATCCATCTTTAGCAATCTGTGGTTCTTCAGCATAGAACACAACCGTTAAGCCAAGACCAGCTGCATATTCCAAAGTACGAATAACCACATCATCATTTTCAAAAGCAGCGTTGGCATTTGAAACAGCAGTACAACCACCCTTTTTCAGGCCAGCCATATTTGCAGGTTGTTTACCATTTAAGCCTTGCGTCTGAGCACCAATAATATGCATGTGAATGCCACCATCAAGCCATGCCTTTTCAATCAAGCCATGAATGAGGGCACCGTTGTCTTGTACAATCGGCTTTGAGTCAGGTGGAGTAATGACATGCAAAATGCCATTAGCACGTGCTGCCTTCCCTTCAGATTTAAGTGTCCCGTGTTGCTGTTGACCAGGTTCACGCAAACGTGCACACAAATCAACCATGGTTGGCATTAGCCATTTACCTTGACCATCAATGGTTTGTTCAACTTGCTCTACTGGGGCAACCAGCTTGCCATTTTGAATATATACAGTTTGTACGTTGTCTGTTTTCTGGATTGGGTCTAACACACGTACATTTTCAATTTTTACAATACTCATGTGATCCATTCCTTACAACGTAATCGCTTCAATTAAGCCTTGCTCTTGGAGTTGGCCTTGCATTGACAACGCCAACACAGCCATACGAACTGCAATACCGTTGGTTACTTGTTTCAGAATAACAGACTGGTCTCCATCCGCAACACTTGAGTCAATTTCTACACCACGATTCATTGGCCCTGGATGCATCACAATACAGTCCGGTTTAGCTAAACCAAGACGTTCTTTGTTTAGGCCATACATTCTGTAAAATTCAGACTGTGAAGATAATGCTGGAGAGTCAATACGCTCATTTTGAATACGTAGAGCAATAATCACATCACAATCTGCGATCCCTGCATCCATGTTATTAAACAAGCGGACATGCTCGCCATATTCTGAAAAGCCCACTGGTAATAATGTATTCGGTGCAATCACACGAATATCTTTACATCCTAGTGTTTGTAATGCTGCAACATCCGAACGTGCTACACGAGAGTGTTTAATGTCACCAATAATGGCAACACTCAACTCTTCAAACGGTTTCTTTGTTTCACGGCGAATGGTAAGCATATCGAGCATCGCTTGCGTTGGATGGGCATGACGTCCATCTCCTGCATTAATAATCGCGACCTTTGGACACACATCTTTAGCAATGAAATGTGCAGCGCCCGAAGATGAATGGCGTACAACAAAAATATCCGCAGCCATTGCTTCAAGGTTCCAGAGCGTATCTCGTAGTGTTTCACCTTTTGATGTACTTGAACGTGCAATATCAATATTCAGTACATTTGCAGACAAGCGTTTTGCTGCTGCTTCAAAAGTAGTGCGAGTACGGGTGGAGTTTTCAAAGAAAAGATTCATAACCGTCAATCCCTCTAAGAGCGGACGGTTAATTAAATTATTATTATCATCTAAAAAGCTTTGTGCGGTATCTAAAATCTTAGTGAGGTTTTCTTTTGAAAGTCCCTCAATCGTTAAAAAATGTTTTAAATTTCCGTCTTGATTGAGCTGAACCTGGCTCGGTTGATGCAACGCTGCAATATGCATAATGGATTCCTATGGGTCGAATCGCGAAAACGTGCATAGTGTAGCTGAATTCCGCTCTTTTCGCAGAAGAACTTTACAGAATAAGGCCCTAAATTGACCAGAAAATTTAGGACCGTGATCTAGACTATCTTAATGCACCTATATAATGGTGTGGAACTTGTGCCCGATAAATGTCTTCGGCGGTAATTTCTGAACCTTCATCGACTTTAACATCAGCAAGTTTTTCTTTTTGAGAAGACTCGGGTATTGCATCAACCAACGATCTTAATCGTTCAACGCATCGTTTTAATTCGTCATCCTCTGTTTCTAACGCTACCGTAATTACATATTTTGCATAATCTTTATTTTGAATCACGTACATTGCATCTATTACCCGCCCAGTCACCCTACGCATACGTACATATATTTGTGTAGCCACAGAGAAAGCATCTGCATTAGTGATAAAACCATTCCCGATCATGTCTTTCATTTATAACGTCCCCATCCATTAAAATTATAAAAATGGTTAAAAACCGACTATGTCTGTTAAATAAATAACCATCGATAGTATTGGTCTAGCAAAATACATACCAATTTCAAGGTATTACTCATTAAAAATCAGTTTATTGGTTGCTAAATGATAGGTTGCAATAATTTAAAAACCTTTAGACATCAAAATACGTTAAACTTTGCATCGTTAATATTTATATGTTTTGGTCAATCGAGTTTATGAATACCTCTTTACGTTTAAACCACTATTGGATTACTTGTGCTGATGGTTTAGAACCCCTCTTACAAGAAGAAATAGAACAACTTGGCACCAAAGTGACAGAACGTAAAGCAGGACGTTTAATCATTGAAGGGACGCTTGAACAAGCTTACCGCATTTGTATGTGGTCGCGTCTCGCTTCTCGTGTTTTACTTCCTATTCATACTTATGAACTTGAATTTACGCATGATGCACGTGATGTAGCAGAAGAGCTCTATGAAGGCGCGATGAGCTTTGATTGGTCACTTATTTTTGCACCACAAAGTACTTTCGCAATCCGCTTACATGCAGAACGTGAAATCATGGTCAATTCGCAATTTGCTACACTGCGTGTAAAAGATGGCGTTGTTGATTCCTTTATGGAAGCTGTAGGTCGCCGTCCTAGCATTGACACCAAACAACCAGAAATTACGATCTATGCTTTGGCAGGTAAAACTGAACACACCTACTGTCTAGATTTATCAGGTGATTCGCTCCATAAACGTGGTTACCGCCGTTTTATGACGGATGCACCAATTAAAGAAAACCTTGCTGCGGCAATTTTACAAAAAGCTCAGCTCAAACAGCGTAATCCAGAGATTGTGCTTGACCCAATGTGTGGTTCAGGCACATTTATCATTGAAGCATTAATGATTTTAACTGACCGTGCACCAGGACTTGTTCGTCGTTTTGGATTTAATGGCTGGCATGGTCATGACCGCGAACTTTGGCTTTCACTTAAAGCAGAAGCAGCAGAGCGCCACGAAAAAGCACTTGAATTACCTTTACCTAAATTTTATGCCTACGATGCAGACTGGGAAGCAATTAAAGCAACCCGTGAAAATATTATTGCGGCAGGCTTTGAAAATTTGTTAGGTCAAATTCAAATCGAAGAGCGTACTTTAGCTGACTGGCCAGATTTTGCTGCTGAAGGCAAAACTGCATTTATTGTCACTAACCCACCTTATGGTGAACGTTTAGGTGAAAAAGCTTCAAACCGTTCTCTATATCTAGGTTTATCAGCGCTTTTACAAAAACATTTCCCAAATCAATATGCAGCAATTATTGCAGCTCAAATTGAACAATCTGATGTTTTAGCATTTGAAGCACCTGAAACTTTACGTTTAATGAATGGTAAGTTGCCAATTTATATTCGTTTCGGTGTAATCAAACCAGAAAAAGTGAGTCAACCATTTTTAGCGACTTGGCAAGCCCAACCTATTGAAATGGAAGAAGCACAAGACTTCGCTAACCGTTTGCAAAAAAATATGACAGCCTTGAAAAAATGGGCAACTAAAGAAAATATTTATTGCTTACGTTTATATGATGCCGACTTACCTGACTTTAATGTCGCTGTTGACTTATATGGTGACCGTTTACACGTTCAGGAATACGCTCCACCAAAAACAATCGACCCAGAAAAAGCTAAAAAACGTTTTAATTTAGCGCTTGCTGCAATTCGTGCTGTTACTGGTTTAAACCGCGATGCCATCTTTATTAAGACACGTGCACGCCAAACTGGTACAACTCAATATACGAAACAAAGTACAGCTTCAAAACGTTTTATCGTGCAAGAAGGTAAAGCTAAAATTTTAGTTAACCTGACTGATTATCTTGATACAGGTTTATTCCTTGACCACCGTCAAATGCGTTTACGTATTGCTCAAGAAGCACGAGGTAAACACTTCTTGAACTTATATAGTTATACGTCTACTGCAAGCTTACATGCTGCGCTTGGCGGTGCTGCCAGTACGACAAGTGTGGATTTATCAAACACTTACTTAAACTGGTCAAAAGAAAACTTCGTTTTAAATGGTTTAACTGTAGATCATGCAGATGAACAACACATGTTCTTTGCCAGCGACTGTTTTGAGTGGTTAAAAGAAGGCCATGAACAATACGACCTTATTTTTATTGACCCACCAACATTCTCAAACTCGAAAAAATTCTATGGTACATTCGATGTACAACGTGACCATATCTCACTGATCAAACGTGCAATGAACCGTTTGCACAGTGAAGGTACGCTCTACTTCTCGAATAACTATCGTGGTTTTGAGATGGACGAAGAAATTGAAGCTATTTTTCAGGTTGAAGAAATCACTTCTGAAACAATTGGCCTTGATTTTAAACGTAATCAAAAAATCCACCGTGCGTGGAAAATTCAGCACCCTGCTCTAGATCAATATTAATGAAATTAGAGGTTATTATTACTTCACGGTAATAATAACCTCGCCATGAACATTTTTTGACTCAAAATCATATTTAGTAAATCGGTCTGCTCTTTCCGGTAGCGCAATCATTTCTAACCTCTTCTTTTCTTTACTATCAACAACATGATTTTGTTTTTGTTCTTGATAAGGCGAAAGTACGCTAGTTCTAAGCGCATCCCATCGAACCTGCTGTAAATAGTTATCTCCTAACGCCTGACGTACTTGTTGTTGTTCTATCGCAGGTTTTTTGGCATCGTCCTGAGCTTTCGCAATAATGACGGGTAAAGACGTGGTTATCGCTCCTGTTTGAGTTGCAAGTGCACTTTCCGACATTGGTTGAGCTGCCCATGTATTTGATAATAATACAGATATACCGCTCAAAATTCCCAGCATATACCCTTGTTTATTGTTCATTTCATTCATCCTAAAATTGTTATTGTTTGTTATATCGAACAAAATTAACAATTTTTTAAGCATGTCGCAATGTTATAAACAAACTTCCCGACAATTAACATTGATCATTTTAAAACCTGAATTTTTTCACGAGCATTTTGTGAAGATTCCATTAGTTTTATAGATTGTTATCTCAGACTTGAACCACACCCTTAAATCACTTACTGTGATTTTATAATTTATCTGTAAATTGATTTTATTTATAAATAAACACCATTCGGGGTGAAATAATGCTTCAGCACTGCTGCCAACTATTAGAAACTCGTCAACTCAAAATTGCCTTTATTGAGAGTGCCAGTTCGGGTTATTTAACTAGCCAATTTTCCATTCATAAAAATAACGGTGCAGAGATTTTACTTGGTGGTTTAGTGAGTTATGACCCTAGCATTAAAGTTAGTATTTTAAATATCGACCCAAAGTTAATAGAAACCTACACAGCAGAGTCACCACAAGTTACTGAGGAAATGTGCAAACTGGGTCAACAGTTATTTCAACAAGCGGACCTTATTGTAAGTTGTACTGGTCTATTAAAATCTGGAGGAAGTGAAACCGCAGAAAAACCTGTAGGTACTTTTTTCATTTGCATTTCTTATCAAGAGCGTATTTATCATTACCACTATTTTTTATCTGGCCACCCTGAACAAAAATTAAAAACATTAACTCAGAAAGTTTCAGATGCCTTAGTTGCTTTACTCACATCAACAACCTAAACAGCTTCATCATAAAAAAAGAGAATATGTTTCCATATTCTCTTTTCGGTTTTAGCAGAAAAAGCTTAGCTGAGTTTCATTTTATCGAAGACTAAGTGCCCATTTTCACCTTTAACTAAAATGGTATCACCTGCGACAAAATCACCCGACAAGATTTTTTGAGCTAATGTGTTTTCAATCTGTTGTTGAATCGCACGTTTTAATGGGCGCGCGCCATATACAGGGTCGAAACCAGCATCAATCAATAAATCAAAAGCAGTATCATCTACAGTTAAACTCATATCACGATCAACAAGTCGTGAACGTAATCGATCCAACTGAATATCGGCAATGCCTCGAATTTGTGCTTTCTTAAGTGAATGGAAAATCACAAGCTCATCAATCCGGTTAATAAATTCCGGACGGAAATGCTGACTTACCGCATTCATTACAATGGTACGCACTTCATCGTCAGTTGCTCCCTCACCTAGCTCACGTACATCTTGTGAACCTAAATTCGAAGTCATCACAATAACCGTGTTTTTAAAGTCGACTACTCGGCCTTGTGAGTCTGTTAAGCGTCCGTCATCCAACACTTGTAGCAAGATATTGAATACATCAGGATGCGCTTTTTCAACCTCATCAAACAACACCACACTATATGGTTTACGGCGAACAGCTTCAGTTAAAACACCGCCTTCTTCATAGCCCACATAACCCGGAGGTGCACCCACCAAACGGCTAACCGAATGTTTCTCCATGAATTCACTCATGTCGATACGAATCATGGCGTCATCACTGTCAAACAAGAAGTTCGCCAGTGCTTTTGTTAACTCGGTTTTACCAACACCTGTTGGACCCAAGAATAAGAATGAACCACTTGGACGATTCGGATCAGATAACCCTGCGCGTGAACGACGAACTGCATTCGAAACGGCTACAACGGCTTCATCTTGCCCTACAACGCGGTCATGTAAAAAACCTTCCATATTGAGTAGTTTTTCACGCTCGCCTTGCAGCATTTTAGCAACTGGAATTCCTGTTGCTGCACTCACGACTTCGGCAATTTCATTTTCAGTTACTTTAGTACGAATAAGTTTTGGCTCTTCGTTCTCTTCTGCAACTTCATCTTGCTCAAGTTGTTTTTGAAGCTCTGGAATCACACCATACTGTAAACGTGCTGCTTCAGCTAAATCACCCTCACGCTGAGCCTTTTCAAAAGCAATACGCGCTTTATCAAGTTCAACCTGAGCTTGTTTAGTGCCTTCTACAAGAGTCTTTTCAGATTTCCAGATTTCTTCAAGATCGTTGTATTCTTTCTCGACTTCAGCAATCTGTTTTTCAAGATGAGCGACTTCGGCTTTACTGCCTACATCTTCATCTTTTTTTACAGCTTCCAATTGCATTTTCAACTGGATTAAACGACGGTCGAGCTTATCAAGCGCTTCTGGTTTAGAGTCAATTTCCATCTTAATACGAGAAGCAGCTTCATCAATCAAGTCAATTGCTTTGTCTGGTAATTGACGATCTGTAATATAGCGATGAGACATTTTTGCCGCTGCAATAATAGCCGAGTCTAAAATTTGCACACCATGGTGAGTGGCATATTTCTCTTTTAGACCACGCAAAATCGCAATGGTATCTTCAACACTTGGCTCATCAACCAATACTTTTTGGAAGCGACGTTCTAAAGCTGCATCTTTTTCAATATATTGGCGATACTCATCTAAGGTTGTTGCACCCACGCAGCGCAACTCACCGCGCGCCAATGCAGGTTTTAACATGTTCCCTGCATCCATTGCGCCATCACCTTTACCTGCGCCTACAAGCGTATGTAGCTCGTCAATAAACAGGATGATTTCACCTTCGTGTTTTGCCAGATCTTTTAAAACAGCTTTTAAACGTTCTTCAAACTCGCCACGATATTTAGCACCAGCCAGTAATGAACCTAAATCTAATGATAAAACTCGTTTGCTTTTTAAGCCTTCTGGTACTTCACCATTTACAATACGCTGTGCCAAACCTTCAACAATAGCGGTTTTACCAACACCCGGCTCACCAATGAGTACAGGGTTGTTCTTTGTACGACGTGATAAGACCTGAATAGTACGGCGGATTTCATCATCACGCCCAATAACCGGATCAAGTTTTCCCGCTAAAGCACGTTCAGTTAAATCAATCGTATATTTATTAAGTGAGTCACGTTGATCTTCGTGATTATTACTCATGACTTTGTCACTACCTCGAATATGTTCAATAACTTTACGTAAGCTGTCCGAAGTTACACCTACGGCACTTAAAATATTTTTAGTTTCGCCTGTCTCTGCCAACCCCAATAGAACCCAGTCAGTTGACAAAAATTCATCGCCTGCTTTTTGCGCATATCTATCTGCCAGATTAAGCGCTTTAACGGCTTCAGGGTTTAAATTGACATCTCCAGTTGGATTCGCAATGGTAGGAGCATCTTTTATAGCTTGCTCAAGCTTTTGCTTAAGTTCAGGTAACCGTGCACCTGCTTGTTGCAACAAACTAATATTTGATGGCTCTTCTAATAGGGTAGACAAAATATGAATACCTGCGATCGCGGTATGGTCTTTACCCATCGCTAAAGATTGAGCATCTGAAAGGGCTTGCTGCAAGCGGTTTGTAAATTTTTCAAAACGCATTCTTGTTATTCCTCACAACAAATTTGTACTTGTGTAATAAATGGGAACACTTTTTCGGATTTCAAATAAATTTTTATATATTTTTCATAATGTTATTAAAATAACAATGAGTAAAACTCCATTATAATATGGGTTTGTGAACGATCTATTTCAAGTACATTTTGTATAATTTTTAAGAGAAAGCAAAAATGTCATGTTTTTATCTGAATTTTTATAACAAATGGCAATTTGAAAGCTGTGATATTTTTAATAGTTATAAATATTAAAATAATTGAAGGCAGCCTTTATTTAAAAAGACTGCCTTAACAAAATGATTAATCAATTAGCCGATTGATGAAATGGACATTTAGCTTGCTCTGTTTTTTCTTTTGGAATATCTGGCGTAGAGATTGGACGACGCTGATGTTGCTCCTGAATGATTGGGAAAACAGATGTAAAGAAGTTTGACCAACCACCAGTACGTACTCGTAACAAATTATACTGCTCAGGTGATGTTACAGCTTCACTAAATGTTTCTGGGTTAGCCACAGTTATTGTTAAAATATTAGATGAACTACCTTGGCTGAACTGTTTTAAAATACCAATCAAATCTTTAGCACCAAAGTCTTCACGAATATTAAAATCTGTAGGTGCTCCATCAGCCATTAAGTCTGTGCCAATACCATCAAAGCCTTGTAAAGCACGGCTAAACTCAACTTTTTGATGATCAATTGCCAAATCTGCAGGACTTGGTGATGGACTTAGATCAGAAGCTACTGTCGTACCTAAACGGCGACCATCAGCACTCGCACCATTCCATGCCCCCATCTCCACATGATTTTCAAAAGTTCCCACACCCGGTTGAATCTGTATACCAAACGGATGTTCTTTTGAACCATAGCGTTCAGCCAAATTCTTAAGGCTTTGTGCGAATTGTGGCCATGGATGAGTAAATGTCTTGACTGATATCTCAGCAATCATTTTAACAATCTCATCACCTAGTTTATCGACTTCGGGGTTACCACGCCCATAACGTGGTTGTGCCAAAGCAATTTCACGTAAGCGCTTATAACGATCAGCTTGCGCAGCAATACGAGCATGACCAGCTAAATTGCTAATAAATGGCTCAGTCATTTTATATCCCCAGTCACAGCACAGACACTCTAATAATTCAGGCAATGTAGTAACTGCGGTTAACGGGTCAAAAACCATCGCCTTAATGGCATACAACGAGTTAATCGTATTGCTGAGCGAGATATAACATGGTCCATAAATATTATATTTAGCACCACCACTATAAAAATCCTGCCCTTTAGCCAAGCAGTCATCCATCAAAACATTTAGAATTGGAGATGGACAAATATCTGTATTGGCACCGTAGCCTAGAATTTGCCCATTGAATGCCTTGCGATTGAGCAATTCAAAATGTTGCTTGTATAACTCTAATAATTCTTCAAAACTATCAATCTGATCGGCAGGTTTAGTATTTAATGAAACAGTTTGCCCAAACAGATAACTTTGTCCCGCACTTGAAATTGTTTTACCCTGATTTAGTGCACACTCCAAAGGCTGTAATGTCGAGAATCCACCTAAAGAAAACCAGTTTTCGCCAGGGAACTGAGGTTCATAACAACCATCGCAAGCATAATTTTGAGCTGAACGAATATCGACTTTAGAATTCCAATTTGGCAAATTAGTGAGTGTATCTCCCCCTACACCATTTCCACTCTGGTGAAGACTAGGAATAAGCTTTTCATCATTTAATAAAATTGGATGAGCACCACCAGATAAAATTGCATGGGCAGCTTCTTCTAAAATATCTTCAGGAATATCTTTTCGGGTTCTTAAAGACAAGCATGGCGCATTTAATGGTAAACGGCCTGATGCGCGAATAAATAATTTTGTGACCTCATTGTAAGCAGGTTCGGTTTTAGAAAAGTCTTCTTCACCATCAACTTTTGTACCACCCACTGTAATCTGTTGAATCCATTGTCCCAAAGATGCACCTTGAGGATAAGGCCCTGAACTGCCACCCATCGCGAGATTACCAAAAGGCTGATGGTCTTCCATAAAAATACGGTTTTGTTGTACTTTTTCATCTAGCTTGATATAGAAGGCATCGATAATTTCCTGTGCTTCTTCAGGCGGAATCGCATCTTTTTCAAGGAAAGGTTGCAACAGCTGATCCATACGTCCAAATGCTGTTGGCTCACCATTTAAATGCAAACAACTATGCAATGTAAAAATAAATTGAACTGCTTCAATAAATGTCTCTGGTTTATCTTTCGACAGTTTTTTCATTCGTTGACTAATCGCAATTAAATTATCTCTTTCGAACTCTTGTTCTTTTTGCATCTGGCCTGCGACTTTAAATGCGAGCTTTGAGTAATTTAAAAAATATTCAGAAATACCGGTTAGCGCCAATCTAGAAGCTTCATAAAAATCTTTTTTCTCTGGAGTCTGTGCATTGCTTGCATGTTTAGCAATTTCTTGTTGTAGACCAGCCAAACCTAAATCTAGTGCTTTTTTATAATTCGGAATAACATGTCCAACACCCGATGCTTCACTTAAGTTACGCAAAAAGCCCTGAATACGTTCTTCCTCAGATAAATACTTCATGACATAGCGACCTTCACCCAAGGTCAGGTTTGGCATGGCTCCTACAATAATTTCATCAGGCATGACGCGATAGGTATCTGATCCATAAATGACCCGACCATCACATTCACGTCTATTCGAATATGGAATCATTTCACCATTTTTTAATACAATTTTCCTTCCACGGAAACCATAATTTTCTGATGAAAATAACTGTAAGCTTAATCGAATAGCCCAACCTTTACGCAACATAATAGATAAACCCATAATATTTTCAGGCTTATCACTGATGTTAAACTCATCAATGTAATAATCTATCCCGTGCTCAATCTCTTCTTGTTTACGGTTGAAATACCAGTTGTCTTGCCACAAAGAAAATGTATTCTCAAGTAGACTTAAAATACGATTAGAAGGTGGCTGAAAAAAATCACTATGATGATTTAGCCGAGTCGCCATATTAAAGAGATAATTACTATGGTTGTAATACATCAAACCATTATCAGAACTGTTCGTATAATGTCGATCAAAACGCGTCCAATCCATACCTGGGAATAAATTCCAGTCCATGTCTTTGTCTTTGTCTTTGTCTTTGTCTTTGTCTTTGTCTTTCAGATAATTGAAATTATTTAGATATTCTGGAGCATTATCTAATAGCAAGTCTTTTAAACTCGGAATATAGAAAATACCTCCTAAGTCTGAGTGAAGATTATTGAATAGACGGTCATTCATGAAGCCTTTGAGGATAGCTTGCTTGGAATCTTGCTCGGAATCTTCCCTAGAATCTTTTCTTGGTCCAATCTGGCTTGCCATCACTTCTTCTAAAATGGCAGCAGTTTTTGCAAAACCAGCAAAATAAATTCCTTCTTCATCTGCTTTAGTTACCGATTTTGGCACTCTAAAACTTGAATTTGACTTAGCACGACCAAACGGCAAACCTAAACGCAGAACTGGTGTAGTATTTCCATTTTCATCTTGCACACGAGAAGCTTTAATGTGCGAACGGCTATCACGGTCTGGAATAATTGTGTCGTCAGTTTTACGTCCAATCAAATCTTCAATTTGGTCTTCTGACATCATGTTGATTTGATCCCAGTTAATCAGAAACCTTTGGGATAAAACGTATGAGCCACCAAAGTGCTCAATATCTTCTGCACCAATTAAAGTATGCTTTGCCAGTGAAATTGGATCAGACGGGTTATTTAAGTTCTCAGAAAAACGACACCCTAGAACCTTACCATTACGACCAGTTTTAGATTGTGAAGCAGTATACTGTTCATTTATTCCTTTGATATCTGAACCTAAAAATTTCTTAATATATTCCTGTAATACTGTACATGCATTAGCATCATCACTTTTCACATGCAGCCAAATATCACCATTCGAGTTTTTAAAACTTTCATTAGAATCAGTAAAAACTTTTGAGATATTTGGATTTTTTTCTTCTGGATAATGTAATTGCATTCCTTTTGGTCGTGATAAACCATCTTTTTTACAAATTGCATCCCAGTTATCAAAAGATACACCAATCGCCAAAGTTGTATTTTTACTGGAAAGTGCCGGATTATTATGGACCTCTTGACGCACAGCTATCATTAATTGCTTGATTTTTTCACGTGTAATTTCTGTGTTAAGCCAAACCGTACTAAAAGTTGCATGAGGGGCAGGATAAACCAACCCACGTTGCATATATTTCCATATTTCAGTAAAACGATCTTCATAAGATATATTTAACATTATATTAAAGTCCTTTAAAATATTTATATAATAATTAAAATTTTGATTATAAATTTAACCAAAAAATCATTATTGACAATAAAAATTAAAATAACAAGATATTTAAAATCAAAGAAAAACAGTAAGAATTAATAAATAATAAAAATAAAAAGTTAAGTTTAGAAAATTTAAAATATAAGATAAATAAAATCACAAAAACAAAGATAAACAAACAATCAATTATTAAAATAAAGTAATAAATAAAATTAGAATTCAATTGTTAAAAAAATTAAAATAACTCTTAATTAAAACTTACTGATATAATCTCGAATATTCTTTTATAAAATTATTGTTGCTATGTTAATAAAAAAACTCATTTCTACTTTGCTTTTTATATCAATACCTTTTTACTGCTTTGCCGAGCTCCCCCAAGACTCTCGAAGAGCTGGCGGAATCGCAGTTATTCCCTTAACTAGTGATATTACTCGGGTCACCTTTCAACAAAAGCCAGTTTTAATCAGTCAGGAAGGTCATCAGCGTTATGCTGTACTTGGTATTCCATTATCTACTCCACTCGGCAGTGTTCAGCTCGATACCAATAAAGCCCCTATTCAAATAGAAATTAAATCCTATCCTTATGCTGAGCAACGGATTAAAGTTACTAACCAAGACTATGTGAACCCCAACCAAAGTCAGTTAGACCGTTACGCTCAAGAAGCGAAAGAACAAAATGATGTGTATAGCTCATTTACACAGAGCACATGGCAAGCCTTGCCAAAATTTATACGCCCCACTTCGGGGAAATTCAGTAACTCTTTTGGGCGGAAACGCTTCTTTAATGGCGAAGAGCGCGCACCCCACTCAGGTTTAGATATCCCTGCACCAGTGGGACAAAAAGTAGTTGCACCAGCAGATGGTGTTGTAATTCAAACCGGATCTTATTTTTTTAATGGTCAAACTGTATTGATTAATCACGGGCAAGGCTTAATCAGTATGTTTTGCCATTTAAGTGCAATTAAAGTAGAGAAAGGCCAACATATTCGCCAAGGAGAAACTTTAGGTTTAGTCGGTAAAACTGGACGTGTTACGGGCCCTCATTTACATTGGGGCATGAGTCTCAATAATGCACGGGTAGATCCGCAATTGTTTTTAGGTACTGCCTACTAATTTAAAGCTTTCCGAAAATATTTTGGCGCATCGACATACCCTTCTCGTAAGTAAAATTGATGCGCCAATGTCCGTTGTTCGCCTGAATGCAGTTCCATTCGATCACAACCACGTTGTCTTGCCAATTGCTCAGCCTGCTGCAAAAGTAAACGTCCAACACCTTTACTTCGTATATTTTCATCAACACATAAATAGCATACTTTGGCAAAGTCACCTTTCAAGGCGATTTGTGGAATAAAATAAAGGGATAAAAAACCACACACTTTATCTTCCTCTTCAGCGACCAAAAGTTCTGCTTTAAGATCGCTATGCAGTATTTCAAATTTTTCTTGGATAAGAGCGAGTGGTTGTGGGTACCCCATCTGTTTAAGTAAATTACAAATTGCCTGAGTATCTTCCCATTTAGCAGCACGAATATTCACTTTCATTTCTCCTCTTATTTTTTAGTTATTTTTGACAATAAAAAAG
>Ga0207655_1000758_pt1 | contig 36172 bp, 29 predicted proteins | sample KBSM44metaG_FD_184398 | JGI IMG/M metagenome (GOLD analysis project Ga0207655, IMG submission 184398) | Miscanthus rhizosphere microbial communities from Kellogg Biological Station, Michigan, USA - KBS M4-4 metaG (SPAdes) (version 2) | ecosystem: Host-associated > Plants > Roots > Rhizosphere >... | reverse complement strand
GCGCCGTCTCCAGCGGCCTGCCGTCCGGCGAGGACGCGCCGACCACCATCAGCGACGGCCCGGCGATGCAGCAGGAGCTCGACGAATGGCTCTCGCGCCTGTCGGACTTCGCCACCTTGGCCAAGTTCCCGGCCGCCGGCGCCGCCGGCGAGCCCGCGCCATCGATCCCGGTGCAGGATTCGCTGCTGCCCGCGACCTTCGCCGTGGCGTCCTACCGCGCCTCGCTGCTGCCGCTGCTGGGAGACGCCGACGAGGCGCGCCTGCAGGGCGCCACCGGCGACCTGGCGCGCTTGCCGGTCACCTTCAACCCCTGCGACGAAATGGTGCAGCTGCCCGATTTGCACGTGGCGGCGATGTCCCTGGCCTCCCTCTCACTTTCTTTGAAACCGGAAGGCGACAAGTCCGATGAATGACGATTCCCAAATCCTGATCGCGCGCCTGCTGACGCATCAACACCTGCGCCGCGACGACAAACTGGTCAAGCGCGTGCTGTCGGACGAGTTGTTCCGCGCCGAAGTCGACGCGCGCCTGCTGGCCACCGGCCTCAAACTGCTCGACAACGTCTACGCCGACCACGTGACGCTGGCGCTGCACCGCGCCATCGAACCGAGGATTTTCGGCGCGCGCGACGTCTGGCAAAACAACAACTTCGGCCTGTCGCGCGACGGCGTGGCCCTGCTGGTGGTGCTGTGGGCGCAGATCATCCTGCCCAAGCGCGAACGCCAGGAGACCCACCAGCACGCGGACGATGAACAGAACGACATGTTCGGCATCGAGAAGCCGCTGCCGCGCGCCGAAGACACCTCGATCGGCATCGCCTACAAGGCGCTGCTGGCCGACTTCGGCGACAAGTTGGGCAAGAAGACCCGCCTCGACATGAACCTCGGCATCCTGGCCAAACTCGGCTTCATCGAGCGTCGCGGCGACGTCATCGTCGAAGGCCCGCTGCTGGATCTGATGATGGACACCGACCAGCTGAAGGAGCGCATCATCAACGGCGCGCTGGCCGACGTCTTCAAACGCTCGCCGGCGCAGGTCATTCCGGTGCCGCGCCGCACGCCGCCGATCGCCGCCAACGACGACGAACCGGCGGCCGGGCAGGTGGCCGGCGACGCCGAAGCCGAAGAGGCTCAGGACGATTCAGTGCCGGTGTTCGACATCCCCGCCGACAGCACGCCCGACGCGCCGCCCGCCGACGACACCGACCTGCCCACCAAGGACTAAACCATGTTTCATATCAAATCGTTAGAACTGGTCCACTGGGATTACTGGCAGCGCATCAAGAACATCCCGCTGGACGCCAAGATCATCACCATCGCCGGCCAGAACGGCTCCGGCAAGACCACCTTGCTCGACGCGCTGCGCACCCTGTTCGGCCTCGATTGCTCGATGGGCCGCACCTACAAGCACTACGCGCGCCACAGCGGCCAGCAGACCGCCTGGCTGCGCGCCGTCGTCGACAACAAGAACGTCGGCAAGCAGCTGTCGAACCGTCCGTTCCGCAGCTCCGGCTTTTTCAGCGACGACGAGGTCACGCTGTTCTGCCAGATCCAGAAGAACGGCGGCGACTGGAAGCGCCAGTACCTTATGCGCCCCGGTAACGTGCAGATCGAGGACATCGGCGAGGCCGGCAACGACTGGCTCGGCGTCGAGAACTACCGCAAGCGCCTCGCCAACGCCGGCCTGTCGCCGGCGATGGCGAAAGTGCTGGCGCTCGAGCAGGGCGAGACCGACAAGCTGTGCGAATACGCGCCGCGCCAGTTGCTCGACCTGGTGTTCCAGGTCTTCGGCGACAAGGAGGTGCTGGACGCGTACGACGAGGCCAAGCGCCACCAGCGCGACACCGAGGTCGAACTGAAACGCTTCGAAACCGAACTGGAAGCTTCCAAGACCAATCTGGAAGGCCTGCGCCTGCGCGTGGCCAATTACCACCAGTGGGAAGACCTGAACAAGGAGCGCCGCAACCTGCAGGAAGAAGTGCTGCCGACGCTGGAATACCACGAGGCGCGCGAAAAGCACGGCAACGTGAGCCGCCAGCTGCGCGAGGCGCGCAAGCCGCTGATGCAGGCAGACCAGCAGATCACCGACAAGCGCAACCAGCTGGCCGCGCAGGCCAAGGCGCTGACCGACGCGCAGCAGCACGAGACGGTGCTGGAGCAGGAATCGACGTCGCTGCAAACGCGCCTGACGCATATCAACGGCAAACTCAAGCCGCTAGACAGCCTGCTGGAACAGAAGGTGCGCTTGCAAAAGCTGGCCGCCGATTCCGGCGCCGACCTGGCCGAAGTGGCGCAGCAGTTGCAGGAAAAGGAAATCGAGCTGGCGCGCCAGCGCAACGCGCGCGACGCCATCGCCGCCAAGATCGCCGGCGAACTGTCGACCATCTCGGCGTTGCAGGGCAAGACCGCGATGCCGGAACCGGAAGCCCAGCGCACCATGCGCCGCGCGCTGAACGACGCCGGCATCGGCCACGCCATGCTGTCCGACATCGTCGAGGTGACGGACGCGCGCTGGCAGGGCGCCATCGAGGGCGTCCTTGGCGGCTATGCCTCGGTGGTGCTGCTGGATAAAGCCAGCGACGCCTCGGCGGCCTACCGCCTCGCGGAAAAAGAACGCTATCGCCACTTCATCGTGCCGGACCTGGTCAACGCGCCGACCGTCAAGGACGACAGCCTGATGTCGGTGGTGAAGTTCTCGGCCAAGGTTCCTGCCTGGCTGGTGGAACAGCTGTCGCGCATCACGCGCGTGGACACCGTCGATGCCGGCGCCAAGCTGGGCAACCACGAAGAGTGGATCACGCCGGACGCCTACCACCGCGAACGCCGCGGCGGCCGTTCGCTGTTCGTGGAAGTGTCGCGCTACCGCTTCGGCTCCGCCGGCCGCACGCAGCGTATGGAGGCGATCCAAAGGTCGCTGCCGGCGCTGGAGGCGCAGGAGGACGCGCTGACGTTGATCGTCTCGAAGCTGGCGTCGGAAATCAGCGCGCTGAAAACCCGCCTGGCCGGTGTCGATGCCGCCAAGGAACTGGCCGCGCGCCAGGAAGAATTCGACGAGGCGGCGCGCAACGCCGTGCCGTTGAAGGAGGAGCGCACCGAAGTCGGCACCCGTTTGGGCGAGCTGCAAAACCTGATCAAGAACGCCGTCGTCACGCGCACGCGCGCCGACACGACGTGGCAGAACGCGCGCTTCGCCTTGTCGGAGGCGGAAGCCGGTATGCGCCTGAATAACAAGCGCCAGATCGAGCAGCGCGCCGATCACGCGCGCGCCTTGCTGGCGTTGCGCAAGGCGTGGCGCCATCTGCCGAAAAGCTGGCGCCGTCCGGAACGCCGCCTGCGCCTGGTCAAGGATCACCAGAATGCGCACCAGGTCAACCTGCGCATCCATAGTCTGGAAGCCAGCCTGGCGCGCAGCGACTGGGAACTCGATGCGACGGTCATCGACCAGTACCAGCGCCTGAACGATCAGCTCAGCGGCCGCCAGTCCGAGACCGAGGAGCGCCGCTACCAGAACAACCGCGCCATCGAGGCGACCGGCAACGCGCGCGGCGCCTACATGGAGCGGCTGCGCTACACCATCAAGACCTACTCCAAGAACATCAAGGAGCTGGGCGAGCTGGCGGGCATCGAGGTGCACTCCGATCCGGTGCGCCTGGAGAACGACGACGTGCAGCTGGCGCAGGCCGGCCTGCACGTGCGCTTCAAGTTCGACGGCAAGGGCATCATCGGCATGAACGACGGCGAAGCGTCCGGCGGCCAGCAGGTGATGAAATCGCTGGTGCTGTTGATTGGTTTGCTGAAGTCGGAAGACGGCTCCGGCGGCTTCGTGTTCATCGACGAACCGTTTGCCCACCTGGATATCCGCAACATCCAGCTGGTCGGCGAGTTCCTGAAGAACACCGATGCCCAGTACCTGATGACGACGCCGCTGACGCACAACACGGACGTCTACGATCCTTCCGAACTGACGCTCATCACGAGTAAAAAGAAGAAGGATACCGAATGGGCGCAGCCGATCTTCGTGCTGCAGCGCCGGACCGACGGCGCCGCCGCCAAGGTGGCCTAAAGCTTAGGCCAGGGGCTTGATGCCCAACAGCTGATCGAGCTGGCGGGCGAGGGCGGCGGCGGTTTCGCTGCCGCGCGCTTTCTGCACCGCTTCGATGTAGGGCTGGCGCAGTTCGCGCAGCTCGGCGACGCTGCTGGCCTTTTCCACCTTCAGTTGCAAGGTGAAGCCGCGCAGGCCGATCGTGTTCTTGATGGTCTTGTTGTAGAAATCATAAACCGACTGGAACTGCGCGATCTGCGCGGGTTCGGGAGCCGGTGCCGCCAACGCGTGTTCGGCCGGCGAAGCTTCCGCCGGTGAGGCTTCAGCCAGTGAAGGTTCCGACAGCGAAGCGTAGCTGGTCGCCAGCACGATGTAGCCATGCTCCAGCAATTCGGCCAGCGCGCTCGCGCCCAGTCCCAGCCCCGCCACATTGCGCAGCAGTTCCTCTTCCGTGCGCCGGCCATCGATCAGGACCAGCAAGGTGCGCAGACGCGGCGCAAGCTGATACTTGCGCGTCGCGATCTCCTCCTTGCCCTTGGCGGTCTTGTCGTAAATGGACGTGTTCATTGGCATGCGAATTATTGCTGTCCGGATACTTCAGGATATCACCGTTTGCATCCCGCTCCGCAGCATAACGATAGCACTGTCGTTTAAAAGGCGTGGCATTTTTACACGCTTTCATCGCCGCCATCGCCGCTCGCGGCGTCGTCCGGCGTCCACTCCAGGATGTCGCCGGGCTGGCATTCGAGCCGTTCGCAGATCTTCTCCAGCGTGGCGAAGCGGATGCCCTTGACCTTGCCCGATTTGAGCAGCGACAGGTTCTGTTCCGTGATGCCGACGTAGGCCGCCAGCTCGCGCGACTTGATCTTGCGCCGCGCGAGCATTAGGTCGAGATTGATCAATATCGCCATCAGATGAAGCTTTCGTTTTCCTCCGCCAGCCGGCGGCCTTCCTGCATCAGCCGCGTGATCAGGTAGAACAGCGCGCACACCAGCATCAGCATCATTTGCTCCGAGTTTAATTTCATCACGACCTCGCACTGGCCGCCCCGCATCGCGCAGAATCCCAGCGCGCGGGTTGGCAGTTCGAGGATCGACAATCCGGTCGCCAGCAACGTGGCGCCGGCGAACATGCGCAGGTGGCCGATCGACTCGGCGGTGAACAGGTCCAGCCGGTGGAAATTGAGCAGCAAGCGGTCCAGCCGCCACAGTCCGTACGTCAGCACCAGCAGCGCTGGCAGCGCGACCGCCGCGCCGACCGCCCGCTGCGCCGGCGACATCGCCAGCTTGGCGGCGGGATCGATCCCGCTGCCGGTCAGCTGGACGGTCATCGCGCCGATGGCTGACTCGAAATCCGTCCATGCCAGCACGAACAGCACCGCTTGCACGCCTATGCACACCCACAGCAGCGTGCGGACAAAACCTGTATTCATCATCGCCCTCCGTCAAAAATTATCGTTTTACAGTAAATAATTACTGTTGCATAGTTAACTTTGACTCGGTGATGCGATTACCTGGCTATTTGATGTCGAAGATGTCGATCGGGCGCGGCAGCGGCTTCTGGCTTTTGTGCCAGCGCACCAGCAGCAGGCTGTAGGCGGCGTAGTAGCCGGCCAGCAGGCCGAACAGCACTGCGGTGACCGGGTTGCCCAGGAAGTCCGGGTCCAGCGGCAGGCCGTCGTGCATGTGCAGGTACGCTTCGAACAGGCGGTAGATCAGGCGGCTGATGAACAGCATCGTCACCAGCAGCGGGATGCGGCGGTCCGGCGTGTAGAAGAAGCCGTCCGGCTTGTTCTCCAGGCGCGTCAGGCGCAGGTTGCGGTGGCCCAGCAGCGCGCCGGCGGCGGTGCCGGCGACCAGCGCACCCAGGGCGATCCATTTGCCGATCAGTAGTCCCAACATGACCAGGATGACCACGGACATCACGCTCGCCATCGCGTAATGGCGCCACAGTTCGGACTTGGTGCGCACCATCATTTTTTTCAGCCGGGAGTAAATTCGCCACACCGCCAGTGGTACCAGCAGTAGCAACGTGAGCGTTGTCATTTCCATAGTCTATCCAACCGCGTCATTCGAAGAACTGCGATTGTACGCGAGAGTGCGGCGCGCTCCCAGCGCACCCGCCCGTCGTGCCGCGTTGCAGCATGTCGTTACACATTGTCACGACTGATTGTCGTCACAGTGCTGCGCGCATTGACATTCGCGTTGAGCATAAGCACACTGAGCCGCAGCAGTCCCGCAGCAGCCCCGAGATTCTGGACCGAAAGGACATCCATGAACCAACAGATCCCCATGCTGCCCCTGAATTTAGGCCTGATGGCCGCCTCGCCGCAGACCGGCGCGCAGGAAGGCGGCTACCGTTTGCCGCCGGCCGCCCTGCAGGCCATCGTCGATGCCCCGCGCGCCCCGGCGCTCAGTCTCAGTCCCCGGCGCGACCTGGCCGCTGTGGTTCAAACGCCGCCCTTGCCGGGCATCGCCGAAGTGGCGCAGCCCGAGCTCAAACTGGCCGGCCTGCGCATCAATCCGCGCACCTGTTCGTCGTCGCGCTTCTCGTTCGGCACCGATCTGGCGCTGCTCGATATCGCCACGCAAAAGGAAAGCCGCATACGCGGCCTGCCGCGCGGCTTGCGCCTGTCCGACCTGGCCTGGTCGCCGGACCAGCGCTACCTGGCCTTCACGCACATGGCCTTCAAGGGAGAGCGCGGCGCGGTCGAACTGTGGCTGGTCGATATCGCCGCCCGCAAGGCCGGCCGGCTGTCGGCGCAGCCGCTGTCGGCGGTGCTCACGCGCGGCTTCAACTGGCTGCCCGACAGCAGCGGCCTGCTGGTGCACTGGCGTCCGACCGGCATGGGCAAGGCGCCGCAATCGACCGGCATTCCGACCGGTCCGATCCAGCAGGACAGCGAGGCCGATGGCGCCATGCGCCAGCTGCGCACCTATCAGGATTTGCTCAAGAACGAGGACGACGCGCGCCTGTTCGAACACTACGTCACGGTGCAGATGGTGCTGCTCGACCTGCACGGCAAGGGGCGCATGATCGGCGCGCCCGGCCAGTATTCGCGCACCTCGATCGCGCCCGGCGGCGAGTATCTGCTCACGCAGAGCATCACGCGGCCGTATTCGTACATCGTGCCGGCCAGCAGCTTCGGCGAACGTGTCGACGTGCGCAACCTCGATGGCGAATTGCTGCACACGGTGGCGACCTTGCCGCTGGAGGAGGGGCTGCCGCCGGGGAACGACGCCGTGTCCGAAGGCGTGCGCCATGTGTCGTGGCGTGCCGACGCGCCGGCGTCGCTGGTGTGGGCCGAGGCGCAGGACGGCGGCGATCCGGCGCGGCCGGTGGTCGACGGCATCCGCGACCTGGTCTACCTGCACGCGGCGCCGTTCGCCGAGCCGCCCAAGGTGCTGGCGCGGCTGACGATGCGCTACGCCGGCATCGCCTGGGGCCGGGAGGATGTCGCGCTGATCAACGAGCGCTGGCACAAGACGCGCGACTACAAGCAGTGGATGATCGCGCCCGGCCATCTGTCGACGCCGCCGGAGCTGATCTACGCCGGCTCGTACGAGGACCGCTACAGCAGTCCCGGTTCGCCGGTGATGCGCGCCGACGCCACCGGTTTCCCGCGCCTGCTGATCGGGCCCGGCACCACCATCCTGCTCGACGGCGCCGGCGCCACGCCGGAAGGCGACCGTCCGTTCATCGACCGCCTCAGCCTGACGACCAGGCAGAAAACGCGGCTTTTCCAGAGCGAAGCGCCGTACTTCGAGAACGTGGCGGCGGTGCTCAACGACGACGGCACCTTGCTGCTAACGACGCGCGAGTCGCCCACCGAGCGGCCCAACTACTATCTGCGCGATTTGTCCAAGCCGGCCGGCAAGCAGCTGCGCGCGCTGACCGATTATCCGCATCCGACGCCGCAATTGAAGGACGTCCACAAGGAGCAGATCCGCTATCCGCGCAACGACGGCGTCGAGCTGACGGCCACGTTGATGCTGCCGCCGGGTTATGAGCAGGAGCGCGACGGCCCGCTGCCGCTGCTGATGTGGGCTTACCCGCAGGAGTTCAAGTCGGCCGGCGCGGCCAGCCAGACCACCGGTTCGCCGTACCGCTTCAACTCGGTCAGCTACTGGGGGCCGGCGGCGTTCCTGGCGATGGGGTATGCGGTGCTGGACAATCCATCGTTCCCGATCATCGGCAGCGGCGAGGAGGAGCCCAACGACACCTATCTGCCGCAGCTGGTGGCGGACGCGCAGGCGGCGGTGGACGAGGTGGTGCGGCGCGGCGTGGCCGACCGCCATCGGATCGCCATCGGCGGGCATTCGTATGGCGCCTTCATGACCGGTAACCTGCTGGCGCATACGCGCTTGTTCCGGGCCGGCATCGCCCGTAGCGGCGCCTACAACCGCACGCTGACGCCGTTCGGCTTCCAGTCGGAGGAGCGGCCGTTCTGGCAGGCGCCGGCCGTGTACCAGGCGATGTCGCCGTTTAATAACGCCGACAAGATCAAGGACGCGATGCTGCTGATCCACGGCGAGGAGGACAGCAATTCCGGCACGTTCCCGTTGCAGAGCGAGCGGATGTTCCAGGCGATCAAGGGATTGGGCGGGACGGCGCGGCTGGTGATGCTGCCGAAGGAATCGCACGCATACCGGGCGCGCGAGTCGATATTGCATATGCTGTATGAGACCAACGCCTGGCTGGATAAATACGTGCGTCAGGCGAAACCGGCGTAATCGGCGGGCGTCGTAGAATGGACGCCCGCCCTTTATCTGGAGTGAAGATCATGGAACTTGTCACCTCGCACCGCGCGCCCGATCCGTTGCCGGATGATGATACGGCGCCGCCGTCGCCACCCCATGTGCCGCAGCCGGTGCCGCAGGACGACCCCGTCCCGGACCACAATCCGAGTTGAGGCGCCGGGAGTTTAATCGAACGCCCAGGTGTACAGCACGTCCAGCGCGTTGTTGGTCCCGGTCTGGAACTGCAAGGTGATGCGCGGATTGAGCTTGTAGCGCAGCTTGACCAGGCTGGTGGCCGTCCCCGCGCCCTGCTCGAAACTGAGGTAGGCGCGCGACGAGATGCGCTTGCCGATCGTGACCACGGTGTTCTGCAATCCCGTCGCCGCGCCGGCCGACGACGTGCCGGACGCCTGTCCCACTCCCAGTTCGTCCAGTCCCAGCTTGCCCGCCAGCTTGCCCGTGCCGCCGCCACCGCTGCCGCCGAACAGCGCGCCGGCGGCGGTGCTGAGCAGCGCCATGTCGTTACCGGCCGTGTTCTCGATGCCGTGGCCGAGCACCAGCCATGACAGCTTGTCGCTGTCCGGCACCGTCGGCGTCGACACCAGCTTGGCCGCCGGCGCCAGCGCCGTGCCGCGCACTTCCACGCCCGCTTCCACATTGCTCTCGCTGAGCTGCTCGCCCTCGGGACGCCGGCGCACGGCCAGGATGTTCAGCCCCGGGTTGTCGTAGGCGCCGGTGAAGTTGATCACGCCGCGCTCGATGGCCAGCTTCTGGCCGTACGCCGCATATGTTCCATCGACCACGCGGATGCTGCCGTTGACCCGTGGCGGGCGGCGGTCGGCGATGCGGATGCGCACCGCGCCCGCCAGCCGCGCGTCCAGCCCTTTGCCTTGCAGCTTGAACGCATCGCCAAGGTCGGCTTCGACGTCGACATTGAGCGGCATGCCTTGCGCGGCCTTGGCCTGCGGCGCGCCCTTGCCGACGATGACCACGTCGTTGCTGATGGTCGGCCCGCCTTCGCCGGCCAGTTCGATGTTGGCGCGGTCGGCGCGGAACTTGCCGTCGAGCTGGAAGCGTTTGGCGTCGCGCGTCAGCGAGCTTTGGCCGCTGACGACCAGGATACGGTCCGGCCGCGAAAGGATTTCCAGCTTGTCGGCGGTGAGCTTGAGGGCCATGGTCGCCTCGTTGCCGGCGTAACGTATCCAGCCGTCGGCCAGCGCGCGGCCCTGGGCGCCGTCAAAGCTCAGCTTTTGCAGCTGCAGCTGGTCGCCGGCCAGGCGCGCCTGCAGCACGCCGTTGCGCAGCTTGATGCCCTCGTCGGGCAGGTTGACCACCAGCTTGTCGCCATTGATGTCGCCGTTCAGTTGCGGCGCGCCCAAGGTACCGCTGCCGGAAATGGCCAGCTTCAGGGTGCCGTCGATCTCCAGCCCCGGCTGGCCGGCCAGCGGCGCGAGCCAGGCCAGCGAACCCATATTGGCGTTGCCCTCCAGGGTGAAGGGGCTGTCGTCGGCCAGGCGGCCCTCGCGCAATTGCGCGCTGCCGTCGACGCGGGCCTGGCCCACGCGGGTGCCGTCGACATCGAGCTGGGTGCGCAGGGTGCCGTTGTTGACGTCGACGCGCGCATCGAGCTTGGTCAGTCCCAGCGCCTGCGACAGGTCGGCGCCGATGATGGTCAGGTCGCCCTGTTCGCGGAACACGTGCAACGAGCCGCCCAGCACCGGGGCGCTGGTCTTGGTGCCGGCCTGCAGATTGAGGCCCCAGTCGGCGCCGATGGTCAGGTTGCCGCGCACGTTCTCGCGCCAGGCGTCGGACAGCTGGCCCAGATAGTTGACCGGCACGGCGTTCGCCTGGCCCTTGCTGCGCCACGCGCCGCCGTTTTTCTCGACGCTGTCGATGCGGATGGCGCCGTCGCGGATCTTGATGGTGGCGTTGGTCAGCGCGATCTTCTCTGGACGCGCCAGGCCGGCGACGCCGCTGCCATCCGGCGCCACCAGGCGTAGTTGCGCCGGCGCGACCAGGTTGAGCGCGAAGCGGCCCTTGTTTTGCAGCGAGTCGATGGTGCCGGTCCAGGCGTCGTCGGCCCAGGCGCCCTTGACGCGCAGCGAGGCGTCGAAGCGCGGATTGCTGGCGCTGACGTCGATCGTGTGGCCGCTGCGGGTGCCGCTGGTCTGCAGGCGCGCCTTGTCGATCTTGATCGATGGCGATTCGTAGAGCGTGATTTCGATGTCGCTGACCAGCGGCACGTCGGCCGTGACATCGCGATTGGCGGCGCGGCGCGCGCCGGTGGAAGCGGCGGCCGGCGCGGATGCGGCCATCGCCACCGTGTTGCCCAAGGTGGCGCTGCCACGGATGGCGGCGATTTGCTGCTGGCCCGGCAGGCGCAGGGCGCTGCCGTCGAGCGTGAGCGCGACCGCCGGACGGGCGGTGGTGCCGGACAGGGTGCCGCCGGCGCGCAGCGCGCCGCCGAACGGCGGTCCGAGCGCGGCCAGTTGCGGCGCATCGAGCTTCCATTCCAGCTTATCGAGCGCGCTGCCGAAGCTGCCCTTGGCCAGCAGCCGGTTGGTCGCCAGGCGCAGGTCGATGTCGGCGTCGCGGATCTCGTCTTTGCCAGCCGTCAGTTTGGCGTAGCCGGACAGCGGCGCGCTGGCCAGCGTCGATGGCTGCAAGGTCAGGTTCAGGCCCGCGCGCCAGTCGTCCGACAGTTGCGCGTCGGCGGTGAAGGTGGCGTTGATGGCGCCACTCTGCGCCGCGCCGAAGGCGGCAGGATTGAGGCGCTGCACGGTGCCGTTCATTTTGACTTCGGGGATCTTCTTGGCTCCGGCCAGCGCCACGTTGCCGTTGGCGTGGATCAGGCTATCGGGAGCGGGGCGCTTGGCCGAGGCCAGTCCCAGGCCTTTGGCGTCGGCCTCGAAACTGCTGCGCGGCGCCTGCATGGTGCCGGTGACGACGCCGCTGGCGCTGATGGCGCCCAGCAGGTCGCTGCTGACGGCCGACAGCTGGCGCGCGTCGACCTTCCACAGCAGCTGCTCGCCCGGCGCGCCGAAGCTGCCGGTGATCTCGGCGTTGTTCTGCGCCATCGTCACCTTGGCGTTGACGCCGCTGATATGTTTGGCATCGGCGTTCAGTTTGCCGTTGCCGGTCAGCGGCTGGCCGAACAATTTGCTCGGCTTGATCTGGAAATCGGCCGCCACCTGCCATGCCGGCGCGATGGCGCCGCTGGCGTTGACGTCGGCGTTCAGATCGGCGACCGGGAAGCCGGCGCCCAGCGCGGAAGGATCGAAGTGATCGGCGCGCAGCTTGGCGCTGAAGGCCTGCTTGTCCTTCAGGCTCAATTGGCCGGTGGCGCTGATCGAGCCTTTTTTCGCCTGCAGGCGCGCTTGCTGCAGTTGCAGCAGCGCGTCGGCCAGGGTGGCTTGCACATCCAGCTTCAGGCCGGCCTGCGCCAGGTTGGCGTTCAGGGTTTGCTTGGTCGGCGTGCTGGAAAGCGCGATGTCGCCGGCCACCGTCGTCTTGTTGGCGCCGGTGTGCAGGTGGCTCAGATCGAGGCGGTCGGTGTGCAGTTTGAAGTTGGCGGCGTCGATGCCCGCTTCCGGCCCCTTGCGCTGGACCTGGCCGCCGCCGGTGAAGTGCCCGGCCGCGCCCAGGTCGAGCAGCACGTTTTCCAGCAGCGAGGCGGTCAGCGTGCCGCCCAGGCGGCCGCTGAAGATTTGCAGCGGCAGCGCCTCGCGGTCGATGGGGCCGGCCTTGTCCTGGTTCACCAGCGCGAACTGGCCGGACAGCTTCTGGTCCGGCGTGATGGCCGCCGTCACCTTGAGGTTGAACTTCGCCGGCGGCAGGCCGGCCTCGAAGCCGGCCGGGTTGACGTCGCGCGCGGTCAGGTCGATGGCGCGCAGGATGATCGGATCGAAGGGCGCCAGCGACAGCGTGGCGTCGCCGCTGGCCGGTCCGGCTTCGCCCTGCGCCTTGAGGTTGAGCAACGCCAAGCTGCCGCCGGCGGTCACGTTCAGTTGTGCGGGAATGGCGGCGGTAGCGCTATCGGCGGCAAGCGCAGGTTTGGCGCCGGCGCCGGGTTTTGCGCCGGCGGCCGGCTTGGTGGCCGGGACCGCGGCCTGCGTCAGCGACGCCTTGCCCTGCAGCGCGAACGGCTTGTCGGCGGCGATGGTCAGGTCGGCCTTGGCGTTGCCGAACGGCGTTTTGGCCGATGCCTCTTGCAGGTGCCAGCTGGTCTTGTCGCCATACAGTTCGAAGCGCAGGTTTTCGATGACGTTGGTGCCGGTTTCGCTGACCAGGGTCAGTTTGTCGAGGCGGGCGTCGGAAAGACTGAGACGGAACGGCGCGGCCAGCGACTCCGGCATCTTGGCCGGCTCGGACGGTCCCAGGCTTTGCACCGTCAGGGCGACGACATGCAGCTCGCTGATCGCCAGCCCTTCCGAAAAATACTGCAGCGGCGACCAGTTGATGTCGATGTTTTGCGCGGTGATGACGCTGTCCTTGCCGCGATAGACCAGTTTGCCGATGTGCATGCGGTGGTACAGCGATCCGCTGACGTCGGTGACGGCGATGGTGCCGCCGCTGGCCTTGGAGACGCGCGCGACCAGCTGCTGCAACGTCGATTCGCGGCCCAGCAGCCAGAAGGCGCCGGCCAGCAGCGCGACCAGCACCACCAGTGAAATCAAGACGCGGCGCGGCCAGCGGCGCGCGCGGGGGCTGGCGGGAGCGACGGCGGAATCGGGACCGCCCGGCTGCTCGGTGTTGTTATTGTCGGCCATCAGAAGGTGAATCCCAGCGAGAAGTGCAAACGATATTTTTGAACCGCGTGTCCGTACGCGACATCGACGTTGATCGGACCCACAGGACTTTTCCAGCGCGCGCCGATGCCGTAGCCGGACTTGGGATGCAGGGCGCTGAAGCTGTCGCCGGCGTTGCCGGCGTCGTAGAACACCGCCGCGCCGTACTGCGGCTTGAACCAGTACTGGTATTCGGCGCTGGCCGTGGCCAGATAGCGGCCGCCGACGGTGGCGTCGCCCTGTTTGACGCCCAGCTCCTGGTAGGCGTAGCCGCGCACCGATTGGTCGCCGCCGGCGCGGAACAGGTACACGGCCGGTACGCCGTCCTTGCTGCGCGAACCGAGCGCGCCGAGGTCCGCGCGCAGGATGATGTTGGAGGTGGTGTTCAACGGCAGATAGTAGATGCCGCGCGTGTAGGCGCGCACGAAGGCTTCGTCGGTCAGGATCGGCAGCAGCGCGCCGCCCACCTGGGCGTTGAGCGCGTAGCCCTTGGTCGGCATCAGCAGGTTGTCGACCTTGCGCCAGGTGACGGCGTACGTCAGCGGCAAACTCTTGCTGGTCACCGATTCCTGGCCCTGCACGGTCTTGGTCTCGGTCAGCAGTTCGAGCGAGATGCTGCGTTCGAGCAGCGGCGTGCCCCACGCGCGCTTGGCGGCGATGCTGGTGACGGCGGTGACTTCGCCCTCGATGTCGCTGCGCTCGTAGGAGGCGCCGATGCTGTGGTTGTAGCCATCCGGCGTGACGGGGAAGTAGAAGTCGCCGCGCGCGGTCTGGCGCTTGGTCTCCAGGGTCAGCGCGCTTTTCAGGCGCAGGCCGAAGATGGCCAGGTCGTCATAGGTCAGCGACGCGCGGTTGCCGGTGTTGGTGCTGTAACCGAGACCGGCGCTGACGTTCTTGCGCTTGTTCTCGGTCACGCGCACCAGCAGCGGCAGCGGTGCCATCGACGCCGCGTTGTCCGAGCGCGGCATCGGGACGGCGGCGGCGGCGGGGTCCGCGCCGGGCGCCGGGGTGGTCGCGGCGGCCGCCTCCAGCTGCTCATTGAGGATGGCGCTCATGTCGGCGCTCACTTCCACGCTGCTGAAATAGCCGGTGTCCTGCAGGCGCGATTGATACGACTGCAGCGCCGCCTCGCTGTAGTAGTCGCCCGGATCGATCGGGTTCAGATTGGTGATCACCGATTCCGGGTAGCGCTTCAGGCCTTCGATGCGCAGCTCGCCGAAGCGCAGCTCGGGGCCGCTGTCGAGCACCACGCGCAGGTTGGCCTGGTGGCTTTCCGGATCGATGGTGGCCTGGGTCTCCAGCAGCTGGGCGCGCGGATAGCGGGTCTGCACCACCTGGCGCAGGATGGCGCGCTTGGAGGCTTCCCAGTCGTCCTGGCGGAAGACGGCGCCGCGTTTCAGCGCCCAGGTGCCCTTCAGGGCGTCGGCGTTGAACTGGTTGCTGGCGCGCTGGTCCGGGTTGGGCGGGAAACCTTGCAGAACGATCTCGACCTCGCCGACGCGCACCGGCTCGCCCGGGACGACCTTGACCTGCACCGCCAGCGGCGCCGCATCACGGTCGAGCTTGACGCTGACCTCGGGCGAGTAATAGCCGGCGGTGGCGACCAGGGTGCGGATTTGTTCCGGCGTGGTGCGCACCAGCCGGAACAGCTGCTCGCGGTTCATGCGGGCGTTGCCGCGAAAACGCATCAGATCGAGGTTTTTCTCCAGCAGCTCTTCCAGCTCCTCGGGCGCGTCGATGTTGACCGTGTACTTGATGCCGGTCGACACCACCGGGGCGGGGGAGGCGGGTTTCGCTTCGGGTTGCGGGTCGGCCTCGCCCTCCGCCGGGGCGGTGGCGGGCGCCGGCGTCTGGTCGGCAGTCTGGTCCGTGGTTTGCCCCGCGGTTTGCCCGAAAGCCGGACCGGCAGTCATCACGGCGCCCGTCGCGAAGGCCAGTAACAGTGTCAATGCTGCATGGCGGCAAGATACTTTTGGCGCGAGTTGTGCCAAAATTCGTGATCTTGCCATTTTTTTTGCTGGCGATGCCGGTAACATGAGACTCCATCAGGGTGTGCGCTAGGCGCCATGTTACCGGATTGCCCTTAAAGATGGCGTACATATAACATCGTGTCACACCTGAAAGAAAATCTCATGTTGCCTACCGATTCCGCTCTGGTGCTTTTTAGCGGCGGACAAGATTCCACCACCTGCCTGGCCTGGGCGTTGAAACATTATGCCCGCGTCGAGACCATCGGTTTCGACTATGGCCAGCGGCACGCCGTCGAGCTGACCGTGCGTCCCGACGTCATCGCGCGCCTGCGCGCCCAGAACCCCGAGTGGGACGCCAAACTGGGCGAGGACCACATGATCGACCTGTCGCTGATCTCCGAGATCTCGCAGACCGCGATGACCCACGACATCGCCATCGAAACCCAGGCCAACGGCCTGCCGAACACCTTCGTTCCGGGCCGCAACCTGCTGTTCATGACGGTGGCGGCCACCGTGGCCTACCGGCGCGGCCTGACGGTGCTGGTCGGCGGCATGTGCGAGACCGATTTCTCCGGCTATCCGGACTGCCGCGACGACACCATGAAGGCGCTGCAGGTGGCGCTCAACCTGGGCATGGACACCCGCATCAAGCTGGAGACGCCGTTGATGTGGCGCGACAAGCGCCAGACCTGGGAGCTGGCGCAGGAGCTGGGCGGCCAGCCGCTGGTCGACCTGATCCGCGACGGCACCCACACCTGCTACCTTGGCGAGCGCGGCGCGCTGCACGACTGGGGCTACGGCTGCGGCACCTGCCCGGCGTGCGAACTGCGCGCGCGCGGGTATCGGCAGTTCGTGGGAAGCGAGGGGTAAATCCCGGCCGCCGCCTCGGTTACACCCCGTTCACCAACGCCAGATCGAAATTCGCTCCGCTGCTGCGCAATTTCCTGAGCGGGACGTGTTCGGGATCGTCGTTCCAGTCCTTCGCGTGCTGCTCCGAAGGGAACTCGATCAGCACCGCGATGCCCGGAAACACAGGCTGTCCCTCCAGCGTCTGTGTAGGGGCCTTGGCCAATATCTTGCCGCCGTGCTTCTGTATCAGCGCCGGCATCCTGGCGCCATATTCCTGTTGCCAGTCCGTGTTGTGCAGCGTTAAAGAACCTATCGCGTATGCAGCCATGGTGGTGCTCCTCATTGCCTGGTCGACAAACCCGCGCCGGCCCCGTGGCCGCCGCGCTTGTCGCGCGATCATTATTGAGTGAAAACCATCCCGGTATAAATGATTTTATGGTTTTTTCACCACTAAACACGTGTTATGAATCGGCACAACGCTTTGATTGTCATTTTGAGGCCGGACCCTGTTAGGATAAGGACGAGTTCGTTAGCGGATGCAACTTAGCCAGGGACATATCCTTGATGTCGTACTTATACCAGTTGCAGGTCACGGGTTAACCGGAAATGGCCGATATCCAGGCACAGCTGCGCCGGGTGGTGCAGGCCCTGCTGTCGCAGCGCGTGCTGCCGGCGCTGGTGCTGGCCGGCAGCCTCGGGGTCACCGCCGTGCTGTGGCAGGTCGCAAGCGCCGACGCCGAGCAGGAGGCCCAGGCCGACTTCGACGGCCGCGTGCGCGAACTGGTCAACCAGCTCGACCAGCGCATGCAAACCTATGTGCAGGTGTTGTACGGCGTGCAGGGCCTGTTTTACAGCTCGGTCGAAGTCGACCGCGGCGAATTCCGCAGCTATCTGGCCGGGCAGGAGCTGGGCCGCCATTTCCCGGGCGTGCAGGCGATCGGCTACATCCGCCTGGTCGGCGCCGACCAGCGCGAGGCGCACGAGGCCCTGGTGCGGCGCAGCGACTATCCGCACTACCGCCTGGTCCCGCCGGGCGCCCGTCCGTGGTACGCGCCCACCGTGTACATGGAACCTTTCAATGAAAGCAACCGCCGCGCGATCGGCTTCGACTCCGCTTCCGATCCGGTGCGCCGCGCCGCGCTGGAGCAGGCGCGCGATTCCGGCCAGCCGGCGATGACCGGCCGCATAGCCCTGGTGCAGGACCAGGGCGGGCTGCCACAGGCCGGTTTTCTGATCATGCTGCCCTTGTACAGCCCCGGCCAGCCGGTGCGCAGCTGGAGCGAACGCCGCGCCGCCATCACGGGCTGGGTGTTCGCGCCGTTCCGTGTCGGCGATCTGATGGCGGGGCTGGGCAACGCCCGCACCGCCGCGCTGGACGTGGAGATCTACGACGGCGACCGCGTGACGCCGGAGGCGCGCATGTACGACAGCGCGCCCGCCGCCAGCGCCACCTTGCGTTCGAGCGTGCAGCAGATCGCCATCGCCGGCCATCGCTGGACCTTGCGCATCTCGCTGCTGCCGGGGAAGTCCGCGCGCCCCGACCGCGCGCTGATGATCGCCGGGTTCGGCGTGCCGCTCGGCGGCCTGGCCGCCTGGGTGGCGTGGATGCTGACGCGGGCGCGGGTGCGCGCGCACCGGGCGCTGGCGCGCAGCCGCATGCTGGCCGGGGAGCTCAAGGACGGCCAGGCGGCGCTGATGGTGTTGGCCGACAGCGCCCAGAGCAGCCAGGCGATGTTGCGCAGCATTCTCGATTCGACCATCGACGGCATCCTGGTCGACAACCTGAAAGGCTCGGTGCTCAACTCCAACCGGCGCTTCCGCGAATTGTGGAACGTGCCCGAGTGCCTGGACTGGCAAAGCGACGGCGCCGTGCTGATGCGCCACATGCGCGAGCAGCTGTACCATTCCGACGGCGGCGTGCGGCTCGACGACGCGCAGCAGATGCTGCTGCCGGGCGTGCAGCGCGGCATGCCGGTGGAGGCCCAGCACGAGTTGCTGCGCCTGAAGGACGGCCGGGTGATCGAACAGCACACGCGCGGCCTGCGGCTGGGCAGCGAGCCGGCGCGCATCTGGTCGTTCCGCGACATCACCGAGCGCACCCACACCGAGCGGCGCGAACAGACCCGGCGCCACGTGCTCGAACTGCTGGCCACCGGGGCGCCGCTGCACACCATCCTCGAGAGCGTGGTCAAGGGCGTCGAGACCGACAACGAGGACTTGATGTGCTGCGTGCTGCTGCTCGACGAGCCGGGCGAGCGCCTGCTGGTGACCGCCGCGCCCAGCCTGCCGGCCTTCTTCATCGCCGCCGTGCACGGCATGTCGGTGCACGCCCTGCACAGCGCCTGCGGCGAGGCGGTGCGCACGCGCGGCCGCGTGGTCGTCGAGGATATCCGCAACGCGCCGGCGTGGATGGAGCACCGCGACCTGGCCGTGCAGGCGCGGCTCGGGTCGTGCTGGTCCGATCCGATCTTCGGCGCCGGCGGCAATGTGCTGGGCAGCTTCGCCGTGTTCCATCCGGAGGCGCGCCTGCCGAGCATTGCCAACATCGCGCTGACCGAGCAGGCCGCGCGGCTGGCCGGCATCGCCGTCGAGCAGGCCCAGGCGGCCGAGGCGGTGCGCGCCGGCGAGGCGCGCTTCCGCAGCCTGTACGACCACGCGCCGGTGGCGCTGTGGGAGCAGGACTGGTCGGCCGTGCGCGCCGCGCTGGCCGAGTTGACGCAGTCCGGCGTCGACGACATGGAGCGCTACCTGAGCGCCAATCCGAGCCAGGTGCGACGGCTGGCGTCGCTGGTGCGCATCCTCGACGTCAACGCCTCGGCGCTGCGGCAGATCGGCGTCGAGCCGCGCCACAAGGACATGTCGGTGATCACCCTGGCGCAGAACTTCAACGCCGAGGCCATGTCCGGCTTCGCGCGCGCGGTGACGGCGCTGGTGCGGGGCGAGCGCTTCTTTTCCTGCGAGGGCAGTTTCGAGCGCCTCGACGGCGTCACCCGCCTCAACGAGCTGACCTTGCTGGTGATGCCGGGCCACACGGACAGCCTGGACTTCGTCATCGTCTCGACGCTGGACACCACCGAAAAGCGCCGCATGCACGACGAGCTGCGGGTGCTGGCGACCACCGATTTCCTGACCGGGCTGCCGAACCGGCGCGAGTTCATGAACCGGCTGGCCGAGGAGCAGGAGCGGCTGCAGCGCGACATCGGCGCCTGCACGGCGGTGCTGCTGCTGGATCTGGACCACTTCAAGCGCATCAACGATGAATACGGCCACGCGGCCGGCGACGCGGTGTTGCGCCAGCTGAGCGAATTGATGCGGCAGGATCAGCGCAAGATCGATATGCGCGGGCGCATCGGCGGCGAGGAGTTCGCGATACTGCTGCCCGGCGCCACACTGGGCAAGGCGGCGGTGTTCGCCGACCGCCTGCGCCAGCGCATCGCCGATACGCCGATGTGCCTGGGCGACGGCTTGCAGTTGACGGTGACGGTCAGCATCGGCATCGCGGTCATGGGAGGCAAGCAGCCCGGCGGCGATGCGGCGCTGGTGCGGGCCGACCAGGCGTTGTACACGGCCAAACGCGGCGGGCGCAACCGGGTGGTGCTGATCGATGTCGAGGCGGATCGGCCGGGAGTTCAGGTCCCGGCCGCTTCCGGTTGAAAGGGGGAGAGCGGAGCTGTAAAGCAACTGGACAACGGTGATACGTAGGGCGGATTAGCGCAGCGTAATCCGCCATGCATGGGCCGCCGACGGAGCTTGGCGGATTACGGCGTGCCGCCTAATCCGTCCTACGTGTCTCCACGTGCCTCATACATAACCTTCATTGATTCAGACCGCGTGTTCCATCGTGGCGCGCAGGCGCTGCTTGCGGGAGCGGCTGCTGAAGTACCAGTACAGGCCGACCGGGATCAGCAGCGGCAGCAGCAGGGGCGAGATCGCCGCCGCCAGCAGCACGCCCGCCAGCACCAGGGCGCTGACCATGACGATGCCGACACCGGCGAACACCAGGCCGACGAACACCGCCGCGCAGGTCATCGCCAGCGCCGCGATCAGCAGGCCGCCGGCCCCCAGCACGATGCCGAGCAAGGCGCCGAACGGGCCGCCCACCTCGTCGCCGTCGACGTTGACGGTCATGCCGTCGCCGAACACCGCCTGGCACACCGACACCGCCAGCAGCAGGATGAAGAGGCCGAGTACGACTTTTTTGGTGTTGCTGGTTTTGCTGAGTTTGCTGTCCATGATCGATCCCTTGGTTATTTGTTGTTCATTTGCCGTTTTGCTCAGGCATGGTCGAACTGTAGCGGCGCGCGCCGCCGCCGGCCATCGGATTGCGACAGACCGGCGGATTTGCGGGATGGAATGACGCCGGGCGGCGACGAGCGGCGCGCGCGAGGACGGTGAAAACAGATGGTCGCTAAGGAAACAAAAGGCCGATTGTTCCTTGATTTAAAGATATCCCTGCCTATACTGATAACCTGACTTGCGCAGGGAGGGTTTTACCATGGCATGGCTTGCAATAAGCGAGGGTCAATCGCTACCCTCGGTACTGAATCGGACCACGCGCCAACGCAGCGCACGGCAACGCTCCGGCGGAGGCCCGAAAGGTCCGCCCTCGGCGCCGCCGACCATACCGCCTATCATCATCACGCCGTTCAGCTACAAAACGCCGCAACCGGCCATCGATCCGCGCGTCACGCCGCCGCGGCCGCCGATCGCGCCGCCGCCCCGGCCTTGCATCTCCTGCCTGGCCGTTTGCTGAAGCGTTTCTGATTTCCGTCCGGACCGCGCCGGCACCGCCCCGTTCGAGGGCAGGGCCGGTGTGTCGACGCGGGAGATTGCTCATCCATATCGAGTTGCTATTGTTGTTCGGGTGCTGGCCGCTTATGATTCCACCCCCGACCCAATTCAACACGAGCCCCAAGCATGAGCAACGACTACCCGGAAGATTTCGATGAACAGCCCGACGACGACGCCCCGATCCAGGAGGCGCGCGTGTGGCAAGGCAATGGCTGGACCGCGCGCGTGATCAAGAACGACGACGACGAGGGCTGGGCCGTGGCGATGATCAAGGACGGCGAGCCGGAGCCGGCGCTGGTCGGTCCCTGGACCATGGGCCGCGACAAGAAAAATCCCAAGCCGCTCGACGTCAACGCCTTCAACACCCTGGTCAAGACCGCCAACGAGGTGATCCGCCGCCACGAGCAGCAACTGCACGCCCAGCTGCACAAGAACGTGTTCGTCAGCACCGACGACGGCCAGGTCAAGGTCGCGCTCGACATCGTGCCCGACGAGGACGACGCCTACGCCACCCTGACCGCGTTCGATCCCTACGGCGAGCAGATCGCCCAGGTGCGGGTGCCGCCGACTTTCAAGCTGAGCGTGACGAGCGCCTCGGCGTGGATCGAAAAAGGCTACAAAAAGCCCTGAGCGGCCATAAACGACGGTGAAAACGTTGCTTTCTGCGACAAGCGCTGGCCGCCGGCCGCGTTGACCTGATAGTATTTCCTATGTGCATCAATCCCACTTAGGAAATTCGATGGAAAGTCGTCTCACCCGTCTTGAAGCCGTCCAGGCCATGCTGCTCGAAATCGGGCAGAAATCGAGCACTTGCACCGATATCAGCGAGTTTTTGCAGGCCGTGCACGCGGCGCTGGGCCGCATCATGTACGCGGCCAATTTCTTCGTCGCGCTGAGCGACCACGACGGGCCGGCCAACCAGGTGCGCTTCGTCTATTTCGTCGACGAGGTCGACGAGCCGCCCAGCCGCGACGAATTGTTCGAGCTGAAGGCGGGCGAGTCGCCGACGGCGGCGGTGATCACCAGCGGCAAGCCGATCGTCATGACGGCGGCCGAACACGTGTCCAAGCGCGAGGACAACGCCGGCTTCGGCATCGGCACCATCGCCGAGCACTGGATGGGCTGCCCGCTGCTGGACCAGAACCACCAGGTGCTGGGCGTGATCGTCATCCAGAGCTACGACAAGCGGCACACCTTCAGCCAGGAGGACCAGGCGCTGTTCGCGCTGATCGCCAACCACGTCTCGAGCGCGCTGCGCGGCCTGCAGAGCATGGACCGGCTCGAACGCGCGGTGCAGGAGCGCACCGCGCTGCTGGCGCACGAGGTGGCCGAGCGGCGCCGCGCCGAGAACATCCAGCGCGCGCTGTACGAGCTGGCAAACCTGTCGGCGACGACCACCGGCGGCAACGTGCTCAACACGCGTCTGCATGAAATCATCAGCGAGCTGGTGCCGGCGCAAAATTTCCTGATCGCGATCTATCATCCGGACACCGAGGAAGTGAGCATCCCGTATTTCGTCGACCAGAAGGACGACCAGGCGCCGGTCAAGCGCTTCGATTTCGGCATCGGCATGTCGTCGTATATTTTGCGGCGCAAGCAGGCGGCCATGCTCGACAAGGCCGGCTTGAACGCGCTGGTGGCCGCCGGCGAGATCGCCCAGCCGCTGGGCAATGTCGATATCGCCAGCTGGATGGGCGCGCCGATGCTGCTGGGCGACCAGGCCTATGGCGTGATCATCGTCCAGAGCTACGACGCCGCCGTCCTCTACACCCAGGGCGATCTGGACATCCTCGCCTTCATGGCCAGCCACGTCGCGGTGGCGATCGCGCGCATGCAGGCCGAGCGCGAAATCCGCCGCGCCAAGGACGCGCTGGAAGAGCAGAACGCGGCGCTGGAGAACGCGCTGACGTCGCTCAAGGACGCGCAGGGCGAGCTGGTCCGGCAGGAGAAGCTGGCCTCGCTGGGACGGCTGGTGGCCGGCGTGGCGCACGAGATCAACACGCCGCTGGGCATCTGCGTGACGGCCACCAGCCACCTGGTGGAGGAACTGAAGCTGACGCGCGAGGACATGGCGGCGGGCGTGCTCGACGAGGACGGCCTGAACCAGTTCTTCGACATCATCGACCAGTCGCTGCGCATCATGACGACCAACACGCAGCGGGCGGCGGCGCTGGTGCGCAGCTTTAAGCAGGTGGCGGTGGACCAGTCGTCCGACGACATCCGCAGCTTCAACCTGCGCAAGTATCTCGACGAGGTGCTGCTGTCGCTGCAGCCCAAGCTCAAGGGCAAGCCGATCGCCATCGAGATCGACTGCGAGGAGCGCATCGAGATGGCCAGCTTCCCCGGCGCGGTGTCGCAGATCGTCACCAACATGGTGATGAACTCGCTGGTGCACGGCTACGAGGAGGGGCAGGCGGGCAAGATCAAGATCACCGGCAAGCTCGACGGCGATTTCGTCGTGTTCGAGTACAGCGACGACGGCGTCGGCATGGACACCGGCACCCTGAGCCAGCTGTTCGACCCGTTCTTCACCACCAAGCGCGGCTCGGGCGGCAGCGGCCTGGGCGCGCACATCCTGTTCAACCTGGTGACGGGCGCGCTGGGCGGCACCGTCAAGGTGGCCAGCGCGCCGGGCATGGGCCTGCACTACAAGCTGCGCTTCCCCAAGGTCAAGCGCAAGTAGGGGCGCGGCGCGGGCGCGGGCGCGGCGCCGCCGCGGGCGAGCAGCGCGCGCAGCTCGGCGAGCGGCAGGCCGCCGATCTCGTGGATGCGCAACACCAGCTCGGCGCTGACGGCGACCCGGCCGCGGCGCACCTTGCTGATCGATGGCGGCGACAGTGACAGCGCGCGCGCCAGGCAGGCGTCGTTCCTCAGGCCCATGCGGTCGAGCACGGTATCGAGCAGCGGGTGCGGGCAGCGGGCGGCGGGTCTCATGCGAACTCCTTCAGGTGGGAATGGGTTTCGACGTTGGCGTAGCGGCGGTGGATCGCCTCGAGCGCGGCGTCGTCGCGGAACAGGGCCTCGACGCAGGCGGGGTCGAAGTGGCGGCCCGACTCGGCCTGCATCTCCGCGCGCGCCGCGCCCGCGTCCCAGGCGTCCTTGTAGGCGCGGCGCGAGGTCAGCGCGTCGAACACGTCGGCCACCGCGACGATGCGCCCGTGCAGCGGAATGGCGGCGCCGGCCAGGCCGAGCGGATAGCCGCCGCCGTCCCAGCGCTCGTGGTGGCTGCGGGCGATGACGGCGCCGGCCTGCAGCAGCGGCGAGTCGCTGTCGGCCAGGATGTCGGCGCCCATGCCGGCGTGTTCGCGCATCACGGCGCGCTCGCGCGCGTCGAGCGGGCCGGGTTTTTGCATGATCGCGTCGGGCACGCCGAGCTTGCCGATGTCGTGCAGCGGCGCGGCCGCGCGTATCGTCTCGCACTGCGCCGCGTCCAGGCCGAGGTTGCGCGCCACCAGCTCGGCGTAGGCCGCCATGCGCAGCAGGTGGGCGCCGGTCTCGGGGCTGCGGAACTCGGCCGCGCGCGACAGGCGGAAAATCGCTTCCCGCTCGCGCGCGGCGATGACGGCGGTGGCCTTGCGCACCTCCTCGGCCAGCCGGGCGGCATGGCAGGCCAGCTGCAGTTGCGCGCGCCGCAACGCCAGCAGGTTGCCGACCCTGGCGTTGAGCTCGACAAAGTTGACCGGCTTGACCAGGAAATCGTTGGCGCCAAGGCGCAGCGCCTCGTGCCGCACCTTGGCCTGGGTGTCGGCAGTGACCATGACCAGCGGCGTTTGCTCCTTGCCTGGCAGCATGCGGAATTGGCGCAGGAATTCGAGGCCGTCCATGTCCGGCATCATATAGTCGAGCACCACCACGTCGGGGTCGTTGTCGGCGCACCACGCCAGCGCCTCGCGCGCGTCGCGCATGGCCGTGGGGGCGGCGGCGTCCAGCATTTCAAGCATGTGGCCGAACAGCGCCAGGTTGGCCTCGTTGTCGTCAATGATCAGGATGTTCATGGTGCCTCCAGAGCCGGCGCCGCCGGATAAATATCGCGAATCCCGCACTTTTGCGCCACGCCGCCCGGATCGCGGGCATAATGGCCGCGATCCGGCGCGGGCCTGGACTGATTATACGTATATTTGTTGAATTTGGTAAATATGTTTTATTTGAGTTATCTGTTTGTATTGGGGCAAGCATGACGAAACGCGACGACGCCACGGCGGAGGAGGTGTGCACCACCCAGCGGGCGGCGGAAATCCTGGGGATTTCTGTATCTTCGGTGCAACAGCTGGTCGAGGCCGGCGTGATGGAGGCGTGGAAGACCAAGGGCGGGCACCGCCGCATCCCGCTGCAGGCGGTACTGCGCTACAAGGCCGCGCCGCCGACGGCGCCGCCGGCCGCCGCGCCGCGCGGCGGCGTGGCCACGGTGCTGGTGGTGGAGGACAATCCGATGCAGCGCGCGCTGTACCAGCGCCAGTTCGCCGCCTGGGGGCTGCCGCTGAGTTTGATCTTCTGCGAAAACGGCTACCAGGCGCTGATGGAGATCGCGCGCCGCCAGCCGCACATCCTGCTGGCCGACATCGTCATGGACGGCATCGACGGCTACGAGGTGGTCAAGACCATCCTGGCCGATCCGCAGCTGGCGCGCATGCACATCGCCATGCTGTCGGGCTTGCCGCCGGAGGACCTGGCGCGGCGCGGCGGGGTGCCGCCGGGCGTGGTGTTCTTCGCCAAGCCGGTCAACTACGACGAGCTGCGTGGCTACATGCGGGCCTGCTGCGCGCAGCTGGTGCGCAGCACGGACGCAACGAATTAGTTAAATTTGACAAATATCCCGGCCTGATGCAGCATGGTGGCGGGGCGCTTTTTTGCGACCCGGCAACACCATGGGAGGGGCGATGCGGCGCTGGAAGGGCTCGGGTTTCGATGTGCGCTGGCTGCTGGCCAGCTTCGCGCTGCTGCTCGTGGCCGGCACCTGGACGCTGACCCTGCTGCAGCTGAGCGAGGGCCGCCGGCTGCTCGAGGAGGACGCCCAGCGCGACGCCCGCAGCCTGGTGCGCCTGTTCAGCGAGCACGCCATCCGCACGCTCGAGTCGGCCGACCAGGCCGTCATTTTCCTGCGCCACCGCTACAACGCCGAGGGCGCCCGGCTCGACATCGTGCGCGAATTGCGCGAAGGGCTGGGCCCGTCCGACATCTACCACCAGTTCAGCATCGTGGGCGCTGGCGGCGACCTGCTGCTGTCGTCGCTGCCGTTCAAGCCCGTCAACCTGCTCGACCGCGAGCACATCCGCGTCCACCTGCACGGCGACAACGGGCCGTTGTATATCAGCAAGCCGGTGCTCGGGCGCGTCTCGGGCAAGTGGTCGCTGCAGCTGACGCGCCGCATCACGCTGCCCGACGGCGGCTTCGGCGGCGCGGTGGTGGTGTCGATGGATCCGCAATACTTCACCCGGCTGTACCATGACGTCGACGTCGGCCGCCACGGCTCGGTGGCGCTGGTCGGGGCCGACGGCGTGATGCGCGTGCGGCGCGTGGGCGACGACCAGAGCCTGGGCCAGGACATCGGCGGCAGCGCCGTGTTCGCCGCGATGCGCGCCGGCGGCGCCGGCGTGGTTACGCGCCCCGGCCCGGTCGACGGCCTGCCGCGCGTGTACGCGTTCAAGAAACTCGAGCGCTTTCCGCTGTACGCGCTGGTGGGCATCGAACTCGGCGAGCGCATGGCGCGCCACGCGGCCAACCGCGCGCGCGCGCTGGCGCTGGCGGCGGCGGCCACCGTGGTGGTGCTGGCGTTCGGCGCCGGCCTGTGGGTGCTGGCCGGGCGCCTGATCGACAGCCGCGCGCGGGCGGTGGCGGCCAACCAGGCCAAGTCGCGCTTCCTGGCCAACATGTCGCACGAGCTGCGCACGCCGCTCAACGGCATCCTGGGCTATTCGGAACTGCTGCAAAACGAGCTCGGCGAAGGACGCGCCGGCGGCTTCGCGCGCGCCGTCCACGGTTGCGGCGAGCGCCTGCTGGCGCTGGTGGAGGCCGTGCTCGAACTGAGCGCGCTCGAGTCGGGGCGCGAGCCGCTGGCGATCGAGGCCGCGTCGACCGACGAGTTGTGCGCGCAGGTGCTGGGCGGCCAGCGCGCGGCGGCGGCGGCCAAGGCGCTGACCTTGGAGGCGGTGCGCGAGCCCGGCACGCCGGCCAGCTGGGAGTGCGACCGCGCCAAGCTGGCGCGGGTGCTGGGTATCCTGTTGCGCAACGCCGTCGAGGCGACGCCGGCCGGCGAGGTGCGTTTGACCATAGGGCCGCTCGCCGGCGGCGGCCTGCGCTGCGCCGTCAGCGACAACGGTCCGGGCGTGCCGGTGGCGCAGCGGCGCCGCATCTTCGAGAAATTCTCCCAGGCCGACGACTCGGCCTCCCGCGGCAAGCAGGGCGCGGGGCTGGGCCTGGCCATCGCCGCCCAGTTGGCCGACCTGATGCGCGGGCGCCTGCGCGTCGACGACCATCCGGGCGGCGGCGCCGTGTTCGTGCTCGAGTTGCCGGCGCAGCCACGGTCCGGGGCGGCGCCATGAGCGCGCCCTACCGCGCCATCGACCCGGGCGTGCTGTGGCGCGCCTGCGACGGCGACCGCGACGCCTTCCAGTCGTTGTCGCGTATCTTCCTGGACAGCGCGCCGCCGTTGCTCGAGCGGTTGCTGCGGGCGCTCGAGCAGGGGCGGCGCCAGGAGGCCGGCGCCGCCAGCCACGCGCTCAAGGGCATGGCGCAACTGGTCGGGGCGGCAGCGCTGGGCGAGTCGCTGCTCGGCTGCGAGCGCGCCGCCGGCGCCGGCGCGGCGTTGCCGGCGGCGGCGCCGTTGACGGCGCAGTTCGCGCTGGTGATGGATGAGGTGGCGCGCAGCCTGGTCCATTACGCCGGGGAGGCGCGGTGAGCGCGCCGGCGTGGCGCGTAGCGCTGGCCCGGCTGTGGCGCGGGCGCGCGCTGGTGGCCATCGGCGCCGCGCTGGCGCTGTTGCTGGCGCTGACGACGGCCGGCGCCGGCTGGGTGCTGCGCCAGCACGCGGTCGACGACTGGCGCCGCGACCTCGACAGCCTGTCGCTGGTGCTGGCCGAGAGCACCGCGCAAAGCTTCGCCTCGGGCTACCAGGTGCTCGACGGCGCGGCCGAGGCGGCGCAGGCGGCCGCCGCCGGCGGCGCGGCGGCGCTGCGCGGGCCGGCGCTGTTCCAGTCGCTCAAGGACCAGATCAGCGCGCTGCCGCACATCGATGTGGTCAGCGTCGTCGGCGCCGACGGCACGGTGCTCAATTTCACGCGCCGCTACCCGGCGCCGCCGATCAACCTGGCCGAGCGCGACTATTTCATCCACCACCGCGACCATCCCGGCGACGCCCCCTTCCTGAGCAAGCCGGTGCGCAACAAGGGCAACGGCGAGTGGACCTTCTATCTGAGCCGCCGCCTGCACCACGCCGACGGCAGCTTCGCCGGCGTGGCGCTGGTGGGCATGTCGGCCGACTTCCTGACCAGCTATTTCAAGAACGTCAGCCTGGGCGAGGACGCCGCCATCGCGCTCTACCGGAGCGACTTCACGTTGCTGGCGCGCTGGCCGCAGATCGACGCCCTGATGGGGCGGCAGGTACTCAATGGCAACACCTATGCCGTCATCTCGGCCGGCCTCGACCATGGCGTGCGGGTCACGCGCGGCCCCCGCGCCGCCGACGACATGCGGCCGGTGACGCGCATGGGGGCGGTGCGGCGGGTGCGCGACTATCCGCTCATCATCAACGCCACCATCACCGAGGACGTCTGGCTGGCCGGCTGGTGGCGCAGCCTGCGCCTGCTGGGCGCGGTGGCGCTGGTGGGGCAGCTGGGGCTGCTGTGCGCGTTCTGGATGGTGGCGCGGCTGATGGCCCGGCGCGAGCGCGACGCCGCGCTGGCGCAGCGGCTGCAGCTGCAGGCGAACGCGGCCAACCAAGCCAAGTCGCGTTTCCTGGCGATGATGAGCCACGAGATCCGCACGCCGATGGGCGGCATCGCCGGCATGGCCGAGCTGCTGCTCGAGAGCGGCCTCGACCCGGTGCAGCGGGGCTACGCGCGCGGCGTCCACGGCGCGGTGCTGGAGCTGACGCACATCATCAACGACGTGCTGGATTTTTCCAAGATCGAGTCCGGCCATATGACGCTCGAGCGCCTGCCGTTCGATCCGGCGGCGCAGCTGGCGCAGGTGGCGGCGCTGCACCAGGCCGCCGCCGCGCGCAAGGGCCTGCGGATCGCGCTGCGCACCGGCGAGGGGCCGCGCCTGGTGTACGGCGACGCCGCGCGCCTGCGCCAGATCCTGGGCAACCTGTTCAGCAACGCGATCAAGTTCGCCGACGCCGGCGTGATCACGCTCGACTATTCGGTCGACGTCGATCCCCGCGCGGTCGGCGTGTGGCGCCTGCGCTACGTGGTCGGCGACGAGGGCATCGGCATGGACGAGGCCGCGCAGCGGCGGCTGTTCGAACCGTTTTCGCAGGCCGACGAGACGATCAGCGGCCGGTACGGCGGCACCGGTCTCGGGCTGGCCATCTGCAAGCATCTGCTCGAGCTGATGGGCGGCGGCATCAGCTGCGTGAGCGCGCCCGGCGCCGGCACCCGCTTCACCGTCGAGCTGCCGGCGCCGCTGGCCGTTGAGCAGTCCGGGCCGCCGGCCGTTGAGCCGGCCGAGCCGCCGACCGTTGAGCGGGCCGAGCCGGCGGCGGCGCCGGGCGTCGTGCGCACCGCGCTGGTGGCCGACGACAACGAAATGAACCGGCAACTGGCGCGCGTGCTGTTGGCCAAAATGGGGTGGAACGCCGAGCTGGTCGAGGATGGCCGGCAGGCGGTCGACGCGTTCGCGCGGGGTCGCCACGACCTGGTCCTGATGGACTGCATGATGCCGGTGATGAACGGCTACGAAGCCTGCGGCCTGCTGCGGCGGGCGGAAGCGGAAAACGGCTGGCCCCGGGTGCCGGTGGTGGCGCTCACGGCCAGCGCGGTCGACGGCGACCGCCAACGCTGCCTGGACGCCGGCATGGACGACTATCTGAGCAAGCCCTTTACCGCCGAGCAATTTCGCGAGATGATACGGCGTTGGTCGGACGGCCCCGCCCCGGCGGCCGCGTCCAGCGATCGGTGATTCAACAGCGAGGATAGCGATGAGGGGTTTGCGTTTTATTTGGGTGGCCGCGGTGGTGCTGGCGGCGCAGGCGCAGGCGTTCGCGGCCGAACCGGCACCGGCCGTCGGCGAGGCCGCCGTCCGCCAGGCCGATGAGGCCTACTGGGCCGCCTACAACCGCGCCGACCCGGCTGCGATGAACGCGTTCCTCGCCGACGATGTGGAGTTCTACCACGACCGTGGCGGCAGCCTGATCGGCAAGAAGGCGCTGGCCGCCGTCAACAGCGAGATGGGCACTGGGGACCACACGCTGCGCCGCGAAGCGCTCCCCGGCACCGTGAAGTTTTTCCCGATGCGCAAGGACGACGTTATCTACGGCTATCTGTCGACCGGCGAACACCAGTTCATCGTCCTGCCGAAGGACAAACCCGAGTTCCTGGCCGGGCGCGCGCTGTTCACGCAACTGTGGGTCTTGCAGGGCAAGGAGTGGAAAGTCTCGCGCATCTTCAGCTACGAGCACGCCGACGCGAAATAATCCGGCACGGCGGCGACGATTCGGTGCGGAGCGAAGTGTCCTCCGCCAGTAATCCCTAAGATGGGCGTTCAGGGCGGCACTCGCGCCGCCCTTCATCAGAAAACGCCCATGCACCCTTCAAACTCCGTTGCCGCCGCCAGTCATCCCGACCCCTATCCTTACTACCGCCAATTGCTGGCGGGTCCCGCGCTGGATTTCGACGCCGACCTGCGACTGTGGATCGCCAGCCGGGCGGACGTCATCCAAGAGGTATTCGACAATCCCCACTGTCTGGTGCGACCCCTCGCCGAGCCGGTTCCCCTTGCTATCGCAGGTGGCGACGCCGGGAGCGTCTTCGCAAGATTGATACGCATGAACGACGGCGCCGCGCATGCCGGCCCCAAGCGCGCCATCGGGCAGGCGCTGGCCGGGATGGACCTGGCGGCCGTTGCCGACAAAACCCGCCGGCTGGCGGCCATGCTGGAGGAGCGGCATGCCTTGGCCGATGGCGCCGCCCTCACGCGCTGGCTGTTCGACCTGCCCACTTGCGTCATGGCCGATCTGCTCGGCGTGGGCCGTGCGGAACTGCCGCTGGTGGCGCAATGGGTGGCGGCGTTCGTGCGATGCCTGTCGCCGTTTTTGACGCCGCAACAATTGGCCGAAGCGGATGCCGCCGCGCGTTCCCTGAATCGACGCTTCAGCGAGCTGGTGCGAGTGGGTGCCGCGGTGCCGGGCACGCTGCTGGGGGAGGTGTGCCGGCAGGCCGCAAAGACCGGCTGGGACGGACAGGAGGGGATCGTTGCCAATGTTATCGGCCTGCTGTCGCAAACCCACGAAGCGACGGCCGGACTGATCGGGAATTGCATCGTGGCTTTGCTCGGCCAGCCTGGATTGGAACAGCGTCTGCGCGCCGAGCCGGGATTGGCGGAGGCGTTGGTGCGGGAGGTGGCGCGCTTCGATCCTCCGGTGCAGAACACGCGGCGGTTTGTGGCGCAGGCGACTAGTGTCGCGGGCGTTGCGCTGCAACCGGGCGACGCCGTTTTGTTATTGCTGGCGGCGGCGGGGCGCGATGCGCGGGTTCATGCGCAACCGGATGCGTTTGTGTTGGAGCGGTCGGATTGTCCGCTGCCTGGCTTTGGACACGGGCGGCATGCTTGTCCGGGACGGAGCCTGGCCTTTGTTATCGCTACGGCGGCGATACGTTACTTGCTGCAGCGGCCGGTCTCGTTGGGTCAGGCGGAACTCGGGTGGGGCTATCGGCCGTCGGCCAACGCGCGGTTGCCGGAGTTTTTTAACGCTGGCTTGGAGGGACGGTCATGATTGCCGTGATTTTTGAGGTTGTTCCGCATAGCCACGCGCGGCAGCGGTATCTGGCGCTGGCGGCGGAGCTGGCGCCGCTGCTGGCCGGGATCGATGGCTTTGTGTCCATCGAGCGCTTTCAAAGCTTGAGCCAGCCGGAGAAGATTTTGTCGTTGTCGTTTTGGCGCGATGAGGAGGCGGTGCGGCTGTGGCGCAATACCGAGGAGCATCGCGCCGCGCAGTCGCAGGGCAGGGCGGGGGTGTTTGCCGATTACCGGTTGCGCATCGCGGGGGTGATGCGGGATTATGGGTTGGTCGAACGTGCGCAGGCGCCGGAGGATAGCCGTGCTGCGCACGGACCTGCCGGAGCCGCGAACTGAGCTTGGCGGATTACGCTGCGCTAATCCGCCCTACGTGATTTCGGGGTGTATTCCAGGGCACGTTATTTTAGGCGCCGATGATATTAATTCGCCTTCCGGGATTTCATGCCTGTCAGCGTGGCGTTCACCCAGACCATCAGCTTTTTGTCGTCGGCCATGTTGCCGTCGTAGCGTATCGTCGGTACGAACGGTTCGCGCGTGGCCTGGAAGGCGGTGTAGATCGCCGACGGTACGAAGATCGCGCCTTGGCCGCTGGGCAGCTTGTATTGGCCGATTTCGCCGTACGGCGAGTAGCCGATCGTCGGTTCGCCCAGCAGCACCGTGTCGGCCATGGACGAGATCTGCTGGACGAAGTTCATGCAGGAGCTGAAGCAGCCGCGATCGATGACGGCGGCCACGCGGGGGCCGCCCGGCCGCCGGCGGACCTTGGCGGCGAGGGCGGTGGCGTCCTCCTTGCTGGTGTAGTCGACCCGCGCCAGCCCCTCGCGTTGGGCCAGCGACGCTTCCAGTATCGGGATGACTCTTTCAAATTCCGGCTTGGAGGCGGCGAACTGCTTGAGGCCGGCATACCGCCGGTACAGGTCTATCGTGGCCTGGTCGGCGATCAGCGACTTGATGTAGGCCGCCGTGTTGCCCAGTTCCTCGCCATACGCCTCGCCATACAACGCCTGCAGCGCGCGGTTGCCCCAGCTGGAATCGCCACCGCCGTTACCGCGCAGGTCGAAGACGATCCAGCCGGTGTGCTTGAGCGCGGCCAACTTCGGATACAGCGCCGTGTAGGCGTCGCCGGAGATGCCGCCGTTGAAGTCGGGCATGCCGACCCATTGCTTGTCCGCCGCCAGCCGGTACAGGCCGACCGGCCGCGCCTTGGCTTTGTAGCTTTTGCGCACAGTGCCGAGGCGTGATTCGCCGATGCCGTCGGCCACCGCGCGCAGCGGCAGATCGTATGTTCGGGCGCCGTCGGCCTGCTCGAACGTGCATTGCTTGGGTGTCCAGCCGAGGCCGGTGTCGAACATCGACACGCGGGCGAGTTCGCTCAGCGTGGTCGCGTATTCGAGGCTGTGGTTGCTGAGCGGGGCCACATTGCTTTTCAGGTAGGTGCCGATCCAGACGCCATCGCAGCTTTGCACGATGGCGCCGAGCGGCGGCAGCGCGTGCGGCCAGTCCGGTTCCGACCAGACGACGCGGAATTTGCCGTCGACGTGATCGAGCACGACGCCGGTCCAGGCCGTGGTTTTCAGGCCGAGCTGGATGCCGGTGTGTGGATCGCCGAAGCCGTTGATGAAGCGCACCAGCGCGCGCTTGTAGTCCTGCTCGGTTTTGGCGTCGGCCGCCTCCAGCATGCCGGCGCGGGCGCCGGACTCGAGCGGCGCGGTGACATCGATCTGACCGCTGACGCTGCCCGCATGGCTGCTGCGCACCTTGTCGATGGCGAACTTCATGTCGGCCTGGGCGATGGCGCTCCAGTCGGTGGCGCCAAAGCATGGCGTTGCAAACACTGCGAACGCCAAAGGAAGGAGATTGAGACGATGCTTTTTGTGGACGGTCATGAACGATGGTATCGGCAAAGTTGAGTTGATAAGATGGTAACTCAGTTCGCTGTCTTGATGCTGCCAAGAAAACTATTTTCTTATCGCCGCTAAGTCACTTTGTCTCGCTCGACCACACCTTCATCGTTTGCACCGCCAGCAGTTTGCACTGCCCGCCGACGTTGACGTAGGTGCGCATGAACTGGTAGCGGTTGCTGCGCCAGGTCTTGCCGTCGGCGTTCCACTGCTCGACCGTGCTGAGGCCGCGCAGCACGACCGTGTCGCCGCCGACATGGGCCTGGACCTCGCTGGTGGTACGCGACTTGTGCACGACGGCCGGTTTCTTCGAGCGCTCCAGCACCGCCGCCTTGCTTTCCGTTTGCGACGCCAGGTTGTGCACCCAGACGTAGTCGTCCGCCAGCCAGCGGTCGAGGAAGGCGACGTCGCCGACGCGCAGCGCTTCCTCGTACTGGCGGTCGCGCTCGATCAGGTCGGCCGTCGGCAGGCAGGGCGCCGCCGCCGCGCCCAGCGACAGCGCCCAGCCCACCGCCATCAGGCCGGCTTTCATTTCGACGGCACTTTGGTGATTTCCACTTCCCAGTCCACGCCCGATTCGATCTTGTGCTTGGCGGCGTAGTTGCCCTGGCTGATCGCGATGGCCACGTCCAGCAGGCTGTTGAGGTAGACCAGCGGCTTGCCCTTGGCGACGCCGCCGAAGGTGTGCTCGAACGGCGCGATCACCTTGTCGATCTGTTTGCCCTTGTGCAGGATGCGCACCTGCACTTGCTCATGCACGCCGACCTTCAGTTCGTCGAACAGCGATTTCGGGATGTTGGTCCAGACGTTGCCGTATTTGACGTCGAGCACCGGGATGATGCCGCGAATGGTGTTGCCGTTGCGGACGGCCTTCTGGTACGGGATCTTGACCACCGATTCGCTCGGCAGCACGGGGCCGACCTGCTCGTAGGTGATGGCGCCCGAGGCCAGGCGCGCGCCGACGAAGGCGTAGACGTCGCGGCCGTGGAAGGTGTAAGACTCGGCCGAGCCGGCCAGGCGGTTGACCTTTTCGTCGATCTCGCGCAGTTCGGCCACACCGTCGCGTTCGGCGATCAAGGTGAACAGGCCGTTGTCGGGGCCGACGAAGTAGCGGCCTTCCTTGGTTTTCAGCACCACCGACTTGCGCGCGGTGCCGACGCCGGGGTCGATCACCGAGACGAATACGCTGCCCTTGGGCCAGTAGTTGGCGGTCTGGTACAGGCGGTAGGCGCCGAGCCAGATGTCGTAGTCGGGGATGTTGTGGGTCAGGTCGGACACCTGCAGGGTCGGATCGACGCCGTAGGCGACGCCGTGCATCGCCGAGACGGCGCCGTCGGAGGTGCCGAAGTCGGTCATCAGGACCAGGGCGTTCTTGGCGTCGGCAGGTTGTGGACTTACTGCATAGGCTTGCGCCGTGAGTAAGGCGCCGAGGCAGGCGGTGGCGAGCAGTTTTGAGAGCTTCATGTTTTTCCCGGATTAATTGAGCTTAGAAAGTGTAGCGCAGGCGGCCATAGAAATAGGCGCCGTTGAGGCCGATCGGATTAATAAAATTGTACGGCAGCGCGCCGCCATAGGTGGCGTTGTTGGTCTGGCGGACGCGCTGCGGGTAGCGGTCGAGGATGTTGTCGCCGCCGACGGCCACCGTCAGCTGCCTGGTCAGCTTGTATTGCGCCTCCAGGTCCAGCGTCCAGACGGCGCCGAAGCGCTGGGCGTTGACGCCGTCGATGACCTCGGCGTCCTGGTCGTACGAGAAGTCCTTGAGCGGACCGAAACGCGTGGCCTTGGCCTGCAGGCTCCACTGCGCCGCTTGCCAGTCGGCGCTCAGCACCAGCTTGTTCTTCGGCGAGGCGTTGCGGATGCGGAACAGGCTCATGTCGGTCAACAAGGTCAGGTCCGGGTCGATTTGCGACAGCGCGGCAGAGCTTTGGCGCGCCTTGTCGATGCGGGTCTTGTTGATGTTGAGCGCCGCGTTCAGGTCGAGCTTGCCGCCGGCGAACGGCAGGTCGTGGTTGACGACCGCGTCGAAGCCGGTGGTGGTGGTGTCGAGCAGGTTGGCCAGGTAGGCCACCGACTGGATGTCGCTGCGGCCGATGCCGGCCAGGTAGGCGGTGGCGGCGCCGCTTTGCAGGTCGCTGTGCGGG
>Ga0207655_1000750_pt1 | contig 36361 bp, 38 predicted proteins | sample KBSM44metaG_FD_184398 | JGI IMG/M metagenome (GOLD analysis project Ga0207655, IMG submission 184398) | Miscanthus rhizosphere microbial communities from Kellogg Biological Station, Michigan, USA - KBS M4-4 metaG (SPAdes) (version 2) | ecosystem: Host-associated > Plants > Roots > Rhizosphere >... | reverse complement strand
GAGCTGGTTGGCACTGACCTTCCTGTTCGGCCTGGGCTTCATCGGCATGGAGATCAACGAGTTCCACCTGCTGATCTCCGAAGGCTACGGCCCGCACCGTTCCGGCTTCCTGTCCGCGTTCTTCACGCTGGTAGGCACCCACGGTCTGCACGTTTCGGCTGGCCTGCTGTGGATGGCGGTGATGATGTATCAGGTCAATAAACACGGCCTGACCAACACCAACAAGACTCGCCTGACCTGCCTGAGCCTGTTCTGGCACTTCCTGGACGTGGTCTGGATCTGCGTATTCACCGTCGTCTACTTGATGGGGACTCTGTAATGGCTAATGCACACTCCCATGACCATGACAGCCATGATGCGAGCCACGGCAGCGTAAAGTCCTACGCTATCGGCTTCATCCTGTCGGTCATCCTGACGCTCATCCCGTTTGGTCTGGTGATGTACCCGACCCTGCCAAAGTCGATCACCTTGATGATCGTGCTGGCATTCGCGGTGATTCAGGTTCTGGTTCACCTGGTGTACTTCCTGCACCTGGATCGTTCCAAGGAACAGCGCGATAACGTGGTTGCCTTCGTGTTCGCAGGGATCGTAATCGTGCTGCTGGTTGGCCTGTCGATATGGATCATGTTCAGCATCCATACGTTCATGATGGCGAAGTGAGGTAAGACCCGATGTCGCTTAAGCACTTTATCCAAATCACCAAACCGGGGATCATTTTCGGTAACGTGCTTTCTGTGGCGGGCGGTTTCTTCCTGGCCTCCAAGGGACATGTCGATCTGGCCATCTTCCTGGCTGCAATGATCGGCACCTCCCTGGTGGTAGCTTCCGGATGTGTGTTCAACAACTGCATCGACCGTGACATCGATATCAAGATGGAGCGCACCAAGAACCGCGTGCTGGTCCAGGGCTTAATCTCCCTGAAACTGGCACTGGTCTACGCGACCGTCCTGGGTGTTGCCGGTGTGGCACTGTTGTACAAGGTGGCCAACCCGTTGGCGGCGCTGTTTGCCGTGATCGGGTTTGTCATCTACGTCGGCCTCTACAGCCTGTACCTCAAGCGCAAGTCGGTTCACGGCACGCTGGTGGGCAGTCTGTCGGGGGCGATGCCGCCGGTGATTGGTTATGTGGCTGTGACCAATAGCTTCGACATGGCCGCGCTGACGCTACTGGTGATGTTCAGCCTGTGGCAGATGCCGCACTCCTACGCCATTGCGATTTTCCGCTTCAATGACTACCTGGCTGCGTCGATTCCGGTATTGCCGGTCAAGCGTGGCATCCAGGTGGCCAAGAAACACATCCTGCTCTACATCCTGGCCTTCCTCGTGGCGACCTTGATGTTGACCTTCAGTGGCTACGCCGGCATGAGCTACCTCGCCGTCGCCGCCGCCATGGGCATGTACTGGTTGTACATGGCCTGGACCGGCTACAAGGCGGTGGATGACACCGTCTGGGCGCGCAAGCTGTTCGTGTTCTCGATCTTCACCATCACCGCGCTCAGCGTGATGATGTCCCTGGATTTCCAAGTGCCGAAAGAGCTGCTGCTGACTTACGCTCACTGAGTGGTCCAGCAGTGAAAGAGCCCCGCCTTCGAGAGAAGCGCGGGGCTTTTTCTTGGGCGCTGGTTAAATCGGCCGGGACCACTCTCGTCATACCCCTCTGAATGAGTAGTGAGAATTCATCGCCCGCCTACAAGGAGTAGCTCCATGTTCAGCGTCAGTCGCCGGTCCCTTCTCACCGTGGGCGCAGCCCTGCCATTGCTGGGGCGCCTGGATTGGGCCGTTGCCAGCCCGCCACCGGCCAAGGCTGACAGGCTGCGGCTGAACTACAACGAAAGCCCCTACGGCCCCTCCGGCGCGGCGCAGGAGGCCATGCAGCGCGGGATCGCTACTGCTGCGCTGTATCCCTATGGTCATATGTATGCGCTGGCCGAACTGTTCGCCCAGCAACAAGGCATTGCCGAAGACCAGGTGGCGGTGTTTTCCGGCTCGATGGCGGCCCTGCGCTATGCGGTGCTGGCGTTCACCAGCACCACCCGTGGCCTGGTGATGGCCACGCCGTCCTATGAAGTGCCGCGCCAGGCGGCCGAAAACTGGAAGGCGCCCGTGCAGGAAGTGGACCTCGACGCCGCGCATGCCCACGACATTCCCGCCATGCTCGCTGCCGACCCCCAGGCCGGCATGCTCTACGTGTGCAACCCCAACAACCCCACCGGCACCCTGACCCCCACCGACGCCATCCGCGAGGCACTGGCAAACAAGCCCAAAGGCAGCGTGCTGGTGGTGGACGAGGCCTATATCGACTTTTCCGATGCGCCCAGTTGCATCAGCTGGGTCAAGGCGCACGACGACCTGCTGGTGCTACGGACCTTCTCGAAAATCTACGGACTGGCCGGCGCCCGCGTGGGCCTGGCGATCGGCCACCCGGCGCTACTGGAGCGGCTGGCGGTGTTCGGCGGCGACAACGTGCCGGCCGGTTCCAGCCTGCTGGGCGCCCATGCCAGCCTGGAAGACGTGAAGCTGTTGCCCCAACGCAAGGCGCTCAACGCCCGGGCGCGGGATGAGACGGTGGCCTGGCTCAAGGCGCGCGGTTTCACCTGTACGGTGTCCGCCAGCAACTGCTTCATGATCGACGTGAAACGCCCCGCCGAGCAGGTCATCGAGCGGCTGGCCGAGCACGGCGTGTTGATCGGGCGGGTGTGGAAGAACTGGCCGCAGTGGGTGCGAGTAACCGTTGGTAGTGCACAGCAGATGCAGCGCTTCCGTGAGGTGTTTGCCGCGCAGGTGGTCTGAGCCAGGTGAATCCCGTGCCCATGGTCGGCTCGCCATGGGAACCACTGGACAAGGCGTTTGGGGCATGTTTCATTCTTCTTGTTGTGTAGGGATATTTCCTACTGGGTGAGTCGACTCTGAATCGGGAGCTTTGGGATTGAAGCGCCCTGGCCAGAACGCTAGGCTCACCCGTAGTCACTCATCAGGGACGAGATTCATGCGAAGCAATGGTCAACCCAATAACAGCACGCCCATGCAGCCTGCCGACGTGCGCCAACTGCTCGATGCCGAGCTGACCCGACGGGGGCTTGGGCACTTCGAGGTCTATCAATGCGGGCCGACGCTGGATGAGGCGGAGATCATCTCCAATTACCCCGACGCCCTGGAGCGAGCGGACTCCGCCGATGACTTCTATCAGCGTGGCCAGTTGCTCTCCTTGTCCAAGGGCCGGGTAAAACCTTTTTTCTGGAGCGATGAAAACCTGCTGGCCCCGGCTGAAGAGGCCGTCCCGGTTCCCGGGCCCTGCGCGCCGGTGGGGGAGGGGGCGAGTTTTATCGTGCACGGCAACCGTGGGTTTTACTCGATCCTCAACCTGTGCAGCTTCGGCGAGGGCCAGCATTTTCGCGACACCGTGCTGGCCAACAAGAGCGAGCTGCAGATGTTGCTGGTCTCGGTGTACGACGAGGCATTGGAGAGCTGTGCGCCCGCACAGACCCAGCAGACCGTCCTCACCCCCCGTGAAACCGAAGTGCTGTCCTGGACCAGCCTGGGCAAGACCTACAACGAAATTGCCCTGCTGACGTCAATGAGCCCGCGCACGGTCAAGTTTCACATGAAAAACGTCTTCGACAAACTGGACGTCACCAACGGCAAATCAGCCATTCGCAAGGCCCTGCAACTGGGCTATATCCGCGAACAAGCCTGACCCACACCTGTTAATCCCACGCCCGCCTGCGATTTTTCGCAGGCGCGCGTTCGCGTGCGCGTGGCATTGGGGCCTACCTGTCTAAAAGGGCAGCTTGTTAGCGATAGGGCGGTGCTTTAGTTTTTTTCGCAGCCGATGAGTCTAGCTCAGGCAAAAAAAACGTTAGCTGTAATACCTAAAAAAATGCCCGAGCCGGTAATGAGCCAGGAAGTCCAGTGCCACTCGCGCGGGTTGGGTGTTACAGCGTGCCGCTTAATTAATGGAGTGATTATGCTGGTCAATCAGAACAAAGAAGCTGCTGGCGAATACGCCGCGGGTATCTCCCGCGAGACCTTCGGGATGCTCAAGCACTTATGCAAAAAAGATAACTATCACTGGGCCGTCGCGCTGGGCAAGGACTACGCCATCATCGCGTTTGCCATCTACCTGTCCTTGGGGATCAGCTACTGGTTCTACCCGGTTTCGCTGTTTCTGATTGGCACCACCCAACGCGCTCTGGCCAACGTGCTGCATGAGTCGGCGCACAAGATGTTGGCCAAAAATCGCTTTATCAACTGGTTTTCCGGCACGTTTCTCTCCGGTTATTTGATTTTCCACCTGCACCAGTCCTACAGCATCTCGCACATCAAGAACCACCACGTGCACCTGGGCCACCCGGAAAAAGACCCGGACTACAACTTCCACCTCAAATGCGGGCTGTATGACGTCAAGCAGAGCGAGCGTGAGTTCTTCCTGAAAAACGTGCTGCTGGCCCTGTCCGGCTACCGCACCCTGCAGTACATCCGCTACATCATCAAAGACCGCGTCAAGGCCCAGGGTTCGGACAAGAAGATCCGCAACGAACGCCTCATGCTGTGGACCTACTGGGCAGCGATCTTCGCCGTGGCCGCCAGCTTCGGCGTGGTCACCGAGCTGCTGCTGTTCTGGCTCGTACCGCTGTTCACCACCGCCGTGGCCGTGGGCTGGATCATCGAGCTGGCCGAGCACTACCCGCTGCCCGCCGCTGAAACCGAGAAGCTGCTGCTGACCCGCAACCGCAAGGGCAATGCACTGGAGAACTTCTTTTTCGGCCGCCACGACGACAACTACCACCTGGTGCACCACCTGCACCCGGCCATTCCCCACTGGAACATGCGCAAGGCCCACGAGCTGCTGATGTCGCACCCCGAGTACGCCCGTTGGGACAACCTGTGGGCCGGGATTTTTACCCGCGACCGCCACAGCCCGCACAAGGAAACCATGCTCAGCTACGCGGCCAAGTTCCGCGCCCACAAGATTGCCAATCATGCCGACGATTCAAGCTTCGCCCGTCGCATGCTCAACCAGGCCTACGGGGTTTGACACCATGAACGACACAGACAACAGCCTGCTGGCGACCCTGGCCCTGAAAAAACTGGCGGCCAACAAGACCTACCGCGACCTGTTCCTGGCCAGCGACACCCTGCGTGATTTCCTGCGCCCGGCCGCCTTGCGCTACATCATTTCCGAAGACCGCCTGGAGATGCTCGACAAGCTCGCGGCCCTGCAGGGCAAGGGCTATCGCACCGGCGTCGAGTACGTCGGCGAAGAGGCCACCACCCTGGCCGAGGTGACCACCGCCACCGATGAATACCTCAAGCTGATCGACCTGATGGCGCTGCACCCGACACTCAGCGAACCGCCGCAACTGGGCTTCGACCTGTCCAACGTCGGCACCATCATTTCCCGGGAGCTGGCAATCGAGAACTGCTCGAAGATCCTCACCCATGCGGCCGACAAGGACGTCGGCGTGATCCTCAGCATGGAGCGGTCCCAGTGGACCGACTCGATCCTCGACATCTTCATGCACCTGAGTGGGCGGTTCCCCAACCTGGGCATCACCCTGCAGGCGCAATTGAACCGCACGCCCGATGACCTGGGCGAGATCCTCGGCACCGGCTGCAAGGTGCGCTTGGTCAAAGGCGTCTACGCCGAGCCGGCCGCCATTGCCTTGCCCCGTGGTGCGCAATTGAACGAGCGTTACCTGGGCCTGCTCGACCGCATCAACGGCGCCAGCAGCAACTACGCGTTCGCCACCCAGGACCCGCTACTGGTCGAGCAGATCCTCGCCAGCGGCGTCGCCAGCCGTGGCGAGCTGGAGATGCTCCACGGCGTGCGTCCTGAGTTGATCAAGGCCGTCAAGGACGGCGGCCAGGTCAAGACCCGCGTGTCGGCGGTGTACGGCACCAATTGGTATTTGCACCTGCTGCACCGCGTCGCTGAATTCCCCCAGAACATTTTCCTCGCGCTGGACGACGTGGCGTCGCCGCGCCCTTCCGAAACCGCCACTCATTACTGAAAAGGACATCCTCATGAAACAGTACGTCGCCTTGGTTGATGTCTACTCCAGCGGTAACTTCCTGCCCAAATTCTTTCGGGATGCTGGCCTGGGCTTGATCCACGTGCAGAGCACCCCGGAACTGATGCCGAGCATGCTCGGGCCGAACCTGGATGAGTTCGAGCACAACCTGATCTTCAACGGCAGCGCCGAAGCCGTGGTGCGCCGCCTGCGTGAGTTCGATGTGGTGGCGGTGATCGCCGGCCAGGAGCCTGGCGTGCCGTTTGCCGACTACCTGAGCGAGCAACTGCAATTGCCAACCTCCAACGGCAGCGCCGGCTCCCGGGCGCGCCGCGACAAGTTTGAAATGATCGGCAAGGTGGCCGCTGCCGGCCTGCTGACCGCGCGGCAGATCAAGTCCGCCGACCCTGCCGAGTTGCTGGCCTGGGTCGAGGCCGGCCAGGTGTTCCCGTGCGTGGTCAAGCCGCTCAGCTCGGCGTCTACCGACGGGGTTTCGATCTGCCATAACGTGGAGGACGTGAAGCGCGCCTGCCAGGAAGTGGTGTCCAACCTGGACATCTTCGGCCTGGCCAACACCGAGATCCTCTGCCAGTCCTACCTCAAGGGGCCGGAGTTCATCGTCGATACGGTGAGCCGTGACGGGCAGGTGTATGTCTGCGGGATCTGGCGTTATGTGAAGCGCGAAGTCAGCGGCGGCAAGAACATCTATGACCGTGACGTGCTGATCGCCCCTGACAGCCCGGAAGCCAACGTGCTGGTGGACTACATCGTCAAGGTGCTCAAGGCCCTGGGAATCAACAACGGCCCGGCGCACTCGGAGGTGATCCTGACCGAGGCCGGCCCTGCGCTGGTGGAAGTCGGTGCGCGGCTGAACGGCAACATGGAACCCAATTTCCACGACATCAGCCTGGGCGGCAACCAGGCGCAGTTGACCTACCTGGCCTACTGCGACGGCGAGGCGTTCAAGGCCGGTTACGCCGGCAAGCGCTACCACAAGCTCAAGGAAGCCTGCGTGATCAACACCGACACCACGCTGCAAGGCGAAGTGACCGGCTTCAACGAAGCGGCCATTCACCTGATCGAAGCGCTGCCCTCGGTGCACAAACTGAGCGTGAAGTACAAAGCCGGCAAGCTGATGAAGAAGACCGTCGACCTGCTCAGCAGCCCGTTGCGTGTGTTCCTGTTGTCGGAGAACCAGCGGGATATCGACCAGGATTACGAGCAGATCCGCCAGTACAAAGACAACGTCTACGTGATCCGCTGATGGGCATTTATCGCGCGTTACGCGGGCTCAACGCCCGGCTGCAATCGCTGTTCATGATCACCCTGGTGTTCCGCATGGGCACCATGGCGTTCCCGTTCTACGCGGCGTACCTGATTCATCAGCACGCCGTGTCGGCGGGCACGGCCGGCCTGTTGGTCGGCGTGTATGGCGCGGGAGCGCTGTTCGTGGACTTGATCATCGGTGCGGTGATCAAGCGCCTGGGGGCCAACCGGGTGATCCTCGGCTCGTTGCTGCTCAACGCGTTGCTGCTGTTGATCATCCCGTCGGTGGACAACACCGCCGCGCTGTTCGTGCTGTCGTTCCTCTGGGGCGCCTGCTACGAAGCCTTCACGCCGGCGACGTTCTCCGAGACGGTGACCCACAGCAGCAGCGAGACGCGCAAGGTGGCGTTTTCCTGCAACCGCCTGGCGATCAACATCGGCATGGCGATCGGGCCGCTGTTGGGCAGCCTGATTTTCCTGAGCAACGCCGACGCAGTGTTTTACATCAACGCAGCGTTGTCCCTGGTGTCGTTTGCCGCCTGCCTGCGATTCGGCCGTGCGGTCACGGTTGGCGCGGCACAGGCAGCGCCACTGGCGAGCAAGGGCAATGGCTTGCCGGAGACGGCACCGCATGAGCGCTCGCGCTTGCTGGTGATCTTGCTGGCAGCGTTGCCGGTGCATGTGGCCTACGCCTTGCCGCCGACTTTCCTGTCGGCCTACATCATCACTTACACCGAACTGCCGGCGTATTACGTCGGCATCATTTTCTTCATCAACGCCTTGCTGGTGATTCTGTTCGAAGTGCCGATCAACCAACGCATGGCGCACCTGTCGAGCAGCCGTTCACTGGTGGCGGGGTTCCTGTTGGCCGGGGTCGGTTTTTTCCTGATGGGCTTCAGCCATGTCGGCGCGATGCTGCTGGTGGCCACCGTGCTGTGGAGCCTGGGCGAGATGATCGTGTTCCCCGGCATCACCCATTACGTGAGCAGCATCTCCAGCCGGCACACCGTGGACCGCAACCTGGGTTACTACTCGGCGGGGGTCAACATCGGGGTCATGATCACGCCGTCGCTGGCGTTCATGTTGGTGGCGCAGCCGTCCCTTCCATCACCGTGGTTGCTGTCCGGCACCGTGTTGCTGCTGTTCGCGGTGGCGGTGGGCGTGATGAAAAGCTCAACCCTCTTGTGGAACAAGGAAGCGTGAAATGAGCATCGTGCACTTGAACACCGCTGGCGCGGGCCTGATGTCCACGGCCACGTTGAATGCGATCCAGCGCTTTACCTCGATCGAAGCGCGCATTGGCAGTTATGAAACGGAACTGGCCTACGAGGAGCTGCTCAACGTCGACCTGTACCGGGTCGCCGCCGGGCTGTTGAATGCGCAGCCGACCGACATCGGTTTTTTCAGCAGTGCCACCGAGGCCTGGACCAGCATCCTTGGCAAGCTCAACTTCCCCCGGGGCAAAGCGGGTGTGGTGTCGACCTCGGAGTACGCGGCCAACCTGATCTTTTTCAACTACCTCAAGCTGTCTCGCGACATCCGTGTCGAGGTGATCCCAACCACCGCGACCACCCCGCTGGACCTGGATTGGGTGCAGCGCAACCTGGACGACGAGGTGTTCCTGGTCAGTGTGTCGCACCTGCCGTCGTGCTGCGGCGTGATCAACCCGGTGGAAGCGCTGGGCGCGTTGCTCAAGGATTCGAGCGCGTTGTACGTGGTCGACGCGTGCCAATCCCTGGGCCAGTTGCCGCTGGACGTACGTGACATTCACTGTGATGTGTTGACGGGCGCGGGGCGCAAGTTTCTCTGCGGGCCGCGTGGCAGCGGGATTGCCTATGTGTCGCCGCGTTTGCTTGGCCAGTTGGAACTGAACTTTGCCGACCTGCATGCGGCCAGCACCGACGGCGAGGTCAACCGTATCGAGGTGTCCAGTGCGCGGGTGCTGGAGATTGCCGAGAAGAGTTTTTCAGCCCTGGTGGGCTTGCACACGGCGATGGGCGAATACGCGGAGGTGGGCGCGGCGGTGAACACCGAACCTTATGCGTTGCTGGTGCAGGAGCTGCGGCGCTTGCCGCAGGTGCAACTGCTGTGTGAGCAGTTCGAGCAAACCGGGATTGTGTCGTTCGTGCCGCGCAACAGCTCGGCCAAGGTGTTTGTCAGCCTGGCCCGCGAATTGGGCCTCAACCTGTGGGCGGGCACTGCCGCCCACACGCCGTTGCTGCTCAAGGACCTCGGCGCCACGCATTTCGTGCGCGCCTCGGTCGGCCGGCAGGTCACCCTGGCCCAGGTGGAGCAGGCCCTGGTGACACTGCGCAGCTTGTAGTGTCAGGCAATCACTGCGCGGCGATGGTGTAGCCGTCGAACGCGCTCTGCTGCTGCAGCGCGGTCACGATGCTTTTGCGGGTGACCGGCTGCTCGACGCCGCTGTTGTCGAAGAAGGTTTCGCTTTCCAGTTCGGCCTCGCTGCCTTCGCCCACGAAGGCAAAGCCGAGGAACTCCAACGCTTCACGGTCGACGTTGAGCTTGGAGCGCGGTGTGCGCAACGGCAGGGTGACACTGATGCCGTCCTTGCTGATCACGAACACTTCGGCTTCTTTCTTGGCCCGTGCGGCCTTGCTCTTGCCGGCGCTCGGGTTGCTGATGGCCTGGTGGCTCTGGTTCAGCACCTTGAGGGCCAGGCCGTAGACCAGCTCCTGGAACGCGGGGTCGTCCTTGAAGCTGGACAGGATGCGACTGATGGAGAATTGGCTGCTGAGGTTTTCCAGGGCGGCATTGTCGGCAGCCTCGGCGTCTTTCAGTTGCTTGAGCTGGCCCATCAGTTCGTAGGCCTTGTCGTCATCGAAGGCATCGTGGGCCTGGCGGATAGCGACGCGCAGTTCGCGGATCTGGTCGCTTTCCTTGGAGGTGTGGAAGGCGTCCAGCACCATTTCACTGATGATCTTGGCCGCTGGCACATGCTGTGAAAGATTGATGGCGTTTTCGTATTCAGCTTTGGATTGCAAGGCGACTACGGATTCTTCTTCGGTGTAGGAATCGGACATTGAAATTTCACTACTTCAGTAAACGGAGACAAAAAAGCGTCGGGCATTTTCAGGGGGGAGGGGGATCAGGTCAAGGCAGCACGCTGCCCACCTTGCCGCGCAACGCGGCCAGCGCCCGGTGCAGCCGCACGGCTCGCCCGCAGAACAGACCAACGGTAAACCCCGAGACCGCGCCGACCGCCACCCGCATCTCTGGCGTGCTCAACAGCAACGGGTGCACCGCCTGCTGGTAGCCGAAGTAGTACTTCACCGCAAAGAACAGCTGGGAGATCAACAGGGTTTTCCAGGTGCCCGCCAGCACCAGGGTTTTGCCATTGGCATCGAGGTGCGCGCCGTTGGCGTTGAACAACCGCATGCCCAGCAGGCTGCCCACGATGGCGCCGCCCACCCAGGCGCTGCTCGACAGCAGCGAAGGCGGCAACGCCATCAACGACCACACCACCAGCACCACTGGCAGGATCATCAACGAGCGACGACTCTCACGGCCACCCAGGCAGGCCTTGATGCCGTAGTAGCAAATCCACAGGTAAACGGCGTACACCCACAGGGGCGTGCCTTGGAGGATGTCGAGCATGGGCTGCGTCCGTGCGGTAGGGGTGAGCGGTGGATAGTCGTCGAGGGTTCAGGGGTTTGTCTATCGAATTGAGCCTGACCCACATCAAAACGCCATGTCGACAAAACCGTTACAACACAGAGGCCTGATGAACCCATAAAAATGACCACCGACCTGCGCCGAGGGGCCCACCCCACGCCGGGTTATTAAAGGACTAATGCGATGGCGCTTTCCCTCTCCCGCCTGGCCTTGCTGGGGGCGACGCTGTGTCTGGCGCTACCCTTGCACGCCAACGTACCCGATACCCCTCTCATCGAACACGGCCGATACGTTGCGCAACTGGGCGATTGCATCGCCTGCCACACCGCCCAGCAGGGCAAAGTGATGGCCGGTGGGCTGGCGTTGAGCACGCCCATGGGCACGATCTACTCCAGCAATATCACCCCGGACCGTGAGACGGGTATCGGCGCCTACACCTTCGAACAGTTCGACCGGGTGATGCGTGAAGGTGTTACCCCGGCCGGTATGAACCTGTACCCGGCGATGCCGTATCCTTCCTACGCGAAGATGAGCGAAGCGGACATGCGTGCCTTGTACGCCTACCTGATGCAGGGCGTGGAGCCCGTGCAACAGGCCAACCTCGACGCCGACATGGGCTTCCCCTTCAACCAGCGTTGGGGCCTGGCGCTGTGGAATTTTGCCTTTCTCGACAAGCAACCCTTCACCCCCGACCCAGCCCGTAACGAGGTGCTCAACCGTGGCGCCTACCTGGTCCAGGGTCTCGGTCACTGCGGTTCTTGCCACACCCCACGCGGCATCGCCTTCCAGGAAAAGGCCATGAGCGATGAAGGCCGCAGCGGCCGGCATTACCTGGCAGGCGAAACCGTCGAGCACTGGCGCGCCTTGAGCCTGCGCAACCTGTGGACCGTGGAAGACACCGTGCAACTGCTCAAGACCGGGCAGAACCGCTTTGCCACGGTGGCCGGCAACATGGCGGATGTGATTCACCACAGCACCCAACACTTCAGTGACGACGACCTCACCGCCGTCGCCAGTTACCTCAAATCCCTGCCACCGGGCAAAGACGACCTGCCGATGCCCGCCGTCGCCCGCGCCCCGGCCGCGCCGCCTGCCGATTTGTTCACCAGCCGGGGCGGGTTGGGGTACATGCAGTTTTGCAGCGACTGCCACCGTGCCGATGGCGCCGGGGTGAAGGGCCTGTTCCCACCCTTGGCTGGCAACCCGAGCATTGCGTCCAGCAACCCGACGTCGCTGCTGCACATCACCCTCACCGGTTGGGAAACCGCGCAAACGGCGGCCCATCCACGGGTCTACACCATGCCCGGTTTCGCGCGCCTGGCGGACTCGGAAATTGCCGAGATCCTGAGCTTCGTGCGCACCCGTTGGGGCAATGAGGGCACCCCGATCAGCGCCGCCCACGTGAAGACACTGCGTGCCCAACTCAACCCGGCCACCACCGATTCATCGGCGTTTGAAACCCCGCGCCTGGCCGACCTGCTCGCCGCCCCCAACGCCGGCCAGGTGGTGCGTGGCATGCGCCTGCACCTGCAAACCAAGGCGCTGCTGCCGGATAACGTCGGCAACTCACTCAATTGCACCAGCTGCCATCTCAACGCCGGCACCGTGGCGGACGGTTCGCCCTTTGTCGGCGTGTCGGCGTTTTTCCCCAGCTATGCGCCGCGTGCGGGCAAGGTGGTCAGCCTCGAAGAGCGCATCAACGGCTGCTTCCGCCGGTCGATGAACGGCACGCCGTTGGCGCCGCAATCGGCGGACATGCAGGCCATGGTCGCGTATTTCGACTGGATGAAAAACAACACACGCCCCGAAGACAAAGTAGCCGGGCGCGGCGTGGGCAAGATCGACCCGGCGATCAAACCGGATCTGGCCAATGGCAAGGCGGTCTACGCCCAGCAATGTGCGGTGTGCCATGGCGATAACGGCCAGGGCTTGGCGCGTGCCGACGGGGAGCTGGTGTACCCGCCGCTGTGGGGCGAGCAATCGTTTAACATCGGCGCCGGCATGGCCCGCCCTTACACGGCTGCGGCGTTCGTCAAACGCAACATGCCGATCGGCTTCCACGAAAAATTCCCGCTGGGCCAGGGCGGTTTGTCGGACCAGGAGGCGGTGGACGTGGCGGCGTACTTTTCGGGCCAGCCGCGTCCGGACTTCCCGGACAAGGTCAAGGACTGGCCCAACGGCGGCAAACCCGCCGATGCGCGCTATTAGTCCAACTGCTTGAGGCAGGCCTCGAGAATATCCAGGCCTTCTTCGAGTACTGCAGGCTCGATGGTCAGTGGCGCCAGCAGGCGGATGATGTGCCGCGATTTGCCACTGGGCATCAGCAGCAAACCGGCGTCCCGCGCCAGGCTCAATAGTTGAGCCAGCTGTTTCGGCGCGGGCGAACCGTCGGCGTTGACCAGCTCGATACCTCGCATCGCTCCGACCCCGGTCAAGCGGCCGAGGTAGGGCGTAAGGCCTTGTGCGCGCCAGGTGTCATAACGGCCGGCGATGGCCTCTTGCTGGTGTGAGCCCCAGGCTTGCAGGTGTTCATCGGTCATTGCATCGAGGGTGGCCAGCGCTGCCGCACAAGCGATAGGGTTGCCGGAATAGGTGCCGCCCAGGCCGCCCTTGGGCAGGTTGTCCATCAGCGCTTTGCGCCCCACGACGGCACCGAGCGGTACGCCACCGGCAATGCTTTTACCCAGCAGGAGCAGGTCCGGTTCGATGCCCAGGCGCGAGAACGCAAAACGCTGGCCGGTACGCCCGAACCCCGACTGGATTTCATCGGCGATCAGCAGGATGTTGTTCTCGTCGCAGAAACGCCGCAGCGCCTGGGCGAACTCGACATCCAGGGCGAGGAAACCACCTTCGCCCTGGACGGGTTCGATGATGAAACAGGCGACGTCGTCCACGTCGATTTCCACGCTGAACAGGCGGTCCATGGCCTTCAGGGCCTCGGTGCAGCTTACGCCGTTATCAGCGCTGGGATAGGGCAGGTGGTACACCGGGCCGGGTAGCACGCCGACCTTTTGCTTGTAGGGCGCCACCTTGCCATTGAGGTTGAGGGTGGCCAGGGTGCGCCCGTGGAACGCACCATCGAATGCGATCACCGCCGTGCGGCCAGTGGCGCCGCGTACGATCTTCAAGGCGTTTTCTGCGGCTTCTGCGCCACTGTTGGTGAGCATGCCGCTGACCGGGTAGCCCACCGGGATGAACGCGGTCAGACGTCCCATCAGCTCAATGTAGGGCGCATGCGGGGCGGCGTTGAACGCGTAGTGCGTGAGCTGGGTGGCCTGTTCACGAATCGCCTCCACCACGCCGGGGTGACAGTGGCCAAGGTTGAGAACGCCGATGCCGCCAACAAAGTCGATGTAGCGCTTGCCCGTGGTGTCCCATACTTCGGCGTTCTTGCCGTGGCTGAGGCTGATGGGGTGGACGACGGAAATCGATTGGCTGATGGTTTCGCGGCTCATGAATCTTGGACTCGGCAATGGCGGGCGTCTTTTTATCTAAGCCGTGCGCCCGGCCTTGCCGCAAACGAAATAAAGTCGCCGGGTCATTATTAAAAGTCGGGATGTGCCTTGATGTAGCTCACCATCCACTTCAGGAAGGCCTTCACTTTCGGTACTTCGCCGGCGTGTTCGGCGTGGGCGATAAAGTGCGCGCCGGCGCTGGGCATCGTGTAATTCCAGGGGATCATCAGGCTGCCGTTGGCCAGCTCTTCGGCCACCAGGTATTGGGGCACCAGCGCCACCCCGTAGCCCGATTGCGCGGCGCGGATGCACATGTAGAACGTGTCGAAGCGCGGCCCGTGGTAGCTGTTCTGCGAATGCAGGCCCTGTTCCAGGAACCACTCGTGCCAGGCTTCCGGGCGCGAGGTGCATTGCAGCAGGGTGTGGCGTGATGAGGCATCGCTGCCGTCGGCGACGAAGCCCGGCGCGCAGACCGGCACCACGGCTTCACGAAACAGCTCGATGCATGTTGCCCCGGGCCACGAACCCTGGCCGAAGAAAAACGCGATATCGGCCTTGGCCTGCAGCACGTCGAAGGGCTCCAGTTCGTTGCGCACATCGAGGTGGATATTCGGGTGCTTGGCCGCGAAATCCTTGAGCTTGGGCACCAGCCAGCGGTCGCCGAAGGTTGGCTGGGTGGCGATGCGCAGCACTTCGGTCTCGCCACCGTAGGTGAGGATGTAACGGCTGGAGATGTCCACCTGGGTCAGGATTTTGTGCACCTCGGCCAGGTACAGCGAGCCCGCCGGTGACAGGTACAAGCGCTGGCGCACCCGTTCGAACAGGTTGTGGCAGAGCATCTCTTCCAACTGCGCGACTTGTTTGCTCACTGCGCTCTGGGTCAGGTGCAGCTCTTCGGCGGCGCGGGTGAAGCTCAGGTGGCGGGCGGCGGCTTCGAAGCATTGCAGGGCGGTCATCGAAGGGGTCAAACGTTTTGAAATCATGCAGTTCATTCCAAATCGGAAGGAGCCTTTGCCTAAAGGTCGTTTGTGGCAGCGCCGTAAAGCCGTGGATACTGCCCGGCAGCACTATAAACCGGCGCGGGCTGTGAAGCGCCGAATAATAAGGAATGACAGGGAGTGCCTTGCATGAATCCATTCAAAACCACCTTGGCCGCACTGGGCGCCACCGCCGTATTGGGCTTGGCCGGTACCGCGCAGGCGGGCGCCACACTGGATGCGATCCAGAAGAAGGGCTTTATCCAGTGCGGTGTCAGCGATGGCCTGCCAGGCTTTGGTGTACCGGACAGCAAGGGCAAGATGACCGGCATCGACGTGGATGTGTGCCACGCCGTTGCGGCGGCAGTGTTTGGTGACGCTTCGAAAGTGAAGTTCAGCCAACTGACCGCCAAGGAGCGCTTCACCGCGCTGCAATCGGGTGAGGTGGATGTGATCTCGCGCAACACCACCTGGACCAGCTCCCGCGACTCAGGGATGGGCCTGGTATTTACCGGCGTGACCTACTACGACGGCATCGGCTTCCTGGTGAACAACAAGCTGGGCGTGACCGGTGCCAAGCAACTGGACGGCGCGACCATCTGTATCCAGGCCGGCACCACCACCGAACTCAACGTGTCGGATTACTTTCGCACCAACGGCATGAAGTACACGCCGATCACCTTCGACACCGCCGATGAAAGCGCCAAGGGCCTGGAGTCCGGGCGCTGCGACGTGCTGACCACCGACCAGTCGGGCCTGTATGCCCAACGCATCAAGATGGCCCACCCGGATGAGTTCGTGGTGCTGCCGGAAGTGATTTCCAAAGAGCCGCTGGGGCCGCTGGTGCGCAAGGGCGATGATGAGTGGTTCAGCATCGTCAAATGGACCCTGTTCGCCATGCTCAATGCCGAGGAAATGGGCATCACCTCGCAGAACGTCGAGGAGCAGGCCAAGACCTCCAAGAACCCGGATGTGGCGCGCTTGCTCGGTGCCGACGGTGAATACGGGCGGGACCTCAAGCTTCGCAAGGATTGGGTGGTGCAGATCGTCAAGCAGGTGGGTAACTACGACGAAGTGTTCGAGCGCAACATCGGCCAGGGCAGCGTGCTGAAGATCAAGCGCGGGCTCAACGCCCTGTGGAGCCAAGGCGGTATCCAGTACGCACCGCCCGTGCGCTAGTTATTCCGACGCGGTGTCCTTCCCTGCCGCCTTGGCGCGGTACAACGCCTGATCGGCACGCGCCATCAGTGCGGCAGGGGATTCACCGCTTTGGCGCTCGGCCACGCCCAGGCTCAGGGTCACCTTGAAATCGCCCACGGCGGGCACCTGAATGATCTGTTGGCGAATGCTCTGGGCCACAGCCTTCGCCGCCTCCAGGTTGCTTTTGGGCAGGATCAGCATGAACTCGTCACCGCCCCAGCGGGCGAGCAACTCGCCGGGGCGCACGCGCGCCACCAGGTTTTGCACCACACGCACCAGGGTCTGGTCGCCCACCGCGTGACCATGTTTGTCATTGATCGGCTTGAAATCATCGATGTCCATGGCGATCAGCGTCAACGGCAGGCGGAAGCGCTCGGCACGGTCACATTCTTCGAGCAGTACCTTCTCCAGGCGATAACGGTTGGCCACGCGGGTCAGGGTGTCGAGTTCGGCCAGGGAGCGGTTTTCGTCCAGTTGCACTTGCAGTTGCTGATTGACCCGCGACAGTTCGCGGGTGCGCTCTGCCACCAGGGCTTCAAGGGATTGGTTACGTCGTTCCAACTGCTCGATCGACGACTTGCGCGTATGGATATCGCGATGGGCCCCCACCATGCGGGCCACCGTACCGTCGGGGTTACGCGCGATCACGTAGCCGCGGTCTTCTATCCACAGGTAGGTGCCATCCTTCTTGCGGCAACGGTATTCGGCTCGGTAGTGGGGCGCGCGACGGCTGATGTAGGCATCAAACAGCGTCATGACCTGCGGGTAGTCTTCGGGGTGGATCACGTTTTCCCAGGTGAACACACTGTTCTCCAGGGCGTGGCGGGGATAGCCGAGCATTTCGTACCAGCCGGGGTTGCGGTAGACGAACCCGGTATTGGCGTTCCAGTCCCAGATACCGTCGCTGACCAGCTCCATGACGGCATGCAGCATGTCGGCATTGAGGTCGGAAAAATCATTGCGTAGCGGCTTGCTGTCGGATGTATCGTCCATATATGCGCTTCCTGCGTGGGCTGGCTCCCAAGGCCAGTCGTTGTTTACGCCGATACTCCGTGGCTGGGGCTACTGTACAACGGGGCGGGTGGGGGTTGAATAGGGTGGGGGCGATGCTTTAGTAGGAGTGAAGCGTTATCACTTCGGCGCCACCATTCTCGTGCGAGGCTTGCCATCCGCGTTGTGCTGGTAGATTTCCTCAGGTTGCCCCTGCTCATTGAAAAACACCTGGCCGATCCCTGCGCTGTTCCACAGCCGCTCGCCGGCTTCGGCGTGCTCCGGGGTATGGGGCACTACCTGCAGGGCGCGACGGCGGGTGAAGCCGTTGAGGGGCGAGCGTGGCGAGTAGAGCCACCGGTTGAGGCGGTCGAACCATTCCAGCAGGCGCGGCGGGAATTCGTTCTTGATGCCGCTGCTGGTGATCTGCCAGATCTGGGGGCCGGCATTGCGGTGACGGATCAGCACTTCGTAGACGAACGAGTAGTGCACATCGCCCGAAAGAATCACGTAGTTACCCGGCGTGCGGGAGTGGCGGAAGATGTTGAGGATCGCGTGGGCGGCGCCGCGATGGGCCATCCAGTTTTCCGCGTCCACCAGTAACGGGTGGCCGCACCAGCTGAAGACTTTCTGCACGGTTTCGATCAGCTTGACCCCGAAGATCGGCGCGGGCGAGACGATGATGGCCGAGGGGTGGTCCAGCAGTTCTTGTTGCAGTTCGCTCAAGGCTTCCCAGTCGAGCAGGCCAGAGGGTTGCTTGAGGGCGAACTCACTGCGCCAACGTCGGGTGCGAGTGTCAAGCACCACCAGGGCGGGCGTGGTGGGCAGTACGTAGTGCCAGTGTTGGAACCTCAGCAAGGTCTTGAGCAACTCATCCTGCGCAGAGGCATCCAGGTGGTTGTCCTGCGCTCGCGCAGTCAATGCGCGGGTCTGGTCCACCAGCTCGCCAAACACCTCCGGCTGGTTGCCCCAGCCCTGGCACAGCAGGTAGGCGAGCAGGGCATTGCCGATGATGCGCCGGGAAAAGGGATGGCCGTAGGCGGTTTGTTCCCACTGGGCGCTGAGGTTCCAGTCGTCGGTGATGTCGTGATCGTCAAAGATCATCAGGGTGGACAGGTGAGCGAACACCCGTGCGACACCCGGCAGCCCCTGGCGGAATTGGTCGATCTGCACCTGTTCGCGGGCGTAGCGCTGTTGTTCGGGTGCGCTCAACGTCGGGGCCTGCGTGTCGACCAACGTCCAGGGCGTGGGCGACCAGACCAGCAAATACATCGCGATCACTTCGGCGAAGGTCACCAGATGATTGTCGGCAGTGCTGCTGGTGAAGATCGGCTTTTTCACGCCGCCAAAGAAGCGCTCGCGCAGGGTCTCGTTGCTGTCCAGCGCGGGCAGCAAATCGGCACGATGGTAGTAACTGGCGCGATGCCCGTAGAGGCTGGCGCTGTCGTCCACCACGGCGCCTTCCAGGTATTCATCGAACAGGCCCAGGCGCGCGATCAAGGCATGGATCGCCCGCAGCATCGGCCCGGCAACGTCATCGGCATAGACCTGGTCGCCGCTCATCATCAGCAGGGCGGGACGCTCGGCCGGGGTAGGGGCGTTGGCCAGCAGGCGGTCGACACAGAGCAGGCCTTCGTCGGCGCGGTGATGAGGCTTGCGGCAGGAGCCGTGAACCAGTTGGTGAATGCGGCTGTGTAAGACGAAGTGGGGCATTGAAGCCCCTGCGTAAAGCAAGTGGGGGGCCCATTGGACGATACCCTGATTGTCGATCAGCAAATCGAAGCCTATGTTCACATCGCTGGGCATTTCCTCTGCCAAGGGCACATCGATCAGATGGATAAAGGCGTGACGACCGACGGCAATGACCTGGCTATGAGCGGCCAGGGGAATAGCCAAGGTTGTGTGAGGAAGTTGCAACTTCAGGGTCAGCGTCAGCTGCCGACTGGCCACGAGCCATAACACCAGGCGCTTGGGTTCTATGCGGCGTAGTAAGGGGCCGGCGAGTACGGAGGGGAGCGATGATGGCTCTGGCATCAAACGGATAGCTCACGTTAAGAGGTAGAGCGGCAGGGTACAATAATGAATGTAGACGTTTCGTTAATAGGTCGCGTTTTTTAAATGCAGCGTGCGTGAAGATAGAGAAAGCAGCGCATTGAGCGCTGCTTTCACGGAACTATTTAATGAACGTTGAATTTACAGTAAGTTGCCTCGGCCAAGACTGTCCAGGCCTCCACCAGTACGCCTGCGAGATTTGTCAGCACTGGACGTGGTGTCAAAGGCCGAAGCCTGGAGGTCTGTCTCGTCAAGGCTGCGCTTTTGGCGAGCGTTGATTAGCGGGTTGTGTTGAGTGTCCGGGCTGACAGGGTATAGAACAGGGGAGGTGCTGATAGAGTTGATCATGGTGATATCTCTTTTTAAAGTTGATAGTAAGTTCTACACGGCATGTTCTTCCCTGTAACAATGCGAGAGGCAAGTTAATTGTTTTTTGCTTTGAATGGCGAGGTGGGGAGTGCTACTGGTTGTAATGTATTGCGTGGATGTTTTTTTATAAAAAAGGTAAGGGTTTGTGGGTTTTTTAATTAACTGTCGCTTAATCGCATCAGTGTTCAGGTGCGCGAATAAATACAAAGTATTTATCCGGTAAGAGGGAAGGCCGGGGCAGCAAGGCTGCCCGGCAGGGTGATCGATTATCGGAGTACGTCGTCTGTCACTTTAGGCACGGTGAACCGGAACTCGCTGCCACGGCCCACTTCACTTTCAGCAACAATCTTGCCGCCATGGGCCTGGACGATGCCTTGCGTGATGTACAGCCCAAGGCCGCTGCCGGTCGGGTTGTTTTCGGTCTGTGTCCAATAGCGGTCAAACACGTGAGGCAGTTGTTCCGGTGCAATCCCTTCGCCGGAGTCGCGCACCGAAAACACAATCTCCTCGCCATTGCTCATGGCGCTGATGCCGATATTGCCTTGGCGCGGAGTGAACTTGATGGCGTTGCCGATCAGGTTCGACAGCACCTGGAACAAGCGCTCCGGGTCGGCGTTGATCTGAAGGCCGGGCTCGGTGTTGAACGACAGGTCGATGCCTTTCTCCATCGCCAACGGCGCCAGCAGTGAATAAGCTTCTTCAAAGATCTGGCTGACATCCAGGGGCACCGGCTTGACCACATAGCGCCCTGCTTCGATTTTCGAGGTGTCGAGCAAATCTTCCAGCAGCACGTTCATGCGTCCGGCCGCCTGTTGCATGGTGTCGATGGCCGAGGAAATCCGCCGCGAGGTGTGCGGGCCATCGGAGCTGAAGGCTTTTTGCATCATGCCGCACAGCATCGAGATCACGGTCATCGGGTTGCGCAGGTCGTGGGACACCACCGCCACCAGCTCATCACGAGCGCGTACCGCCTGTTGCTCGCGCAGTACCTGACGGGCCAGGTCGTTTTCCAGGGCGGAGCGACGCAGGTCGTTGGCTGCAAAGCGGTCGCCGTGGCTCCACTTGGTGGAGATGCCGGCCATTTCCACTTTCCAGATTTCAAACGACGTGCGTGGGCGAAGGCGCAAACCCGCGTCGGAATTTTCCAGGTCCAGCGGTTTGCTCGGGTCGCCACTCCAGTTGATGTTCTCTTTGACTTCCGGGCGGAACCACAGCACACCGTTATCCACCGGCTTGGGCAGGCTCATGGCCAATACGCCACTGGCGACTTGCTGATACTCGGCGGCAGGCGGGTACACCGACGCCAGGTTGTGGCTGGAAAACACCGGCTCGCCGGTCTCGATCAGCCACTTGTGCAGGGCGCGGATCTGCGCCGGCTCCGGGCAATTGCCGTAGCGATGCAGTTGCTTGTCTTCGATGATCGCCACACCGCCGGACAGGGTCAGGTCCATCAACACTTGCGGCTGTTGGGCGAGGCCGTCGAAGACGTTTTCTTCGCTGGCCTTCATCGCCTGCTCCAGCAATGCCAGGGCCTCGACCTTCTCTTCACGCTGACGGCTCAGGTCCAGTGCTTCCATGGCGCTGATCTGCAACGACAGCACCTGGCCGATGGTCTGGCAGGCCGTGCGCAGCTCATTGGGTACCAGCAACGGTTCGCGGTTGCCGCAACTGATCAGGCCCCAGAGCTTATCGCCCTTCATCAGGGAAATGCTCATGGAGGACAGCACGCCCATGTTCTGCATGTACTGGCAGTGAATCGGCGACACGCTGCGCAGGGTGGCGAAACTCAGGTCCAGCGGCTGGCCGGTGTCCGGGCGCAGCTTGGGCAGCAGCGGCACCGGCTCATAGGCGGCATTCGGAATGATGCGCAGCCAGTTGGTACGGTACAGCTCGCGGGCTTGTTCCGGGATGTCGGACGCGGGGAAGAACAACCCGTTGAACAGTTCCATGGACGGCGCCGACGCTTCGGCAATGACCTGGCCGTGACCTTCCTCTTCGAAGCGGTAGATCAGCACCCGGTCATAACCGGTCATGGCCTGGATTTCGTTCACACTGATTTCGTACAACGCTTGCAGGGTTTTCGCCGACTGCAGACGCTGCAACATTTTGCCCAGGTCACTGGTGCGACCGTTCAGCGCTCGTGGTTTGAAGTCTTCAATCCGCGGTTCGAACTCCAGCACCAGCACGTTCTGATGGCGATGCAGCAGGCCTTCGAACGACGCGCCGTTGAGGGTGACATGCAGGGGCGGTGCATCGAAAAACGTGTTGTTTTCCGCCATGGATTGCACGGCGTTGACGTGCTCAGCGCCCAACAAGGTGTGCAGAGGCTTGCCCAGCAGCGCCTCGGGCATGTGGCCGAACAAGGTGCCAACGTTGGCACTGACCTGGATGATATCCAGGCCGGGTTCCGACAAGGTCAGCAGTACGCCGTGAGGCTGAATTGCGCCTGGAAAGCGAATAGGTTCGTCGGCGCAGTTGGCAAGCAGCTCTTCAAAATCTTCGGGTTTCATAGCAGTACCTCCTGGCGGTCGAGCCATTGCTCAAAGCCGCTGAATGTCGAACGGGCAGCCTCTACCGCGTGCTGTTTGGCGGGTGCATCCAGTGGCAGGCGGCCCAGGTAGTCGAGAAAGTCTTTCCAGCGCCGTCCGGTCTCGGCGCCATAAACATTGAGAAACGCACCACCGTTGTCTGCATCCAGGCCCAAGCGCTGGGCCATTTCCCGGCGCAGCACCTGGCCGCCCAGGGTCGCGCCTTCGAGCACATACAGGGCGCCGAGGCAGGCAGCGGGGGTGTCAAAAATGGGCAGTGCGTTGCAGCGAGGCAAGGCGTCGAGGGTGCTGTCATCCAGACCGAGTGCGTGAAGGTCTTTCGCCAGTGTAGGTGTTTTCACACGCATCACTGTATCGAACCCCTCGGGGATCAATCCACTGTCATACAGTGCTGTTTCCATTGGACGGTAAAAACCGTAATACGCCTGGAGCAGGCGCCGATACCAGTCGGTATCCAAGCGCTCGGAGAAGAACGGCAGGCGCTTTTCCAACGCCACATGCAACAGGGCAGTGCCTGTACGCAGTGTTTCCAGCAGTGAGGGCGCACCGACGTCATGGGCCTGTGAATGCATGCAATGAGCTCGAACAGTGGGCCTTGCGGCCATGAATGACGCGTGAAAATGGGCGACGATTCTACACAACTCATTGCCGTCGGCTGTACGCACAAGGCGAAAAGCCTGACCAGCGGATCAGAAAAGTCGCTCCTTGCTCTATTGAATGACCACAAGCTCCCGTACCAAGTTCGCTTTAAGTGATATCGCAAGGCTATCAATGCATGGACAATCCTTGCTGAGTCAATGCCGTTTGCACACATTCAAGCAGATGCTCGGCGCTCCAGGGCTTGGGCAGGAAGCGCACGCTGCTGCCCAGTTGCGCTGCCAGCTTGGTATTGCCAGATGTCAGCACTACCGGCACCGAAGGCCAGCGATGGGCTACTACCCGACTCAAGTCATAACCGTTGAGCAAACCCGGCATCTGGATATCGCTGACAATCAGGTCCACCGGGTCATCGGCCCGCTCCAGGAAAATCATCCCTTCATCCGCCGAAGGAAAGGAGGTGACATGGGCACCAAACTCCTCCAGCACGTCCACCATCAACGAGCGAATGATCTCGTCGTCTTCCAACACTAAAATCGATGGCTGAGCCATGATCCTTACTCCACCATCAGGGTTCAAATGGGTGGAGTGGGGCAGGCCTCAATAGGTTCGATTGGATATGTGCTAAACGATGGATGGTTGCTCAAACACGCAGGCTTGCGCGGTTGCCTAGTGTTGTTGCAGTGCACAAGGCTCTCCCACCGCCAAATCTGATGCCTGGGGCAGCTTGTAGTGAGCGGGCTTGCCCCGCGCTGCGGAGTGTCAGGTACATCGTGCTTATTTGACACACCACCGCGCGGGGCAAGCCCGCTCACTACAAGCGATATTGGGCATAATGGACGGTACCTTGATGTGGAGTTTTCCATGAAACGTGTCGCCTTATTGACCCTTGCCATGATCCTCAGCGCCCCGGCCTTCTCCGCGGGCGATGCCGAAGCCGGTGGCAAGCTCTTCACCAAGACCTGCGGCGGTTGCCATAGCATCGGCGAAGGCGCGCGCGGCGGTTTCGGGCCGCAGCTCAACGGCATCATCGACCGCCCGGCCGGCACCACCACCGACTATCAATATTCCGACGCGATGAAGAACTCCGGCGTGGTCTGGACTCGCGATAAACTCGCCGCCTACATCGAGGCGCCAAAGAAAGTCGTCAGCGGCACGCGCATGATTTTCTGGGGCATCAGCGATCAGGAAAAAATCCAGAACATCCTGGCGTACCTCGAGACGTTCCAGCCGAAGTGATCACTGGCGCCTATCCGCCTTGCTGAAGTGCTACCGCTCCCGCACAGATTGAGCGGTGTCGAGCGTGACACCGGGCAAATCTGGGAGTGGAGGGCGCCTGGGTACGCCTGCCAAACCACAATGCCCGCACCGCTGTTTTCTTGAGCCTCAGCCGCTGTTCGTTCCCGTGGGGAACAAACTGTTTAAACTCGGGTCCAGTCATCACTCTCATCCCGATAAGGACATCCCCATGAAGCGCGTCGCGCTGCTCTCCCTCGCCCTGGCCCTGGGCGCCTGCCACTCCAACCAACGCGACTCTTCGCCCAGCCTGCTCAAGGACGGCGTGCAATTTCGCCAGAAAACCGTAGCTGTGGATGCCGAGCACGCCAAAGTCATCATGAAGGCCAGCGGCGGCACCAACCCCGTCGAGTTCGCCATCCGCCGTGAAGGTGACCCCGACCAACGCCTGGAAACCCTCGGCACCGTGATGGACACGGGGGAAGGCAAGGTCTTTAACTGGATCGCCAAACTCAACCAGACAGTCGCCAGCGCCGGGTTTAAGCGTTTTCCACAGTTGGAGGTTCAGGCCGATCCGGGCAAGCAACTCACCGTGTCCAGCTCGGCGAGAAGCCAGGGCAACGGCGCGTATTACAGCTGTGGGCCGGTGATGAGCACATTCAGCCCGGAGAAGGCGAAGGTGTACCTGGTGGAGTTCCAGTTCAGAAGCAACCGTGCGGCGTGTGCGCAGCAGGTGTTTGATATTACCGATCCGGCGAATCGGGTGTTGATTGGGGGGGAAGGGAGTGAAGCGAAGGAGGGGTAAGCAGGCTTGATTGAACGGTGGGCATTGCCCACCGTTTGCGCGCTGAAGGTTGTGCGAATACCACCCCGTTGAAGGTGTGGGTATAGCCGTCGTAAAAGGGTTTCATCTGCTCGGGCGTCAGACGCGGATTGACCTTTTGCAGCAGGCCGGCTGAGCGGTAGAGGAGGGGCTTTTGTGGTGTAGGTTTCATTGCATCAAGACGCCTTCTTAGGTTGCTTTGGAGCTGGCGGCCAGGCGCCCTGGTAGCGGAAGGAAATTTGGTAGTCGAGCTTGTTGGGTTCAATCATGTGCTGGAAATACGGTTGAATAATCGTTATCCAGTTAGGCAGTACGTTGAATACGTCGGCGTATATCGCGGTCTCTTCGCCTAGACCCAATGCTTCAAAAACACTGTCTGGATCTTCGATATCCGATGAGTACTCAGCTGCCTTCAAGTCATTGCTTTGTTTTTCGTACCATCGCAATCTGATCTTCATCACCTTTTTGGAGGCCTCTCTCTATCGTCAATGACGACAGTTCTGGTGACGGCGCGGGTTAAACGGACGGGCCGAACAGGTGCGGATGCTGCGCTTGGAAGGACCTGAAGGTTTGATACTTCCAACGTTCTCCGCCTGGGTCTTCATCGTTCGTACTGACTTCGCCGAAGTACCAATGCTCTGACTCGAAGACGTTTCCTTTTTCGTCCTCATGAACGAAGTGAAAGCCAACCTCGTGAAGCCCTGGCGGAACGGTCAGGCGCCATTCACTGGCGAGGCTTCGGCCGGTGATACGGGTTTGGCGGAAGTAGTCGTAGTTGAAGGGCTGAGTGTGGCCGAGGTGGCGTGCTTTGTCGGTGTAGACACAGACACGGCTAGAGAACATGTTCGGGACCATGATGCAGGCGACAACCCAACACTCAGGGTCATTGTCTGATCGTGCTTCAAGCAAATGGCCTGCAACTTTGATCAATTGTTGAGCGCAGTGCGCCAGAATCTCCGACGTGGTTTGTTTGCCTTCAACAAGATTTTCGATAACTGGGATTCTTATATTCACGAAGTCAGGTCGTGGCGGTAACTCTTCGTAAAAGCAGCCTTCGAAGTTGTCTGCCCAGCGGGTCAGGGCTCTGAGGTGCCTGGGAATGTTTCGGAGCTTTTTGTCTGTCAGTGACAGTCTGCGCATGAAGCTGAACCCTCTACGTCTGTGTTATTCGTTCGCATCTTCGTAATCAAATGCGATGAAGTAATCGCTTTCTGAAAGAGCGATTCCGTGAGAGAAGTGCACCTGTACCCGCGATAACCACTCGCGACGCAGCTCAAACATACCGTTGTTGACGTCCTCATCTATCGATAGCCCAAGCTTGGAAATCACGGAGTAGTCGTCTCCCAAATCCGCTGAGTCCTCCGTCCCGCTTAGACGCTCGGTGGTTCTGTCGAACCATTCCAGTCTCACTTTTAATCCCACGTGTCCCTCACAGATATTTTTTGATGTTTCGCTTTTTCTTCGGCCCTCCTAACTGCTCGCCGGTTATGTGATTGAACGCACCTATATGGCTTCCATCACTTGCTAGATAAACTTCCAATTCTCCATGCTGGGAATCCCACTCATAGATTCTCCGGCCTTTCTCTTCAATCCAGCGCTTGAATCGCCCCGGGTTCACCAGAATCTGCGCAGCCTTCTCCGTCGGCGGATAAATCCACATCACTGGCGCTTGTGGCGCAGCCTCCAAGGCCGGAATACCCAGCGTGTCGCTCGGGTCAACCGCAGGCGTCCAGATCAGTTCAACACCCTCACCCAAATCCGCCACAAACTGATCGCCACGGACTTGAAACTGCACCACATCAATCATTTGCCAATAAAACCCATACCCCTTGAGCGTGCCATCCTCACGCTGCTCAACCTGCAACCGCATCTGCGAACGCGCCCGCTGCATCGAACGCAACTGCTCTTCGGTGTAAAGCGCGCTGTCCCCCAGCTTCGCTGGCCAGACCAACGCGACCAGCCCCGTCAGTAGCCCTGCGGCCACAGTGCCTGCCGCCGCGACTGCCGTTTCCAAAGCGACCGAACGCAACGCCAACTGCCCCAAGCCAACAGGCAGTGCACTGCCGCTGATCTTGCGCAGAGCAACCACGCCCTGGCTGTCCACCTCGCGCCCGCCCAACAGGCTGAAATGGCCGTAGTCCTTGATCAGTTCCAGCGGCACATACCCCGTCGGATCGCTGTAACGAATGATGCCGTCGGGCAGTTGGCAGGGTTTGGTGAAGGTGCAGCCGGGAGGTTTGGCGGGGGGCGGTTTTGAGGGGGGAGCGGGGATGAAAGAATCGATCACCGGCGAATAGGGCGCGCGCGATGGTTGCGGGGTCAGGATGCGCTGTTTGAGCAGTTCTTCTTCGGTGGGAGGGTAAAAGCGCTCTGACATGACCGGCTCACTTCCTTGTGTGGGGGAGTGAGCCTACGAGGGCGGAAGTGAGGGTTGATATTGGCTTTGTTCGATGGTGCCCGTGGGAAAAGTCAGCGGGTTTGTAATCGCGGAAATGTTGTGAGGGTGTCGCTTTTTACCTGCCGATCAGCCCAGCAGATGCTTGGAAATCAACCGCGAGATTTCCACGATCGAGGTCTTCCCGGTGAATTCAAACTTCACTTTCCCCAACGAAGAAAAGTAGATCTCCAACTCCGAATCCAGATCAAACGTCCCAGCCGTTTCCACCGAATACGCCACGATGTTCTTGTACGGCAACGACGTGAAGTCCTTCTTGCTGCCGGTAATCCCCTGCACGTTGACCGCGATGATGCGTTTGGTGGTAAAGACCACGCCATCGCGCATGGCTTTGTAGGCGTCGACCACTTCTTCGCCGTCCAGCAGCAGCGCCGAGACGCGTTCGGCGTATTCGTTGTTTTGCTTGAGTTTGAAAAAGCCTTTGTTGTTGAAGTCGATCATGTGCCTGTCCTTGTGTGTATGCCGTTTTGCTCACGGATCTGTATCTAACACGGGCATTTCGAACACCCTACCATGGCGGCCAACCTGACAACCTTGGCCAGATGTTTAGAAAAGCGGAGCCCCATCATGCCTGAACTGTCCAGCTGGCTAGCCTATGCGCTGATCTCTCTCGGCATGGTGCTCACCCCCGGCCCGAACATGATTTACCTCATTTCCCGCTCGATCTGCCAGGGGCGCACGGCCGGGTTGATCTCGTTGGGCGGCGTGGCGTTGGGGTTTCTGGTTTACATGCTGTGTGCGGCGCTGGGGATCACGGCGCTGGTGATGGCGGTGCCGTTTGCCTACGACGCCCTGCGCTTTGGCGGTGCGTTGTATCTGCTCTACATGGCCTGGCAGGCCGTGAAGCCGGGCGGGCGTTCACCGTTTCAGGTACGGGACCTGCCTCAAGACAGCCCGCGCAAGCTGTTCACCATGGGCCTGGTGACCAACCTGCTGAACCCCAAGGTAGCGGTGATGTATCTGTCGTTGCTGCCTCAATTCATCGACCCGAATGGCCATGGCAGTGTGCTGACGCAATCGTTGGTGCTGGGCTTCACGCAGATTTTTATCAGCGTGAGCGTCAACGCGATGATTGCCACCATGGCCGGTTCCATCGCGGTGTTTTTCGTCACCCGGCCGGGCTGGCAAGTGGTGCAGCGCTGGTTGATGGGTTCGGTGTTGATGGGGTTGGCGGTGCGGATGGCGGTGGAAGGGCGACGCTGAGTCGCGCTTTACAGGATGGCTTTCAGATAGTCCTTGAGTGTGTTGAGCGGGGCATTGAGTGCTTCGAGTGTTGACGCTTGGCGCACGTCCACAGCAAGCCGTTGCAGCTCTCGCCCCATCACGGTATCGGCGCCGCCCAGGGACTTGAGTGCCAGTGTCAGGCACTCATCAACCTTGAGTTGAATAGCCGCCAGATCCCCCTGCCGCACCAACAACCCAAACACCTCGCGGTCATACCCCACCATCACCGGGTCATCGCGCAAAATCGGGCTGCCGCCGTCCGTCTCGTGCACCAGTTTCAGTGCAAAGAGCGCCACCGCTTCCAGCGTCAATTCCATGGTTTCGGTTCCTCGGCGTCTTTTGGGAGGGCGATGATCCCTGTTCTGTAGCGGAAAAAAAAGACCTCGTGCTTCACACTGTCCGCCGCAATGCCGTTGCTTTTGCTCGTTGTGGTGGCCAGTTTTTCTCATTACCATTGGGAACAATTCTTATTCGTAGGGCTGTGTATGCCCCCGCTTCCCGAGCCCGGCACCGTATCTTTGAGCATCAGTAGCCTGTATTGCGCCCATCACGGCTGGATTCAACGCTGGCTGGCGCGAAAACTCGGCAATGTCAGTGATGCCGCCGAGCTGGCTCATGATGTGTTTGTCAGGCTGTTGAGCCACCCGCGTGAGTTCGGCAGCGAAGGGCATGCGCGTGCGTACCTCAGCACCTTGTCGCGCAACGTGTGTGTGGATTTCTTCCGACGCAAGCACGTGGAGCAGGCCTGGCTTGAGGTGTTGGCGAGCCGGCCTGAAGCGTGCGCGCCTTCGGAAGAGCACCGGGCATTGGTGCTGGAGGCCCTGGTGCATTTGCAGGCGATGCTTGATCGCTTGCCGACCAAGGTGTCCGAGGCATTCTGCCTGGCCCAGATCGAGGGCTTGAGCTATCGCGAGATCGCGTTACGGATTGGCGTGAGCGAGCGCACCGTTACCAAATACATCGGCCAAGCCATGTTCCAGTGCATGGTGCTGGAGGCTGAGTTGGACGGTGCCCTGGCATGAGCACCAACCCCGGTGGCCTCGACCACGCCACTTTGCAACAGGCCGCCGACTGGTTCGCCCGCCTGAGTGCCGAACCCAACGCGTTGCCGCTGCATGAGGCCTGGCGCCAATGGCATGCCCACAGTGAAGTCAACCGTCTGGCCTGGAGCTATGTCGCACGTGTGGGGCAACGCTTTGCACCGTTGCAGGACGATGCCGTGAGTGCCAACAAGACGTTGGAGAGTTTGCGGCAGTCCCAGCGTTCGCGGCGCCAGGTGTTGCGTGGGTTGTCGGTGGTCTTGGGCGGTACGCTGTTGGGGTGGGCCGGTTGGCAGCAGCGTTGGGTGGCGGGGGCTTGGAACGCGGATTTCCATACGAGCACCACGGTGTTGGGCGAGCAGTTGTTGGCCGACGGAACGCGCATTTGGCTCAACAGCGGCACGGCGTTGGATGTGAAATTCAGCGCCGGTCGGCGCGAGTTGAAACTCTACAGCGGCGAAATCCTGATCAATACCGGTAAGGACGGCCGCCCCTTCGTGGTGGATACGCCGCAGGGCCGCGTGCGTCCGCTCGGCACACGCTTCAGCGTGCGTGAACAGGAGGGGCACACGCTGCTCAATGTATTTGAGGGCAGCGTGGAGGCCAGCTGCGGTGACACGGATCAACGCCGCATCATACCGGCGGGGCAGGGCGTTCTATTTGACCGTCAGCACCTGGGCGCAACGCAACGTGCGCAACCTGGGCGTGAGGCTTGGGCAAACGGTGTGCTGATGGCGAACGATATGCGCCTGGAGGACTTTATCGGCGAACTGGCCAGCTATCGCCATGGCCATCTGGGCATCGACCCGCAGGTCGCCAACCTTCGGGTGATGGGCACGTATCCCCTGCAAGACACCGATCAGGTACTGGCGATGCTGGAGCAGGTCTTGCCCGTGCGCATCGAGCGGCGCTTCGCCTGGTGGACCACGGTGGTTCCGCGCTGATTTTTTTGCATCGTGTGCTTCCGGTTTTGGTTGCTCATTCGAATTAGTGAAGGACAACGGCTTGATGCCTCCTTCGACCGGAACCGTTTTATGTCCTCATTCCTGCGTAACTCACCACAACCTTTGGCGCTGGCTATCGCGTTTGCCTTGGCCATTCCCACCAGCCTGAGCATGGCGCCACGGGCGGCAGCCGCCGAGCAGGCCAGCGTGCAGACCTACGATCTGCCGGCCGGCGCCCTGGCTGACCAACTCAACCGGCTCGCCGCCCAGGCCGGCATCTACCTGGCAGGCAATGCCGCGCTGACCGCTGGCAAGACCGGCCCGGCATTGCGCGGCAGCTACACGGTCGACCAGGCACTGCAAACGCTATTGGCAGGCAGTGAGCTGACGGTGGTGCAGACCGGCGAGGGGCGCTATCAATTGCAGCCGGGTGCAGGCGGCGCGTTGCAACTGAGTACGGTGTCGATCTCCGGCATGGCGCCGGGTTCGACCACTGAAGGCACCGGCTTGTACACCACGTACTCGTCCAGCAGTTCGACGCGGCTGAACCTGACTCAAAAAGAAACCCCGCAGTCGCTCACGGTCATCACCCGTCAGCGCCTCGACGACCAGAAGCTCACCAACCTCACCGAAGTGCTGGAAGCCACGCCGGGCATCACCGTGCTGCGCGTCGGTGTAGGCGCGGAGAACGATACGTACTGGTCCCGTGGTTTCCAGATCAACAACTTCGAGATCGACGGCGTACCCACCTCGGCGCGTCTGGACAACATCACGCAAAACACCGCCATGTACGACCGTGTTGAAGTGGTGCGCGGCGCCACTGGCCTGATCAGCGGCTCGGGCACGCCCTCGGCGACCATCAACCTGATCCGCAAGCGCCCGACCGCCGAAGCCCAGGCCAGCATCACGGGCGAGGCGGGCAGTTGGGACCGTTATGGCACGGGCTTCGATGTGTCCGGGCCTTTGAACGACAGCGGCAATGTTCGCGGACGCCTGGTGGTGGACTACAAGAAACAGAACTCCTGGGTTGATCGCGTCAACACCGACTCGCAACTGGTGTACGGCATTTCCGAGTTCGACCTGAGCGACGCCACCATGCTCACGGTGGGTTTCAGCTATATCAACAACCAGGTCAACGACCCGCTGCGCACCGGCTTCCAGATGTTCTACAGCAACGGCAACCGCACCCATTTCAGCCGCTCCGCCAACAGCGCGCCGGACTGGGCGTACAACGACCGCAAGCAGACCAACGTCTTCACCTCCATCGAGCACCAGTTCGACAACGGTTGGAGCGGCAAGGTGGAAGTCAGCCACACCCAGAACCAGTTCGATGAACTGATCAACTACATGAATGGCGACATCGATCAGGCCACGGGGGCGGGCGCTTATCTGTACCCCAACCGCTGGTCCGGTACACCGCGCCAGAACAACCTCGATGCCTACCTCACCGGACCCTTCAGCCTGCTCGGCCGCGAGCATGAGTTGATCGCCGGCGTCACGATGTCGCGCTACAACGAAAACACCCCGAGCCACGGCGGTTGGTTCGGCTCCTGGACCGGCTACGACGGCACGGTGCCCAACATCTTCAACTGGAACGGCAGCGGCGCCAATCGCCCGGACACCACGCCGGTGGGCAAGACCCACATCGAAGAAAACCAATACGCCGCCTACCTGACCTCGCGCTTTCATGTCACCGACAACACCGCGGTCATCCTCGGCAGCCGCGTCACCAACTGGAAGCGCAACAACGAATCCAGCGTGTACGCTGACCCGACCCAAGACACCGAAAGCAAGGAAACCCGCAACGGCGTTTTCCTGCCCTACGCGGGTATCGTCTACGACCTGAGCGAAACGTGGGCGGTGTACGCCAGCTACACCAAAATCTTCAACCCGCAGGCCTATGGCGTCCACGACGAAAACAACAAAGCCCTCGACCCGCAGGAAGGCACCGGCTATGAAGTCGGGGTGAAAGGCAGCTTCAACGACGACAAACTCAACGCCAGCCTGGCGCTGTTCAAGATCGACCAGGACAACCTCGCGGTGTACGTGCGCGCGCCGGACATCTACCGCCTGGAGCAAGGCACCACCACCCAAGGTGTCGAACTGGAACTCAACGGCGAACTGAGCGAAGGCTGGCAAGCGTCGGCGGGCTATGCGTACAGCGTGAGCACCAACCAGGACGATCAGCGCATTGTCACCACCAGCCCACGGCACAGCCTCAAGACCTTCACCACATACCGCCTGCCAGGTGTGCTCGACAAGATCACCGTGGGCGGTGGCGTGAACTGGCAGAGCAAGACGGGGATGGACCTGCACACGTTCGATCAGGGCAGTTATGCGCTGACCAATTTGATGGCGCGGTATGACATCAGCAAGAATTTGAGTGCGACGTTGAACGTGAACAACGTGTTTGATCGCAGCTACTACGCGTATGCGGATAGTTGGAGTGTTTATGGTGCGCCGCGTAATGTTATGACGAGTTTTAAGTATACGTTTTGAATCGCGCCTGATTCGCTAGACGCCTTGCAGGCCGGTTTGGCGAATGAGGTAGTGTTCAAGCGTGTGTGTAGGTCAGTGAGTTGAGGTTGTGTTTCAAGGTGGAGAGGGCGGTGAGCAGTGATTTCGCTGGCTGCCCACTTATCGACAGGCGAAAAAAAAGACCTTGAATTTCAAGGTCTTTTTTTAAGATGGTGCCCGAGGGAGACTCGCTTGCTCCATATAAACCGTGGTTTGTAGCGAGTTTTTATATCGTGGGATACATGTGGGGATACACGCTTTTCAGTTCTGGACGGGCTTCGGTACAGCTGTTAGCTGTGCGTGCTATCGAGATCAACACCTTTTTTAGACTCCAATTTATGCGCATCGGAGAAGACTGGGCCAAGCTCGTCCATTAATACTGTTAGGGCTTCAACCAGGTTCTTGATCGTCTGCTCAATTTCGGCAGCTCCTGCTGCTGAGTAATCACGTTTGAGCTCATTGATGTCTATGGCACCGGTATCCAAGTTTAATTGCTCTACTCCCATGAAGGTCCCGAGCTCGCGGCTAGAATAGGCGCTTGAATGGATCAGCTCATTTCTAGGGCCACGGTAGCCACTGACCACGTCCGCTATTGCTTTTATGGCTCTAAACAATCCGGGGTGATCTGTTTTCGTGGCTTTCTGAACAAACGAATTTCCTCCCATGCCCTGATATTTTTCTGGCGCCAGCAGTAGAGAAGCCCCTACTAGTCGATGTGCTCGATCCACCATTCCGATTACACGAAGCACGAAGTTTTCGTAGTGATACCGATAGATCGTTGGGCTTGGGTTTAACTCAGAACCAAGCTCCGTTACGAATCTGCATGCTAGCCGCAAGGAGACCAAAGCGGCCTCGAGCTCATCAACCCGCGCATAGACTTCTCTGGCGTAAGTCTCGATCGCTGAAGCGGGGAATCTGCGTTTGCCTGCAAGGAGGTTGGTTAGACCTCTTTCGCAGTAGCTGTCCATGTAGGGTGAAAGGACAATCAGGTTAGGATGATCTATCAAGTTTTTCTCTACAGATGTGTCTCGCAAATCGCACCTCGTTACTAATCCGCATCTATCTAGGCTCACTGCTGTGTCGCAATCATAACGTGGTCTGACGTTGCCGTTTGATAACTCAGAGTCAACATCGCAAGCTTTGCCATAGCTATGAAGAACCGTCCTTCAAGCTTCGTTGACGTCAGAGCGGAAAAATCGTCGGGGCCCCTGACGTTTTTTTCCTGATACGGGGCATGAAACCCGCGGGACCGTGGTAGCGGCAGCCGCACCAGCTTACTGAAATTTCAACGTTGAAATTGAAAGGGTCTTGAAGAGAAAAGGGCATCCTTACTGGATCTGTAACGGTCATGGGTTTCGTTCAGGATAGTGAACGATTGGCCCGGTCAACTCGGTCAACCAGTCAACTAACTTTGGAACCCAGCCACTAACGAGATCCGGCGGGTTTTATGCCCCGTGTCTATCCGAAATGCCCAGGGACCCCAACGGGTTTCCGATTCATAGGGCAAATGCACTTGTGAACAGCAGTTCACTAAGCTGGGCACCTTTCCGCTGACACGATCACGCGGGTTTCCTACCCCGTACCTTCAAGAGTGCTCCAGGGGCCCTACTACTGAACCAAAGCTAAGAGCATCACCCACATCCCTTCGCTGAAGGAGCAATACTTATGGGGCTCGGGGGATACCTTAATAAAACCGTGTAACGGGTGTTACCCGTGTTACGTTGGTTGATAAGTATATGTTTTAAAAGTATTTTTATGGTGTTACACGGCTGTGGCTGACTTGCCCGCATGCGTGTTACATAGCGAATTGGTGTTACATCAATGAATGACTTGTCAGGAGCTATTTTTGATGATTGCAGCGGGTGGCTTCGTTGCAAAGACGATCCGCGCACTGGCTAGGAGCGACTTTTCAGACTTCTACAGCTGGCAGCTCTCCAACGCCAATATGCTCGCTTTGGAAAAATTCAAACTCCCGACAGTCGACCTGGAGACGTTACAGGCCTCGCTCCCACCTGGATGATTATGTTGGCTGCTTGGGGCATCGGTTCCAGGGTGGTAACAGTTTGACCGCCACCTCTCGCATACTACTGCCCAGCCGAAGGCTTATCATGGATGGCCCTTTACGCTGCAAATGGAAATTACGATGGTGCCCAATAAGGTATGTGCAGTTGTGCTCTCGTCTTCACCGCCGGCCAAACTTCTGTTATTTCGGCACCCGTTAGCAGGGACGCAACTGGTGAAAGGCACTATCGAGGAAGGAGAACTCCCTGCCCAGGCTGCTTTGCGTGAGCTGGCAGAGGAGTCTGGTATCTATGACGCTATTGTTGAGTCCGACCTGGGATGTTGGAGAGCTGACTATCGAGATCAGGTATGGTCTTTTCACCTTTGCAGCACAGAGCGAGCCCTGCCCGAGCAATGGAGTCATCAGACACTGGACGACCACGGCCACGTGTTTGAGTTTTTCTGGGCTTCGCTCGAAGACCTCCCCTACAACGAATGCCATCCGGTGTTCCAGCGAGCACTGGAGTTCTTGCGCAAAAACTTAAAGAGCCTGGGCGCTGAGTTAGCGAATGACACCGAGCGGATTGATAACTGTCTACGTTGGAGCGGAAGGGCTGGTTACCACAGGCGGCTTTCGGCCACACGATGACACCAGTTGCTCACTGCTAAGCACCCTGGGATCAACCATTTGAGAGCGCCGCATTTTATTCTTTCGGTGTAAAGCTACAATATTTGGAGGGCCGTCTTTTTTTCCGAGGTGCAGGTAGGGGTAAAAAATATGCTTTGGTCCCTAGGCGCGATCGCATTCCCTGTGCTAGATTCAGAGCGCTTATGGCATTAGGCCATAAGGTGGATCACAAGTTGTCAAGCCACCCATGATTATTTATCAGCGGGATACACATGGCGAACAACAGCACGCGGAATCTCTTCATTGAGAACCTCCAGATGTAATCGTGATACTGACACTATACGTCAACTCTAGCAATACGCGGCCTAGTCTGAAAAGATGGATAATGTTTAGAG
>Ga0207655_1000746_pt1 | contig 36518 bp, 42 predicted proteins | sample KBSM44metaG_FD_184398 | JGI IMG/M metagenome (GOLD analysis project Ga0207655, IMG submission 184398) | Miscanthus rhizosphere microbial communities from Kellogg Biological Station, Michigan, USA - KBS M4-4 metaG (SPAdes) (version 2) | ecosystem: Host-associated > Plants > Roots > Rhizosphere >... | reverse complement strand
CTCCACCAAGGCCGAGGAAGCGGAGCTGTTCAGCACGCCGTTCTACGATTACCGCGTCCACTCTGCGGCGCTGAAATCCAAAGTCATGGTGCCGTTACGCATGACGATCAGGAACCACGAGGTTCCTCCAATGGAAGACTGGAGCCTGCACGACGGCGAGGAATTCGTCTTCGTGTTGTCAGGCGTGCTTATTTTCCATACCGATCACTATGCACCGCTGACGTTGAACGTGGGCGACAGCTGCTACATCGACAGCACCATGCGACATGCCTTTGTCTCCGGAGCTGAAGGTGCTACGGAGATCCTTTCCGTTTGCTTATCGATTCGGCCGTTCAAAGACAAGTAGATCATCACGCCTGTTTGAATAGCCGTCATCAAGTCCCGTGGAACATTTCCTGGGTGCCTGCCCCTGCAGGCAACCCATGGACAATGGAAAGCCACTCACTGCTTTGCCCCTCTCTGTCCGTGCAGACACTCAAAAAAAACCGGTTGGTTTTTTCGATGTCAGCACCCTGCTATGCCCGGCTCCCCGTCGAGCACATTCAAGCTCACCTCCGCACTCACCCCGGCCAGCTTTCGCGTCAGGAAGTGCGTTGCACCCATCCATTGTTTGAGCATCCCGAAGGGATGCTCAACCGTCCGTTTTCGGACGCGCATCATCTCCGGTGCTTTGCCCAACCGAAGCTGCATTTGCTCCACGTGTGCAGTCGGCGCGGGAGTCAAAGCAAAGGGGCTTGCAATGAGGAGGAGTCCATATACAGACACTAGGTTGACTCCCTATCCTCCTGAATAGCAGCATGCAGGCCTTCACTCTCACTCTCACGCCAATACGCTGATGCAGGGATGCCGATGTTTGTAGATCTTGATGAGTTGCTGGGTAGCATGCGCGACGAGCAATCATTCGCCGTGTTTATAGAGGCCCTTGGCGCTGATCTCGCCAGTGACCGTGTGTTAACGGAGGCAGGGTCCTCATCTTCCTATGGAACCGGGGCCTTGGGCTGGAAAAATGCTATGAAATCACTCACCACGCAACGCGCTTCGCGCCGGACGGAAGTTTCCCTGAAGGTTCCAGCACTATGACTGGATTATTGACCAACCTGTCAGCGTGGCGTGCCCGTCGTCAAGCAAAGCTCAACAACGATGCCGCTACGGCCAATCAGCCGATGAGCGAAATCGGATCGGAGGCGCCGATTCGGACGAGAACAGCTCATTGACCGTATCTCGGGCGATGGCGCGGCGCTCCTCCGGCACGACCTCAAGAAACCGCTCGGCTGCCGCTCTTTCCGCATCCTGCCGGCCGTCACGCTGGAAACGCCGTTCTTGGAGAACCAGCGCCCTTTCTCGGAACAGCGCCTCGTGTAGGTCTGACTCGAAGACTCGTAAAGCTTCCAGAACCAAGAAGTCCACAATATTCACTTCGAAGACGTCGCCGGACGCATGCAACGGCATGTGAACTGCGATGGACGAGATCAGTCGACGCGCATCGTGCAGGCTCCAGTCTTCCATTGGAGGAACCTCGTGGTTCCTGATCGTCATGCGTAACGGCACCATGACTTTGGATTTCAGCGCCGCAGAGTGGACGCGGTAATTGTAGAACGGCGTGCTGAACAGCTCCGCTTCCTCGGCCTTGGTGGAGATCAAGCGGGCCAGGCCGGTTTGAGGCTGGCTGGCCGACGCCCCATCCATGATGTCGACAAAGTTCATTTGCAGGCATCGAGCGATACTCAACAACGTATCAAAGCACTGGTGATGTCGTCGGGAAAAAATCGGTGATCTTCTGCTCGACAGTTTCAACACGGGTACCCAATTTTCGGGCATGTTGCTTCAATTCCGCGACTTTGGCCTCGGCCGCACGCTTGTCTAAGAGTCGCTTCCGGTAGATTTCAGGAACCACCCCATCTTCACCGCGCTCGTTGGCTCGCTTGGCCCCTTCAAACAGTGCTGCGATTTCACGGCCAGTCATGCAATTGAAGATCGCTGAAAGCTCTTCTGCGTCAGACTTTTGATCTGCATGCGGTGCTTGTTCGCTCATATGTCACTCCTTCGGTTTCTCGGACACGACAATTGGCGTCCTTCTACTGACTCAGCCCCGCTTGATAGGCGGGGCTTGTGGGCTTCCTCGATCTTTAGATAGCACTCATGGAGCTACAGTTTGAGTCATTTCGGTGAGGACCTGGTGCAGGTGAGGTGCAAGCTCAAATACCTCCGACCTAAGCACTTTCATAGAGCTGGCTTCGTACCCGTAGCGCGTGTGCGTAAACAACTGCGAACACTGCTCAATTCGCTCAACCAATGGAAATCCTGGGGCAATACTCGGCTGCGTACTCATCGCTCCAGTTATGCTCTAGATCAGGCTCAGCCAACACCTCAAGATGCTTGCCTTCATGCTCGCCAAGGAACTGCTCACGCTGCCGGTGCGTTCGGCGTGGATCGATGGCGAAGTCATCATGAAAGACGGAGAACGGTCGACCGTTGTTTGCATCTTTGCAGTCGGCGTTCAGTAGCGGCAAGACCGATGCCTATGCCTGTACGATTTAAATTCGTGTTTCTCTGAAATCGGAGTCAATTTTCGCTTCGGTAGCGTGGCGTCAGTCTGCGCTACGATCTAGGCTGAAAAGGCCGAACGTAAAGGCCACCTCCACATCTGAACCTGCGATAGAAGGACGAAAAATGTTGAATATCAATAAAACCTTGTCCGTACTAACCGCAGCCGTGATGCTTCCTAGTTTTATCTCGGTTGCAACAAGTGCCGCCGTACCCACCGACCTGAAATCCGGCGATGGTATCGTCGCAAAGGTCATAGATGGTCCCACACTGGATAACACGCTAGTCACAGCAGACCCCCTCAAATCAATTAAGAATTCAGAGTTCATTGTTAAGGGAAATATGAGATTTGATGGATGGTTCTTGAAGGCAGATCGAATAATCTTCGAACCGGGGTCGTCTCTGGTTTTCTCCCGAACGGCGCTATCAAACCGCCGTCAGTTCTGGATTGTGGCTAAAGAGATCGTTGTCAAAGATGCGAATGCCCCTGGTGTTATCTCGTGGGAAAAAAGTGTTACACCGGCGCCGCCCTCAGCCCCTGGGGAAGCTCCTGCTGGCCCCAATGCAACTGTAGACGGAAACGCTGGTAGCCCTGGCAACACCGGTAATTCTGGGGCAACTGGCTATTCAGGAGAGAATGCACCTCAAATCACCCTTGTGGTGACAACAGTCCCAACTAGTGGCGTTACTGTTGATTTAACAGGCGGTAACGGTGGCCAAGGCGGCCAAGGGATGAAAGGCGGTAGAGGAGGATCCGGCGCTGGGGGCCGTGTGGGAAGTCAGGGCGGTTTTGGATGCCTAGCAGGCGCCGGAAATGGCGGTTCAGGAGGTGCAGGTGGGGCTGGTGGTCTAGGAGGTGAGGGTGGCGTTGGAGGTAATGGGGGAAGTTTCTTGATTGTATCCGAGGCTGAACTCTTACCGACGCTCACCCAAAAATTTCGAGTGAGGGTATCTAGTGCTCAAGGAGGCACGGCGGGCCAGGGAGGTCCAGGAGGTGATGGTGGAGCTGGTGGTCGGGGGGGATCCGAAAATCTCCCGTATTGCAGAGGGAATGGAAATCAAGGTCCGGCTGGTCCTACAGGTCCAGCGGGTGCAATAGGTGCTGCGGGTCAAAACGGTCAGGAAGGCGACTTCACAGTTGGTGGAGTTACGAAGGAGCAGTTACAGAATTATATCTGGCCTTCGATCTGAGTCCTGTGCGTATCGCCGAGATGCGCTTCCTCCCCGTTCAACGGCAAAGCCGCGCCTAGTCATCAGGTTATACGAGGCGCGGCACTTTTCCTATCCAGCGATACGGTTTAGCTGCTTGTACTCATCCCAATCGATACCAAGCGCTGCTGCGATCTTGCGGTGTTGATCCAAGCGCCATTCGTTAGCTTGTTCCGGTGATTCAGCTACCAAGCGAATCACGAACTCATCAATCTCAAGTCCACGGCTTCGGGCAGCTTCTGCGAAAACCACAAGGCGCTGCTGTTCACGGTACTCATCAACGGTCATGCCGCATGCCTCGATAACGGCTGGTTTGACAGACTCAATCTGAGTGAGAGCACGAGGATTTTCAGCGAAGAATTTTTCGCGGGCCGCTGTGTAGCGGTTTTCAATGTTCATTGATTCAATTATCCTGCTTGATCCTAGGACGCGAATAACGTCTCTCTCCTAACGCATCATCACTGCTTCGTGGCTGATACGGTATAAATGTACTCGACACCGTTATCCAAAGCCTTGTATTCGCGCTTCTCTCCGCTAGCGAGTATGTCCGTAGCGGCATGCTTGAAGCCTCCGGTCCTAGGCTGATCGATGGTGAAGTTCCCGACCTTCACCGTTGCCATTTTCTCCAACTCAACGTAGTCCACATTGAATCTCAGACTGATACGACCATCACTGGTGATGTGCGGTGTGATGGATGCCTTGGTACCCACAGCCAAGTCCGCCATGTTGGTCTTACCCTTGGTGACTGAATCTCTATACTTGATGAGACTGATATTGCTGTGTGGTTGGGTGTGTCCATCAGTGGTAGAGCCGGCAAAATTATCGACAACCACACCGTTACGAGTCAGCTCAGTGCTTACGAAGATTGAATCGGCAGCCGAGGCGCTGGCTGCAAAGGTGGTCACTATTGCGAACAGAATTGTTTTCATGAGTTTTCCGTTATTCATGGATTTAGTCACCAGGCATTTTCGCGGACGCGAAAATTAGCACCTCACTACGTCCTTGACCCTACATTTGACGGCAGGGTTTGAGCGTACTTGAGTAACCTTTCCTTTGACTCGTAGCTGCATTGGTAGAGCGACCCGGTATGACGTTTGATTTCCATCTGACGGCATGGCCATCGCAAGCAATCGGTACTCCGGGCCGCTCTCCGATGCAGCCCCGTGGGGCTGTCGGATTTTCCTATGCGTCGGCAATTTCGGCTCGCATGAGGGTTATTCTCGGCAAGAGCCGCTTCCGAATTTCGTCAATCAATTCGGTTATCAGTTCGCATTCATCCTTCGTGAAACGCAAAAACGGTGCACCGCGTAAATCGGTGACCGACTTAGAATTTATGCGCCAAGGCTGGACTTTATGGTGCTTGCTATCCGAATGTGCATACACCTCATGGCGAAGGCTCATCAGCCGCTTGTGCAGAGCTATAGCGCCTTGATCTTCAGGCAAAAAACTTTCTGGAAGACTCGGCCATCCGTAGCTTTTGGTGAATGCCCTCGCATAGCTAACAACAAGTGCCGTCACAAATGCGGATTGCTGCATGTAGATAGAACCACGACGCTCCCAAGGCGCTGAGTGCCACCCTTTTTTCAGTAGATGTTGGGCGTATTGGCGTGCGAGGCCCAAATCTTCGGCGGCTACGTAGAGGCGTTCATACAGTCTCTGCTTCTCTTCACCCGCGACCGCTGGAATGTCCATATTCTTACTTTTCCTCTGGCGTTCAGTCGTCGGCGCGGCGGGTATTCGGCTTGGGGTGTACCTGGTGACTTTTCCGTGATTAATTGGCGGCAGCGACAGCGGCGGCTTCTTCCCGCGCTTCCTGCACTTCCCATTCAGGCAGACGCGCTTCAAATTTCTCGGCCAAAGTCATTTCGTCTTCTGCTGACTGACCTGTAATACGTCCGCCGTTAGCCTCAACGAGCGCCCGAATACCACCATTGATAATCGCCTTCGAATCTTTGGATTCTGGCAACTGGATGACGTAAGTGACGAACTTGCTCATGGCGCTTTGTCCTTGTTTTCGCGGACGCGAAAATGGGCGTCCTTCTACGCACCTGGCCCCACGTTTTGACGGCGGGGCTTGTGGTGTACCTGGGCGGCAGATCCGTGCCTTTTCCTGACTAATTTGACGGGCGGCTCTGGAAGTATTTAACCAACCGAGTGCAGCCTTTGAGCAGGAGGTTGTTGGCAGCCGACTCGCTGAATCGGCTCTCGACAATCACTGATCGAACCCGAAGTGAGCCGAAAGGATGCTGCGCATTTGTTGGTACGCCTCCGGGCTGCTGGTTGCCATCCGAGCGAGGCCAGTGCCCAGCCCTGCGGCTGGAAACACCACCGTCCTGGTGCGCGCAAGTACGTACAGTTCGCGCAATGCTTGCAACACTGCTTGCACCTCATCAGGCCGATCCGAAAAGAAGGCCGATGACGCCATAGACGGTGCACGCTTGGTAGGAATGCCGAAAGCATTCGGCTCGCCTCGCACGGCTGCTTGGCCAGCAGTACCACGGCGCAAAAGCTTGTCGCCGAAGACGTAGATTTTGTCCGGATTACTCCGCAGAAGCTCCACGCTCAGATGCGCTTCAACCATTGCTTTGCTAGATGCTTGAGCCGGATTTTGATTTGCTTGAGAGTGATTCAAATCGGATTCCCCCGAGGTAGTTACCATTGCTTCGCTGAGTGCCTTTCGCCGTAGCACGCCGGTTGACTGGCCGGGAAAGCGCACTGCAAGGGCAAAAGCGGAAGCCGCAGCTAAGCGAGCAGAGCGAGTCTGAACGGGTGAGCATTTTGGGCGTAGCCATGCCCTTGCTGGGTGCCCCGGCCTGGCTACCGTCAAGTGCAGGCGGAAGGTTCGCAGCGATGCAGGCGCACACGGCACAGCGGACTTGAACACTGCTTGATCTACGCTCTGCATCTTCATGGGATTTTCCTAGGCTGGCTCGACGTTTTGCCAGTGCAGTTCCACACCAACTAATTGGCTTGCCGCTGCCTGCGCATCGCTCAGGTTTGAGAAGTGTTTTGGTAACCCTGGATAAACTCGAACACCTGCGCGATTTGAATTGCATTGCAATGCAAAAGGCTTGAACAGGCGATTAAGAATCTCGATGCCCAGCAGTTTTTGCTCATCCACTTGGGCGATGTATTTGCATCTCGGGATCATGTGCATAAATTTCCTATCTATTCGGACTGCTCGGAGCAGGGTCAATGTACCTGCCCTTTTTGTTCGCAAGAATTTGCCCTTTGAGAAGCTACAGACATTGCACCTGCTCGTCCGTCAGCTGCCATGAAGCGTCATCTACTTGCAGCTTGAACACCGGACAACCCGCTGTTTCAAGCTTCATTCTCTTTGCTGAGTCGCTTAGTGTCGTATTTCTGGCACCGAGATAGATCGCCCTGACTGGAACCTGGTGGCTGTACCGGTGTAGTCCATCCGGTAGGGTGTCATCGACCTCAAGGGTACGGAGCGAGTCCGATTGGTAAACTGCGACCTCCTCGGAATAGCTAAAGGTCATCTTTACTACCCTAACCTCTTCTTCATAAACCCAGCTGGCATGCTTTGTCAGGAACAGCCGCCGGGCGATGGCTTGCTGTTTGTATGAGGGCCTCTCTCCAAGCCCTAAGCTCCACTGATAGGTCCGAAGGAGGGCCGCCATCGTCTCGGGCGTCATTTTGAATGGTGACTTTGTATGGGTGTATATGACATCCCCGCTATCGACTGGGATCAGGTTGTGCTCCTGCGAGGTCAAAAAGGCACCGCTAACGTCATAACCAACAACAACTCCGGTGTGATCGCAACCATAATGAGCCCACATCAAAGGATTCATAGGATTGCGAGTAAGGCTCAGGATCACCACATGCTCTTTCAACTGTTGGACCTGTTGCCTGAGCATATCGCGCTTGGAGTCAGGCCCATCGCCGTTTGACAACGCAGTCAACTCAAAGGGATCGTTGAAATATTCAGGACTTCTGAAGCCAAGTCTTCGACTCTCGATAGCTTTCAGCCCATTTTCGGCGTTGTAGTATTTGTAGAGAATCATCGCGCTGGAGTTTCCTATCACTCATCGCCTAAGGGGAGATTGACCATCACCCCAATTTTCAATCTAGATCCAAACCCGCCTACCAATTTCGCCCTGAGTTGGAAACACGAAACGCCGTGAATTCCTTGGTCCGCAATCTGTGCGACGAAGCTGGCTGCCGCACCTCTCGGGAGGTAACCAACTTTGAAGCCCTCTATGAAAACTGCACATGCATTGGCGTCATGGAGATTGTCAGGCTCGGTCACAACGTACGCCTCGAAATCATTGTCCTCGGCCATGCATCTAGAGTTTCGAATCTTTCGAAGGGCGGCTTGAAAATACGATTCCCCTACAATTTCAAACCCGATATTCGCGGTGCCCCTAATTTTTCCAGTCAGTGGTGGAAGGTCCGTCATTTCTGGGCTAGGAAGTTTTTTTGGGCGAGCGGCTCTAGGCTCTTCGCCATTGCCTGCTGGCTCTGTGATAGCGGCAAGCGGCTTTTGCACCTCGTTGCGCGAGTGCCTAGGGAGGGCCGCAGGCTGAATGGGATCGTCGTCGCGTAGGAGCTTAAAAAGCCGATCAAACCAAGACATTTCGCGTTTTCCCTTAATGGTGTGGTGCTGGGTGCAGACCTTCGTACGGCGGCTAGAAATCAGCTAGCTGCCCGACGGTTACTTTGCCGTTGCACGTTGTCGAGATCAGAGCGGCCACGAATTCATTTGGCTTAGAAACGAGTGATGAACGAACTACGTTGATCATTTTCGGAAACTGAGCTGGTTTGCCAGACGTTCTGAAGTAGTCTGAAGCCGCATCCATCCCGTGAGCCAGATGCTTCTTTGCATCGTCATATAGAGCGAAGCGTTCCGAAGCAGCAACACACGTCGCCTCCCTTGTCATTCGGTCCTGCGGGCTTGAGTCATGAACCTTGTCCCCGCCACAGGCCGATATCAAAATAGTCGCAATGATAGGTAGTGAATGCCGTCCGTATGTCGTCATAGTTTTCCTTTTCACGTCGTCATTTCCTCGAACGTTAGATCTGTTTCAGACCAGCTACCTGGTTATGTTCGATGGACGCTTTGATATCGACGCACGCATTGTCGGTAATAACCCACACAGGCAATTCCATCAGTGCTTGCAGGCCGGTCGCGGCCTCTTTGGCCCAAGCCAAAACATCCTCGACGGTTTGAAGATGACCACCTTCGATGGCCATTTGTAGATCGCAAGCCTCGTACATACGGCCTGCCATTTCGCTTTTATCGTCCGCCTCTGGCGTTTTCAGTTTCATGGCTACTTTTCCTGTTACCTGTCCCATTTTTTTGCGAGCAGTTCATTTTCATATTCAGGAGCTAGGTCGGATTGGTCTACTTCATGGCAGCGCCTAACAATCTCAACACAATCAGGACAAGTAACCTGCCCCAATCCTTCTTCAATGCCCTTGATTTCTGGGTGAAGCTCACGGGAGCACAGCGCGAACAACTCAGTATCCGTTGCATGCGTTCTCACCCAAGCAATCTCAGCTGTGTTGACGACCCGCTCTACAAGTATGATTGCCATTGTTTATTCCTATCCAGCGGTAGTGTCTTAGTGAGTCTCGCGCCCTGGCTGGCAGCAGCTACCAAGCCCATTGGCGCGGTAGGCTTTTTCCTATGCGCCGCCGCTGTCGCGGTAGCAGCCGTAAGATATGCCAATAACAACATGCTGACCGCCGATCCACCATGCCCGCAGTGGCAAGCGCGATTCACTGGCCTGAATTTGTATCGGGTTGGACTGTGGCTGAATCAGCTATTACTGAAAATACATAACTTGTTTGCTCAACTATCTCGCTTTCAGATAAATCAGGATTTTGATCCTGTACAGATTTGATATAACTCTGAAAAACCAGATCACTAGTACCTTCTACCTCATAGGCAGCGGCCCCATCATATATTTTCGGCAACACCTTCTCCATCTCACTTGAGTCGATGGTATTTTTTAGTATGGACATAACTTCACATAGTCCGGGCTCAGATTTGTCACTTGCCTTATTCTTACAATGAGCTTCTGTAATCATTGTAGACAGCTGCATGCTGGCCTTAGAGACGGAGATGGCAAGCTGCGGATTTTGCAATGAAAGAGCAAAGATTGGTCCAGTAGTTTGTGAAGCATGCGCTCCGACGCTAATTAATAATGCAAAACCAAGTATTGCTCTCATGAAATAATTCCCTTATTGAAATTTATAGTAGCTGTTTCATATTCAGGTATAGCAGAAATTCGACCTGCTTCTTTAACGTCAATAGCACAAATTTCATATTCAACGGCTCAAAGCCCAAGGCGGACTGAAGGTGCAGCGGTTTTTCCTACTTTAATCGGTGATTCGGATTTTCGGTGATTACTCGGCGCCCTCGGCTTTCATCTAGGCCGATCAGCTCAGTACAGGGCTCCCACCCATCCCTTGAAGTACCCGTAGTCATGGAATGAGTCCGTCTGAGTGATTTCGGCCACCGGAATGCGAAGCTGCTCGCGGACGTCTTCCAGGGTGAGGGGGTTATTGCGATCAGCCTTCGCCATGGCCGTATTCCCTTTCAGTGTTCTTGTCCTCGGCCCCCGTTTGACAGCGAGACTTTTGCGTAGCAGGGCAGGACTTTCCTCGAACAATTCAGTCGTCAGCCTGATCGGCGGCAATGAGCGCGTTCAGCACGGTTTCGTCACCGTCAAAGTAACCGTCTTCAGCCAAACCCAAGTTCCCGTCGAGGATGACGCAGACCGCCAGAGCGGCTTTCGCCGGATCGGCACTGTATTCACGGATCACGCGCTCGATCTGTTTGCGCAGAAGGTGTGCAGGCTCAACTTGGCCTACGCCACGCTCAGCAGCAGGATCTGCTAAGTCCAAAGGGGCAGGTGCCTCTGCCAGCGGGTCGCGGCTGATGACGGCGCCGGACGTAGTACGAAATTTCATTTCCATGCGTTGTTTTCCTGCTCGATCCTGGGGAGCGAAAAGCATCCCTCTCTTACGGGCTTAGCCCGCACTGGGCGGGCTTATGGGTGCAGCGGATTTTCCTATTTCAAATCGCGCTCTCGATTTCGCTCAGCGACCCTTAGTTTTTCAAGCCAATCGTCATGCTCTTCGTCACCGATGAGCGTTGACCATGCATTCAACAACCGGGCACGAATAGTGCGCACTTGATCCCACAGCGTATCCAGATCTGGCACGTCGCTCAGAGCGTCAATCGCCTCGCTTATCGCTTCCATCTCATCTTCGTCGTCAGGGGCAAGATCGATGTGGTCCAGCACACGACGGAAATCGTCGGTCATCTCGCGCACCTGCGCACGGAAGGCCAGCATTTCATGTTCGCGGATCACGGTCGGGTGCAACTCGCTCAGGCGGCTATTCACAAGCTCTCCCATGCGCAACAGGGCCGCTAGATCGGTGGCTTCGCTCAACGCCGCGATATCGCGATGCAGGGCGGCCAGATCGGCGACACGGGCCTGCAAGTAAGCCAACTTGGCGGCGTCTGGTTTGATCAGGGACATGGGCGGGGTTCCTTTCCGGTGTGGGAGTGGGTTCTCGTTTCATGGCTCAAACTCCCACTGAACGCCCCCGAAAGGAGATCTTTCGGCTATATCATCAAGCTTAGAGATACGACTGTATTCCTCTGCTGAGTATTCGTGAACCACATTACTTACGTGATCAATGACAAAGTAAACACTACCATTTAGTCCTGCTGGCATCATTACAGGGATGCTGTGCGACAGTAAAACTGCAAAAAACATTTTCCCATACAACCAGCAGTACATAAATACCGTACATTTGCCCTGATCATCATATTCGTTCGATAGTTTGAAAGCATGGTGGCCGCTAGGAACTTCGCCAAAGGTGAGCATAGCTGCATTATGAATACTTTTATCTAACATAGTCAGCATAGGTATAACTCGTACTAGCTTAGAATGCTTCCCAGCTATATACTCTTTAATCCTTTGAAACTCCTTGATTCTAACACTGCTGGCTCCATTGTAATAACATGCCAAATTCACCGCTATCTTAGCTATAGCTCTTAAGCCAACAACCATATCAAATTCCCCTTCGACAGAGGTAGATATATAGTTTTGTCGCTCAGGCACTAAATTACGTGCAGCACCGGTAATGAATTTTCTCGTGGACTTCAAAAACAAAGCCAGGTCAGTATCTTGAAGGACCTGAATCAAGATATCCCCAGATTCATTTATTGCAACTCTCTCAACTGATGAGCACTCAAGCCAAATCATCCCCTTTTTATATGATTTGACGTGCTCATCCGCAACTAGATAATATAACTTATTTATCAAGTCTGCCTTGTATGTCCTGAGATGAAAATTTGATCCATCATCCCTTTTTATCTTAGTGACAAGTGAAACCTCGGCTCGTAGAAATGCCATAGAAAGAATATGGAAAAACTTTTCTGTAGGGTAATCATGGGGTATCCAATAGTCCCATTTCTGGCCTCTTACTATAACCTGTGGCGCTACAGAATGTGGATCGTGCGGTTCCGAGAGGAGACCTTCCTCAGCCACGCGGAACTTTACCTTGGACTTGAAATTTATTTTTGGAAGCTCACCAAAACGTTTATTGGCGATATGATCTATCCACCGTACGATCCCTAATCCATGCTCTCTGAACAGACTGTTCTCCAACCTAGAAAACCTGGTATTACAAGCCTGGCACACAGTATTTACTAGCAGATAACGTTTGTCATCCCCGCCCAGCGCTTTCGGGAAAATATGCTCTTTATTGAATGGCCCTGGGCTGAAGCAGTAAATGCACTTACTCATAAGGATTTCACTCTAACTATATACCGAATATCTCGATAGTTGATTGATAGCGGGCGCCCGTGGAGTACTTGTCAGACGACGAACAAGATGCACCATAGTCATGCCGAACATCCGTTGTAGCCAGGTTATTCTTGCGTTCGACAGCATCATATTCATGCTCCGATTATCCACCCGCATACGATCTTCACCTTAGCGATCATAACTCCACCGGCTTTATCCTAGAACAAATTGGCAGTGCAGCGAGAGCTTCAGCGCATCTGCCAGGCCGCATATGGGTTTTATGTTGAGGGAAACCAGAGTGAATGCTTCGGCTTGAAATGAGCTTTCTCAAACATTCGGAACGAGTTGGATGATGTTGATGTTGTCCGGGTAGGACGTAGATTTGTTGATGCCCGTAACCTTGATAGTCGTATTGTAGAACCGACCCGTCTTAGCATCCTGCCGCTCGTTCAGCCCGTAGGAATGGTTCGTGTACGAGCAAGCCACAAGGTAGATCCCGGCGTCATCATCACGTCCCACAATCGAAACCCAGTGATCTCCGATCCTACCTTCTTCGAATTCAGCCTTCTCCTTCACACAGAGGATCGCGACTGATTCACTGAAGTCCATTGTGGTCAGATACTCCATGTCAGTGGGAGTCACCGCAGGCGACACAGCAGATCCATCAGTCATCACCTCGAAGCATGTTGCGATGAAAGCCTGCTTCACCTTGGCGTCAGTAGCGTTCCTGAGCCTCCCGAAGTCACTACCCTTTCCCAGCACGAAGTTATGAAGGGATGGAGTGTTACCAATGACGCGCTGCCAGAAATTGGTATTCCTGTAAGCGAAATCTGAGGCTCTGTCGGTTGGGTTTCTGAGCGCTTTGTAGGCATTGAACAGGGAGTAAATCAGGCACAGACCGTCGAAATGCCCCTGCGCCAGAATTCGTTGGACCGGTTTGCGCATTTATCACTCCTTGTAGGTTTTCGCGGGCGCGAAAATGAGCGCCCCTCTACGTGTTCGGCCCAGCTTTTCAGGGCTGGGCTTGTGGAATTCTTAGGCGGCAGATTCGCCGTTATTTCCTTCTGAAGGCAAGGCCATCGCAGGCAATCGGTACCCCGGGCCGCTCTCCGATGCGGCCCCGTAGGGCTGTCGGTTGGTCTTTTCCTACCATTCCAAATGGTGTTCCAGCCCCCCTACCAAAGGTAGGGGAACAGGAACTCGATTGAGTGCCGCGAAAGGTTCAGGGATACCGGCTTGCGTCCGTCGAGGCTGATCAAGCCCTCTTTTGCCATCTGGCTCAACAGGCCCCGGGTGGTGCGTTCCCCAACGCCAAGGCTGGCCTGCAGCTCGGCACGTGGCTGGTCGCCCATATGGAGCAAGGTTTTGTAAACGTCCCTGGCCTCGATCCGGAGCTCTGGCAGTGCATTGCCCTTGCCGTCTGAAAGCGCGCCACGACTGCGCATCTCGAAGTACACATCGATCCGCTCGCCTAGCTTCTCCGGATCAAGCTGAGCGCTGAAGTACTGAACCTGGTCCAGCGCGGTTTCGGTGAAGTACTGGGTCCAGCGCATCAGACCGCTATCCGACAAAATGCCGCGACCGTCCTGGTCGCCTTTCCGAGGGTGGTCGGCTGCCTTGAGCATGTCGTAATACGCGTCGGTGTTTCGGGCGAAGCCACGGCTCATCGACCACAGCCCATAGCCGCCAAAACCGGCGGCCTTTATGTACTGGTCAGTGAACAGGCGCCCTGTGCGGCCGTTTCCGTCCATGAAGGGGTGGATCCACATCAGCCTGTGGTGCGCTGCAGCGGCCGCGAGGAAGCGCGACAGCCCGTGAATTCGATCCAGTCGGTAAACGCGCTCGAATTGGCCAAGGCGGGCGTGCATCTGCTCAGCGGTCGGGGCGATGTGTTGGCCAACCTTGACGCCGTACTCGCGGAATACGCCGGGAAGCATGCGGATAACGTCGCCTTGTTCGTTAATTTGGATATCCAGCATCTCCTCCGGCACACCGACGTAGAATTCGCGGTGTAGACGCGAGATGGTGTCCCGAGTGCAGACATCGACTGGGTTGATCGGGTCGTCGGTGAGGCGGCGCTGCGCTTCAATGTGGCGCTTGATCTCCAAGAAGTCCTCGCTGGCTTTGACCTCCTGAGGCGCGCCTGCAACCTGTTCGGCGCGCAGAATGTCAGCCGGTACCGTAGAGTTACCCTCGATCTTGTTGCTGTAGTACGAGTTCACTACGCGCAATAGGTTGGTCATCGGCACGCGCAGCGGGCGCGGGATCTTGCCGTGGAGTTCCGCATCAAGGCGCATGACCTTAACGATCTGGTCCTGCAACTCCTCGGGAGCCTTGTCTTGGGGAATATACGGGGTGAATGACATTTGCCGTTTACCTACCTTACGCTATGCCTTATTAATAAAGGCCTATATCAATTTTTAGGTGATTATTTTGCCGGTTCGCTTGCCGGTAGTATACCACTGACTTCTCAAACACTAGGGACAATTAGCGGACTAAAGGGCGACCTCAAAAGCCCGCCTGATGACGTCTTGATCTACGTTCAAATAGGGCTTGCTATGGTCAAGACAGGCGTGCCCGAGGATCGTCTGTACTGTCTCTACATCCCCGGTCGCGGCCAAGACTTTTGCAGCTAGAGAGCGTCTGCCACTGTGAGACGAACCCTGTTTGATACCGGCCTGCCGGTAGAGCCTGCTGATCGTCTGTTGCAGCGAATCGCAGGCCCGATACACCTCAGGCCCACTGTCCAGCTGGCGATGTTTGAACGCGAGTTCAAAGGCTTGGCCCTTGTGTGTGGTGACCAGCTTTGAACCTGGCCGCAGGCCTCGGTATTCGTCGGTGCCGGAAAGGCCCCAGCAGCGCTGCAAGCGAACTGCGATCCAGCCATCCAGGGCGACAAGGCATCGTGGATGAGTCAGATACACATTGCGCGGACGACAGCCCTTGGTGATGTCTGCGCGTAAATACACCTCAGGCTTGATGGCTCCGCTGGGATATAGCACGTCTGCGACCTCCAGTAAGGCCAGCTCGGTTACGCGAATGCCAGTGGTGTGTGTGAGCCACAAAAGCATCACGTCGCGCTCCGGTAGACGGCCAGTCACGGATGCGACGCGGATCAGGTGCTTGAATTGTCCAGGTCGAAGGGAAGTTGCGCGGCGGATGGGTGCTGTCATGGGGCTCTCTGTCAGGATTGATGACGAATCGCGAATGATCCTGAGAGAGTGGGCAAGGGGCCTCCTGAATAGCTTACAGGCCCGCGTGCCGGGGTGTTCACGGAAAATGAGAGAGGGGGCATATGGGGATATACGGTATTGGCAATAAGCCAGAATTGCTTTTAGGTATGCAGTCGCGTGCTGCAAGCATTCACTATCGGGCGAAACCAGAACCGAGTCGACTGTCTGCTTCTGCCTGAAGAAATGTGGTGGGCTGGACGTCGCTTCTGGCCGGTTTCGGCCTGTCCCCACCGGCCGCTTAGGGTCGCTATCTGCCTCTCGCGACGGGCAGAAAACGGCCAAAAGCAGTCGTTGGTTGCCCCTGATTCCACCTCTCGAGCAGCTTTCATTCGCAAGAACGATTCAGGACGGTTTCAGATCATGGCCCTTCTTGTCTCGTCCATACTGATTGTCTTGTTATCGGGTAGTCCTGCGACGTGGGCATCTGCGAAATTGCATTCCACTTGACCACTCGTTTGCATTTGACCTGACCAGTCATTTGCATTCGGCCTGACGACCGATTGCATCGGATTTGACCAGCACGCTTTGTAATCCATGAAAGGCAAAGAACGGCCAAGCGCGGACTTTTTTCCACGACTCAGTTCGCTAGTTTCCCAATTCGGCGATGAGGTGGGTTACCAGTGCCCGTACCTTGGCCGAAGGCTTGGGGCCCGACGGAAATACGGCAAACGCCTTTAAAGGCTCGAGCTCGTAGTCGGGCAACAGTTGAATCAGGCTGCCGTCGTGTCGCTCTTGTGCTGACATGATAGTTGTCACATTGGCTATGCCAAGACCCGCCATTGCGGCAGCCAGAATACCTGGCGCTGCATCGATCTTGACTCTTCCACGCAACGTCACAACCCACTCCGCGCCCGCCTTGAACAGTTTCAATGTGCTTTTCTCTGGAAAGCTTTGTTCGTGCAAGAGTGCGTCGTGAAACGCCAAGTCTTCAGGCACTTTCGGAACCCCTCTCTTGGCGAGGTATGCCGGCGACGCCACTAACACTCGCGCCACTGAAGCAATTTGCCGAGCTCCGAACGTGGAATCCTCAAGCGTGCCCATTCGGATTGCCATGTCGACTCCGGTTGCCACCAGGTTCTGCCGCTCATCTCGCATGGTAATTTCGACTCGCAGATCAGGGTAACGCTCGAGAAAACCGGGCAAAACGGGAATGACCGCTCGGGAGCCGTACACAATAGGTACCGCAAGACGGATGGTGCCACGGAGGGAATCGATTCCACGAGCCTCGTCTTCAGCGTCCTCCAGGTCGGCAGCAGCTTGGCGAGCCCTCTCCAGGAACGCAGCCCCTGCTTCAGTGAGTGCCACGTTCCGAGTCGTGCGTAGCAAGAGCTTCACGCCCAGTCGAGTTTCCAATCCGGTGACGATACGAGAGGTCGATGGCTGTGAAAGCCCAAGCTCCTGAGCGGCACGGGTGAAGCTTCCCGACTCCGCTACACGGGTAAAAACTTCGACCTCAAGCCAGCGATCATTCATTCGCATTCCAAATAAGTGTTCTGTTAAACGACAGGATAATTTTGTCTGGAGAAAAAGTTTACCTTGGTCTTGTCATCTAATCCGCCTGACGGAGTCATTCATGAACCTGCAAGACTAGCTCGACGCCATGCGTGCCGATGTGGAAGTCGGCAGGGACGGAATGATCGCCTATGCCGAAGTTAATCTGGACTACAGCCGCGGACCAGATCCTTCTGAGCTGCTGCCAGTTAGCGAACGTCTGCAAGCTTGATTGAAAAACAAACATCAATATGTGAGGAAAACCATGTCCATCAAAATCTACGGCGACCCGGGCTCGGGTAGCCTTCGTCGTGTCACTGCTGCTGCCGCGATCATGGGCGTCGATGTTGAACGTATGAATGTGGACTTGTTCAAGGGTGAAAGTCATACCCCTGAGTTTCTGAAGCTGAACCCGCACGGGCTCACTCCCGTGCTTCAGGACGGCGATACCGTCATCTGGGAAGCGTCAGCCATTAACCTCTACCTTGCCGAGAAAGCAAACTCCAACCTACTTGGGCGGACTCAGTCAGAGAAGTTTGAGGTCTTGCAATGGATGTTCTGGTCGGGTGAGCAATGGCGGATATTCTCCACTCTGCTCTTCAATGAGTGGGCAGGTGCGACGTTCATGGGCAAGCCAAAGACCGACGCGCTCGTCCAGTTGGCGATGACCAATATTCGCAATGCTGCAGAAGTTCTGGAATCCCATCTTGCGACTCGAAAATTCATCGTCGGTGATGCGTTGACCCTCGCAGACATTGATATTGCAGCACCTTTTTCGCAATACCATCGAACTGGCGCACCTTTCGAAGAGTTCCCGAATCTGGTCGCTTGGCAACAGCGTCTGCTCGAGACCGTACCCGCATGGGCTGCTACTCGTGATGAGGTAGAAAAGCGGATGGCTGGAGTCCTAAGCGCCGTAAGCTGACCGCTGCACGGCTAAAACTAGCATCCGTAATGCGCATTCTTGACTCAACGCGGACAATCAACGGCCCTACGATGGCCGCTTTTGGCTGAAAGTGGACGTTACCGCGTTTATCCTTTTTAGAATGGCCCCTGGTAATGGAAGTGCGCTGGACTAGGAATGATGTTTTATTAACTGCCCCTGCGATGGTGAACGATCCCATTGATGGTCTGGCGATAAAGACCAGTCGTATCTGTGGCAAGAGGTGGACAGGGACTGGTGCCCACCTCCTTGTCTGGTTGAAGTCGCTAACGTGTCGGGTTGCTGTCGTGAGACTTTTAGACTGGTTTTCCATAATGGCCACTCCCCAATCAGCTGGTGCAATTGTTATGAATGACTCTACTCAGCCACGAGTCCTGACCCCTGATGAGTTGGCTGCCATGCTCAAGATGTGGCGAGAGATGCGCCAGTGGTCACAGGAAACGCTCGCCGAAATTTCCGGCCTCAATGTACGAACCGTACAGAGAGCCGAGGGCGGTAAAGCGCCCTTCCTCCTGGTCGGAATGGAGTTTGAACAGCCAAGTGCAGTGTAATTTCGCAGTCGTGGCCGCACACGGCTCGCAGGTAAGATCACAGCCTCAGGTGTCGACCAAAAAATAGATATCGAGGGTAATCCTGAATCTTGTAACCCTCATTTTTGCACTGTAAACCTCGGTAGTTTACAAGTCATAAAAGTGGTTTACACGAAGCAGTATCACCACCACGAAGACCTTGGGGAAGTTGGTTTTGCGGCGCGAAGAAGCGGTTGGGCCTCACTGGCCGAGCGTACACACCCCAGAACAATCAGTTCTGGACGTGCATTTATTCCTACAGGGGTCTTGTTGCCTTCTTGCCTCGAGGAGAGCTTCACGAACTTCCCCTTGGCGATTTTTACAATTGCCATCTCAAGCAACAAAGCTCCACCTGAAAAAGCCATGAAGCGGTCCGTGATAAAGGCGTAAACTCATTGAGTTTCTCAGACCACGATGAAGCATCGTTCTTTTGATTGCCTGTAATAAGTAAAAAAACCGTCGAAAGCGGATCTTGGTTGGGGGCAATTTTCATTGCTTCGCGGTGGGATCCAGTGGCGTCTGACCTTCTGCCTTCTCCACCCGGCGAAACTCAGCCTTGATCGCTCTGACCGCCCCAACCAACGGTACAAAATAGAGTCGCAGGGCTTCTTTCGCAGCGCGAATGAATTCTGAAAAAAATGTCGTTTTCATAACAGTAACTCCTCGCTACCTGAAGCCGAAAATCCCGTTTACGTATAGCAATCCCGTTCGTAAGCGGCAAGCGAAACCTGATGGTCCATCCGTCCCGCTCTGACAGCCTCAACGTCGCACCTGGCTGAGTGGCTGCGATGACGACCTTCGCGTATTGCGCACAATCCAGTCAGCCCGCCGTTCATTTGCCACGGTCAAGCTTGTCTCTGATTTTATTGAAGCGGTAACGCTCAGCCATTCGAGCGTTTACACTTGTTTTGTTAATCTTTTCGATGGCTTGCTCGTCGAAGGACGCCAAACTAATCGCCCCGCCCAGCGGCCAGGTATTTTCGATAAAATCATCGACCGTCCGGCATTTGTACGCATAGTACCAATGGCTATAACCCAATGCATGGGCCAACATTTCATACATCGCGCTGCATTTAATTGTGGCGCCCGATGCACTGGCGATTTTCCGTAATTTTTTATTGATGAATCTGCACCGCAACAAAGGAAGTCCAGGGCTCAGTGCAATCAAGACAAATCGATCGGCCAATCGATCGTCGCGAAAAACGTAATCGGCGTCCGGGTACCAGCCATGCAGATTGTTGGCAGCCAGAAAGGATTCAAAATGCTCACCCAGATGCATGACAGCCGCACGCGCGGTGAGTTGTTGGGGAGCGTTTTGAGGCGGTAACTCAATAAGCGTTGCCATCGCTTTTCACCTCCTACGAGTTGGGTTCGAAACAATTCATCCGCGAGCGCAGCGGTCTCCCCCAAGAGCCCACCCTTCTCAGCTCAGCCCGTGTGGCCGCCGGTCACTGGAGGACGGGCAAAGGATGGCCAGCAAACTGTGCCTGGAACCGTGGCAGGGCCATGCCTCTCCCGCCGTCCAACCGATCGGAGCGGCGCCGTCGGATCGCTCAACGGGCCCACTCGCCAAACGGCACATCCGCCTCGATGTAGCGCAGCGCCGACTGCACATCGCGCCAACCGACATACTCCATCAACGCCTTGCTGCTCCACTGGTTGCGACTGGCCCAGGTGGCAAAACCGCGGCGCAGCGAATGCGCGGTGTACCCCTCGCCAGCTTCACCGCTGCGCACAAACGCCAGACGCAAAATGCGCGATAGGCTATTCGGGTTGACCGGTTCCTTCGCGACATGCCCCCAACGGTCGATGGCGCGAAACACCGGCCCGTGGTGGAGGCCACTGACCAAGAGCCAGTGCTGGTAGGCGTCCACGGGGCACAGTCGCTTCAGGGCCGGGAGCACCAGGGTGCGGCCGCGATGGTCGCGATCGGTCTTGCTGCTGGCGAGGAAAATCTCCAGCGCTTGCCCTGCACGCACCTGAATATGCTCGATACGCAGCCGGCACAATTCGTCGCCGCGCAGCGCCCGCCAAAATCCCATCAGGAGCAACGCCTGGTCCCGCGCCGCACGCAGCCGCACCGCCCGTTGTTCAGAGCTCAACTGCAGGACCAAGCCTTCAATGCACGCCTCCAATTGCTGTAACTGCAGCGCTTCAGCCTGCTTGATCGGCTGCGGATGCAGCGCCTGAATCCCGCGCAGCACATCGCGCACCCGCGACGCCTTGGTTGGGTCATCGAAGCCGTACTGCTGGTGCCATTGGGCCAAGGCCGCCAGGTGCGTGCGCAAGGTGTTGCTGGACAACTGCGGACCATAGGCCGCCAGGTAATGCACGATGTTTTCACTGGAGGCCGGCAGCACCCCGCCCCACTCGACTTCAAAGTGTTCAATGGCCTGCGCATAACGCCGTTGGGTGCTGTCGCGGCGCGCCGCCTGCAGGTAGCGCTGGGCTGAATCGCTCATCCCACCTCCCGCATACCGCCTTTCCGGAGCTTTGCACCGAATAAGGCTTATCACGTTCAAGAATTCAGCATTCTCGAACGCCAGTCCGTCCGAATTCCTGCCGTCCCAAAGGCAGGGTTACAGCTGTAATTGCATACTCCGTAAACCAGTACGAAATCGTCGGAGTCGAGCCATGGCACGCGGAGGCATCAACAAAGCGGTGGTGCAAATAGCCCGCGAAGCGCTGCTCGCCCGCGGCCAGCACCCCAGCATCGACGCGGTACGCGTGGAGCTGGGCAACACCGGTTCGAAGAGCACCATTCAGCGCTACCTGAAGGAGCTCGGCGCCCGCGAGCAGGCGCAGCCGCCCACCCCCGACGAGGAACTGCACAGCTTTGTCGCCGGTTTAAGCGCTCGCCTCACCGTCCTGGCCGAACAGGCGGTCGCCGAGGATCGCCTGCGCCTGCAGCGGGACCGTTCGGCGTATGAGCAGCAGCGCTTGCAGCACCAGGCGCAACTCGATCACCTGCAGGGCGCTTACGCCGGTCTCGATCGTGAGCTGCAGGCCCTGCGCGAGCACGAGCGAACGCTCCAGGAGCAACTGCGCCAAGCGGACGGCGAATGTCGACGCTTGGGCCAGCTGGAACACGACCTGAACCAACTGTTGCTCGAACGAACGGCGCACCTCCAATCGCTGGAGGACAAGCACCGCCAAGCGCGTGAAGCGCTCAAGCACTTTCGCCTGCAGCATCTGTCTCAGCGGGAGCAGGACACACAGCGACACGACGCGCAGGTTCAGCAGTTGCAACACGAGTTGCGGGCACTGCGTATCAGTCTGTCGGACAAGCAAGATGAACTCGCCCGCCTATTCCAGGACAACGAACGGCTGGTCGGTGAGCTGCGCCATCAGGGCCAGCAAGCTCGCCAACGTGAACGTGCACTGCAGCAGTTGCGCCAACAACACCAGGATGCGGAAGTCCGCGAGCACAGTGCGCAAGCACGGGTCCTCGCGTTGACCACCGAACGCGCCAGCCTGCACGAACGGGTCAAACGTCAGGTGCTCACGGAACGGCAGAGCCGTCGCGAGCTGCGGTTCCAGCGGCAACAGATCGCGCGCTTGCAGGGCTTGCTCAGCCACTCGGCACCACCACCCTCGACCATCGATGACAGCTAGCTTTGCTCTCAGGCTGCCCCTAGCTGGTGCCCGCTGCGACGGGCGCAGGCTCGACCGGTAGCGAATCGGCAACCTCAGGCCATTCACCCATTGCAAAACGATCACGTCGGTGGCCCTTAAGCGCAGCCTCCACCCACTTCGCCTGCGGTGTTGACCGTTTAAAGGGCGCTGGCGGACCGACTAACGCCGAAGCGTTCTGCCGCTGCCATGCTTCGTCCGGCCAGCAACGCTGAACAAGGGCACAGGCGTAGAGGTCCCAACCGGATATCCAGCCGCGATAGCGCAGCCAGTCTGCGTAGCGATTGAACGCCACGCAGGCCTGCTCAAAGGCGGCAAAGTCGGGTGGCCAATCATCAATGGGCTCAAACAAACCGCGCCGATGCAATTCATTGAGTAACTCGTACAGCGGCTGACGGACGAAGCATCCTGGTTCAGTCATACACACCAGGAGCAGGTAATTCAGAAAATGCGTGCGCAACCAATGACGGTGGTTTTTGAATTGGCTGGAGGTCGAGCCCAATAGGGCAAGGACACATGCCAAGTTGTGCCAGTCGGGGCAAACACACAGGCGACGCATCAGGACGGGGGTAAGCGCCGGAAGTCGGTAGCCGTTCTCCAAGTACAGGGACTGTGCCAAATGGTCGGTGGCGCGCCGCTTATCCCAGAGCCGGCTCAGGACGACCCACAACGGATCATTTAGCACGAGCTGCAGAGAGGGAAAATCCACCAGCAGTTCGCTCAAGCAGGTCTGACGAAGCTCACTGCCTTCCATTAACCGCGGCCACTTACTGTTACGGGTCGGGCTTATCTTTGAATGATGCTGGTGTGTCCATGCGCAGCCACATCGCTCCAATGCGCGTCCGTCGTGCCGACATCCAAAGCAGTTGCACAGACTGTGAGCAACTACGCGGCCTCTCAGTTGGCCGACCAGCGATGAACCAGGCATGGCACCTCACCCCTTTGCGCTTCAAACACCTGCAGTGAAGCACACTGCTGGCCAACGAGCGCGCGCGCCCCGGCGAACATCACAACATGCGTTGATAAAACAGCGTCAAAACCGGCCGCCACAAAAGGATAGTTAGGCAAATTTTAGGACGTAGCTCGGCGGTCAAGAGTGGTGTTGAATAATGTTAACAACGCAAAAAATCAGCAAACCTCTGTCATGCGCTGAGAGCGCCACCATCATGAGCACCATACTTGATCGGTATCGTTGGCGAAGAGAAGCAACTGCACGTCGCGCCAGTGCAGAATGGGCTTTTAGCTCGCCTCGCCTGCAGCCCCTGCTGTCGATCTTTTCGCTTCCATCAATCCTGCAACCTGAGCGTGGCGAAGTACTTGGGCACCCCGCCTTTCCTTTGCGGACAACGCAGTCGCTGGCCAACCTCCATCACGGCGCCTATCTGCCTCAACAAGCCAGTACGCCCCCCAACCTGAATTTGTTTCGCCGGGACAGTTTCCTGTTCGTGGAGGATTTTTCTCGCGACCCCAACCATGCGGTGTTCAGCTACCTACTGCGCGTACTCGGGATGAAGGTCAAAGTCATTCCGCTGTCGACATGGCTGCCCGACCTTCCTGTCGACGAACCTGTGAGTAGAGGTCTGCAAGTCCTAATATTTTCCGAGGCACACAAAGGCCGTGTAATCGGACTGCGCATTTGCGCCAGCTATGGGGTGTGCGAATGGGTAACAGGTAAATTTCCTGCCTTGGCGGTTCAGCAATTATCACTACCCACCGGCGGGACGGGCCGGACACGGCACGGCATCAAGCGCTACCCACGAACCGGTCAAACGTGGTCGCTCGCGGAACAACCAACAAGTGTCGAGGCTTATGAGAGGAGCCGGTGGCATTCGGTCGTCCACAACCGCCACGATAAAGCCCATCGACCTCACTGAAGCTAATTGAGCAATACAGGGTGAACAATGACTGACTGAAGGAAGCAAGCCATGGGCCTTTCGCTCAACACCAACAGTCCTCAACCAGGTTATACCCTTGGCCCAGCTAGGCCGATGGTATGCGGGAGGCACGGCAAGCTTGTGACCTTCTTTGCCTCACAAAAAAATGCTGCCCCCATGGGCTGCGAGTCGTTGCTGGAAGCCGACTATTGTCTGTACCTGGAATACCTGCCGCCCATCATCAGGTACCAGGCGCAGCCCTATACCGTCTACTTCCGCGACCCGGCATTACGCTACACCCCCGACTTCATGGCCACCCTCGATGATGGCCGGCAAGTACTCTATGAAATAAAGAGTAACAGTGGTGGCCGCGACTTGAGGTGGCAACATCGCCGTGCGCGTCTAGAGGAGTTGCTGGGTATTAATGGATTGATTTTCGAATACGTCGAAGAGCATCAGTTCCGTCACCCAATACTGCTGGATAACCTTCGCACTCTGTACCACTTCGGTTTCAACGGGATCGCCTCCCATGTGTTGTCCATCATTCGCTTATTGCGTAAGCAACCGGATCAGCACGCCACGATTGGCCAACTGATTCAATTGGGCGCGCGTCAGGAGGACGTCACCTTCGCACTTTTTCATCAGTTTATTCGCTGCAACCTCCAGCATCCGTTGGACCTGCGCAGCAAGGTCTGGGCCGATTAAATGAACGATATTCTGCAGATGGTCGTCGGCGAGCATTACCGTTACCACGGTAGTGACTATCAAGTAATGGATATCGACGGTGAACGCATACAACTGCGATCGCTTCGCGCAAGTACTAGCCCGGTGTTTCAGACCTTTGAACGCCTGGTACGGGCCCATCAGAGGGGTGAATTACGCAAAATACAGGAAGCCCCTTTCACCCCTGACGCAACACTTATCACCGCCGCGTTGTCCTCCGCTCACAAAGCGAAAGCTGAGAGAAAAGAATGCTTTTTACTACCGATTCGGAACGACTGTGGCGGACGCCTACCCCGTAAGCGCGTGGAACAGTTAGCAAAAGAAATCGCAGCACAACGGGGTGAGCCTCATGCGCCGAGCTATGGCGCGATCTACCTTTGGAATAAGGCCTATCTGGCCGGCGGCGAGAATCTCCTTTCCTTGGCCCCGAAAACTCGTCGTTCTACCCTGCACCGTCTGCACCGCCAGCCTGAGGAGATACAAGAGCTCATCAAGCTGAATGTCGATCAACTCTATTTCAGTCGAACACCGTGCAACAAGACCGAAGTGATCGAGGCCATTGATTGCGCCATCCGAACGTCCAATAAGAACCGGAGCCCGATTCATCAACTGCCCGTTCCTTCGTTCAGCACCTTGTACCGTATCCTTATTGAACTAGACCGCTATGAAATCGATCTTCATCAATTGGGGTTTCATGCCGCGCTCAAGAAGCAAAAATGGAGCCGAAAATGCCGTCAACCCTACCGTCGCTTTGAACTGGTGGAGGGTGATACCCACACACTGGATTTAGAAACATGCGATACAGAGGGTCATCCCGTTGGTCGGGCATTTCTCACCGTATTATTAGAAGTTCGAACTCGCATGATTGTTGGCTGGGACATCTCCTACAATCCACCATGCTTGGAAAAAACTATCCGAGCATTGAAACACTCGCTCTGTAGCGACAACCCATATGGTGGTCTTGGTAGAAACTATCGTTTTGACAATGGCCTCGACTATGTCGCCAACCATCTAAAAAATACACTCAGCGGACTGGGTGCTCATATCACTTTTTGCGAGCCGGGAAACCCGGATCAAAAACCACACGTCGAAAGCTTTTTTAAGTCATGGACTACCTCCATCGTCCATTGCATGCGTGGTACAACATTCTCTAAGCCAAATCGATATGACTCGGAGGGCAATGCTATTTACACGATAGAATGCCTCAAGGAACGCTTCGAAAACTGGCTTGAGACGTTCTATCACGCCAACTTTCATAGCGGAATCGGAATGGCCCCCAAAGAGCTGTGGGTGCAGGACGAAGCCGATCGTCACGAATTCGTTTTGAAAAAATACAGCGAAGACGACCTGAACAGACATTTCTTGAGCGTTGCCTATGTGACCCCTAATAACGGCCGACTAAGATATAAAGGACTCGCTTGGACTGGACCGGCCGTGAGTTTCATCGCCGGCCGGCGACCCGGTAAAAAGACCCCGCTGCGGCTGTTGTACGATATAAGCGAACTTGGGCATGCGTGGGTTTGTGATCCAGAACAACCTGGGCACGTATACCGAGTCGACGCAGTCGACCCCGATTACCAAGCCGGCCTGACCATGCATTTGCATGAGTGCATCAAGGCTCGACTGGGTAGTCAAAAAAAATCAATTAACTACCGATCTGCCCGAGAAGCACGCGTGCGAATCCTTCATGAGATCGCCAGCGCCAACACCAAACGTCGTAGAAAAATGCGGGAAATTGCTAACGAGCATGGAGATTTCAAGGCGCTACCTAAACATGACTCTGATCAACCGATTGGCAACACAGTCCTGAAAGAAGTAGATATTGAGCACTTTCATTTACATCCAGAAACCCCTGAGAGTTATCAAGTGATGGTGATCAAAAATGAAGACGCCCCGCCGAAATGATGTACTCAGAGAATTCAGCCAACAGACCATTTTCTTTCCAAGCTTTCGCTTTGCCTACTCGCAGCTCCAAAAATCAGTCGAAACCACAAGTTTACGCAATTCTGCCAGTTGTGCATTCTTAATTGGTCGTTCTGGCTCAGGAAAGTCAAGGTTGTGTGAGCTTTTCCGAGATTCTTTTGGGCCAACTCGCGAGGAATCGGACGAAGATGGTATACACAAAATAATTCCAGCGCTGTATTGCTTAGTCCCTGCGCCGGTAACGATCAAAGGTTTCTGTCTCACCCTGCTCAAGCAGCTTGGACAATATTCGCCACACAGCAATGTTCACGAGCTAAATAATTTACTGGTGGCCCGTATAAAAACATGCCAAGTCCGAGTATTGATATTTGATGAGATTCAACGACTTTTGAGGCCCGATGCTGAAAAAACACGCGATGGTACGTTAGATTGGCTCGTCGCACTGTTAAGCTTGACTCATCTCCCTATTATTTTATCGGGCACCGAACAATGCAGTAAATTGTTTAACAACAATGCGCCATTTGCGCGCCGGTTTTGCTATGTGGCCAACCTAGAATATTTTAAATACGAGGATCTTGCTACTTCAGACTTTCATATGACGCTGCAGGGTCTGGATCAAGAATTATACCGACTGGCCAACTTCTCTGGCGAGGAGCACTTGCAAGATGCATCAATAAAGATTCCTCTCTATGTGGCAAGCAGGGGCAATCTAGAGTATGTAAGACAAATTATCCATGAGGCAGTAAGCATTTGCCTTGATCGCTGGACTGATACTCCCACTCTCAGACGCGCCGATTTCATCGATGCCTGCCGTAGCCTGCTGCTGCCCCTCAATCTTGCCAAGGGAGCCAACCCTTTTACCATCCCCCTGAGCACATGTTTATCATTGATTGAGAAATATGAAGATGAACAAACTAATCTTCGTTCCCACCCCACTCACTGAAGAAAGCCCGCATAGTCTGATAAAACGCGCCGCGCAATGCCACGGTTTTTCGACTACTGGCAAACTAAACGGCCTATGCATTGGTCCGCAAACTTTTCGATATATGTCGCTTACACAAGATTCAGATTTTGCAAAATTATTCGTTGCTGAGGCAGGTATTCATGGGCCAAAAGTCCTGAACGGCTTTTATGCGAAAATAGAAAGACCCCAGCAACAACGGCGTTTTGTCATCGGGGACATCGAAATTCCGATAACTTATTTGCGCTTGCGCACGGGTGCGTACTGTGACGGATGTTTCGATCAAGGTTGGGAACACCAAATTCGAGATCTAAAATTCGCAGAATATTGTCCATATCATCTTAAAAAGTACCTTACTCATTGCCCTGAGTGCCACAAGCCAGTCGAGTGGTGGCATGCACTCGATGGGAAATGCGCGTATTGTGGGGCAGCATTGAAGTGTCAGCCCTGTACTCTCGAGAAGTGTCGACTAGAACGCATGCTGTTAGAACTGATGCGTACCCGCAGCCAACTGGACTTCGATCAATTGCTTGCTTTGACTCGGCAACTGGGCTACAGACCCGAAAAACCAACAATGCCTGATGCAACGCGGCGAATGATATTCATTGGGGCGTTCTCAGTCATGACCGATGACTCCAGGGCAATACTGGAGCACCTGTTTAAATTACATAGCATGCACCCCGATGTGGAAAAATGCTGGATTGCAGCGCGTTTTAGCTTGGTCAGCAGCGCCGCGACACGAGAAGCTTCAAGAATTTTCTTGGAAACAAAACTTCAACCCTGTTTTAACTTATCTTATAGCCATAAACCGTTCCTTCTTACGATACGTCAACTCCGCGCAGCCCTAAATGTACGCGCTGGGCAAATGGTCAAAATAAAAAAATTAACGCCGCTTGTGCAAAAATCGATAGATTCTTATTTTACAGCAGACGAGGCAGTCATTCTCGCAAGCAAAGCGAATGAATTCCTCCTAGCGGATAACGGGCGCCTACCTGTTGCAAAAAAAGAAATGTTGAACCGGGAAAAGGCTTGCCTGGAGTTAAGCATTTCGCTTGGCGCACTGAAGGTTTTTGTGAAATACGACTTACTCAAGCCATGCTTCGGCTCCAACCATGCGCCCTTCTTTTTCCCTGCCGACATAAAGCAATTCTCTAATACTTACGAGCTATTTAAAAACCTCTCAAAAAAAATCGGTGTATCCTCCCGCAGACTCTGCGTGATACTTGACTCGCTCAACATTAAGATAATCCCCAGAAGAGATCTTAAAGACACGCACCGACTTATCAAAAATTCCGATGCCGACCGTGTAATCGCTGCCACCTCAATAAAAAACAAAAGACTGCCTCAGGCATTAACTTTACCACGTGCCGACTTTTCAAAAGCGCCAATAACTAGCTATTCCACCCTGCGCGAAACAGCAAAAGCACTTCAAACCGCAATAGAAAATGTGGTTGCCGCAATTCAAGAAAATAAGATAAAGGGTGTTTGTCGAAGTAAAAAAAGGCTCACATTAATTCCGAAATCTGAAATCCAGAATTTCAAAAGTCGCTTTACAACTACGATGCAAGCAGCAAAAATTTTAAAAATCCACCCAACAAAAACAACTGACGTGCTTTTTGGTTTGGGGATACACGCTGTCATTGGCCCCATGGTGAACGGCTCGCGCGATAACATTTATAAAACCGCTGACATCTCGCGGGTGGCTAAATTAGCAGAATCGGAAGACCCTGGTGAGCATTTCAACTATTACAGCAAAACTCTCACTGCGAAACGGCTCAATGTCTCTGCTAACACCCTATTAAAAATAATGGATACAGGATTAATAAAATATATCAAAGGACGGGTGGGAGCCTACTTCAGACCGAGCTGGCTTAATCAGTTTGAAGTACGCTATGTTTTACCCAGAGAGCTCTTGCAGCTAGCAGGTCTGCCTCCCAGCATGGCCCATCGAATGATCGATGCGCTAGCAGACATAGGCATCTTGCCCATAAGCTTTAATATACATGATCAATCTCTCCTCCTGTACGAGCGGGTAGTTCTGCGTGAATCATATGATAAATTTCTTAAGAAAATGGCCAATCTGAATAATTCCAAAAAGCACAAAGTCCATATACATCAATCAACCAAAACTTTGACAAAAGGATACACCCCGATAAAAGACCTTTTAAACATCTACGACATATCATCTAATGATTTCTCAATTTTATTTATAAGGCTTGGCTTTATCAACACAAGAAAAATCAACAAAATAAGATATATATCAGACAACGACAGAAAGAAATGTGAATCTATTCTAGATAATTATTGTACCTGTAAAATGGCGGCTAAGATCACGCCCGGCGGATATGAAAAGATTAAAAGCCTGCTTTGCTCTGGTATACTTGAGAATGAAAAGCCTATCCCAACCAACCATACCCAAAGTAGATTAATAAGTAGATCAAAACTAAAAAAATATCTGGATTTGCCACCCTCTAGCTCCAGCGATTAAAAAGCTCATAATTACAAATCTTTCCCCTTCGCTTGCCAGCTATATCCTCAATAAAGTCTTGATCAATATTAGCTGCCTTTTCCAATACTTATTTCTAATACAACTCCAGCTCTCAATCTCTGAAGGCAATTCCCTTACCCCAAGAAATTATGCCAATCAAGCCGCGCCTGACTAGAATTCATCAATTCTAATTTTTTTGAAATCTTGCTTGATTATTATTGAAAAAAACGCCTATAAAAAGATGTTCTAGTGTAAGTTTTCTTGAAAATGACTGGGAAGAGCTGAGTGAACTGGTCAGCGCTATAAAGGCCGTATTGTCAGGTTACAACTATTTCCCAAGTCAGGCCTTGAATCCTGTTCGCTGTGATGACGCGCGATTCGCCGACCTGGAACTGTTCAAGTCAGTCAATGACCGGGAACTGATGGTATTGCAACTCTTTGCCCAAGGCCGCACCAACAAGGAAATTGCCAAAGGCATGTTTCTGAGCAACAAGACGGTCAGCACTTATAAAAAACGCCTCATGCAGAAACTCAAAGCCAAATCCCTGGTTGAACTCATCGATATGGCAAAACGTAACGCGTTAGTGTGAGAAACAGGATGCCCAGTCGCATAAAGGATTATCTGACACTCATGGCCGCAGGTTTATGCCTGACCGCCTCGGTGGCCGCTGCGCAGACCGTCAGCGAGAACTACACCCTGATGAGTCGCTCAATGGCCGGACACCAGGAAGTCCAACTGGATAACGCACAACGACAATGGATTGAGAATAAACGGGAACTGATCCTCGGCACGTCAGCCCCGGACTACCCGCCCTTCGACCTGACCATCAGTGGTCACGACTACGAAGGTTTTACCGCCGATTACGCGGGCATCCTTGGCAAAACAACCGGTTTGCCCATCAAGGTTCTGAGATTTTCGTCCCGGGAGGCCGCTATAGAGGCCCTCGAAAACGGCGAGATCGATTTGCTGGGGACCGCCAATGGATTCGAAGCTCACAACGCTGACATCGTACTTTCCACCCCCTACGCCGTGGACCAGCCGGTTCTGGTGACCCGCGAAGGTGAAACCAGATCCTTGACCGATGGCCTGGCCGGTCTGCGCCTGAGCATGGTGTATCACTATTTGCCGCAGGAGGAGGTCAAGGCAATGTATCCGAGGGCGATCATCACGTCCTTTCCGTCTTACCAGAATGCGATCAATGCCGTTGCCTTCGACCAGGCTGACGTTTTTCTGGGTGACACCATTTCCACCCATTACATGATCAACAAGGGGTATCTGAACAACATCCGCATGGCCAACTTCGGCAAACACGAAGCGCACGGTTTCAGCTTTGCCGTGCACAAGGACAACCCGCAACTGCTCGGCATCATCAACGCAATACTGATGGCCATCCCCAGCAGTGAACGGGACAACATCGCCAAACGCTGGAGTGCCGGCAGTGACATGCTGCTCACCGATCAAAAACTGCAACTCACCCACAATGAAGAACGCTGGCTGGCGCAACACCCGGTCGTGCGTGTGGTGGTCAATGAGGCTTTTGCGCCGCTGACGTTTTTCGACAGTGATGGCAACTTTCGTGGGGTTAGCGCCGACTTGCTCGAGCTGATCAGATTGCGCACCGGTTTGCGCTTCGACGTCCGTCGCAGCCGCAGTGATGACGAGATGATCGAGCAGATCAGGGACAATAAGGCCGACTTGATCGCCGCCCTGCTCCCCAGCACCCAACGTGAATCGACGCTGAACTTCACCCGCCCCTACCTGCAAAACTCTTTTGTCCTGTTGACTCGCAAAGCCGCCGACAGTCCGACAAGCCTTGCGCAGTTACAGGACAAACGCCTGGCAATCGCCCAAGGCAATCCCCTGGTGGACTACCTGCGCAGCGAGTTCCCGCGGATCAGGCTGATTGAAACCCCGGACACGTTCAGCGCCGTGGAGTTGCTGGCCGAGGGCAAGGCAGAAGGTGCGGTGAATTCACTGGTGATTGCCAACTACTTCATCTCATCGCAGCTCTTCGAGCACACCCTTCAAATCAGTACCACCATTGGCACCCGGCAAGCCGCGTTCTCCCTGGCCACCGGCCGAGATGCCAAAGAACTGAACGCCATCCTCAACAAGGCACTGCTGAGTATTGCTCCGGAAGAACTGGGCATCATCAACAGCCGTTGGCGCGGCTATTCGGCGTCCTCGCAAAGTACCTGGCGCAACTATCACCGACTGTTCTACCAAATCGTTATCGGTGCCGGGGTGCTGCTGCTGATTTCCGTTGCCTGGAACGCTTACATGCGTCGCCAGATAAAGCAGCGTCAGGCCGCCGAGCGTGCATTGAACGATCAACTCGAATTCATGCGATCACTGGTCAACGGCACGCCTCATCCCATCTATGTCCGCGATCGTCAGGGGCTGCTGCAAAGCTGCAACGACAGTTACCTGCAAGCCTTCTGTGCGAGACGTGAAGACGTCATCGGCAAAGGCGTCATACAAGGCAACCTGAGCAACGCGTTCGAAGCCCGGGAGTATCAGGCCGATTACCAGCGCGTCGTGGCCGAGGGCAAACCGCTGATTCTCGATCGTGCGCTGCACATCGGCGGCCGCAGACTGACGATTTACCACTGGATTCTTCCCTACCGTGATTCGAGCGGTGAAGTGCAAGGCATCATCGGCGGCTGGATCGACATCAGCGAACGGCGGCAACTGTTCGATGATCTGCGCTATGCCAAAGAGCGCGCCGATGAAGCCAACCGTGCCAAAACCACGTTTCTGGCGACCATGAGCCATGAGATCCGCACCCCGATGAATGCGGTCATCGGCATGCTCGAACTCACGCTGAAACGCATCGATCATGAGCACCCGGATCGCCCCGCCATCGATGTGGCGTACAACTCGGCGAAGGACCTGCTGGAGCTGATCGGGGACATTCTCGACATTGCACGGATTGAGTCCGGACAGCTGAGCCTGAGTCCGGAACGGGTCAATCCAAGTGAAATCGTGGCCTCGGTGGTGCGGGTCTTCGATGGATTGGCACACCAGAAAAATCTTCGGTTGCTGGTGGAGTTCCGCCCTGCCAAGCCGGAGTTTGATGTCCTGTTGGACCCGATGCGCTTCAAGCAGGTCTTGTCCAATCTGGTCAGCAACGCCATCAAGTTCACGGAGCAAGGCCACGTCAGGATCATCGTCGACCTGCACCCAACCGCCGAACCTGAGCGGGTGCGGATGCTGTTGCAGGTTCACGACAGTGGCATAGGGATCAGTGAACAGGATCAGCGGCGGTTGTTCGAACCTTTCGCTCAGGCCGATCACTCCGGGCAGTCAGCCAGAGGTGGTGCGGGGCTTGGGCTGGTGATCAGCCGCAGCCTGTGCGAAATGATGGGCGGCAGCCTGCTATTGAACAGCCAGTCGGGTACCGGCACTCAAGTCGAGGTGTCGTTGCACCTGGCGACACTGCCGCTCGTAGAGATGCCGGAGACTGCTGAAGCGCAAATCCGCACCACGACGACCCCGTTGAATGTTCTGGTGGTTGACGATCACCCCGCCAATCGCTTGCTCATGTGCCAGCAACTGGCGTTTCTGGGCCACCTGTTCAGCGTCGCACCGGATGGCCGGGCGGGATTTCAGGCATGGGAAACCGAGCCGTTCGATCTGGTGATTGTCGATTGCAACATGCCGATCATGAACGGCTACGAACTGGCCCGCGCCATTCGCCGACATGAACAAAAAACCCACCGCCCGCCCTGTACCGTGCTGGGTTTTACCGCCAACGCACAACCGGAAGAAATACAACGCTGCAAACAAGCCGGGATGGACGACTGCCTGTTCAAGCCCCTTACCCTGACAGCCTTGAGTCAGTGGTTTGAAGGCATCAGGCCAACCGTCCGCGATCCCGCGTTCAGCCTGCAAGGATTGCGTCTTTTGACCGGCGGAGATCCGGTATTGGACCAGCGTCTGTTGACCGAACTGTTGAACAGCAACCGTCTGGACCGACAAGAACTGCTGGCGCTGTCCCCCTCCAAAGAACCTCAGCCCTTTCTCGACGTCGCCCACAAAATCAAGGGCGCCGCCCGAATCGTCCAGGCCTCCCGGGTGATCGACAGCTGCGAGGCGCTGGAAAAGGCCTGCCATGAAGTGTTTCATCACGACGAAGTGGCCGATTGCAGCAAGGCTATAGAGCGCGCCATGCTCGAATTGGAGCAAGCATTGCAGCAACAGATCGGCCAAAACGGCAAAAGCAGAATGACAGAGCCTTAACTATGCTTGGACGCTGAGCAGTGTGTTAACCATCATGGAGAGACCTGCAATGCACAGCCCACTGCGCCCGGATCAACGGCGGTTTCCCCTGCACGTCCATATCAGCGTGATGTTCACTTTCCTGCTGTTGCTGACTGGGGTGGTGCTGGGCCTTTTCAACTACCAGCAAACCACGCAGATCATTCTTTCCAGCAGTGAAAAGCTCTTTAACCGCATCGAGCAGGACGTCCGTCTCGACTTGCACGCCACTTATGAACCGATTCGCCATCTGATGTCCCTGCTGGCGGAATATCCGGCGACCCAGGCGCCTGACCTGGAGCAACGCCTGGCGCTACTCAAACCCTTCAGCCAGTCGCTCAAGGACAATCCCGACCTGGCTTCGTTGTATCTGGGCTATGGCAACGGTGATTTCTTCATGGTTCGGCCCTTGCGAACCCCCGACCTGAAAACGCTCCTCAAGGCACCGGATACGGCGGCTTATCAGGTGTGGAGCATTGAGCGAACAGGCAACAGCGGTCAGGTCCGCTCCCAATCATTGTTTTTCGATCAGGATCTGGCCCTCATCAGCCGCCAGGACAACCCCGACGAAACCTACGATCCGCGAACCCGCGACTGGTATACCAACGCCCGCAGCGACAGCGATCAGATCACCACCGAACCCTACCTCTTTTTCTCCACCCGCAATGTTGGCACTACCCTGGCCCGGCGCAGTGGCGAACAGGCCGTCATGGCTGCCGACCTGACCCTGGCGGAACTCTCCGCCACCCTGGCCAAACATGTCGTGACGCCCGGTACCGAAATCGTGCTGTTCGATGCCGAAGGGAATGCCATCGCGTATCCCGACAGCAGCAAACTGATCATCGACGATCAGACTGCCCGCCTGATCAAAGCCGCTGACCTCAGCCCCGGCCTCGGCGCATTGCTCAACAATCCCGTCGCAGGTAATCGCCTGGATGTCGCCGGTCGTCAATGGATCGTTGCCCGCAGCCGCATGCAGGAAGGCGGCCCCCAGGGACTGCAACTGGCGCTGCTGGTGCCGGAAGATGAGTTACTCGTCGATGCCTACCGTATGCGCTGGCAAGGCGCGCTGATTACCCTGGCCACGCTGTTGCTGTGCCTGCCGCTGGGCTGGTTGACCTCGCGAATTCTGGTCAAACCCCTACACGCGCTGGTACGGGAGGCTGACGCGGTTCGCAGTTTCGACTTCAACTTTCCGGCCTCACGTCGCTCTCCCGTACTCGAAGTCGACCAACTGAGGGTGTCGATGACGCGCATGAAAGACACCCTGGCGAGTTTTTTCCAGATCACCGACAGCCTGAGCGCCGAGACCCGCTTCGCCCCCTTGCTCGAACGGGTATTGTTTGAAACCGTGAAAATCGGCCAGGCCCAGGCCGGTCTGATCTACCTGCGCGAAAGTGATGGCGATCGCATGGAGCCCCATGGCCTGGTCGTCAACGGCACCTCACGGGCATTGCCGTCATTTGATCTTCGAGGACATGAACTCCAGGCTCCGCAAAGCCCTGCATGGCTACAACAGCTGTCGACTGCCGACAACGTCGTCACCACGCTTGGTTTTGAACAGGCCGGGGATTTGCAGACGGTGTTGCTTGCGCTGGAGTGTCCCCGCGTTCATCTGATCGGTATTCGGCTGCACAATCGTCATAACGAAACCGTAGGCCTGCTGATCCTGCTGCTGGCCGACACCGGCAACCAGAGTGACCTGGAGAAACTTCGTCCGGACCGCATCGCGTTCCTCCAGGCTGTATCCGGCGCGGCCGCCGTGAGTATTGAAAGTCAGCGTCTGCAAGCCAAACAAAAACAACTGCTGGATTCCTTCATTCAACTGCTGGCGGGTGCGATTGACGCCAAAAGCCCCTACACCGGCGGTCACT
>Ga0207655_1000743_pt1 | contig 36555 bp, 36 predicted proteins | sample KBSM44metaG_FD_184398 | JGI IMG/M metagenome (GOLD analysis project Ga0207655, IMG submission 184398) | Miscanthus rhizosphere microbial communities from Kellogg Biological Station, Michigan, USA - KBS M4-4 metaG (SPAdes) (version 2) | ecosystem: Host-associated > Plants > Roots > Rhizosphere >... | reverse complement strand
CGAATCCCTTCCCACCAGCCTTAAACCGATTGCCGCCATGCAGAAAAAGCATTTTGGCGCGGTGCTGAATCCCACCCGCTGGTGGGGGCGCATGCCGCGTCTGTTCTGGCTGGTGGCGCTGTTTGTGGGCTTTCTGGAGCGTCGTCAGGCGCGCCTCAGCCCCGCGTTGCGCTCGCTGCTGATGACGCGTGTCTCGCAGCTGTGCCACTGCGCATTCTGTATCGATGCCAACAGCCTGCGGCTGGCCGAGCGCTCGGGAACGCTGGATAAGGTCCATGCCGTCAGCGGCTGGCACCAGAGCACGCTGTTCAGCGATGAAGAACGCGCCGCGCTGGCGTTTGCCGAGGCGGTCACCGCCACGCCGCCGCAGGTGGATGACGACATAAAAGCACGGCTCAAACGCCACTTTACCGATGACGCCATTACCGAAATGACGGCCCTGATTGCGTTTCAGAATCTCTCCGCGCGCTTTAACGCCGCGCTCGATATTCCCGCGCAGGGGCTTTGCGCCACGTTGAAAGAGAAACCCCATGCTTGATCGTCACCTGCACCCGCGCCTAAAGCCCGCCCTTAACCGCCTGGCATCCGTGCTGGATAAACCCGGCATGTCGCCGGATGGACTGACCCTCACCGGGTTTGCTATCGGCGTGCTTGCGCTGCCGTTTCTGGCGCTGGGCTGGTATCCGGCGGCGCTGATTGCGATTGTCCTGAATCGCCTGCTGGATGGTCTGGACGGCGCGCTCGCACGGCGCAGAGGCCTGACTGACGCGGGGGGCTTTCTCGATATCGCGCTCGACTTTCTGTTCTACGCCCTGGTGCCGTTTGGCTTTGCCCTGGCGGCACCCGCAGAGAATGCGCTGGCCGCGGCCTGGCTACTGTTTGCGTTTATCGGCACCGGCAGCAGTTTTCTGGCCTTTGCTGCCCTGGCGGCGAAGCATAACATCGATAACCCCGGCTATGCGCACAAGTCGTTTTACTACATCGGCGGGTTAACGGAGGGAACGGAGACCATCGCGCTGTTTGTGCTGTGCTGCCTGTTTCCGGCGCACTTCGCGCTGCTTGCGTGGGCGTTTGGCGCGCTGTGCTGGCTGACCACCACAACGCGCATCTGGAGCGGTTACGTGACGCTGAGGTCGCTCACCTCTTAGAGAGAACTTTCGGGCCCGCGTTCGCCGGTGGATACCGGGTTCTGCGGGTGGCTGCTCCATTCGTACCAGCCGCCGTCATAGACCGCGACGTTCTGCCAGCCCATGGCGCGTGCGTACATAAAGGTTTCGGACGCGCGCCAGCCGGTCCCGCAGTAAAACGCTACGTGCTGCTCCGGCAGAATGTGCCAGGTCTTCCACATGGCGGCAATATCATCGGCGCTGCGCATGGTACCGTCCGGGTTATGGAAATCCTCCATGTGCGTGGCGTCGCTGCCCGCGTGGCCCCAGTGCGCCCCGGCAATTTCGCCTTTCGGCTTGATGTAGCTGTAGCCGCTGGTTTCACCGATAAACTCCGGCCACGAGCGGATGCTGACCAGCGAAGCATCCTTGCGGTGAAGCATGCCGCGCGCCTGCTCCATATCGACCATCAGCTGCGGCTGTCCGGGGATCGGTGCGCCGAAATCAGGCGCAGGCTTCACGTCTGCTGGCATCCCGCGCTCGACCGGCAGGTTTGCGTCGGACCATGCCTTCCAGCCGCCGTCGAGAATGCGGACATCCTTCACGCCCGCGTAGAGCATAATCTGCGCCACGCGCGCGGCGGCGTAGACGTCGCGACCGTACAGAATGACGGTGGTATCGTGGCGGATACCGTGCTTCGCCATCAGCGCCTTCAGCTTATCGTCAGATACCTTATTCCACAGCGGCTCGCTCTCGACCTCGTTGGTGTCGATATAGCCTGCGCCCGGAATATGGCTGAGCAGGTAAAACTTCGGCGCGCCCCAGGCGGCTTCAATGACCTTCCAGTCGCCCGCAGGCGCGGCGGTTACCGGCTTGCCCTGCTGCAGCCGGGAGATCCACTGCGGATAGACCAGCTGTTCAAAATGCGCCAGCCGCTGCAAACGGTCCGGAGCCTGCAGGGCATCGCTGAGAAGCGAGACACGAGAGAATCCGGCTTTCTCAAGACGGTTTTTTACCGCCCGGTTGTCTGCATCGTTACCGTACAGGGCGAGCGCTGAGGATGGCGTCAGCCGGTGCTGCTTCGCCCAGCCATAGAGCTGTTCGTCGCTCAGTGCGCTGAGCCAGCTGGCGGAGAGGTTCAGCGCGGCAGGTTCATGCCCGGAGGTTCCGCCGGGCGTTTGCGGCCAGCCGTTGTAATAGGCGCTGATACGGGTGTCGATCGCAGCGCCCTGTTGCGCTTGCAGCTGAGCCAGCGTAAGGGTATGGGGCATATCAGCCGCCAGAGAGGAAAATGAGGCGAGGCCGCAAAGCATGGCCAGCGCGGTCAGTTGAGAAACACGTTTCATCGAAAAACCTGACGTCAGTTAAAGAGGGGGGCATTGTCGTCTCTCCCGGAACGGAAAACATTGCGTTAGCACATTATTGCCAGCGAGAAACCGCAATCACCTCGCCGCCGGGCGGAATATCCTCCTCGTCATGCGTGACCAACACCGCTGGAATATTACGTGCACGGATGACGTCAAACACCCACGTCCGAAACGAGGCGCGAAGCGTTTTATCGAGACGGCTGAACGGTTCATCAAGCAGTAGCGCCTGCGGTTCGGCAAGCAGGGCGCGCAGCAGGCTTACCCTGGCGCGTTCTCCCCCCGAAAGCGTAGCAGGATCGCCGCCATAGTGGTTTTCAAGCCCGGCAGAGCGTAGCGCCTGCTCAACGGTTTCCCGGCGGGCGCGCCCGCTTACGCGCGAAGGGAGCGCGAGCATCAGGTTTTGCCCGACGCTGAAGTGATCGAACAGCAGGGCGTCCTGAAAGAGGATGCCGATCCCGCGCTTTTCTACCGGGAGCGTATCGCAGCGCCGGTTGTCCAGCCACAGTTCGCCCTGTGCCTGAAAGTCCGCGGATAGTGCCCCCACCATCCAGGTGAAAAGCGTTGATTTTCCGCTGCCGGAGGGGCCCATCAGGGTAACGATCTGCCCTGCCTGAACGCTAAAGTTCACCCCGTGAAAGAGTGGCGTAATGGTCAGGTTTTTCACTTCCAGCATTAACGTAATCCTCGTCGATAACGGCCCGCGAGCCGGGAAAGCAGCGCGGCGACGGCAAATATGAACCCGGCGATCAGCAGCAGCCCCAGCGCCCGGTTAGCGAGTACGGGAACGCTGCCGCCGCTGCTCAATGCAACGGCCTCCGTCGTGAGGGTGGCGAAACGTCCTGCGCCGAGCCAGAGCGTGGGCATGTACTGCGCCATGCTCACCGAAAAACCGGTGGCAAAGGCCAGAAGGGCCGGGCGCACAAGCAGGGGGCATTTCAGCAGCCAGAACCGCTTAGCGCGTCGCCACCCGAGCGTTCTGGCGGTAAGGATAAGGCGCGGATCGAGCCTGCGCCAGGCCGGCTGCACGATCAGCAGCATCCAGGGAAACACCCACAGCAGGTGGCTCCAGAGGACGGCGATAAACTGCCCGTCGATGCCAAGCGCCAAGGCGACGGTATATTGCCCGGAGACCAGCGGCAGCGCGGGAAGGGCGAGCGGCAGCCAGACCCACAGCGCGCCGCGCGGTGGCCCCCACTCCAGCCAGACGAAGATCAGCCCAAGCGCCAGCAGGCTGGAAAGCAGGCCCAGCGCGAGGCTGGTGGTCACAAGGTCGTACGCGAAAGACGCCCGTCGCGCCAGGAAAAGCAGAATGACTGCACACATTATCCCGCATCCGGGCAGCAGCCAGGAGAGCGACTTTTCCGGGATCGCGACGGTTGAGCAACGACGGATGCCGGAAAGATTGGGTAACGTGCGCCGCCAGAGGCGCCACGCGCCGTAGCCCAGCGCGGCGAGCAGGGCCAGCAGCAGAAGCAAGAGAAGGCACAGCAACATCCCCTTTGCCTGCTGCTGCGCATCGCCCTGGCTGAGCCATTGCCACGCCAGCACCGCCAGCGTCGGGGGATTTCCCGGCCCAAGAATGAGGGATACATCCACAACCGACAGTGACCAGGCGAGTACCGCCAGCATCACCGCGCCCAGCGCAGGGGCAACGGTAGGCAGCATCAGCCAGCACAGCCGCTGCAGGCGACCGTAGCCCAGGGTTTGTAATACCACGTTCTGTTGCCCCAGCCGCGTTTCGGGCAGCGCGGCGTAAATGGCCCACAGCACGAAGGCGCTCTCCTTGACGGCAAGGGTCAACCCGAGCCCGATGCCGTAGCGATCGAGCTGGGGCGAGCAGAAAGAGCAGATCTGATAAAGCACGCCGCCTTCGGCAAACATCAGCAGCGCGCTGGTGGCAAACGCGACGTGGGGAATGGCCAGCAGCCAGGGGAGATGGGTATGCAGGCGACGCCACCGTTCGCCTGGCCAGAGCGCGGCGACGCAGCCCAGGGCAATCACCAGCGCGCCCAGCGTTGCAATCAGCGTGGAAACCAGCGTAGCGGCGAGCGCCTGCGGCAGCTGCGGATCGTCAAACAGGGACTGCCAGTTCGCCAGCGAAAGCGCCGGCACCGCCAGCATGACGCCCGCAGGGAAAAGCGGCAGATAGATGGCCGCTATCGCTATGGCTATGAGCCAGCTCAGCGGGTGCCGTAGCGGCGAAGCCATTCCTGCTCCAGTGCGTTAACCCATGCGGCGTGGGGTTCAGGAAGAACGCCCGGTAGCCCGGCGGGCGTATGGGCGAGTAGCGCTTTCGCCTCATCTGCGGGCAGGGTGCGGGCGTCAATGACGCTCGGATCGCCCCAGACGGCAGGATCGGCCTTGCGGATCTGCGCCTGCGGCGAAAGCAGGAAATTGGCAACCACCTTCGCCCCCGCGCTGGCGCTGGCATTGGCCGGAATGGCGACGAAATGCACGTTGCCTATCATCCCGTCCTGAAAGCCAAAGCTGTAGCTATCGGCGGGCAGCTCACCGCTGGCGATCTTCTGCCGCGTGTGGGAGGGGTTAAACGTCAGGGACAGGTTCAGGCTTCCGCCGGCAAGCAGGGCATCCATCCGGGCGGGTGACGGTGGAAAGTCTTTGCCTTCTCGCCACAGCAGGGGATGCAGCGCGTCCAGATAGGCCCACAGCGGCCCGGTCACCTGCCCGAAGCTGTCATCGGGCGCTTTTTTTAGCGCAGCCGGCTGCGTAGTGAGCGTGATAAGCAGCTGCTCCAGGAATGCTGTCCCGGTAAAATCAGGCGGACGCGGGTAGCTCACCTTGCCGGGATGCTGCCGGGCGTAAGCCAACAGCGCCTGCGGATCGGCAGGCGGCGTCGGTGTGCTGTTTTCGCGGGCGATAAAAGTCAGCTGAGCGCCGCCCCACGGGGATTCTGCACCCTCGGTCGGGATAGCGAAATCTTCCGTGACCGGCTTACGCGTATCGACGTATCGCCAGTTGGGCAGCGCCTGCGCCCAGCCGGTTTGCAGCAGGTTCGACGCCTTCAGGGTACGGAAATTTTCGCCATTCACCCATAAAAGATCGACCGAACCGTTCTGGGTTTTCCCGGCAGCATGTTCTGTCTGGATGCGCTTAACGGCATCTGCGGCATCCGCCAGGTGAACGATCCTGAGATTGATGGCGTAGTGCGTTTTCACCTCGCCGCTAACCCAGTCGAGGTAGCTATTAACGGCCCGATCGCCGCCCCAGGCGTTAAACCACACGGTCTGGCCTTTGGCCTCTTGCTGAATGGATTGCCAGCTGTCTGCTGAAAATGCCGGAGTTGCCACCAGCAAACCTGTCAGAAACATGCAAAAACGCACACGGCGCATAATGCCTCACTTATAGGAAGAAGGGATATAGCGGGAAAGCAGCCAGCGAATGACCAGAGGTAATAACCCCAACAGTGTAAAGGCGAATAGCATTCCCGGCGACAAAATATCACGCAGCGACGTCAGGTTTCCCAGCTCCCGCCCGGCGTTCAGAAAGATAATCGTTGCGGGTAACATGGCGATCTGGCTCACCCACCAGTAGCGGCGGACCCGAATGCGCGTCAGCCCCATCAGGAGATTCACCAGGAAAAACGGAAACGCGGGCATCAGGCGAAGGGCAAAAAGATAGCCTGCACCGTCGCGCGCCATGCCGACGTTAACGGTATTCATCTGCGATAAAAAGCGCTGCTGTACCCAGTCGCGCAGCAGATAACGGCTGGCGAGCATCGCCAGCGTCGCGCCAAGCGTAGAGGCGAAAGAGACAACGATTATGCCCTGCCACAGGCTGAAGAGCGCGCCGCCGAGCAGGGTGAGGATCGCGGCCCCGGGGATTGAGAGCGCAGAAACCACGACGTAGAGCGCAAAATAGAGAATCAGGCTTTGCAGTGGATGTTGTTCGACATGCGTCATTAACGCCAGATGATGCGTTTTTACCGCCTCCAGCGAGAGCGTGCCCGGTGGCAATAGCGTGAATGCCAGTAAAAATGCGCCCAGAAGGGCGCACAGGAAGAGTATTTTTTTTATGTTCACGCGGAATTACAGCTTGAATTTAGCCCACACCGGCGCGTGGTCGGACGGCTTTTCCATACTGCGAATAGCGTAGTCGATCCCGGTTTCGACGCAGCGTTCTGCCAGCGGCGCGCTTGCCAGCAGCAGGTCGATGCGCAGGCCGCGGTTGTCGTCAAAGCCTTTTGAACGGTAGTCAAACCACGAGAAGCGATCCTGCGTTTCAGGGTTCGCGCTACGGAAGGTATCCACCAGGCCCCAGTCCAGCAGGCGCTGCATCCACTCGCGCTCTTCCGGCAGGAAGGAACATTTCCCGGTGCGCAGCCAGCGTTTGCGGCTGTCTTCACCAATGCCGATATCCAGATCGGTCGGGCTGATGTTCACGTCGCCCATGATCAGCACCGGGTTCTCTTTCTTCAATTCCGTTGTCAGGTAGTTCTGCAGATCCTGATAAAACTTCGCTTTAGCCGGGAATTTGGTTGGATGGTCGCGGCTTTCACCCTGTGGAAAATATCCGTTGATCACGGTGATATTGCCAAGCGGAGAAGGGATCTCGGCCATGATGATGCGGCGCTGGGCCTCTTCATCATCGCCCGGAAAACCGCGACGAACCGACACCGGCGTCTCTTTGGTCAGCAGCGCAACGCCATAGTGACCTTTCTGACCGTGGTAAAAGACGTTGTAACCGAGCTTTGCCACCTCTTCGAGAGGGAACATGTCGTCGTGAACCTTTGTCTCCTGCAGGCCAATCACATCGGGCTGATGTTGCTCAACAATCGCTTCAAGCTGGTGAGGGCGGGCACGCAGGCCGTTGATATTAAAAGAGACAAATTTCATAGTCGCTGCCAATGCAAGGTGAATAGTGCATGGATGGTAGCAGAAATTATCCCGTCTGTTATCCGCTTCATCCAATTACTGCGACAGATAATGCCGTTGGTGCAATATTTGCACCATTCTGACGCGCATCGCCCCCGGATGGGGCGTAAACGACCGATAAATTTCGCGAGCGATCACAATTCCAGAATTATATTTGGCCTGTGCATAGTCTTTCTGATTTTCATGCGGCAAAGCGCCGCTTACCGTAAAAATATTCACTTTTTATGCAATAACAGTGAATAACTCCATATCGTAACCTGTTGATATTCTGTCGCTCATCCCCGTTTATGCATTTTTATCGCTGGCTGGCACGAAGCGTGCAATCTACATTCACAGTGCAAACACTCAATTATTTAACATTTAAACAACCTTTTATTTACCGGATGAGGTCGCTATGTCTCTGTCAATTACGCGTGAAAATTTCGATGAATGGATGATGCCGGTTTACGCACCTGCGGCTTTTATTCCGGTTCGTGGTGAAGGCTCGCGCCTGTGGGATCAGCAGGGCAAAGAGTATATCGACTTTGCGGGCGGGATTGCGGTTAACGCGCTGGGGCACGCTAACCCGGCGCTGCGTCAGGCGCTGAATGACCAGGCGGCGAAGTTCTGGCATACCGGCAACGGCTATACCAACGAGCCGGCGCTGCGGCTGGCGAAAAAACTGATCGATGCCACCTTTGCCGAAAAGGTCTTTTTCTGTAACTCGGGGGCGGAAGCCAACGAAGCGGCGCTTAAGCTGGCGCGCAAATATGCGCACGATAAATTTGGCACGCACAAGAGCGGCATCGTGGCGTTCAAAAACGCCTTCCACGGGCGCACGCTGTTTACCGTGAGCGCGGGCGGCCAGCCTTCCTACTCGCAGGATTTCGCCCCGCTGCCGCCGGATATCCGCCACGCCATCTATAACGATTTGCAGTCCGCCAGCGAGCTGATTAATGACACCACCTGCGCGGTGATCGTTGAGCCGATGCAGGGCGAGGGCGGCGTGCTTCCTGCACAAAAAGCCTTCCTGCAGGGGCTGCGCGATCTGTGCGATCGCCATGATGCGGTGCTGATTTTCGATGAAGTGCAGACCGGCGTGGGCCGCACCGGCGAGCTGTACGCCTACATGCACTACGGCGTGACGCCGGACGTGCTGTCGACCGCTAAAGCGCTGGGCGGCGGCTTCCCGATTGGGGCGATGCTGACCACGGATAAATTCGCCAGCGTGATGACCGTGGGCACCCACGGCACCACCTACGGCGGCAACCCGCTGGCCTCCGCCGTGGCCGGGCAGGTGCTCGACATCATCAATACGCCGGAAGTCCTGAACGGCGTGAAGCAGCGCCACGACTGGTTTGTTGAGCGCCTGAACGCCATTAACGGCAAGACGGGGCTGTTCAAAGAGATCCGCGGTCTTGGGCTGTTAATTGGCTGCGAGCTGGCGCCTGAGTTTGCCGGAAAAGCTAAACTTATTTCACAGGAAGCCGCAAAAATGGGCGTGATGGTGTTGATTGCCGGTGCCAACGTGGTGCGTTTTGCCCCTGCGCTGATCGTGAGCGAAGAAGAGGTCAGAACCGGATTAGACCGTTTTGCGCTGGCCTGCGAACAGGTGAAGTCCGGGGTGTCATCATGATGGTTATCCGTCCCGTTGAGCGCGGCGATCTCGCCGGGCTCATGCAGCTTGCCGGAAAGACGGGAGGCGGGCTGACCTCGCTTCCTGCCGATGAAACCACGCTGTCGGCGCGCATTGAGCGCGCCCTGCAGACCTGGCAGGGGACGTTGCCAAAAAGCGAGCAGGGATACGTGTTCGTGCTGGAAGAGACTGATACCGGCACCGTGGCCGGGATCTGCGCCATTGAAGTGGCCGTAGGGCTGAACGACCCGTGGTACAACTACCGCGTTGGCACCATGGTTCACGCCTCGAAAGAGCTAAACGTCTATAACGCGCTGCCAACCCTTTTTCTCTGTAACGACCATACCGGCGCCAGCGAGCTCTGCACGCTGTTCCTCGACCCGGCGTGGCGCAAGGAGGGCAACGGCTATCTGCTCTCCAAATCGCGCTTTATGTTTATGGCCGCCTTCCGCGACCGCTTTAATGAAAAAGTCGTTGCCGAGATGCGCGGCGTGATCGATGAGACGGGTTACTCCCCGTTCTGGGAAAGCCTGGGCGAGCGCTTCTTCTCCATGGAGTTCAGCCGGGCGGACTATCTCTGCGGTACCGGACAAAAAGCCTTTATCGCCGAGCTGATGCCGAAACATCCTATCTATACCCATTTCCTCACCCCGGAAGCGCAGGCGGTAATTGGCGAAGTCCATCCGCAAACCGCGCCAGCCCGCGCGGTGCTGGAAAAAGAGGGGTTCCGCTACCGTAACTACGTCGACATTTTTGACGGCGGCCCAACGCTTGAGTGTGACATTGACCGCGTGCGCGCCATCCGCAAGAGCCGTCTGGTGAGCGTGTCTGAAGGACAGCCCGCGCCGGGCGAGTGGCCAGCGTGCCTTGTCTCTAACGAACATTATGACAATTTCCGCGCCATGCTGGTGCGGACCAACCCAAAATGCGAGCGCCTGGTCCTGACCGCGGCGCAGCTGGATGCCCTGAAATGTAACGCCGGCGACACGGTTCGCCTGGTGCGACTCTGCCCCGAGGAGAAGACAGCATGACTTTATGGATTAACGGTGACTGGGTTACGGGCGAAGGCGAGCCGCGGGTAAAAACCAATCCGGTGGGTAAAGAGGTGCTCTGGAAGGGAAGTGACGCCAGCGCCGGACAGGTCGAGCAGGCCTGCCATGCCGCTCGCCGCGCGTTTCCTGCCTGGGCGAAACAGCCGTTCTCCGCTCGCCAGGCGATTGTCGAAAAATTTGCCGGACTGCTGGAGGCGAATAAAGCCGAGCTCACGCGCATCATTGCCTCCGAAACCAGCAAGCCGCGCTGGGAAGCCACCACTGAAGTAACGGCGATGATCAATAAAATCGCCATTTCGGTGAAGGCCTACCATACCCGCACCGGGGAACAGCTGACCGAGATGCCGGACGGCGCGGCGACGCTGCGCCACCGTCCGCACGGCGTACTGGCGGTGTTTGGCCCGTATAACTTCCCCGGCCACCTGCCGAATGGGCACATTGTGCCCGCGCTGCTGGCGGGGAATACCGTTATTTTCAAACCGAGCGAGCTAACGCCTCTCACGGGTGAAGCGGTGGTAAAACTCTGGGAGCAGGCGGGCCTGCCGCCGGGCGTGCTGAACCTGGTGCAGGGCGGTCGTGAAACCGGGCAGGCGCTGAGCGCGCTGAACGATATCGACGGCCTGCTGTTTACCGGCAGCGCCGGTACGGGCTACCAGCTGCATCGCCAGCTGGCGGGGCAGCCGGAAAAAATTCTGGCGCTCGAAATGGGCGGCAACAATCCGCTGATTGTGGAAGATCCTGATGATATCGACGCCGCCGTGCATTTGACCATTCAGTCGGCCTTTATTACCGCCGGACAGCGCTGCACCTGCGCCCGCCGCCTGCTGGTGAAGCGCGGCGCACAGGGGGATGCGTTCCTGAAGCGTCTGGTCGAGGTGAGCGCACGGCTGATTCCGGCGCAATGGGATGCCGATCCGCAGCCGTTTATCGGCGGACTGATCTCCGAGCAGGCGGCGCTGAACGTGCTGAAGGCCTGGCAGGAGCACGTTGCGCGCGGGGCGAAAACCCTGCTGGAGCCAAAGCAGGTGCAGGCGGGTACGTCGCTGTTGACGCCGGGCATTATTGAAATGAGTGCGGGAGGCAACGTGCCGGATGAAGAGGTCTTCGGCCCGCTGCTGTGCGTCTGGCGCTACGACGATTTTGATGCGGCTATTGCGATGGCGAATAACACCCGCTACGGCCTGTCGAGCGGGCTAATTTCACCGCAGCGCGAGAAGTTTGAGCAACTCCTGCTGGAAGCGCGCGCCGGGATTGTGAACTGGAATAAACCGCTGACCGGCGCGGCGAGCACCGCGCCGTTCGGCGGCGTGGGCGCATCGGGGAACCACCGCGCCAGCGCGTGGTATGCGGCAGATTACTGCGCGTGGCCGATGGCGAGCCTGGAAACCCCGGCGCTGACGCTGCCGGAAACGCTCAATCCGGGGCTGGATTTTACCAGGGGAGACGCCCATGAAAGCGCGTGAGGTTAACTTTGACGGGCTGGTGGGGCTGACGCACCACTACGCCGGTCTGTCGTTTGGTAATGAAGCCTCGACGAAGCACCGCTTTCAGGTCTCGAACCCGAAGCTGGCGGCAAAGCAGGGGCTGCTGAAAATGAAGGCGCTGTCGGATGCCGGCTTCCCGCAGGCGGTGATCCCGCCGCAGGAGCGTCCGAACGTCGCCGTGCTGCGCCAGCTCGGTTTTAGCGGTACGGATGAGCAGGTGGTGGAAAAAGCGGGTACGCAGACGCCGCACCTGCTTTCGGCGGCCAGTTCCGCCTCCTCGATGTGGGTAGCAAACGCGGCAACCGTCGCGCCGTCAGCGGATACGCTGGATGGCAAGGTCCATCTGACCGTCGCGAACCTGAACAACAAATTCCACCGCGCCACCGAAGCCGAAACCACCGAGCGCATCCTGCGCGCCATTTTTAAAAATGACGCGCACTTCGACGTGCATCAGGCGCTGCCGCAGGTGGCGATGTTTGGCGACGAAGGCGCGGCTAACCATAACCGCCTGGGCGGCGACTACGGCGATCCCGCCGTGCAGCTGTTCATCTACGGGCGCGAAGAGGGCGGCCAATCTGCGCCCGAGCGCTATCCTGCGCGTCAGACGCTGGCCGCCAGCCAGGCCGTGGCGCGTCTGAACCAGGTCAACCCGTCGCAGCTGATTTTTGCCCAGCAGAATCCGCAGGTGATCGACCAGGGCGTGTTTCATAACGACGTCATTGCGGTGTCTAATCGTCAGGTGCTTTTCTGCCACGAGCAGGCGTTTGCCCATCAGGAGAGGCTGCTCGCCACGCTCCACGAACGCGTACCCGGCTTTATGCCGATTCAGGTCCCCACGCAGGCGGTGAGCGTGCAGGATGCCGTAGAAACGTATCTGTTTAACAGCCAGCTGCTGAGCCGCGACGACGGCAGCATGATGCTGGTGCTGCCTCAGGAGTCGCGCAATCATGAGGGCGTATGGCGCTATCTGAGCGAGCTGGTGCAGGCCGATAACCCGATTGATGAGCTACGCGTCTTTGACCTGCGCGAAAGCATGGCGAACGGCGGCGGCCCGGCGTGCTTGCGCCTGCGCGTGGTACTTACGCCAGACGAAATGCAGGCGGTGAACCCTGCGGTGATGATGAACGACGCGCTGTTTAACGCCCTGAACGACTGGGTAGAGCGCTACTATCGCGACCGGTTAACCCAGGCCGATCTGGTTGACCCGCTGCTGCTGCGTGAAGGCCGTGAGGCGCTGGATGCGTTAAGCACGATCCTGCAGCTGGGATCGGTTTATCCGTTCCAGCGCTAAGGAGAGAAAATGGAAAATTTACTGGCGCTGACGCTGGCGGATAACGCCCCTGAACAGCGCGAGGGCGACGGCCCCTCGTTCCGCTGGCGGTGGCTGGGGCGCGGCGTACTGGAGCTGACGCCGTTTACGGCAACCGGGATGTCGCTCCTGCTCTCTACCGGCATTCACGGCAACGAAACGGCCCCCGTGGAAATTGTCGACCTGCTGCTGCGGGCGCTGTATCGCGGGGATATTGCACTGCGTTGCAGGGTGCTGGTGGTGCTGGGGAATCCGCCCGCGCTGGCGCAGAACAAACGCTACCTGACGAGCGACATTAACCGAATGTTCGGCGGTCGCTGGGCGCAGTTCACTGAATGTGAGGAAACGGCGCGGGCGCGCTGGCTGGAAAGCGCGGTGGAAACGTTTTTTGATGCCGCGGGTAAAAGCCGCTGGCATCTGGATCTGCATACGGCGATCCGCGCCTCTTACCACGTGCGCTTCGGCGTGCTGCCGCAGCGTAATCAGCCGTGGGACGAAGATTTTCTGACCTGGCTCGGCGATGCGGGGCTGGAGGCGCTGGTATTTCATCAGGCGCCCGGCGGCACGTTTACCCATTTTACCTGTGAAAATTTTGGGGCATTAGCCTGCACGCTGGAGCTGGGAAAAGCGCTGCCGTTCGGACAGAACGATCTCGCGCGCTTTGCGCCGACGCACGCTGCGCTTCGAGCCCTGCTGGCGGGCACGACGTCAGACTACGCCCATGGGGCCGTCGAGCGTTATCGGGTTGTGCAGCAGATCACGCGACGCAGCGATGCGTTTCGCCTACACATGGCGGCGCACACGCTAAACTTCACGCCGTTTCGTCAGGGGGTATTGCTGGCGGAAGATGGGGAGGAGCGTTACGAGGTGCAGAAGACCACGGAATATGTTCTTTTCCCCAACCCGTCGGTGGCATTTGGCCTGCGGGCGGGGCTGATGCTGGAAAAAATGTGATGACAGCATCCCCTTTCGATACCTGAGAGGGGATGCCGGTAAATTATTTTCTTAGCGATTAGCGCGGTTACGCTTCTTTTGCAGAATATTCCTGGTTAACTGCTTTATTATTAAACGCCACCTGGTTATACTTCTTCATAATCTCTTTAAAATCATCTTGTTGTATATTCTTGTTTCAACTCTCCACGTTTTTTCCTTAATTTCTCCACATTTGGCGAAAATGTGTTTTTTACACTTTCATTGTTTTACCGTTGCTCTGACTAATTGACGATAAACCCCGTAAAGTTAATATCGTCAACACGGCATAGCGCCGAAGAATAACTGAAAGTAAGGAAATACATTATGCGTAAATTAACTGCACTGTTTGTTGCTTCTACCCTGGCTCTGGGCGCTACCGGCATGGCGTTCGCCGCAGATACCGCAACCACGACTGCCGCGCCTGCTGAAGGCAAAATGATGATGCATCATAAAGGCAAGCCGGGTATGCATCACGACATGATGTTCAAAGACCTGAACCTCACCGATGCGCAGAAGCAGCAGGTTCGCGACATCATGAAAAGCCAGCGCGACCAGATGAAGCGTCCACCGCTGGAAGAACGCCGCGCGATGCATGACATCATCGCCAGCGACAGCTTCGACAAAGCGAAGGCTGAAGCGCAGATCGACAAAATGGCCGAGCAGCACAAAGCCGGTATGCTGGCCCGCATGGAAACCCAGAATAAGATCTACAACATTCTGACTCCGGAACAGAAAAAACAGTTTAATGCCAATTTTGAGAAGCGTCTGACAGAACGTCCGGCGCCGGAAGGTAAAATGCCAGCACCAGCCGAATAATCGGTTCACGCTCTTAAGACCGCCGGGATCCTGTTCACATAAGCGAAAACGCTGTGGACAGGACCGGCGGTTTTTCTTTCATCCCCCCCTTGTATGCCGTCGCCAGCGCGGTATTCTCCTGTGGTCGCTTCAGAGAATGTTTAGCAGAGTCAGGCGGTTATATTTTTTTCAACGCCCTGCTAAGGCCTGCCCGTTCTGCTGCCGATAATACGTCTGAGATTACCTAACCATAACAATCGAGACTGCAGCGGTGCGATCCCGTTGCTCTGGCGCCTGTTGCGCCCTTCAGGAGTGATGATGGAGTTCTTTGATATCCGTAAAATGCCGGTCAGCCTCTGGCGCAACGGCGCTGGCGAGACGCGCGAAATTTGTTGTTTCCCTCCGGCGACGCGCGATTTTTCCTGGCGCGCCAGTATTGCTTCCATCGCCAGCAACGGTGAATTCTCGTCTTTCCCGGGCGTAGACCGGGTGATTACGCTGCTGGAAGGGGGCGAGGTGACGCTGGATGCGGGTAAAACGTTTTGCCATACCCTGAAGCACCATCAGCCTTACAGTTTTACTGGCGAAGTGCCGGTAAAAGCGCTGCTTACCGATGGGAAAATGTCGATGGATTTTAACGTGATGACCCGACGCGAGCACTGTCAGGCGAAGGTTCGGGTGGCGGATCGTACCTTTACCACCTTTGGCTCGCGCGGCGGCGTGGTTTACGTCCTGAGCGGCGCGTGGCAGCTCGGTGAAAAACTGCTGACGGCCGATCAGGGAGCCTGCTGGGAAGAGGGAACCCACACCCTTCGCTTGCTGGAAAGCGTGGGTACCCTGCTATTTGGCGAAATTAAGTGGCTGCCGGGTCACTGAGTGGAATGATTTCGTACTCGCCGGTCAACAGAGGCTTACAGAGTATTTTATAGCCGTCCTGATCGAATCCGGCGGGTGCGCGCAGCAGGCTGGCGGCATCGTCTATGCGATCAACCGCCCCCAGCCAGAGCCAGTTATGGATAATATGATAGTGCGTCATACCCTCTCTGCTCTCTTTCAGCGCCACGGCGCTTTCCCACGGCCAGCAGTTGACGCTGATGGAGGCCAGCCCGGCCAGAAGTCGCGCATGGTGCGCGTCGATACTCTCTTTCCCGCAGCATGCTCCGGCGCAGCGCTTCAGCGCCGAGCGGAAACAGGCGCGTCCGCGCGTTGTGGCCTCAAGCCCCAGCAGGGTATAGCAAAGCTGTAATTCGTCAGCCAGCGTTTGTAACGTCTGCAGCGCGGCGCGCTTGTTGGCAAACAGGCCGTACAGATTGGGTTCACGAGAAAAATCGACTTCGCGCGCGTAGACCACCTGAGGCTTACCTGCGTTAATCTGCAGCGAGCAGAGCTGGCGGTTACGGCGTAAGCGCTTATTGAACAGCGGCTGCTGTTCTTTGATCAGCCGGGCTTCCAGCAGCAGCGCGCCCAGCTCGCCTGCGGTCTGAATCCAGGTGATTCGCCGGGACTGGCGCAGCATGGCCGCTTCGTCAGGGGTTCGCAGGTGGGATAACACCCGGCTGCGGATATTGACGCTTTTGCCGATATAGAGCGGCATGGTGTCGCTCTCGCCGTGAAAGAAGTAGACGCCAGGCTGCTTAGGCAGAGCTTCAAGCCAGGGGCGAAGATGTTCGGGATATTCATAGATGGCCGCCGCTTCAAACTCCAGACGCGGGGCGGATTGACGCCTGCTCACATAGTGCTCCATGTACTGTTCAGACATACAGTGTAGCAGGTGTGCGTTGGTTAAAAAAGAGCCGGGTGGCGGCTGCCCCTCACCCTAACCCTCTCCCCATAGGGGAGAGGGGATTGTCCACTGCTCGCATAAATTTGTGGAGATGCGTTTATTTCCAAAAATCGTCAAACACCGTAATGGGCGTGTGGCGCTTGTGCTCGGTTTTCAGATACCAGCCTTCGATAATTTTGGCGGTACCCTCATCCAGCTGTTTGCCTTCCAGATAATCATCGATATTCTCGTAGGTGACGCCCAGCGCGGCTTCATCCGGCAGGGAAGGGCGATCGTCTTCAAGATCGGCGGTCGGCGCTTTCTTATAGAGATGCTCCGGGCAACCCAGCGCCGCCAGAAGCTGTTTCCCCTGGCGCTTATTCAGGCGGAACAGGGGGTTAATGTCGGTGCCACCGTCGCCATATTTGGTGAAAAATCCGGTGAGGGCCTCAGCTGCATGATCGGTACCCACCACCACGCCCTTGGTCATCCCGGCAATGCTGTACTGCGCCTTCATGCGCTCGCGCGCTTTTTCATTGCCACGGACGAAATCGCTCAGTTCAATACCTGCTTCGCGCAGGGCCTGTTCGCTCGCCAGAACCGCACCTTTAATATTGACGGTAAGCACGCGGTCAGGCTGGATAAAGGCGATGGCGTCCTGGCAATCCTGTTCATCCGCCTGCACGCCGTAAGGTAGGCGCACGGCGATAAACTGCAGCGCGGCGTCGCCGGTCTCGTCACGTAATTCGGTAATAGCCATCTGGCTAAGCTTGCCGGCCAGCGTGGAATCCTGACCGCCGCTGATGCCCAGCACCAGCGTCTTAAGGAAAGGATTTGTTTTTAGGTAGGATTTTAGAAAATCAACGCTTCGGCGGATCTCTTCATTTGCGTCTATCGCGGGCTTCGCGCCCAGCGCCTGAATAATCTCGTGTTGCAGAGCCATTACGCCCTCCATATGCAGAATCAAACAAAACGTGTCATCTCTTAAAACTAACCCGTTGGGGGGAAAACGACAAGGATCACAGTTTCGTGTGCGCTTATTTACGCCAATAAAGCAGCTTATCGTTGTTTTATTAGAATTTTCCGAAATTCGTCTGGCGGAACTCGCAAAGTTGAACAATAGTATTTTTTATCCCATGCTTAGATAACACGCTGATAAACAAGAGGACGGAATATGAACAAGAACGTAGCAGGAATTTTAAGCGCAGCGGCGGTACTGACTATGCTGGCAGGGTGTACGGCTTACGATCGCACCAAGGATCAGTTCACACAGCCAGTGGTTAAAGACGTCAAGAAAGGCATGACCCGTTCGCAGGTTGCTGCGATTGCCGGTAAACCTTCTTCCGAAGTGACCATGATTCATGCCAAAGGCACCTGCCAGACCTATATCCTGGGTCAACGTGATGGTAAGGCAGAGACCTACTTTGTGGCACTGGATGACACGGGACACGTGATCAACTCCGGCTACCAGACCTGTGCCGAGTACGATACCGATCCACAGGCACCTAAAGCACAGTAACCGTGCTTGCCTGAGCAGATGAAAAAACCGGCCCGAGCGCCGGTTTTTTTATGCCTGCCTGAATCTTATTTCTTTGCGCGAATTATTTGCCCGAAATGTGAAGGTAGTCAACAAGCCAGGTCAATGAGAGACAATTTGCGTCTGTTCAGAATTATCCCCTCCTTGTACCATTGCGTATACTCACTTCAACGACAAACAATGTTAAGCAAACTGCCCGTCAGCCGGGATGGCAAGTCGAGTGATAGCGCGACGGCGGGTGGTCATACAAGAGGGAAGTTACTATGGAAAAGAAACATATTTATCTGTTCTGTTCTGCGGGCATGTCAACCTCACTGTTGGTTTCCAAGATGCGTGCGCAGGCCGAAAAGTATGAAGTCCCTGTGGTGATTGAAGCGTTTCCTGAGACGCTGGCGGGCGAAAAGGGCCAGACGGCCGATGTCGTATTGTTAGGGCCGCAGATCGCTTACATGTTGCCAGAAATTCAACGTCTGTTACCGAATAAACCGGTCGAAGTGATCGACTCGGCGCTGTACGGCAAGATCGATGGTTTAGGTGTATTGAAAGCTGCTGTCGCAGCAATTAAAAAAGCTGCTAATTAATTTTTTATTTTTCCCGTCAAAGAGTTATTTCACACACAATACGCCGTAACCTGAGTTGCGGCTTTTAAGGGTATTTTCCTATGAGTAAAGTCATCGCTTCACTTGAAAAGGTACTCCTTCCTTTTGCTGTTAAAATAGGAAAGCAGCCTCACGTTAATGCCATCAAAAACGGCTTTATTAAATTAATGCCGTTAACGCTGGCCGGGGCAATGTTCGTTTTAATTAACAACGTTTTTCTGAGCTTTGGTGAAGGTTCCTTCTTTTATTCATTAGGAATTCGGTTAGACGCTTCCACTATTGAAACCCTTAACGGTCTTAAAGCCATCGGCGGCAATGTATACAACGGTACGTTGGGTATTATGTCGCTGATGGCGCCTTTCTTTATCGGGATGGCGCTGGCAGAAGAACGTAAAGTGGACCCGCTGGCTGCGGGATTATTATCCGTGGCCGCTTTTATGACCGTGACGCCTTATAGCGTCGGTGAAGCGTATGCTGTCGGCGCCAACTGGTTGGGTGGGGCAAACATTATTTCCGGTATTGTTATCGGGTTAGTGGTTGCTGAAATGTTTACCTTTATTATTCGCCGCAACTGGGTTATCCGCCTGCCGGATAGCGTACCGGCGTCCGTTTCTCGTTCATTTTCCGCGTTGATTCCAGGCTTCATCATTCTTTCCATCATGGGGATTATTGCCTGGGCGCTCTCTCACTGGGGTACTAACTTCCACCAGATCATCATGGACTCCATCTCTACGCCGCTGGCGTCGATGGGTGGCGTGGTCGGGTGGGCGTATGTCATCTTTACCTCCCTGCTGTGGTTCTTCGGCGTGCATGGTTCACTGGCACTGGCGGCGCTGGACAGCGGTATCATGACCCCGTGGGCACTGGAAAACGTTGCGCTCTACCAGCAGTATGGCTCCGTTGATGCGGCGCTGGCAGCCGGTAAAACCTTCCATGTGTGGGCGAAGCCGATGCTTGACTCCTATATCTTCCTGGGCGGTACCGGGGCGACGCTGGGTCTGATCATCGCGGTCTTTATTGTTTCTCGTCGCGCTGACCACCGTCAGGTGGCGAAGCTGGCGCTGCCGTCGGGCATTTTCCAGATTAACGAACCGATTCTGTTTGGTCTGCCAATCATCATGAACCCGGTCATGTTCATTCCATTCATCCTGGTTCAGCCGCTGCTGGCGGCGATTACCCTGACCGCGTACTACCTGGGCATTATTCCGCCGGTGACTAACATTGCACCCTGGACAATGCCGGCCGGTCTGGGGGCGTTCTTTAACACCAACGGTAGCGTAGCCGCCTTCCTGCTGGCGATATTCAACCTCGGGATTGCAACGCTGCTCTACATGCCGTTCGTGGCGATTGCGAACAAAGCGGCAACGGTTATCGATGAAGAAGAGAGCGAAGAGGATATCGCCCTCGCACTGAAATTCTAAATTGCACGGCGCGGGGCAGCCCGCGCCGGCCAAAAGGAGCGTAAAGATGTTAGATTTGGACAGTATCGTCGCAGAAGAGACGGAAGAGAACGACCTGGAAGAGGTGGTGATGGGGCTTATCATCAACTCCGGACAGGCCCGCAGCCTGGCCTATGCCGCGCTGAAGCAGGCCAAACAGGGTGATTTCGCCGCCGCGAAAACCATGATGGATCAGTCCCGCACCGCGCTGAACGAAGCGCACCTGGTACAGACTAAGCTGATTGAAGGTGACCAGGGTGAAGGGAAGATGAAGGTTAGCCTGGTGCTGGTGCATGCCCAGGATCACCTGATGACCTCGATGCTGGCACGCGAGCTGGTGGCAGAGCTTATCGAGCTTCACGAGAAAATGCAGTAACTCAGATTCAGCAGCAGGAGGTCAGCACGATGGAAATTAAAACCGCACTTGAGCAGCAGCTGTTTAATGGCAAAAATTTTCACGTGGTTATTTACAACAAGACGGAGAGCGCCAGCGGTCTGCACCAGCATGACTACTACGAGTTCACGATTGTTCTGACCGGCCGCTACTACCAGGAGATTAACGGCAAGCGCGTCCTGCTGGAGCGCGGTGATTTTGTCTTCTTGCCGATGGGGTCCTATCACCAGAGCTTTTACGAATTTGGCGCCACGCGCATTCTTAACGTTGGCGTCAGTAAACGCTTCTTTGAGAAGCACTACCTGCCGCTGGTACCGTTCTGCTTTGTGGCGTCTCAGGTGTATCGCGTCAAAAACGAGTTTATGACCTGGATCGAAACGGTGATTGCCTCGCTTAACTTTCGCGATAATGAATTCGATGAATTTATTGAAACCGTGACGTTCTACGTTATGAACCGCCTTCGCCATCATCGCGAAGAGCAGCAGGTGAGCGACGATATTCCTCAATGGCTGCGCGGTACCGTTGAAATGATGCATGACAAATGCCAGTTCAGCGATAATGCGCTGGAAAATATGGTGGCACTCTCCGGTAAATCACAGGAATATCTCACCCGCGCGACTCAACGCTATTACCGTAAAACGCCTGTGCAAATTATTAATGAGATCCGCATTAACTTTGCTAAAAAACAGCTGGAAATTACGAACTACTCTGTAACGGATATTGCTTACGAGTCGGGTTACAGCAGCCCCAGCCTGTTTATTAAGACCTTTAAGAAATTTACCTCATTCACACCGAACAGTTACCGGAAGAATTTAACGGTAATTAATTAACTTTCGGCGGATGACCCGCCACAAATATTGACGTAATTGCTTGCCCAAATAGCGGGAAGAGAACGCTACACTTTGCAGGCGGTTAACCTGATACGCTAAGGGAGATATTTATGCAACAGAAATTAAAAGTCGTAACCATTGGCGGCGGCAGCAGCTATACCCCGGAATTACTGGAAGGTTTTCTGAAACGTTATCATGAATTGCCGGTCAGCGAACTATGGCTGGTGGACGTGGAGGAAGGCCAGGAGAAGCTGAATATTATCTTCGATCTTTGCCAGCGTATGGTTGCAAAAGCCGGCGTGCCGTTAACCGTGCACAAAACGCTGGATCGCCGCCTGGCGCTGAAGGATGCCGATTTCGTCACCACGCAGCTGCGCGTTGGCCAGCTGAAAGCGCGTGAACTCGACGAGCGTATTCCGCTGAGCCACGGCTATCTGGGCCAGGAAACCAACGGCGCGGGCGGCCTGTTTAAAGGTTTGCGTACCATTCCTGTCATTTTTGACATCATCAAGGACGTGGAGGAGATTTGCCCGAACGCGTGGGTGATTAACTTCACCAACCCGGCCGGGATGGTCACCGAGGCGGTTTACCGTCATACCGGTTTTAAACGCTTCATCGGGGTATGCAATATTCCGATCGGCATGAAGATGTTCATCCGCGACGTGCTGGAGCTGAAGGATAACGACGAACTCTCCATCGACCTGTTCGGCCTCAACCACATGGTATTTATCAAAGATGTGATTGTGAACGGTAAATCGCGCTTTGACGAGCTACTCGACGGCGTTGCGTCTGGCCGCCTGACCGCTGCGTCGGTGAAAAATATCTTTGACCTGCCGTTCAGTGAAGGGCTGATCCGCTCCCTGAACCTGCTGCCATGCTCGTATCTGCTTTACTACTTCAAGCAGAAAGAGATGCTGGCGATTGAAATGGGCGAGTACTATAAGGGCGGCGCGCGCGCGCAGGTGGTGCAGAAGGTTGAAAAACAGCTCTTTGATTTGTATAAAGATCCAAACCTGAACGTCAAACCAAAAGAGCTGGAGCAGCGCGGCGGGGCGTACTATTCGGACGCGGCGTGCGAAGTGATTAACGCTATTTACAACGACAAGCAGGCCGAGCACTACGTCAACGTGCCGCATCACGGGCACATCGACAATATTCCGGCGGACTGGGCCGTTGAGATGACCTGCATTCTGGGCCGCGATGGCGCAAAACCGCACCCGCGCATTACGCACTTTGATGACAAAGTGATGGGCCTGATCCACACCATCAAAGGCTTTGAAGTGGCGGCAAGCAACGCGGCGCTGAGCGGCGAGCTGAATGACGTGCTTCTCGCCCTGAACCTCAGCCCGCTGGTGCATTCCGATCGTGATGCAGAACGGCTGGCGAGCGAGATGATTCTGGCGCACGAAAAGTGGCTGCCGAATTTTGCCGCAACGGTTGAGACGCTGAAGTTCAAACAGCATTAAGAGGACGCGCGATGGAAAACCTGCTGATCGTAAATGCCGATGATTTTGGCCTGTCGAAAGGGCAGAACTACGGCATCATTGAAGCCTGCCGTCGGGGTGTGGTGACGTCAACAACGGCACTGATTAACGGTGAAGCCATTGAACATGCCGCGCAATTGAGCCAGGAAGTGCCTGCGCTGGGCGTGGGGATGCACTTTGTGCTCACGCTTGGTGCGCCGCTTTCCTCAATGCCCGGCCTGACGCGCGACGGCCAGCTGGGGAAATGGATTTGGGAACAGGCAGAGCAGGACGCGCTGCCGCTCGACGAGATCGCCCGCGAGCTGGACTGTCAGTTCAACCGCTTTGTGGATGTTTTTGGTCGTGAGCCTACGCATATCGACAGCCATCACCATGTGCATATGATCCCGGTGATTTTCCCGATTGTCGCGGAATTTGCAAAGCGTAAAGGGGTGGCGATGCGAGTGGATCCTGAGGTGCGCGGACTACCGGACTGCGCGGTGAAGTCAACCGAAGGGTTCAGCCGCGCCTTTTACGGCGACGAAATCGACGAAGCGCTGTTCCTGAAGGTGCTTGATGATTCCGCCGCGCGTGGTGAAACGTCACTCGAAGTGATGGCGCACCCGGCGTTTGTCGATAACATCGTGCGGAAAAGTGCCTACTGCTGGCCGCGTCTGGCCGAGCTGGAGGTGCTGACGTCGGCGTCGCTCAAGTATGCGATTGCCGAGCGCGGGTATCGGTTGGGGACGTTTGGGGATCTGTAAGAGGTGCCGGGTGGCGGCTTCGCCTTACCCGGCCTACGTTTCCGCAGATTTTGTAGGCCCGGTAAGGCGAAGCCGCCACCGGGCATTATTTTACGCCGGGATCCGATCGATCTTACTGCTGCGCGACCACACGCGGTGCGCGGCGAGTAAATCAAACAGCTTCGTCATAAAGGCATCGTCAACGTTGTCACCTTCAACAATACCGTCCTCGCCCTGATCGGCTACCTTCAGCTGCGCCTTAAACTGTCGCGCGTCGCCTGCCAGGGCAATAGGCTTCAGGTGCTTATAGGCTTCCAGCAGATAATAGACGGCATCACCGTTGGTCAGCAGGCTGTCGATATCCCCGCACGGCACAATCACCGCATCCACGGTCAGCGATGGCGCACCGGCAAAGGTAGCGGCAACAGGCAGTACCGAACCATCGTCAGCTGTGACTTCGCCCATGCGAGAATAAAGGAGTTTTGCGTGCACGCCTTTGGTTTTCAGCGCCTGCATAATGCTCAGCACGTCGCTGGCCCGGGTTTTATCGTTCAGCAGGATGGCGACCGCGCGGCCCTTAATTGAGCCGCCCGGAACCGCATACAGGCTCAGGGATGGGTCCTTCTTCAACCCGTTAACATCCTTCGGCGGGGCCGCATTGCGCTGTTCGTCGGTCAGCGTGATGCCGAGGTTATCAGCAACGCTCTGCGCAAGCTGGATATCGATATACGCCAGCTGGTCAACAACGCGCTCACGAATATAGGTCCGCACCACTTTGCTCAGCTCGAAGCTAAAGCCGCCGATGATGTGCTGCTGCTCAATTGGGGTCTGGCTGTTCCAGAACAGGCGAGGGTGGGCGTAATACTCACCAAACGACGGACTGCGCTCGCGTATTTTGGTGCCCTCGACGCGTTCCTGATACGACTCAAATCCGCCGCGCTTCGGCGCAGGCGGCGTCTCGCGAGGCCAGTTGTCATTGATTGAGTTGGGCTCGTAGTTTGCCGGGTTGGTGTCGATATCCTGACGATGCATCCCGTCGCGCTGGAAGTTGTGGTACGGGCAGGTAGGGCGGTTAATCGGGATTTCGTGGAAGTTTGGTCCACCGAGGCGGCTGATCTGCGTATCGGTGTAGGAGAACAGACGGCCCTGCAAAAGCGGATCGTTGGTGAAGTCCAGACCGGGAACGATGTGGCCTGGATGGAACGCGACCTGTTCGTTCTCGGCAAAGAAGTTATCCGGGTTGCGGTTGAGCACCATTTTGCCGACCAGCTGAACCGGCACCAGCTCCTCGGGAATGAGTTTGGTCGGATCGAGCAGATCGAAGTCGAACCTGAATTCGTCCTCCTCCGGGATCAGCTGTAGCCCAAGCTCGTACTCAGGGAAATCCCCGGCTTCGATGGATTCCCACAGCTCGCGGCGATGGAAGTCCGGATCGCGCCCGGTTAGCTTCTGGGCTTCGTCCCATACCAGCGAGGCTTTGCCCGCCACCGGCTTCCAGTGGAAGCGCACGAAGGTTGCTTTGCCCTCGGCGTTAATCAGGCGGAAGGTGTGAATACCAAAGCCCTCCATGGTGCGGTAGCTGCGCGGAATACCGCGGTCGGACATCGCCCACATCACGTTGTGCAGCGTTTCCGGCTGGAGCGACACGTAGTCCCAGAAGGTGTCGTGCGCGCTTTGGCCCTGCGGTACGGCCCAGTGAGGCTCCGGTTTTACCGCATGGACAAAGTCAGGGAATTTATGCGCATCCTGAATAAAGAAGACCGGGGTGTTATTCCCCACCAGATCGAAAATCCCCTCGTCGGTGTAAAACTTGGTCGCGAAGCCACGGATATCGCGCACCGTGTCGGCGGAACCCGCGCCGCCCTGTACGGTAGAGAAGCGCACGAATACCGGCGTGACCTTATCCGGATCGGAAAGGAAATCGGCTTTGGTGATCGCTTTCAGGCTTTTGTAGGGCTGGAAGTAGCCGTGCGCGGCGGAACCGCGGGCGTGCACGATACGCTCCGGAATGCGCTCATGGTCAAAATGGGTGATTTTCTCCCGCAGGATAAAGTCTTCCAGCAGGGTGGGGCCGCGCGTGCCGGCGCGCAGTGAATTCTGGTCATCGGCAATGCGTACCCCCTGATTGGTGGTCAGCGCATGGCCTTCTCCGCCTTTACGGTGAGGGTCGAGAGATTTTAATTTTTCGTTCCCCGCATCGGGTGATTTAACGCTCCCCGGCGCGGTAGGTTGTTCCCCAGGAGCGGATGGGCCCGGTGATGGCTGATGAGACCCGTCAGCAGGAGCGAGTGAGTCCATTCCCGGTTGCGATTCTTCAGTGCCATGAATGGGTGATTGATGTGTTTTATCTTTGTTCGACATTGCACGATTCTCCTTGATTCATTGCTAAAAACCCTATTAAGGATAGAACAATGTCGGGAGATGGCTCGTTAACTAAGAGTTTTCACATGACACGCTTAACGAATGGAGCTATCCGGCGCATGCAGAGCGCGACGTTTGAGGGCAGGATCGGCTATCATAGAATTTTCCTGCTTCAAGAATTTGCTTTAGTGAACCAGTCGCTTATGAAACCTCTTCGTCAACAAAACCGCCAGGTTATTAGCTATGTGCCCCGCGTTGAGCCCGCGCCGCCTGACCATGCCCTGAAAGTGGATGGTTTTCGCGACGTCTGGCAGCTACGGGGTAAATACGTGGCTTTTGTACTGATGGGCGAACACTTCCGCCGCTCGCCTACCTTTACGGTGCCGGAATCCGCGCAGCGGTGGGCGGCGCAGATCCGCCAGGATGAAGAAGTCGAAGAATAACAGCCATAAAAAAACCGCCCTCAGGCGGTTTTTATATTTCAACAGTGATTAACGATGCGCCAGCTCGGCATCGTCTTCACCTTCCAGAATGGCTTTGTCGGTCTGCTTCAGCCACTGGCTTGTCAGCGTACCGGCCGTCATGGAACCGCTTACGTTCAGCGCGGTACGCCCCATGTCGATCAGCGGCTCAACGGAGATCAGCAGCGCAACCAGCGTTACCGGCAGGCCCAGAGCAGGCAGGACAATCAGCGCAGCGAAGGTCGCGCCACCGCCAACACCCGCAACGCCTGCGGAACTGATGGTCACAATGCCCACCAGCGTTGCAATCCAGACCGGATCGAGCGGGTTAATCCCCACGGTTGGCGCAACCATCACCGCCAGCATCGCCGGGTAGAGGCCCGCACAGCCGTTCTGACCAATGGTGGCACCAAAGGAGGCAGAGAAGCTGGCGATAGACTCCGGCACGCCCAGACGGCGGGTCTGCGCTTCCACGTTCAGCGGAATGGAGGCTGCGCTGGAACGGCTGGTGAACGCGAAGGTCAGTACCGGCCACACCTTGCGGAAGTATTTCAGCGGACTCACGCCGTTCACGCCCAGCAGGATACCGTGCACCACAAACATAATGCCCAGGCCCAGGTAAGAGGCAATCACGAAGCTACCCAGCTTAATGATGTCCTGCAGGTTAGAACCGGCAACCACTTTGGTCATCAGCGCCAGCACGCCGTATGGCGTCAGCTGCATCACCAGACGGACCAGCTTCATTACCCAGCTCTGCAGGGTATCGATAGCGGTGAGAACGCGTTCACCTTTCGGCGCGTCGTCTTTCAGCAGCTTCAGTGCGGCTACGCCCAGGAAGGCCGCGAAGATCACTACGCTGATGATGGAGGTTGGGCTTGCACCGGTCAGGTCAGCAAACGGATTCTTCGGAATGAAGGACAGAACCATCTGCGGAACGGTCAGGTCAGCAAGTTTACCCACGTAGTTGGTCTGAATCGCGGTGAGACGCGCCGTTTCAGCGCTCCCCTGAACCAGACCTTCGGCGGTCAGGCCAAACAGGTTGGTTACCAGCACGCCCACCAGCGCCGCAATCAGCGTGGTGAACAGCAGGGTCCCGATGGTCAGGAAGCTGATTTTACCCAGCTGGGTCGCATTATGCAGACGGGCGACGGCGCTCAGGATAGAGGCAAACACCAGCGGCATAACGATCATCTGCAGCAGCTGAACATAGCCGTTACCGACGATGTTAAACCACTGAATAGAGTCTTTCAGGACCGGGTTATCTGAGCCGTAAATAGCCTGCAATGCCAGACCAAATACAACACCCATTCCCAGACCGACGAGTACTTTTTTCGCCAGGCTCCACTGTTTGTGGCGCGCCTGCGCGAGAAGCAATAGCAATACGACGAACACGACAATGTTCGCGATGAGTGGAAAATTCATCCCCGTTCTCCTGATTTATTATACGGTCGGTTTTTACCGATCCTGTTGGCGCAAGATTAGCAGAAGTGTGATGTCGCGCTTATATCCAAATGGAATGGTTTATGACAAACGGAATGATTTTGTCGGTTTACTGTTCAATCTGGTGATTAATAAAACGATTAAACTGAAACTGCAGCGAATTTATCATCTGCGATGACCAGCGCACTGCACTGTTTTCGGGCAATGTCTGCGGCATCCAGACGGCATAGGCGAAAAGCGCCATACACAATACGCGCTCCAGCTGGTTGCCTTTTTGCGGGGCAAGAATAGGGAAGCGAAAGCGCCAACGGCAGGGCCACAGCAGCGGCACGCCCGCAGGCGTCAGCATATCGGCCAGGATATGGCTCAAATAGCCGAGCACCATTCCCTGAATGGCATCGGCCGGGACTATCCAGCTTTCAGGCACTTTCAAATAGAAAAGCGTGAGCAGGCCAAAGACGGCCAGCAGGCTGTGGGTAAATCCGCGATGCCCAAACGCCCGGGCGATAGGTTTAGATATCCACTTCAGCCGCTGCCCCAGAAACGACTTGGGGTGATCGATATCGGGAAGCAGGCAGGTCAGTACGGCGGAGGGGACAATATGCCACCAATCCCCCTGCGCCAGCACAGGGGTCAGCTCAGCGTTTTTAGCAAACACTGAACAGGCAATGGAAAAAAGCAGGTGACCTTCCGCCGTCATGATTAAACCCACAAAACTGTCGATTCATACAGTATAGGGTTTTTATACAGTGCACGGAAGAGGTGACGGTGTAACTCTTTGTCACAGCGCGGCGCTAGCGCGCCAGCCAGCCGCCGTCTACGGCGAGCGTATGACCATTGACATAGTCCGAGGCCTGAGAGGCCAAAAATACAATCGGACCCTGCAAATCTTCCGGCAGACCCCAGCGCCCGGCGGGAATACGGTCAAGGATCTCCCGGCTGCGCTGCTCGTCATCGCGCAGCTGCTGGGTATTATTTGTCGCCATGTAACCCGGCGCGATGGCATTGACGTTGATGCCGTGCGTCGCCCACTCGTTTGCCAGCAGGCGGGTGATGCCCAAAACGCCGCTTTTGGACGCCGTGTAAGAGGGCACGCGGATGCCGCCCTGAAAAGAGAGCATTGAGGCAATATTGATAATTTTTCCGCCCCGACCCTGACGAATAAACTGTTTCGCTACCGCCTGCGAAAGAAAAAAGACCGACTTGAGGTTCAGGTTAACGACGTCATCCCAGTCTTTTTCGCTGAACGTCAGGGCATCCTCCCGACGGATGGTTCCGGCGTTATTCACCAGAATATCAATGCGGCCCATTTCGGCAACAGCGCTGTCCACAACGCTCTGAAGGCTATCCTGCAGACCGAGATCGGCGCGAATCGCCATAAATCGCCTTCCGAGCGCGGTGACGCGGCGCGCCGTTTCTTCAGGCACCTTACGGTTTACGCCAACGATATCGCACCCGGCCTGTGCCAGCGCCACGGCCATTCCTTGCCCCAGACCGGTATCACAGCCGGTAACGACGGCCACTTTTCCTGAAAGAGTGAAAGCATCCAGTATCATACGCGCCTCAGAAGTAGGGTTATTGTCATTCTGACGCTAAGGATAGGAGGCGAACTTCAGAAAAGCAAATAAATTGAAATGATGTTTTATTTTTAAAACCAGGCAGCGAGAGGCTGCCTGAGGGGAAGATTATTCGCCGCGAAGATGCTCTGCCGTCAGGGCAGACAGTGACGTCAGCTTCACGTCCGCCAGCGCGAAACGGGGATCGTCACGCCCCTCTTCGGCAGGGACAACAATGGAGCGCATGCGTGCGGCCTTCGAGGCCACCATGCCGTTAACGGAATCTTCCAGCGCCACGCAGGTGAGCGGGTCAAGACCCAGCCTGGCCGCGCAGTCCATATAAACCTGCGGGTGCGGCTTGCTGTACGGCAGCTTTTCCGCCGAGGCCAGCGCGTCGAAGCTCTCGCGCAGATCGAACATGGTCAGCACTTTTTCCAGCATATGCAGCGGTGAGGCGGAGGCGAGCCCGACTTTTAAGCCTTGCGCTTTACACAGGGCGATAGCCTCGCGTACGCCGGGCAGCAGCGGCTTGTTCTCTTCAACCAGTGAAATGGCGCGGTTGATAATGCGCGCGGTCACTTCATCGCGGTCCGGGCCGACCCAGGGCTGGTGGGCATACCACAGCTCTACGACCATATCGATACGCAGGCCAAGCGTATCCGGAAGCTCATTACGGCGGCTGATATCCACGCCCAGGCTGGCCATGACGTCCAGTTCGGCGCGATCCCATAGCGGTTCGGAATCGATCAGCAATCCATCCATGTCAAAAATAGCGGCAAGTATCTGGCGCGGTGTCGACATCACAACGTCTCCTTATCTAAGGTGTACGACAGACGATAAGTGCTAAGCACTGACTGCAATTTAGCATATTGCCTTCAAAGATCGGGCGAAAATGATGAGCAGCAGGTAGACTTAGGCACAAATAACGCGTCTATTCGAAGGGGAACTGATGACGTATCAACAAGCTGGACGCATTGCAGTCTTGAAACGTATTGCCGGTTGGGTGATTTTTATTCCAGCCATCATTTCTACGCTGATTTCTGTGCTCAAATTTATGTACGATCACAGCGAAAAGCAGCCGGGTATCAATGCGGTAATGCTTGATTTTGCACATGTCATGATTGAGATGATGCGTTTTAACACACCCTTCCTGAATTTTTTCTGGTTCAACTCACCCACGCCGGACTTCCATCAGCAGATGAATATTGGCTTTTGGGTGATTTATGCGCTGATCTTTATTGCGATGGCGCTGCAGGCGTCCGGGGCGCGCATGAGCCGCCAGACGCGCTTCCTGCGTGAGGGGGTTGAGGATCAGCTGATTCTTGAGAAGGCCAAAGGGGCGGAAGGGTTGAGCCGGGAGCAGATTGAATCCCGCATTGTGGTTCCTCGCCATACCATTTTCCTGCAGATATTCCCGCTGTATATCCTGCCGATTATCATCATTGTCGCCGGATACTTCTTCTTTTCACTGCTGGGTTTTCTGTGATGAGAAACGGGTGGCAAGCCGCCACCCGTTTCGCCGTTACGCCGCAAGAATACGATCGAGCGCGCGTTGCGCCTGCACCAGATGATTGCCGCCAAACAGGATGGCCCGGTTAATCAGCGTGTAGAGCTGATACAACGGCTGGCGTTCAAGGAAATCCGCCGGCAGGGGTGAGACCGACTGATAGCCGTCGTAAATCTGCGGCAGCTGTTCAGGGTGCAGGGGCAGCATCGCAAGATCGCATTCTCTGTCCCCCCAGTAACAGGCCGGGTCAAAGATGTAAGGGCCGTTTGGCCCCAGCGCGCAGTTGTCGGACCATAGGTCGCCGTGCAGCAGCGAAGGCTGAGACTGATGCGAGCTTAGACGCCGCTGAACATGTTCAACAATCGCATCGATATTGCCAAACTGCAGGCCTTTCTCGGCAGCCAGCTCCAGCTGCCAGCCAATACGTTGTTCAGAGAAAAACGTCGACCAGCGGCGCTGCCAGGTATTGGGTTGCGGAGTAGTCGACAGATCGTTATCGAAATCTAAACCAAACTGTGGCTGATCGCTCCACTGATGCAAATGCGCGAGCTGCTGTCCAAGAATAAACGCGTTATGGGCATCCAGAGGACGGGCGGGTAGGTATTCCATGACCAGAAAGCTGTAGTCCCGATCGGTACCCACAGCCCAAACCTCGGGCACGGTGACCGTTTTGCTGCGTGACAGCAATTCCAGCTGGTCGGCTTCGGCGGTGAAGATGGGAAGTAATTCCCGTTCATCGCATTTAACGAAAAGATCGCGTCCAGCGTAGCGTAAATGCCACGCGGCGTGGATTTCTCCGCCTGGCAGTTCGTTACGCAGTTCAATTTCACCTTCGCCCAGCTGCTCACTTAAAAGATGACTGATAGCCTGCCACATGATATCTCTCCCATGTTGTCTGCCAGATCATAAAGTTAGCGCATAATTGCGGTAAAAAAATACGAACTAACGCACACCTGAGCGGTTTTAATTCATGCAGGGCACTTATTGTTCTTTTTTCTGCCAGCTTTCCCAGGTGTCTATATCAATTTCACTACGCTTGTCGGTCACGCCTTCAACCAGGCTGGCTGCAAGGGCGCGAACTTCTTCTTCACTGATGGCGCTAATCAGGCCAAAGGTCATCGTTCCCAGATCGTGGATATGGCCGTCATCGTCAGTGAGCGTGAGCAGGAAATTTGCCCGGGTAAAGGCGTTATTCAGCTCATTGAGCTCGGTCAACGACGCTTCATGAATGCTGACGGTTACGACGTAGCGGGTGAGGTCACCACTGCTCATAATTCACCTCGTTGTTATCATGAAAGTTTTCTTAGCATAGTCGATAGTTTGGGTTTGGCGACCATGAAGGGTAATTCCCCTTCCTTGAGAAGGGGAGAGGGCATTAGCTGCGGGACAGATAATCGACAATTTTACGCGTGTCTGCGAGTGAACACAGTCGAGTTCCCTGATTGATGGTTGCCGCGCTGCCTGCCGCTACGCCGTAGCGCGCCATTTCAAGCAGCGACGCGCCCTGCGCCAGCTTAAGCGCCATTGCGCCAACCATACTGTCACCTGCACCCACGGTACTTTGGCTTTTCATCGGTGGGGGAACCACCTGAACCGAATCGGTGGCATCCACCGCCAGCGCCCCCTGCGGACCAAGAGAGACCACCACGCGATGCGCCTTGCCGCTGCGCACCAGCTCCTGGGCGGCGGTACGCACGTCATCAGGCTGGGTGAGTTCCCGGTTGACTAACGCGCTCAGCTCTTTCTGGTTAGGCTTTACCAGTTCAAGATTGCCCGGCGCCAGGGCGGCATGGAGCGCCTCGCCGGAGCTGTCGATAATGCAGCGGATGCCGCGCTGCTGCACTGCCCGTATCAGCGCGGTCAATTTTTCCGTGCTTACGCCGGGCGGCAGGCTGCCGCTTATCACAAGAATTGCACCGCTTTCGATTGTCAGGACTTTCTCTTCCAGCTGGCGAAATTCATCGTCGCTCAGTTTTGCCCCGGGCATGACAAAGCGGTACTGCTCGCCGCTGGACCCTACGTGGACGTGCAGGTTCTGTCGCGTCCAGTCCTGGGCATCGACCGTCTGCACCGCGACCTGCTCGTCAATCAGAAGAGACACCAGGTGCTCACCGGTTGCGCCGCCTGCCGGGAAGATGGCCGTCGCTTTGCCACCCAGGTGGGTAATGGCTCGCGCTACGTTGATACCCCCGCCGCCGGGTTCAAACACCGGGGCGCTGCACCGCAGTTTACCTTCCGGGTAAATCTGGGGCGTCTGGGTCGCGGAATCGAGTGAAGGAGAGAGCGTTAGGGTATAGATAGGAACCATCATTACCTCCTTTTAGCATGGGTTGCTTTAAGTCTGGCACCGATTGGCAGGAAGGCAATGTAAATAACAGTATGATTTTAAATATGAATACTGACAAAGAATCGATGTGGGTTATATAAAATAAAAGTCGTTTTGGGATCGTTCTTATTCAAAAAATGAAATAAGAAATCATTGCTATGTTATTAGCGCCTTTTTATAATTTGTTACCTTTCTCTGGACGCCTTGTCATTGATCCTCAAGAAAGTTTCCGAGACCGTGATGGTCTCTTTTTTTGTTGTATGGACTCCTTAATAAAATGAAGCTTTTGAAGACAGTTCCTGCTGCACTGATGCTGGCGGGTGGTGTGTTTGCGTCACTGAACGCAACCGCCGATGATTCCGTTTTTACTGTCATGGACGATCCAAGCGCCGCGCAAAAACCGTTTGAAGGTAACCTTAACGCAGGCTACCTGGCGCAATCCGGTAATACGAAAAGCTCTTCCCTGACCGCAGACACCACGCTGACCTGGTACGGAAACACTACCGCCTGGTCACTGTGGGGGAATGCCAGCAACACCTCCGCTAACGACGAACGTTCTTCAGAGAAATATGCAGTAGGCGGACGTAGCCGTTACAACATGACGGATTATGACTACCTGTTTGGTCAGGCCAGCTGGCTTACCGATCGTTACAACGGCTATCGTGAGCGCGATGTCTTCACCGCCGGTTACGGTCGTCAGTTCCTGAACGGACCTGTTCACAGCTTCCGTTTTGAATTCGGTCCGGGCGTTCGTTATGACGAATTCACCAACGGCGACACTAAAACGCAGGCGCTCGGCTATGCCTCCGGTACTTACGCCTGGCAGATGACCGATAACACCAAATTCACGCAGGGTGTTTCCGTGTTTGGCGCCGACGATACAACGCTTAACTCCGAAACGGCGCTGAACGTGGCTATCAATGAACATTTTGGTTTGAAAGTGGCGTATAACGTGACCTGGAACTCCTCACCGCCAGAGACTGCGCCGGATCATACCGACCGCAGAACCACGATTTCCTTAGGGTATAAAATGTAATGCTGGCGGGCCGATAATAATATCGGCCCGTTTTTTATTTTCCGGAACTGTGCTATTTTTAATTGAACGCCGTTTTAAATTAAATGGTCCAATCCTATCTCCTTAATTTCTTCATAATTCCCCTTCGCGATACACAAATACGTTATTTCACACAAATTGATAAATTAACCGGCTGGGCAAAAATGTGATCTGGATCTACACTCTTAACACAGGCATAATTTCGCCTTAAGTCGTTCTGCATTAATTCAGTAAGAGAATAACGATGATGAAAACAATCAAAACAGCTGCAGCAGCAATGGTGCTTTCCGCACTTTCTTTTGGCGTTTTTGCTGCTGACGAAGCGACACAACCTGCCAGTAACACTACCGCTCAAACCGGCATTACCCACGCCTCAGACGTTGAGGCTGGATCAAATATTGCGCCGGGCTCGCAGTCAACCGGACAGTCAATGAATGATGCCTTCGATGTCCATAAGCTGGTGGCAGGGGAATGGTCCTGACAGGTTTATTATCGCGTTGTGATTGAGTCATTCAACCAACCGTCATAAAACCGGATTTTGATGTACCGGTTTTTTCGGTCGTAGGGATGCAAAGATATTTAACGTTTTTTAGCCCGTATATTATTTACAGGCAAAAGGTCATGATTTAATACATCTCGCCGTTTAACCCCAAATCATTGCAGCCCACCGCAACAGCAGCATTGCGCCACAGATAGCAATCAGCACCAATACCATTTTCCAGTGTTTAACGGCAAATCGTTTTGTTGGCATAACCTAATCCTTGTCAGTTGATACAGACAGTCTATCAAAAAGGGCGATGTTATGCCCCTCTCAGAAAGATCGGGTTATGCCACAACGCGGTTCAGGTCAGAACCAGTGGAACCTTTCGGCAAGGATCAGCAATAAACCGGTGGCTGAAAGTATGTTCAAGATCACGACCGTGCGGCTGGATACGTTCATTGTATGCACCTTTGGGTTTAAGGACCTGTTCAAGGGTAGCCCAGCATCGGATGAATGCGAGCACAGGGGAGTTGCGTCTCTGAAAATTCATACAAAAGTGCCAATACATCATTCTGGTCGCAGAGGGTGCATTCTCCCTTTTGTTAGTGTTAACATTGCACGGCTTGCCGTAAATGCGCCTTTGTCTGATTTCGGTGGGTGAAGGATGACGAGCCAATTTGACGATTGTTGGTCAGATGGTGTCGTAATCTACTGTTTAATCACGATTATTTTCTTTGTATATGCTCTTATGTGTGGGGCATCACTGCAAATAAGGATATAAAATGCCTGTTATTACTCTTCCTGATGGCAGCCAACGCCATTTCGACCACGCTGTAAGCCCAATGGATGTTGCCCTGGACATCGGTCCTGGACTCGCGAAAGCGACCATCGCTGGCCGTGTAAACGGCGAACTGGTTGATGCGTCCGATCTGATTGAAAGCGACGCAACGCTCGCGATCGTCACCGCGAAGGACGAAGACGGTCTTGAGATCATTCGTCACTCCTGTGCGCACCTGTTAGGTCATGCTATCAAGCAGCTGTGGCCAAACACCAAAATGGCGATCGGCCCGGTTATCGACAACGGTTTCTACTACGACGTCGATCTCGACCATGCCCTGACCCAGGAAGATATCGACGCGCTCGAAAAACGTATGCACGAGCTCGCCGAAACCAACTATGACGTCATCAAGAAGAAAGTCAGCTGGCACGAAGCGCGTGAAACCTTCGTGAAGCGCGGCGAGAGCTATAAAGTCTCTATTCTTGACGAAAACATTTCCCATGATGACAAGCCAGGCTTGTACCATCATGAAGAATACGTCGACATGTGCCGTGGGCCGCACGTGCCGAACATGCGCTTCTGTCATCACTTCAAGCTGATGAAGATCGCGGGCGCCTACTGGCGTGGCGACAGCAACAACAAGATGTTGCAGCGTATCTATGGTACCGCATGGGCTGATAAGAAAGCCCTGAATGCGTACCTGCAGCGCCTGGAAGAGGCGGCGAAGCGTGACCACCGTAAAATCGGTAAACAGCTTGACCTGTACCACATGCAGGAAGAAGCGCCGGGTATGGTGTTCTGGCATAACGACGGCTGGACCATCTTCCGTGAACTGGAAACCTTCGTACGCTCCAAGCTGAAAGAGTACCAGTATCAGGAAGTGAAAGGCCCGTTCATGATGGACCGTGTGCTGTGGGAAAAAACCGGCCACTGGGACAACTACAAAGATGCGATGTTCACCACCTCGTCCGAGAACCGTGAATACTGCATCAAGCCAATGAACTGCCCGGGCCACGTTCAGATCTTCAACCAGGGTCTGAAATCCTACCGCGACCTGCCGCTGCGTATGGCGGAGTTCGGTAGCTGCCACCGTAACGAGCCATCAGGTGCGCTGCACGGTCTGATGCGCGTTCGTGGCTTTACTCAGGATGATGCGCATATCTTCTGTACTGAAGATCAGGTCCGTGACGAAGTTAACGCCTGTATTCGTATGGTCTACGATATGTACAGCA
>Ga0207655_1000741_pt1 | contig 36714 bp, 31 predicted proteins | sample KBSM44metaG_FD_184398 | JGI IMG/M metagenome (GOLD analysis project Ga0207655, IMG submission 184398) | Miscanthus rhizosphere microbial communities from Kellogg Biological Station, Michigan, USA - KBS M4-4 metaG (SPAdes) (version 2) | ecosystem: Host-associated > Plants > Roots > Rhizosphere >... | reverse complement strand
CGCTGGGTGCCCAGGTGGTGCTGACCCGCTCCGACGTGAATAAGGGGCATCCGGCCTATTACCAGGACTACGCTCAGCGCCTGGCCAACGAGCTGCCCGGCGCGTTTTACATCGACCAGTTCAATAATGAGGCCAACCCGCTGGCGCACAGCACCACGACGGCACCGGAACTGTACGAGCAGCTTGACGGCCATATCGACGCCATCGTGGTGGGGGTGGGTTCAGGCGGTACGCTGGGCGGCCTGCAGGCGTGGTTCGCCGAGCACTCACCGCATACCGAATTCGTCCTTGCCGACCCGGCGGGATCCGTGCTGGCCGACCAGGTTGAGACCGGGCAGTACCGGGAGGCCGGTTCCTGGCTGGTGGAAGGGATTGGCGAAGATTTCATTCCGCCGCTGGCGCACATCGAAGGGGTGAATCGCGCCTGGCGTATCACCGACCGCGAAGCCTTCACCACCGCGCGCGATCTGCTAAAAACGGAAGGCATTCTGGCGGGCTCCTCCAGCGGCACCCTGCTCGCGGCGGCGCTGAAGTACTGCCAGGCGCAGACCACGCCGAAACGCGTTGTCACCTTTGCCTGCGACAGCGGTAACAAGTATCTCTCAAAGATGTTTAACGACGACTGGATGCGCCAGCAGGGGCTGATTACGCGCCCGCAGGCGGGCGATCTCTCCGACTACATTGCCCTGCGTCACGACGAAGGTGCCACCGTCACCGCCGCCCCGGACGACACGCTTTCCACCGTGCTGGCGCGCATGCGCCTGTACGACATCTCCCAGCTGCCGGTGCTGGATAACGGCAAGGTCGTTGGCATCGTTGACGAATGGGATCTGCTGCGCCACATCGGCGGCGACGGCGATCGCTTCTCGCGTCCGGTAACGGCGGCCATGACGCGTCAGGTGGAGTTCCTTGATAAACGGGCACCGGAAAGCGCCCTGAACGCCATCTTCGACCGCGGCCTGGTGGCCGTGATTAATGACAATGACCGTTTTCTCGGTCTGATTACGCGCAGCGACGTCCTTACCGCCTGGCGCAACCGTCTACAGCAATAAAGGAATAGATGATGAAAAACCTGGCTACCCTGAGCGTACACAGCGGCGAGTTCAACGACCAGCACGGCGCGGTGATGCCGCCGATATACGCCACCTCGACGTTTGCGCAACCCTCGCCGGGGGAACATACCGGCTACGAGTATTCCCGCAGCGGCAACCCCACCCGCCACGCGCTGGAAACGGCGATTGCCGAGCTGGAAGGCGGCACGCGCGGCTACGCCTTTGCCTCCGGCCTGGCGGCCATCTCCACCGTGCTCGAGCTGCTGGATAAAGACAGCCATATCGTCGCCATTGATGACGTTTACGGCGGGACCTACCGCCTGATTGAAAACGTGCGCAAGCGCAGCACCGGCCTGCAGGTAAGCTGGGTTAAACCGGACGATTTAGCCGGGCTGGAGGCCGCCATTCGCCCGGACACGCGTATGGTTTGGGTGGAAACGCCAACTAACCCGCTGCTGAAGCTGGCGGATCTGGCGGCCATTGCCGACATTGCCCGTCGTCATCACGTCATCAGCGTGGCGGACAACACCTTCGCCTCGCCGGTCATTCACCGTCCGCTGGCGTCGGGATTTGATATCGTCGTGCACTCCGCCACCAAATACCTGAACGGCCATTCCGACGTGGTGGCCGGGCTGGCGGTTGTCGGGGATAACAAGGAACTGGCGGATAAGCTGGGCTATCTGCAAAACGCCGTCGGCGGCGTGCTCGATCCCTTCAGCAGCTTCCTGACCCTGCGCGGGATCCGCACCCTTGCCCTGCGCATGGAAAAGCACAGCGCTAACGCGCTGGAGATTGCGCAATGGCTTGAACAGCATCCTCTGGTCGAAAAGGTTTTCTATCCCGGCCTGGAATCACATCCGCAATATCAGCTTGCCCGCACGCAGATGGCGCTGCCCGGCGGCATGATTTCTGTCGTGGTCAAGGGTGATGCGCAACGCGCCACCGAGGTGATCCGCAACCTCAAGCTGTTCACCCTCGCAGAAAGCCTGGGCGGCGTGGAGAGCCTGGTGAGCCAGCCCTACAGCATGACCCACGCGTCTATTCCGCTTGAGCAACGGCTGGCAAACGGCATTGTGCCGCAGCTAATCCGCCTGTCCGTGGGCATCGAAGACGCAAAAGACCTGATCGCCGACCTTAGCCAGGCGCTGCAAAAATAAGCAAAACGCGGCAGGTCACTCCCCTGCCGCCATAAGTTGTCATTATGCCTTAACGCCTTGATAACAATATTATGTGAAACTGCACAGATTATTTCTGAAACACCGTTTCCATTTTCCTTTTATCTTAAAATCAGCGTATAATGCGCGCCAAATCCCTGGTGAATGGTTTCAGCGCTTGGAATACAAAAAACAACGTACAACTTCTCCACTCCTTCGTTGGGCTGTCACTCAGGCACACTTTCTTCTGCACGCTCATTTGATGTCTCCTATCCTTAGTGCGTGTCATATACTCTTTTGCAACACAGGTTTGACTCCGCGGCACTGCGCCCCTGGAGCGAGATTTCCATATCCTTCCCAACTTAAAGACTAAGACTGTCATGAAAAAGACGAAAATTGTTTGTACTATCGGCCCGAAAACCGAATCTGAAGAGATGCTGACCAAAATGCTGGACGCTGGCATGAACGTGATGCGTCTGAACTTCTCCCACGGCGACTATGCTGAGCACGGTCAACGTATCCAGAACCTGCGCAACGTGATGAGCAAGACCGGTAAGAAAGCAGCGATCCTGCTGGACACCAAAGGTCCTGAAATCCGCACCATCAAGCTGGAAGGCGGCAACGACGTTTCCCTGAAGGCGGGTCAGACCTTTACCTTCACCACCGACAAGTCTGTTGTGGGCAACAACGAAATCGTTGCCGTGACTTACGAAGGCTTCACCAGCGATCTCGCCGTTGGCAACACCGTTCTGGTGGATGACGGCCTGATCGGTATGGAAGTTACCGCTATCCAAGGCAAAAACGTTGTTTGTAAAGTGCTGAACAACGGCGACCTGGGCGAGAACAAAGGCGTTAACCTGCCGGGCGTTTCCATCGCACTGCCGGCGCTGGCTGAAAAAGACAAACAAGACCTGATCTTCGGCTGCGAGCAGGGTGTTGATTTCGTTGCGGCATCCTTCATCCGTAAACGTTCTGACGTCGTTGAAATCCGTGAGCACCTGAAAGCCCACGGCGGCGAAAACATCCAGATCATCTCCAAAATTGAAAACCAGGAAGGCCTGAACAACTTCGACGAAATCCTCGAAGCGTCTGACGGCATCATGGTTGCGCGTGGCGACCTGGGCGTTGAAATCCCGGTTGAAGAAGTGATCTTCGCGCAGAAGATGATGATCGAGAAATGCGTTCGCGCGCGTAAAGTGGTTATCACTGCAACGCAGATGCTGGACTCCATGATCAAAAACCCACGCCCGACCCGCGCAGAAGCAGGCGACGTGGCTAACGCCATCCTCGACGGTACCGATGCCGTGATGCTGTCCGGCGAATCCGCAAAAGGTAAATACCCGCTGGAAGCCGTTTCTATCATGGCGACCATCTGCGAGCGTACCGACCGCGTGATGACCAGCCGTCTGGACTACAACAACGACAGCCGCAAGCTGCGCATCACCGAAGCCGTGTGCCGCGGTGCGGTAGAAACTGCTGAGAAACTGGAAGCACCGCTGATCGTGGTTGCCACTCAGGGCGGTAAATCTGCGCGCGCTATCCGTAAATACTTCCCGGATGCCACCATCCTGGCGCTGACCACCAACGAAACCACCGCGCGTCAGCTGGTGCTGAGCAAAGGCGTGGTTCCACACCTGGTGAAAGAGATCGCGTCTACCGATGATTTCTACCGTCTGGGTAAAGAAGTTGCCCTGCAGCTCGTTGACCAGGGTCTGGCACAGAAAGGTGACGTTGTGGTGATGGTTTCAGGTGCACTGGTACCAGCCGGTACAACCAATACCGCATCTGTTCACGTGCTGTAATAATTCCCGAACGAATTAATTTTTGATAAAAAGCGTCCTGCGGGGCGCTTTTTTTATTCCCGGCATTAGCCAAATCTATTCAAAAAGCAAATCGGGTTTTTCTATTTAATCGCGATTTATCTAAGATGAATCCGATGAAAAATGCCTTTTTTAACATAGCTTTTTCGACAAAAATGCCGAATTCGTTGTTTCTTTGAGCGAACGATCAAAAATAGGCGTATTCCCATCAAAAAAATATTCTCAACCTAAAAAAGTTTGTGTAATACTTGTAACGCTACATGGAGATTAACTCAATCTAGAGGGTATTAATAATGAATCGTACTAAACTGGTACTGGGCGCGGTAATCCTGGGTTCTACTCTGCTGGCAGGTTGCTCCAGCAACGCTAAAATCGATCAGCTGTCTTCTGACGTTCAGACTCTGAACGCTAAAGTTGACCAGCTGAGCAACGACGTGAACGCAATGCGTTCCGACGTTCAGGCTGCTAAAGACGACGCAGCTCGCGCTAACCAGCGTCTGGACAACCAGGCTACTAAATACCGTAAGTAATAGTACCTGTTAATAAAATGGCGCACATTGTGCGCCATTTTTTTGCCTGTCGTAAACCGCTACTGCGTCACCTTCTCCCCTTCATCTTCAGCTACCGCGGCTGACGCCCTACTGTTCTGTACCGACAACACGCTATTGCTGGCTGACGGGCCGCTACCGGCCGATACCGCAACCGGGATCCCCGCGCGACGTGATAAGGCTTTTTCAATGAGCGCTTTATCGCTGCCCGCCTGGGACACAAAGGTCGCAAAGTCAGCGGAATGGGTTATTGGCGAGATTTGCGGGTTTTCGCCTTCAACCTGCGCCAGCGGACGATGGACTTCGATATAACGTTTACCGTCCGGCTCGGTGGCGTATTTCACCGGCTCGTTGATAATCTGCACCCGCGTCCCCACGCGCACCTGTTCAAACAGGGCTTTGATATCCGGCGCGTTCATGCGCATACAGCCCGAGCTGACCCGCAGGCCCACGCTGTCCGGTGCACTGGTCCCGTGAATAAGATATTCCCCATTACCGATGCCTAAACGCAGTGCAAAGCGCCCTAACGGGTTATTGGGCCCTGCGGGTACTACTGGCGGTAATTTTATTCCCTGCTCCAGCGAGCGGGCTCTGATGCCCGCTGTCGGCGTCCAGGTAGGATTGGGGATTTTCTGACTCACGCGCGTGGTGCTGACCGGCGTTTCCAGCCCAAGCTGCCCGATACCGAGCGGGAACACCTGAACGATATTCTCCCCGGGCGGGAAATAGTACAGCCGTAGCTCCGCCAGATTGACCACGATGCCTTCACGCGGCGTGTCAGGCAGCAGCATTTGTGAAGGGATGGTAATGACGGTACCCGGCGCAGGGTTGACCGGTGCAATAGTATTATTGGTTTCAAGGATAAGCTGCGCTGCAGTATTAAACCGCCGGGCGATGGCCTGCAGCTTATTGTCGCCTTCCTGGATCGTGTAGGTCTGATTTTGCCCAATCAGGCGGCTGCCTGCGGGCGGCAAGGGATAATCTACCGCTCTGGCCGAATTAAGAGCACCGAGCGAACCAAGGAGTAATAGAGTTATTAGAGACGCGCGCTTCATGCTGAGATTCCTTATTCACTGACAGAACGCCAGAAAGCTGAAAAACCAGCGAGGCGGGAACCACCTCGCGAAACAGAATGAATGCTGTCCTGTAAGTCTAGCTAATGATTGCGGCTTTAGCGCGAATGCCGCGAATCATCGCTTCCAGCCCCTGCGACCGGGAGGGAGTGAGGTGTTGGGTCAGCGCCATTTTTTCAAACCACGGGCGAACGTCAAACGCGACGATATCCTGCGCCGACATCTGGTGATAGAGAATAAACACGACGGCGATAAGCCCTTTTACAATGGCGGCATCGCTGTCGCCCTGCAGCTCAATCACGCCGTCTTGTCCCTGCTCCATCACAATCCACACCTGGCTCTGGCAGCCCTGAATAATATTCTCCGGGCTGTGCGCCTCTTCGCTGAGAGGCGGCAGGCGTTGCCCCAGCTCAATAATGTAGAGGTATTTTTCTTCCCAGTTTGCGCAACGCCCAAAGTTGCGCAGCAGTTTGTCTCTGTCCGGCAGTTCTGCCATCGTGTGCCTCTCCGTTAGCCCAGCAGCTGGTGAATACGCTTCAGTCCCGCCACCAGCCGATCGACCTCTTCCGTTGTGTTGTACATCACCAGCGACGCGCGGCACATTGCCGGCACCTGGTAAAACGCCATTAGCGGCATCGCGCAGTGGTGGCCCGTACGCACGGCGACGCCGTAGTTATCCAGGAAACTGCCCACGTCATAGGCGTGGTGTTTGCCCAGATTGAAGGCAATAACGCCCTGCCTCTCGGCCGGACCGTAGAGCGTCAGATCCGGCACGCCGGCAAGCGCCTGCAGCGCATAGCGCATCAGCTGCTGCTCGTACGCCTGAATGGCATCCAGGCCAATGGATGTGACATATGAAATTGCCGCGCCCAGCCCGATGATACCGCCCGTATTTGGCGTGCCGGCTTCGAAGCGCCACGGCGCGCGCGCGTAGGTTGTCCCTTCCGACAGGCTGACGGTGGCAATCATCGAACCGCCCCCTTCCCACGGCGGCATTGCCTGCAGGATATCTTCCTTCACATACAGAACGCCAATCCCGGTCGGCCCGTACAGCTTGTGGCCAGAGAAAACGTAAAAATCACAGTCCAGCGCCTGGACGTCAACCGTATGGTGCATCACCGCCTGAGCGCCATCAATCAGCACCTTCGCGCCCGCCCGGTGCGCCTTCTCGATAATCTCCGCTACCGGGTTTTCCGTGCCCAGCACGTTAGAGACGTGCGTCACCGCCACCAGGCGCGTTTGCGCATCCAGCAGGGCGTCCAGCTTCTCGAGCTGTAGGGTTCCGTCTACATTTAGCGGGATAACCCGCAGCTGGGCACCCACGCGCTCACAGAGCATCTGCCACGGCACGATATTGGCATGGTGCTCCATCTGGGTGATGACGATGTTATCGCCCGCGCGAACCTGCGCGTTGCCCCAGCTGTTCGCGACCAGGTTGATCCCTTCGGTGGTGCCGCGCACGAAAACCAGCTCTTCCGGCGAGCGAGCATTCAGGAAAGCGGCCACCTGCGTGCGCACGTTCTCCATACGCTGGGTCGCCTCGGCGCTCAAAGTATGAATACCGCGATGCACGGCGGCGTAGCCGTGGCGATAGAATTCTGCCTCGGCGTCCACCACCTGATTCGGTTTCTGAGCGCTGGCAGCGCTGTCGAGATAGGCCAGCGGCAGACCGTTCACCTCACGGGTCAGAACCGGAAAATCTGCCCGTACTTTCTCTACGGGAAAACTCATGCTTCGCCTCCAAGACGCTGGCCTATGCGCGCCAGCACCTGCTGTTTTAATACGCCATCGTGCAGCGCTTCCGTCAGCTCGGCGGCAAACGCGTAGATAATCATCTTCTGCGCCGCCTGCCGATCGATGCCGCGGGAGCGCAGATAGAACATCTGTTCGTCATCGATCCGCCCAACCGTTGCGCCGTGGCTGCACTTCACGTCATCGGCATAGATTTCCAGCTGCGGTTTTGTGTCCACCTCAGCCAGACGCCCTAACAAAAGATTGTTGTTGGTCATCTGCCCGTCGGTTTTGATCGCGTGCTGGGCCACGTTTATCAGGCCGTTAAACACCGCACGGCCTTTATCGCTGACGATGGTTTTGTGCAGCTGGCGGCTGTTGCAGTAGCCTTTGTTGTGTTCAAGCCAGGTGCGGGTATCGCACACTTCCGATTTCACCGGCATCGCCAGGCTGTTGATGCGCAGCGTGGTGTTTTCGCCGTTAAGCTGGGTGCTGGTGTTGTGACGCAGCACCGCGCCGCCGAGCAGGAAGCTGTGGCTAAAGGCCCCCGCATCCTGCCCAAGCAAAATATCGTTATGGGCGAAGTGGTGGCTGACCGGATTCTCAAACGCCAGCTTGATATGGTGAAGCTGAGCATTGGCGGCCACGTTCATCGTCAGGCGCGCCCCGGTAAAGTGACGGGTCTCGTTGAGGCTGACGTAATGCTCCAGCACCATCGCTTCCGCGCCCTCTGCCAGCTCAAGGTGATGACGATAGTGCGCCGTGTTGATCTCATCCCCGTCCAGCCCCTGGGTGATGTGCATCAGCAGCAGCGGCTTCGCCGGACGCTGGTTACGCTTCACGCGGATATGGGTCACGGACCGCGCCAGGCTTTCGGTAAGGTGCAGAAACACGTCTGGCTGGACTGCCGAAGTCAACCCCTGGCGTTCGTCGTTAACGGCGATCTCAAACCCGCTCTCCTGAGCGTCGTCGCTCAGCTCCGGGCGGTACGCACCGTCAACGAACACCAGACGCACTGCGTCGACGGTCAGCGCCAGGGCGTCACGCTGGCTTTGGCCAATCATCGCCGTGCGGGTAACAAATTCGCCGTTCAGCAGGCCGTCAAGCGGCGTATATTTCCAGTTCTCGTGCTTGCGCGTTGGCAACCCCAGGCGCAGCACCTGCTGAAGATGCTGCTGAGCCTGTTCAGACCGGTTTTCACCCTGCGCTTCAAACAGACGATGCCACTGCTGGAGCGCATTACTGCTGTTCGGTAAGCCAGCCATAACCCTGCTCCTCCAGTTGTTTAACCAGCGTAAAATCGCCGGATTTCACAATACGCCCCTGGTAAAGCACGTGGACGTAGTCCGGCTTGATGTAGTCCAGAATACGCTGGTAGTGCGTCACGATAATGAACGAGCGCTTGCCGTCGCGCAGGGCGTTCACCCCGTCGGCGACAATTTTCAGGGCGTCGATATCCAGCCCGGAGTCAGTCTCATCGAGAATGCACAGCTCGGGCTCAAGCACCGCCATCTGCAGAATATCGTTACGCTTTTTCTCGCCGCCAGAGAAGCCGACGTTAACGGAGCGGGTCAGAAGATCTTCCGGCATTTTCAGCAGCTTGATCTTCTCTTCCATCAGGTCCTGGAAGTCGAAGCGGTCCAGCGCGTCCAGGCCGCGGTACTTCCGCACCGCGTTCAGCGCCGTCTGCAGGAAGAACTGGTTGCTGACGCCCGGGATTTCCACCGGATACTGGAAGGCCATGAAGATGCCCTCTCCGGCGCGATCTTCCGGCGACATGTCCAGCAGGTCTTTGCCGTTAAACTCGACCGTGCCGCTCGTCACTTCATAATCTTCACGTCCTGCCAGCGTCGCCGAAAGCGTACTTTTCCCGGAGCCGTTTGGCCCCATGATGGCGTGAACTTCACCCGGCTTGACCTCAAAATTGAGACCGCGCAGGATCTCTTTGTCTTCCACGCTAACCTGTAAATCTTTAATACTTAACATGTACTTTCCTTAACCGACGCTGTGTTCAAGACTAATGGCGAGGAGTTTTTGTGCTTCAACGGCGAATTCCAGCGGCAGCTCAGAGAACACGTCCTTACAGAAGCCGTTCACAATCATTGAAATGGCATCTTCTTCGCTGATCCCGCGCTGCAGGCAGTAGAAGAGCTGGTCTTCACCGATGCGCGACGTGGTCGCCTCGTGCTCAAGCTGGGCGCTGTTGTTGCGGCATTCCACATACGGGAAGGTGTGCGCGCCGCAGTCAGCGCCTATCAGCATGGAGTCACACTGGGTGAAGTTACGCGCGTTGGTCGCCGTCGGCATGATTTTCACCAGCCCGCGGTAGCTGTTCTGGCTATGCCCGGCTGAGATCCCTTTCGAGATGATGGTCGATTTGGTGTTTTTACCGATGTGGATCATCTTGGTGCCGGTATCGGCCTGCTGATGTCCGCTGGTCAGCGCCACCGAGTAAAACTCGCCGATGGAGTTATCCCCGCGCAGAATGCAGCTCGGGTATTTCCAGGTGATGGCGGAGCCGGTCTCGGACTGCGTCCAGGACATCTTGCTGTTTTCGCCTTCGCACAGCGCGCGCTTGGTGACGAAGTTCAGGATGCCGCCGGTATTACCATCGCCCGGGAACCAGTTCTGCACGGTGGAGTATTTTACTTCAGCATCCTTGTGAATGATGACCTCCACCACCGCCGCGTGCAGCTGATAGCTGTCGCGTACCGGAGCGGAACAGCCCTCGATATAGCTGACGTAGCTGCCTTCATCGGCCACCAGAATGGTGCGTTCAAACTGGCCGGTTTTTTCCGCGTTGATGCGGAAATAGGTCGACAGCTCCATTGGACAGCGCACGCCTTTGGGCACGTAGATAAAGGTTCCGTCGGACGCCACCGCCGCGTTGAGCGCCGCGAAGAAGTTATCGTTGCTCGGGACGACGGTGCCGATGTACTTTTTCACCAGTTCCGGGTGGTCGTGGATGGCTTCGCCGAAGGAGCAGAAAATGATCCCCTGCTCCGCCAGCTTCTCGCGGTACGTTGTTGCCACCGAGACGGAGTCAAAAATGGCGTCAACCGCCACCTCTTTCCCCTCGCGTACGGGCACGCCAAGCTGGTTAAAGGCCTCTTCAACCTCTTTGCTCAGGAAGCTGTTGTCGGCTCCGGTTTGCTGCACCGCGCCGGGCTGCGAGGCGCAGGTGTCGTCACAGCTGCCGCAGGACGGCGCGGAATAGTAGCTGTAGTCCTGATAGTTCAGCTTGTCATAGTGCGCCTTCAGCCAGTGCGGCTCGTCCATTTCGAGCCAGGCGCGGAAAGCGCTCAGGCGAAATTCGAGCATCCACTCGGGCTCGTTGCGTTTAGCCGAGATGGCGCGCACGACATCTTCGTTGATGCCTTTCGCCAGCTCGTCGGTCTGCAGCTGCGTGAAGAACCCTTCTTTGTAATTAAGGTGTCCGCCGCCCCAGGTATTTACATCACTCGTTGCTTCAGTATTACGAGACATAGTACCGCCTATACCCCAAAGCTTTCGCCGCAGCCGCATTCGTTCTGGGCTTTCGGGTTATGAAATTTGAATAATTGATTTAAGCCTTCACGCACGTAGTCCACTTCAGTACCGTCAATGAAGGGCATCGCCTGAAGCGCGACGTACAGCTTTGCGCCGTCGGTTTCAAAGACCAGATCGTCTTTTGCGGGCTCTGTAACCGTATCCAGCACGTAGCCAAAACCCGCACAGCCGGTTTGCTTCACGCCCAGACGCACGCCAAGGAGATCGGGGTTTTTCGCTACCAGCTCGTGGATATGCGCCGCAGCCGATGGCGTGAGCGTGAGGCCGCGCCAGGCGAAATCGGCCGGATTGAAGGTTTCTGAATGTAATTCCATAGGTCCACCTCGTGTAATAAGCCTCAGGGGCATAACACCATGTTAGTGATAACGATTATCACTTCAACCCCTTGCGAGCAGGGGCTTTAGGCTAAACCGCCCTTTTTGGCCGCTTTTACTAAGCATAGACCCTGTCAGAAGATGCGGGCGGGATGGACGTAATTGTTCAATGCATTGATAAATAATAGAATTTGTTAATTTAATCGGCGTGGTAAGTAAAAAGGTAAAATATGCATCGGAAATGCCTATTTTTGAGATAGATTTTTGACTTTCAGCGAAATCAGGCAAGTACTGTTAAATCAGCAGGTTAGTTTTTACGGGTGCGGATAATACCGGACAAAAGCACCACCAGCCATGATTGCAATAATGAGGAATGCTTCTGACGGGTTCGCGTATAGCATCGCCAGCACTTCAGGCAGTCAGCGTTTGTTCAGAAAAAAGCCTGCGGGATGGCGGACACAGAGAGAATGAAAAACCCCGGTATGTAAAACCGGGGTTGATGCTGACTACGATTTAAAGTCCGCTTTCTGCTGCGGCCTTTGCCTGGGCAACTGCTCCGGCACTAAATATTGGATGCTCGTGATTGTTCGTGACGTTACGGACGCGATAGATTTTCCATGCATCATCTTCCCGACGAAGAAATACTTGAAGGTGTATGCTTCTCCCGCCGCCAGTTCCCTCAATTACCTGGACGACTTCACCGTTTAAAAATGGCCTTCCGTCTTCCACGCGTAATGCAGGTATCCATTGGCGAGAGTAATCCTGGGTATACGTAAAATAGTCAGACTCAATTAACTCTTGTTCAGAGATTTCCTGTATGGCGCAGATGCGAGCAACAGTATCAGCAGAAACATATTTACGCAGTTCGTCGGCAGGATAAATCCTGGCTTCATCGCTGCCGAATGCGGAAAGATAGGATCTATAAAATGATTCGGTAACGTCTTGCGCACTCCGATCTCGATTGGCAGCCGAACTACATCCCACCAACAAAATAACGAATGATAAAAATACTCTTTTCATCAATGCATCCTGTAAATTTTAAAGGATGGTTGCATTTTGCGGTACCCAGGCCCCGGATACATGCTTTTTTGAATAAAGTCGGAAATCCAACGCGTGCCGTCATACATGGTCATGTGACCTATGCCATTTCCACCGGGGTAAGGCTGTATCACAGCCACATCGCCAGAAATTAACGTTGAACCGGGCGGCAGTTCACTGAATCCTGCACGCAATAACTCCGCCCCATAATCTTTTGCGTAATCTGTGTTAGATACTTTAACCCCCCCAGCCAGGATGGCCAGGCGGGTAAACTTAGCGCATTCACTATGCGAGTGCCCCAGGGCGTGCGATCTGAGATACGAAATAGCAACGTCTTTATTCCAACTCATTCTTAGTTCCTTTAAGTAAGTAAGAATGAAATTATCACGTTAACCCTTTATTTATTGTGGATAAAAAATGCCTATTCTTTAGAGAGATTTTGCGCAGGTTAATCGAGGAGGAGTAAAAACAAAAAAGGCCCTCACGGACCCCTTAAATCAATGGTGGAATGAAACCGAGAACCCCTGTTCGCGCCAGTGGTCAAGCTGTTCCTGCTGACGAGGCGAAGGCGGCTGTCCCGTCCAGACAAAGATATTTTGCCCAGGGAAGAGTTCTGGTCGAGGTGAATCGATAGGTTCAGCCAAAACGTCAATATGCCAGCCTTTATGGGCAAGGCGCGCAGCCTCGAGCCACAGATGGGTGCGGTCATCACACTCCCAGCCAATCAGCAGCGCATCTTTGCCGGCCTTTTTGCGCGATTCCGCAAGGCTGGCAATGGCAAACTCAATCAGCACGCCGTCAAGCAGGCTCGCCATATGACGCACCGTGTTTTGGTCCTGATTCATTCGCTGACGAACGGGAGTGATAATATTATCGATAAGCGCATCCATCGAATGATCGCGACGAAACTCACCTATTTTGGCACGCAGCCTCGCCGGGCTGGCGTAACGCAAAACCGTTAACATCTCCTCCTGGAACGTTGCCCAGTTGCCCTGGGTCATCACTTCCTTGTTTTCCAGCAAGGCTTTTACTTTTCCGACCGAGACGCCGCTTTTCATCAGGCGCTTGATCTCTTCAATCCGCAGGATATCCTCGTCGTCAAACTGACGATGACCCCCTTCGCTGCGTTGCGGCTTCAACAATCCATAACGGCGCTGCCAGGCACGCAGCGTAACGGGGTTGATACCGCATCGTTCGGCCACTTCGCCGATACTGTAATAGGCCATTAACTCCCTCACGCTCAATACTTCCATACCCAACCAAACCAACCTTATCAGATTGTACAAACCATTTGTATAACTAACGCCTCGTTCTGAGACAAGGGGATGGTGGATAAAACCATCCACTCGTTAATACATTGTTGTATAAATTTGACCGTTCGTACAGATACCCCGGAAGGATAACGTACAACTTAGTCAAAATCCGAACTTTTTCTCAGGCCAGGCAATGGCAGGAATACCGCCCAGCCGAGGGCTGGCAAACAGGTTGCCCTGAAACTGCGAAATACCCGCCGACTCGAGCCACATCCACTCTTCAGGCTTCTCTACGCCCACGGCGCAGAACTGAATTTCAAGCGACGCGCAGCATTTGATGATCGCCTGAACGATCGCCTGCCGTGGGCCGCTCTTGTGGACATCGGCAATCAGATCGCGATTAATCTTAATTCTGTCCGGCTGGAACTGCGCCAGCAGCTGCAGCCCGGCAAAACCCGCCCCGAAGTGGTCGATCGTCACGCTGATGCCCGCGCTTTTTAACTGTCGTACGGAGTGGGTGAACTCGTCGAAGCGCGAAATGGCTTCGCTTTCCGTAAACTCCACCACGATCTGCTCCGGCACAAAGCCATTCGCTTCGATGGCGGTCAGCAAAAAGTCCGCTGCATTTGGCACGTTTACGATCGTCATCGGCAGCAGGTTGAGCGAGAGCGTTTGCTCCTGCAGGCCAAGCGCGCTGGCCATCGAGAGCGCAATCTGTTTGCTTTTCAAATCCGCTGTATACACATCTTCACGCGGCAGAGCGTCAAAATAGGCGGCAGGCGATTCGCCGGAACGGGTGCGAATAAGCGCTTCCCAGGAGACAACCTGCTGCATGAAGGGATCGACAATAGGCTGGAAAGCAAAACTGCAGTCCGCCCCTTTCGCAACCACTTCCGGCTGTAAGGACAGCGGCGTCTCCTCAGGGATAAAGTCCCAGGAATTTGCCTCAGGCAGCTCAAAATAGTTCGCTTTTTCTGTCGCTTCGACAAAGGTACGGAAAAACTGCAAAGCCCGATCGTTATAGGTCAGCTGATACTTTGTCGTGCCCTTATCCAGCACCTGCTGCAGCACTTCGTCTCTGTCGTACTTACGCAGATCGAACAGCTCCATTCCCACGTTGCCGAAGCGGCGGTTAGGACCATGATCGCTCAATAATTCCACCACATTGTGATGGCGCGTATCGCGGCAAATATTCTGATAAATTGCCGTTACGTCTTCCAGCGGTCCTTCGAGCAGTTGAAAAAAATGTGTGCCGTTAAAAAGCAGGATCCCCGTGACATTGGAATGCCGATTTTTACTGTTTGCAGCAGCTACCATTTCTTCCAGCGCTTTCACTGGAACGTCCTCGCAGATATGACTGCGGTAAATGATGGTCGTTAGCATGCTATTCCTGGGGGTTAATAGGATAAGCCACGATTTTTCGTGGGTAGACTTCTTTTATAGCACATTAGTTACCTAACAAATAATTTACATCTCAACAAGTTACCGCAGGTTGGTATGTTTACAATTGGCGTGTACAACTCTTTATCGCAACCCACTGTTGTACAATATATCCTGTAACGATACCGTAAAACAATACAACTTTAACGCAATGAAAAATAACAATATTATAAAATATATCCAAATAATTCTAAAAATCTGTACATTTTACATGTACAGATTTAAAAAAAGTGTATACCTTAAATGTAACGTTACTGATTACGGATTTTTACAGGAGCGAAACATGAACCAGAACGGTTATGTCGCAGATTCAGCAGCAGCTATCGCGCAGTACTTCGAAAAAGCCGCGCTTCCTACCCAGCAGGAGACGCTGGGCCAGGTGGTTGTTGAAATTCTTAGCGACGGGCGAAACCTCAATCGCAAATCGCTCTGCACCAAACTTTTAAGTCGACTCGAAAAGGCCGATGGCCCTGACGAGGAACAGCATTATCACATGCTGCTTGGCCTGCTCTTTGAACGGTAACGTATGAACAGCAGTGACGCAGACCGACTGATCGACCAGCTAATCGGTGAAGCCGTTCTTTCATTACTGAAAGAGCGCGGGCCTGTTACTACCGATGGTCTTGTTCAGCGTCTGCGTAGCATGAAAGCGCATGAGACGGATCCCCTGCGGCGGGAGACACTTGCGATGGTGATTGCCGAAATTGGATCAAGCACCATCGACTTTAAACGTCACAGAACCGCACAAGGACGAAACGTAAGAGAGGGATCTCTTAAACATAACAGAGACAATGTAGTGCCTTTATTTGGAAAAGGAAAACCGTCCGACCCCAAGAAAATACATTGACTACAACCTAACAGCTACGGTGAGAACAAATGAGACAAAATATTCAGCTTCAACCCGCATACCATTCCGCTTTCCTGGATAGTGCGTTATCGGAATATTTTCGCCATGCTGGCGAGCGATTTGCTGAAGAGTCCGCTGTTTTTTCTACTGCAGTACGCTGTGTCCTTGCCTCGGAAGGACATTTAACCAATAAGGCCATCATTCTGTGGCTGATCCAGACGCTGGAAGTGACGGACGATGTGGTAAAGGCCGACGTTATCCGTAAAACCTTAGAGATTGTCGTGGGCTATACGATGGACGATCTTTAACGTTTCGTCTTTCACCGTCTGCTACGTGTCATCGTCACTTCTGACGACCCTTCTGACGATGACACGCTCTCCCCTCCCGTAACGCCCCGCTAAACCTGAAAAGTCAATGTGGCATAGATCCTGCTTAGTACCCTTTACGGGACTGGGCTATCCAGTTATTTATCGCTTCATTTCTTAACAGGTCTGTTATTGATGAAAAAAATCGCCACCGTCTGCCCCTACTGTGGAGCGGGCTGCAAACTCAATCTCATCGTGGAAAATAACCGTATTATCCGTGCCGAAGCGGCAAACGGTGTGACCAATCAGGGTACGTTATGTCTGAAAGGATTTTACGGTTGGGACTTCCTTAACGATACTCGCCTGCTGACTCCCCGCCTGACGCAACCGATGATCCGCTACAGCAAAGGAGAGGCATTGACTCCCGTCACCTGGGAAGAGGCTATCCGCTATACCGCCCAGAAACTTAAAAGCATTAAAGAACAGTTTGGCCCGCGGTCAATCATGACGACGGGCTCCTCCAGGGGCACGGGGAATGAAACTAACTTTGTGATGCAGAAGTTTGCCCGCGCGGTGCTCAACACCAACAACGTCGACTGCTGCGCCCGCGTCTGTCATGGCCCTTCCGTGGCGGGTTTACAGGAAACGCTGGGCAACGGTGCGATGAGCAATTCAATCAACGACATCGAAAACTCAAAATGCCTGCTGGTGTTCGGCTATAACTGCGCCGATTCGCACCCTATCGTCGCCCGCCGCGTGCTGAAAGCCCGTGAAAACGGCGCAAAGATCATCGTCTGCGATCCGCGCCGCATTGAGACGGCACGCATTGCCGACCAGCATCTGCAGCTCAACAACGGCAGCAATATGGCGCTGGTGAACGCGTTTGGCTACGTGCTGCTTGACGAGGAGTTATACGACAAAAATTATGTTGCGCGCTTTACGGAAGGGCTTGAAGCCTATCGCCAGACGGTTAAAGACTACGCCCCTGAAAACGTCGAACATCTGACGGGAATTCCGGCGCGCGACGTGCGCCAGGCGATGCGTACCTTTGCTGCCGCACCGTCCGCCACGGTGATGTGGGGCATGGGCGTCACGCAGTTTGGTCAGGCGGTGGATGTAGTGAAAGGCTTGTCCAGCCTGGCCTTACTGACCGGCAACCTCGGCCGCCCGGCTGTGGGCGTTGGCCCGGTCCGCGGCCAGAACAACGTTCAGGGCGCGTGCGACATGGGCGTGTTGCCAAACATGTTTCCCGGCTATCAGGAAGTTACCGACCTGGCGGTCAGGCAAAAATTTGCCGATGCCTGGAAGATAGACGTTAGCAAAATGGACGATCGCGTCGGCACGCGCATCACCGAGGTCCCGCACCTCGCGCTTGAGGGTAAAATTAAAGCGTATTACATCATGGGGGAAGATCCGCTGCAGACGGAGGCCGATCTGGGCCTGGTTCGTCGCGGGTTTGAGGCGCTCGATTTCGTGGTGGTTCAGGACATCTTTATGACCAAAACGGCAGAGGTGGCGGACGTTCTGCTCCCCGCCACGTCATGGGGGGAACACGGCGGCGTCTTTACCTGCGCCGATCGCGGCTTCCAGCGTTTTGGCAAGGCTGTTGAAGCCAGCGGCAACGTGAAGCGCGACTGGGAAATCATTTGCCTGCTGGCTGCCGAAATGGGCTACCCGATGCATTACGATTCTGACCAGCAGATCTGGGATGAGATGCGCGAGCTGTGTCCGCTTTTTTACGGCGTGACCTACGAAAAGATGGGCGAGATGGGCCACGTTCAGTGGCCGTGTCCGACGCTCGATCACCCCGGCACGCCGTACCTGTACAAAGACAATCAGTTCGACACCCCGACGGGCAAAGGTCGGCTGTTTGCTGCCGCCTGGCGCGCGCCGGCTGAAACGCCGGATGAGGAATATCCGCTGGTGCTGTGTACCGTCCGCGAGGTCGGCCACTACTCCTGTCGTTCAATGACCGGCAACTGTGCCGCGCTGCAAAGCCTGGCCGACGAGCCGGGACGCGTTCAGATGAACCCTGCCGACGCGGATAAGCTGGCCATTGCCGACGGCCAGCTGGTGTGGGTGCGGTCACGCAGGGGCAAGGTCATTACCCGGGCCAGCATCAGCGAGCGTATTAACGCTGGGGCCGTCTATATGACCTATCAATGGTGGATCGGCGCCTGCAACGAGCTGACGCAGGATAACCTTGACCCTGTATCCAAAACGCCGGAAACGAAGTACTGCGCGGTGCAGCTGGAGGCGATTGAGGATCAGCGCTGGGCGGAGGATTTTGCGGCGTCAGCCTATCAGACGATGAAGACGCGGTTAATCAGCGCGGTAAACGTTTAAGGCAGAGGCTCGCAGTGCGAGCCTCTTTGCATTGGCTACCTTGTTAAGCAGCGATACCAGTTCATAGTCGCTGCGCAGCCTGAACTTATTCATAATTATATATTTATGCGTAAATACGGTTTTATCACTGACGCTTAATTCATCGGCTATTTTGGCGACCGACAGCCCTCGATAAAAACCAAGGATAATGCGGGCCTGCTGAGGCGATAATTTATTCTGCTGGCAGTCGATGCACGACATCAGCGATCCTGAGTCACTCTGAACAATGCCTCTCTGCCAGGCGTGCGTAAGAGCCTCGGTAAACTCAGAAAGCGTCGCTCGACGCGAAATGAAAATAACGTCCTGAAAGCAATCCGGCAGCGCATTCACCAGGGTAAGGTCTTCAACAAGCCCAATCACGAACCCTTTTTTTCGTTCCTGTAGCTCAGGAAAACAGGTCAGATACTCTCCCGCACAGAGGGAAAGAACGATCACGTCAGCCGCTCTTACGCCTTTGGCGGTAAAACAAGAGTCAAAACACAGGTCTTGTTTTGTTAATTGTGACAACGTATCCGTAAACAGTTTCGTAAGCCCAAACTGTAAAAACATATTGGACTCATTGATAAGTATATTTACCATTCATCGCGCCCTTACGCTGGCAAAGTAACGCCGGAACGTTCAGTTGTACTGCAGAGTGAGAACCACGACGGCACGAATAGTGCCCGGCGTTGCGCCGCCGGTAACCGATTTAACCCAGGCCTCCATCGCCATGGTTGCCGTTCTGTCTGCAGCAATATTTTGTGTGATGCGGGTTCCCGTTCCCTTAAGTGCACCGCTTCCTGCCTCCTTCATGGCAATCGCCACGTTTGTCGCAGTGCCGCTATTCATGTAGTAATCCGCCCCGGCGACCGGATCGGGTGTGCCAGCGAATGACGCCGTTACGCTCTGGGTGCCTGACGGGCAACGGGTAAATAACAGGTTGAAAGACACCGGATCGGACGCCGATCCCGGCGTCGCCATATTAGTGGCCTGAATGTTGCCGAGATCAATATTGAGGTTTGAATTTCCGCCATTGAAAATACAGGGTGATGCCACAACGCGCCCTGTAATATTAACATCAACATTATCACTCGCGGCTCCGGATAATGAGAATATAATGGTCATCAAGAAAAGAAATATCTTTATATTCATCGTCGCCCCTATTGATAGGTTAAGTTAAGCGTTGCGGAAGCGTTCGCGGTCCCGGTAGATACAGAGGTATTCGTCTGATAATAACGCGCGGTCAGAGGAAACATTTCGACGCCACCGGATGACTGTTTCAGCACAATATTCGTGTTTAAACTGAGAGGCGCATTATTATAAAGTAGCTGAACGCCTAACCCGCTTGCCACCCCCACGCTCCCCCGATCGGTTAAGGCCAATACGCTGGTATCACTGACGTCGGGATCTTGCACTCCCGTTAATGTCAGATTGATATTTGCACCCGCGTCACAGTCCAGAATAAGGCTCTGCGTCTTTTGGGGCACCTGAGTAGCGGGTCCAACATTGCTTCCGAATGCACTCTCAGCAATATCCCCCATTTGAAATAAAATATTTGACGTTTTAACCGCACAGGCAACCTGGGTAACGGAGCCCGTTCCCGCATTGATCGGAATTTCTCCTGCCAGTTCCCCGCCGCGATACTGTTCGGTGTAGGCAATAAAAGAGGCTAACTGTCCAGTCAGTGAACCCGACGTAATATTTCCGGTTTTCCAAAGCTGGATAACGGGCTGGAAATTACTGATATCAAGATCGTCTGGGTTGGAGCTCCAGCTGAACGTGAGCAAATTACCGCCGTCCATATAGCTCACGCCGGAGAAGCTGGAACTACCTGCCATACTGTTTTCATTATATCCAAATGAAATACCTACTCCCGCCAGGTTGGTATTATAGACTCTGCGCCCACTCGATGACGTAAACGCATAGGTCAGAACGGCGCTTTTCATCCCGGCGGTTGAGCCTTCATTGCCCGTCGTCTTACACGTAAAGGCATGCGCCATCGCCCCATAGATTTCGTTACTGATCGCCTGGCCGACGGCTACATCGCGCTGAACAACTATATCGCCATAGTTAACGGTGAAGGGTGAACCGATAAAACTAAAGGTACAGGCATAACTCAACGTAGGGAATAAACACAAAAACACCCACAGTTTATTTTTAATAAATAACATATTCGTACCCGTGTTCATAATGCATCGATAATTTTCATCAGCGGCACTGTAGATTTGTGAGAACAATATCCTGCTGTTGCTCTTCCTTGCTGACTAAATACCTTACGCGACAAGTTTGTTCTGTCTTATCTTTCCACTGCACGCTGACCTCTACATGAGGATCTAATCCCGTTAAGTAGACCTGACCATTATCTCCAACAATTGATTCGCTATTATTCACACCTGTGGCATTGGCTATCGCGCCAAAAGGAACACGTTTACCGTTCTGCTGTGTCAGGGTGATTAGCATACGGATCCCCATACTTGTCTTGTAATCTGCCCGAACGATAGCCCCTCGCGTAGGGACAACCGTTTTTATGGTCTGGTTCAGCTCAACATGTGTTGGTACCGTCTCGGTCATCAATGAAACATCATTTTTTCGATAAGGCATAAGATTTTGGCCAACGGCATAGCCACGGTAATCGGTCGTCACCCCAGTCATATTTGTCACTCCAACGTCAGGCGCGCCGCGGGTATTAATGAGCACATTCGTTTCACCCAGAGGTTGTGCCAACGTGACGCCTTCTGAATGCGCAACGATTCCCCCCTGAAATCCATAATTTAGGCGTTCACTGTTTCGGTCGTAGCCGTAACCGGCCGTCATTTCGCCATACTTGCCTTTGTAGGTTCCGTTTATATTACCGGTATCCCCGGCGGAATCTGTTCCATATCCCTGTTGGATATTCCAGCTCAATGCGTTATTCGCTAGCGCCACGCCATTCAGACCAACATTGTGCGTGGTTCCGTTATTCTTGCTGGTATTCATGCCGTAGTTAGCCCACGTCTGCGGCAAAAATCTGTCCAGAGGGATGCTGACGGTAAAGGCCAAAAGCCGATCTTCGTCGTACCGTTTCTGGCTGCCATGTGAACCGGCGCTGGCGTTTTTACCGTATGTCCAGGTCAGCCCGTAGCTGATATTTCGCCAGTAATTGTTATACCCAAGGCTGTATGACGACATTGACCGGCCGGAATTCCAGTAGTCTTCCCGTGCTGCACTCAGCGTGAGCGATCCAAAACCGCTGCCCAGCGCCTGGCTCATGGTCAGCTCTGCCCGATTTCGACGCCGGTCCTGAAGCGCGCTGCTGTCACCGTATGAATCCAGCACCTCCTGCATGCCGTAATAACCGCTGGTGGAGTAGCGATAGCCGGCAATCGCAAAGTGGGTGCCTGTTTCGACAACGTTTTTACTGTACCGGGCACGCCACGACTGGCCGTTGGATTTCTCAACCCCTTGCGGCGTTGACCAGCCCTGCGTCACGTCTGCGGACAGGGCGCCCAAACCGCCCATATTTTTGCCGACACCCATTGCGATCGACTGGTATTTACTGGATCCCTGCAGGCCGCCGTAAAGGGTTATACCGTACGGCAAGCCGTAAATTCCCGCGATCTGCCCAAAAGGCGTCTTTTCAACACGGTGGTTATAGGACCGGTATTGCCCGCCGGTAAAGGCATACTTGACACGTCCTTCCCGCTGCAAAACCGGTAACGATGCATAGGGTATCGTGAAGCGCTGTTCGCTCCCGTCGGCTTCCTTAACGGTGACATCCAGATCGCCTGCCCCTCCCGTGGGGTACATATCCGTAATCTCGAAAGCGCCAGGCGCCACATAGGTCTGGTAGATCTGATATCCGTTCTGTCGGACAACCACCTGAGCATTGGTTCGGGCAATACCGCGCACCACCGGGGCATAGCCTTTCAAGGAGTCAGGCAGCATGTCGTCATCGGAAGCGAGCTGCCCGCCGCGAAAGGGCATACTGTCGAACACGTCGGCAGGCGCCGAGCTGTCGCCTAAGGTGAGCTGCGCTTTCAGGGGGATAACGGCGCGTTGCGCATAGGTATAAACCGTATCCCACGCGTTCTGACCGGCATCATCACGCGACCAGGTGGTGTAGTTGCGCAGCCGCCACGGTCCGATATTGATCCCGGGCCGCAGGTTGGCATACCGGCTGTCGCTGTTAGCGGCTTGCCCCCCTTTGCTCCACGCGTTCGCGCCGCTCAGGCTGTAGTTCAGCATCGCGGCGGCGATCCCCTCATCCCATAACTCGGGTGAAACATATCCCCGGGCAGGAAGATCAATTGCCGCCTGTGGAATGCCGATCAGCAGTCGCTGCGCGCCAAACTGAAATTCAGTGCTGGCCTGCGGGATGGCCTGCAGGTTTGCGCAGGGAGGATCTCCACGCGCCAGGTCGGGAAAAAGCGCGGTTTTGACTCCCCATTTTTTGAGCTGCGCTACGCTCAGGCAGGGCTGCAGGCTTCCCGCCTCGTCTTCCCCTTTTGCGGAGGTAAACTCGATATCAGTTGTCTCCATGAGCTGGTCGTCAAGGATGATGTCAACGTGGTATTTCCCCGGTGCCTGAGATCCCCTTTCGAACGCAGATAAATCAGCTTTACCTGCGCCAGGATTGTCCAGCTCAACCAGTTCGGCATTAAACACATCACGCGCATTCACTGCATGCGTTGTGTTCACCAGCGCCAGGGCGATATATATCCCCAGACGCGCGGGCTGCATCTTATTATTTATCGTTGCCATCATCGTAAACCTGACTCAATAAAAGAGGCCGCTTGCAAAATTACAGGCTGGCCTGATGCGCGACGCCGGGGCTGCCATAGTCATTAATCACCTTAAACGTGACCTGATTGCTATTAACTCCTGCGGGCAGTGCAAATACCGCTACCGAGCCGGGTGCGACCCAGGTAACATTCTCCAGCTGTTTAGCCCCCACGCTTATTTCATTAAAGTTAATGACGTAAGGCGATGGATTGGTGACCTGGAGTTTATTCCCGCTACGCGACCAGGTTAATTTATCCGCCTGCTCTTCAGGCGTAGAACCTTTCAGGCTGCCTGGCCGGTAGATGAGCTTAATGCGGGTTTTAACGGCAATTTGTAGTGCGTTAGCCTGCTTTGATGCTGAGGGTATGGCTTTAATATTCAGCCAGAACAGGCTCTCCTTATTCTGCGGCAAAGCGCCCGTAATCAAAATACGCTCGATATTTTGCTGACCGGCATCCAGACGATATAAAGGTGGCGTAACAATAAATGGGGCTTTATTAGCATTACCCTCCGGCATATCAACCCATGACTGGATTAAATATGGGGTCGCATCTGCGTTATTGACGCCGATAGACGCCTCTTTTTTGGCACCGTCGAAGATGACGCGCGTGCCGCCAATAATGACGCCGGCGCAGGCATTCGTCAGCGACGCTGTGAGAGCCGCGGCAATCAGCAAGGTTTTGCTAATAAAATTCATTTTATACCTCAAAAACAGGGGGCAGCGAATGCCCCCCTTCAGCGCGGGCAGGCGCGAGCGCTGATTACCTAGTTATAAACAACGGAGAAGTTAGCAACAGAGTTAGCAGGACCGGCAGTCACCGATGACGCCGTTGAAATATACTGAGCATAAAAATTCAGCGTATTGTCGGCCGTGCTGCTCAAGGCGTAGCTGTAGCTGTTACTTCCGTGCAGCGGCAGGTCTGCCTTATCTGCGGTCATCAGGTTGATGGCAACGCCGGTAGCCGCACCTGCGACGGACGTATCGATAGCCAGCAGGCTGGCGTTGGAGAGGTCAGGCGTACCGTCAAAGCGTACTTTGGCATTCGTCACCGTCACCGGGCAGTTTTTCAGCACGATGTCGAACTTCGTGGCCGCCGTTCTTGCGCCTGTTGTTGGAAATTCTGTTTTATTGTAATCGCCCAATACCACAACCTGGTTCTGGGAGGCCACGTCCACGTCACAGGCAGTATCCAGAATATTGCCGTTAAAATTAACGGTTCCTGCCGCGGCAAAAGCATTGCCCGTCATTAGCGCAGAAGCGGTTGCGACCAGAGCAACGACAATGTTCTTTTTCATTTTCTTCATTTTCCTGTTTCCTCTATCACTTTATTTATTATTGAAATTCACGCAGCAGATAAACCATAAAAGAATGCGCGATGATTCTTTTATTCACGGCTCACTAAATTAAAGGTCCTACTGGCTGATTAAAATTTATATAATCATTTTATTGAACACAACCTGTTTCATGGTCTAGCTGTAGACTCAAATTTAACGCACATGCAACAAACTGCCCCCTCTTTTTATTCACGACCTCCATGAGTCTATTTTTAGACCTGAAGACCAACAACCCTTAATTCAATGAGTTATATAAAAACAGAGGGTAAGTCTACTTTTAGACCTGCCCGAAACATTCCCTGAGTCATTCATTTTCAAGATAATTCAGCCAGAAGATCAAAAAATGATCATGTAAGCAGGAGTGAGGTATCACATGAATACGCGTCTAACCGCCCCCCTTAACAATAATGACTCTTCGGTGCTTGAATTAAAGCCTTTTCCGCATATTGAAGCACTGATGAAAGACGTACTCCCTGCTGCAGACAGAATGATTATCAGTCGCGGGGAAGCCGTGCATTATTATAAGGATGATATACGCCAGTGTTTTTTACTTTTACAAGGTAGCGTGGCGTTACATCGCCGTGGCGATGGTATTGTATTAAACTCAGAATCAGCCCCTTTTATTCTTGGCGTTAGCAGTCAATTTTCTACGGAGCATCTGTATGTCCGGGCGCTGGAAACCTCAGAAATCGCCAGGGTTTCACTGGATCGTTTCAATCAGATTGTCTCGCAACAGGATCTCTGGGAGCATTTTTCAAAGCTGCTGATTTACACCGCTTCCCGGGTATATGAGCATTGTGCGCAAATATCGCAGATGTCAGCCTACGACATCATCCGTTTTCAACTGGTTGAGCTAATGCAGGAGCCGGAGGCGATTCGGCAAAATATTACGGCGGCGGCCTATATCAAAAGCCGAACCTATCTTTCACGCAGCGGCATTATGCGGATTCTGGCCGAACTGCGGACCGGAAAGTACATCACCATGGAACGTGGCGTCCTGCTTGATATCCACCATCTGCCACGAAAGTACTGACAGCAAACGTGCCTGCGGCGAGGAGTAACGCTATAATTAGACAGGTCATTATCAATGGTTAGCGGCTATGTCCCCTTCAGAAAAAACTCACCGTGGTTCTCCCTACGCACAAGAGCTAATTCAACACCTACAGCCTTATTGCACAACGCGCAAAATGGGCCGTGGCGAACAGCTGGATCTCCAGGTTAACGGTCAGGGTTTCTGCTATTTGATCCTGGAAGGGACCATCGCTGTTTATCGCCGCAGCGACAATATGATGCTTTCAACGGCGCGCAGCCCCGCCCTGTTTGGCCTGGCGAACCTGACGGATATTTACTTTAACGACTACCTGAAGACGGTAAGCCCATGCGTGATCGGCGTGCTTACCACCGCGCAGGTAGGGGAAATTATTAAAGAGAAAGCGCTGTGGGGCCTTCTCTCGAACCAGCTGATGTTTGTTTATAATCGGCTCTACCACAACGTGATGCCTCAGGGTGCCCCCACGGCGTATGAGATGATCCGCCAGCAGCTTATAAAGCTGATGGAGGAAGACAACGCTTACAGAGAGAGCGTGACGGCGGAACGTTACATCCGTGATAAAACCCAGCTTTCCCGCAGCGGCGTCATGCGCATTCTGGCTGATTTAAAAACGGGGGGATTTATTGAAATGGAAGAAGGTCGGCTCATGAAGATCCACAAACTCCCTGCCAAATACTGAATTCGAAAGACAAAAAAGGCCGCAGTCGCGGCCTTTTTACCCACACTCAATGGACGTGAACGCCCAACCGCCAGGCAAAGTAGATCTCTTCTTTCAGTTCGTTCGAAGAGAGCGCCAGCAAATCTGCAAATTCCAGCTCAAGCTGTTTTAGCTTTTTCAGGTACTGCGCCGGAGACAGGTTGCTCTTATCGCGACGTATATATTCAATTGCCAGCTGCGTTGGGGTTATTTCAGTATCCATGATGTCCTCGCTTATGTACAAAACCTGACCAGTATATCACAGAAGACTGGCTAAATTTTGACCAAAGGCAAAACTTCTGGAAACTTTACACCACCGCCGTCGTCAGCCTGGACGAACAGCACAGGCGATCCTGCTCGTCGAGAATATCGATCTGCCACACCTGATGGCGGCTTCCGGCGTGAAGCGCGCGGCAAATGCCGCGCACGCGCCCGCTGCGCACCGAGCGAATGTGGTTGGCGTTAACCTCCAGGCCCACTACCTTGTGCTCTCCTTCGGTGCATAAATAGCCCGCCACCGAACCCAGCGTTTCAGCCAGCACGACGGAGGCCCCGCCGTGCAGTAAACCAAACGGCTGATGGGTACGGCCATCGACGGGCATTGTCGCTTCCAGCTCGTTCTCGCCAATGCGGGTAAACTGAATATCCAGCAGACCTACCATGTTCCCTTCGCCCATGGCATTTAGCGCCTGAAGCGTCACTGCACGTTTCCAGATCATCCGATAATCTCCAGTAAAGCCTGTAATGGGTGGCGTACGCCGTTACCTTCCACGCGCTTCACCTGGCTGCGGCAGGAGTAGCCGGTTGCCAGACAGCGGCTGCGCGGCAGGCGCTGCATCGCCTGGTGCCACGACAGCTCGTATATGCCAAGCGAGCTGGCGTGGTTTTTGACCTCATGTCCGTAGGTTCCCGCCATACCGCAGCAGCCCACGCTGACGCTCTCAAGCTTCGCGCCGAAGCGAGCGAAAATCGCCGCCCATTGCGCAGGCGCGCCCGGCAGCGCCGTCACCTCGGTACAATGGCCAAACAGATACCACGGCTCGCCGCTGACGTCCCGGGAGGCCGTGTCCTGCAGCGCAGCAGGCAGCCACTCGTGCACCAGCATGACGTGGAAATCGCCGCGTTTGTCGCCCAGCGTTTGCTTGTACTCATCGCGATAGCACAGCACCAGCGCCGGATCGACGCCGACCATCGGTATCCCAAGCTGCGCCACGCGATTCAGGAAGTCAGACGTTTTCTGCGCGGTTTTCGCAAAGCGGTTCAGGAACCCTTTAATGTGCTGGGCCTTACCATTGGGTGAAAACGGCAGCACCACCGGCTGATAATCCAGCTTTTCCGCCAGACGGACAAAATCGGCCACCACCTGCGCGTCGTAGTAGCTGGTGAACGGGTCCTGTACCACCAGCACCACCTTCGCCTTTTGCTCAGGGCTTAACGCCTCAAGCTGCTCCAGCGTCATGTTCGCAGAGCGATGCCCCACCAGCTGGCGCTGCAGAGACGGCACCGACAGCAGCGGAAGGTCCACCATGCCGATATGTTTTTCGGAAAGTTTGCGCACCAGCGGCTGGTTGATAAAGAAGTTAAAGGTCTTCGGCGCGCGCGCCATCAGCGGGGCGTAGCTTTCCACCGTCGCCACCAGATGGTCGCGCATCGGGCGCAGATAGCGCGTGTGGTAGAGCTGCAGGAAGCGCGAGCGGAATTCCGGCACGTCGATTTTGATCGGACACTGGGTTGAACAGGCTTTGCAGGCCAGGCAGCCGGACATCGCCTCCTTCACTTCGTGCGAGAAATCGTATTCGCCTTTGTTCGCGTGCCAGCTGTTGCGGGTGCGTTCGATAAGCGAGCGCAGGCTGGCGCGTTTTTCCGGCAGTTCCTGCTCGAGCTTCAGCGGATCGACTCCGCGATCGGCGAGCAGGCGCAGCCATTCGCGCACCAGCGTGGCGCGCCCTTTTGGCGAGTGAATGCGGTTGCTGGTGATTTTCATCGACGGGCACATCGGGCTTTTCACGTCGAAGTTGAAGCACAGGCCGTTGCCGTTACACTCCATCGCGCCGCGCCAGGAGGAGCGTACCGCGATCGGGATTTGCCTGTCGTAGGTCCCGCGCTTGACGGCGTCGACCTGCAGCATCGGCGCATCGACGCCCTCAGGCGGGCAAATTTTACCCGGGTTGAGCCGGTTGTCCGGGTCGAAGGCCGCTTTAATCTTGCGCAACTCGCCGAAAAGCTGCTCGCCGAAGAACGCCGGGCTGTACTCCGCGCGGAACCCTTTCCCGTGCTCCCCCCACAGCAGGCCGCCATATTTCGCCGTCAGGGCCACCACGTCGTCGGAGATCGCCTTCATCAGGATCTCCTGCTGCGGGTCGCACATGTCCAGCGCGGGGCGCACGTGCAGCACCCCGGCATCGACGTGCCCGAACATCCCGTAGCTCAGGCCGTGGCCGTCCAGCAGCGCGCGAAACTCAACGATGTAGTCGGCAAGGTGTTCCGGCGGCACGCAGGTATCCTCGGCAAACGGAATCGGCTTCGCCGCCCCCTTCGCGTTGCCGAGCAGTCCTACCGCTTTTTTACGCATCGCGTAGATACGCTCAATGCCGGATAGATCGTTACACAGCTGCCAGCCAATGACGCCGCCCTCGCCCTGCGCGATGAGTTCGTCCAGGCGCTGGCAGAGCGCGTTCACCTGGCTTTCGATCAGCGCCTCATCATCCCCGGCAAATTCCACGATGTTGAGGCCAAGCATCTCTTTATCCGGCACGTCGGTAATCAGCTCGCTCACGGAGTGCCAGACGATATCTTCCCGCGCCAGATTGAGCACCTTAGAGTCGACGGTTTCCACCGAAAGCGCCCGCGCCTCCACCATAAACGGGGCATTGCGCAGCGCGGAATCGAAGGAGTTGTACTTTACGTTCACCAGACGGCGCACTTTCGGCAGCCGGGTGATATCCAGACGGGCTTCGGTGATAAACGCCAGCGTCCCTTCAGAGCCGGTCAGCACGCGGGTTAAATCAAACCGGGTAAGATCGTCGTTAAAGACGTGGCGCAGATCGTAGCCGGTCAGGAAGCGGTTTAGCTTAGGGAATTTGTCCAGGATCAGCTGGCGGTTGTCGCGACAGCGTTCCAGCACCGTGCGGTAAATTCTCCCGCTTGTCGTACTCTCTTTGCCCAGCGTTTCGGCCAGCTCGACCGGCATCGGCTGGGTATCCAGAATATCGCCCCCCAGCAGTACGGCGCGCACGCCCATGACGTGATCGGAGGTTTTGCCGTAGACCAGCGACCCCTGCCCGGAGGCATCGGTGTTGATCATTCCGCCAATCGTGGCGCGGTTGCTGGTGGACAGCTCCGGGGCAAAGAAATAGCCGTAAGGCTTTAGGTATTGGTTAAGCTGATCCTTAATCACGCCCGCTTCAACCCGCACCCACCCCTCTTCAGGGTTGATCTCAATGATGCGGTTCATGTAGCGAGACATATCGATGATGATGCCCTGGTTCAGCGCCTGCCCGTTGGTTCCGGTGCCGCCGCCGCGCGGGGTAAAGATCAGTGAAGCAAAGCGCTCCTGCGAGGCCAGACGGGCAATCAGCGCCACGTCCGCCGTTGAGCGAGGGAAAACGACGGCATCGGGAAGAAGCTGGTAGATACTGTTATCGGTCGCCATCGTCAGCCTGTCGGCATAGTTCGTGGCGGTATCACCTGTAAAACCCTGTTGCTCCAGTGCCTGCAAAAAATTAAGCACCAGCTGGACGACGCCGGGTGCCTGAGAAATCTGTGGGATCATTACTGTCGACCCTAATTAGAGTAATGTGAAATCGTTTGCGTTGTGTCTGGAAAGTTTTATCACATTTTTTTCTTATGTGCTTCGTAGAATTACGGGCAAAATCCGCCTGTCAAAAATCGCTGAAATCACCAATGATTAGAGGAAAGCGGTTTACGTTATCGTCGGCCATGCTGGCGTTCATTTAAGGAAAGTTTCATTTATGGTCAATCTTCGTCAGCCCAGGGATGTTGCGCAAATTTTGCTGTCGGTGCTGTTTTTAGCACTGATGATTATTGCGTGTCTGTGGATTGTTCAACCTTTCGTGCTCGGCTTTGCGTGGGCCGCTACCGTGGTCGTTGCAACCTGGCCTCTGTTATTACGGCTGCAGAAATTGCTGTTTGGCCGTCGCGGCCTGGCCGTGCTGGTCATGACGCTGCTGCTGTTCCTGCTGTTTATCATTCCGATTGCCCTGCTGGTGAACAGCCTTGTCGACTCCAGCGGCCCGGTGATCCGCGCCGTGACCAGCGGTGAAATGACGCTGCCGGATCTCGCCTGGCTGAACAGCATTCCGCTGGTTGGTGAAAAACTCTACAGCGGCTGGCATAGCCTGCTGGAGATGGGCGGCAGCGCATTGATGGCGAAAGTGCGTCCATATATCGGCACCACCACCACCTGGTTTGTCGGGCAGGCGGCGCATATTGGCCGCTTTATGATGCACTGCGCGCTGATGCTGGTCTTTAGCGCCCTGCTGTACTGGCGCGGTGAGCAGGTCGCTTTAGGGGTTCGTCATTTTGCCACCCGTCTGGCGGGCAAGCGCGGCGACGCGGCGGTACTGCTGGCTGCGCAAGCGGTGCGCGCGGTTGCGCTTGGCGTAGTGGTTACCGCGCTGGTGCAGGCGGTGCTGGGCGGTATCGGTCTGGCGATTTCCGGCGTGCCTTATGCGACCGTCTTTACCGTTGTGATGCTGATGACCTGTCTTGCCCAGCTGGGGCCGCTGCTGGTGCTGGTTCCCTGCATCATCTGGCTCTATTGGACGGGCGATACCACCTGGGGCACCGTGCTGCTGGTGTGGAGCTGCGTGGTCGGCACGATGGATAACGTGATTCGCCCCATCCTCATCCGCATGGGCGCCGATCTGCCGCTGATTCTGATTTTATCCGGCGTTATCGGCGGGCTGATTGCCTTTGGGATGATCGGCCTGTTTATTGGCCCGGTGCTGCTCGCGGTGACATGGCGTCTCTTCTCGGCCTGGGTGCATGAAGTGCCGCCGCCGGGAACCGATCCGGACGTAATTCTGAGCGAGCTTGAAGAGCTGGAAGACAAGAACAAGCAGTAATGTCTGTGCCGGGTGGCGCTACGCTTACCCGGCCTACATGATTTCGCACAATACTTAAATGTTGCTAACGTATTTATTCATTAGTCACTGGTCAGACCCGCCATTTCAGCAGTAAATCCGCTGCTAACCTCAATCAATCTTTACGTCTCTTTAACTATTGAGACGAATCTGATCGACGCTAAAAGCCGACATGCCTACTATTAGGACACGGTTATAAATCAACACCTTGATTTATAAGCATGGAAATCCCCTGAGTGAAACAACGAATTGCTGTGTGTAGTCTTTGCCCATCTCCCACGATGGGCTTTTTTTTGTCCTTTTATCCGCGCGTCACGTCACAGCGACTCATCATCTTCCACTCACCCGGTAATACCCGCGTTTCCCCGGCCACCTTCACCGTCAGCACGTCGCGAATATCCGCCGACGATGCGCCAACCTGCAGCTCAAATTCGCCCGGCTCCACAATGCGTTTCCCGTCGCGACGGGTAAAGTTGAGCATATCCACCGGTAGCGTAAAGGTGAGCGTCGCGGTTTCACCCGGCGAGAGCGTGACGCGCTGGAAGGCCTTCAGCTCCTGAAGCGGCCGCACCTGCGTGGCGACCTTATCCCTGACGTAAACCTGCACCACCTCGCTGCCGCTGCGTTCACCGGTATTCGTGATGTCCACACTCAGCGTCACCTCGCCGTCGATCGGCACGCTGGATGCCACCGCTTTCGCCGCCCCCCAGCTAAACGTCGTCCAGCCAAGGCCAAAACCGAACGGATAACGCGCGCCGAAATGGAATGCGAACGGCGTGCCGCCGCTTTTGAGCTTGTGGTTATAGTAGAACGGCATTGCGCCCGCGCTCTTGGGCACGCTGACCACCAGCCTGCCCTGCGGCTCGGCGCGTCCGGTGAGCACATCGGCAATCGCCCAGCCCCCTTCCTGCCCCGGCACCCAGGCCATCATCAGCGCGGCGACTTTATCTTCCAGACCCTGAAGGTTATAAGGGCGCCCGCCCGTCATCACCACGATTACCGGCTTGCCGGTTGCCACAAGCGCCTCCAGGAGATGCTGCTGCACGCCCGGCAGGTTCAGGGAATCGGTATCGGACCCCTCCCCTACGGTACCGCTCTGGAACAACCCGGCAAGATCGCCCACGCAGGCGACGACCACGTCACTCGCCTGCGCCGCGTTTACGGCCTCGGGTATGAGCGCGGTGCTTTGTGAAACCGGCGACTGCTGCATGGGCTTACCGCCGCTGTCGCCCGGGAAGACCGGCGCACCCGCCATCCGCTTTTCGATAATGTGGCAGCCTTTGGCGTAACGCACCTGCGATGCGCCAAGATACTGCTCCAGCGCCGCGCGCGGGGTCGTCACCTGCGAGGTCTCCTCCACCATATCGCTGATGATCAGGTGCACCGGGAAGCTGTAGCCGCTCAGCAAGGCAAGCGGATCGTCAGCCGTCGGGCCGACCACCGCCACGCGCGGTTTTCCGCCCAGGGGTAAAATGCCGTTGTTTTCCAGCAGGGTGAGGGATTTCGTCGCCACCTCCCGCGCGACCTGACGGGTCATGGCGTTTTGCAGGTCGATACTGTTTTCATCCGCGTACGGCTTTTCAAACAGCCCCAGACGGAATTTTTCGGTCAGCGTGCGCGCCACGATCTCATCCACTTTCGCCATCGACATCAGCTCGCGATCTACCGCTTCCGCCAGATGTCGCGCGCAGTCATCTTTCGGCAGCTCAACGTCCAGCCCGGCGTTGAAGGCCAGCGCGGCGGACTCCGCTGCATCGTGGGAAATTCCATGGTGCTGATGCAGCAGGCTGACGCCGCCGTAGTCCGCCACGACGATCCCGTCGAAGCCCCACTGCTCTCGCAGGACGGTGGTCAGCAGGAAGCTGTCGCTGTGCCCCGGCTGATTATCAATATCGTGGTAGGCGGGCATGACCGAACCGGCGTTGGCCAGCTTCACCGCCATCTCGAACGGCAGCAGGAAGGTATCGTTCAGTTCGCTAAACCCGAGGTGCACCGGCGCGTGGTTGCGCGCCCCTTCGCTGAACGAGTGCCCCACGTAATGCTTAAGGGTCGCCAGCAGGTCGCGTTTATCGCCCTGTAAGCCTTTCACGTAGGCGGTCGCCATCACGCCCACCAGCCAGGGATCTTCCCCGAAGGTCTCTTCGGTACGCCCCCAGCGCACGTCGCGGGAAACGTCCAGCACCGGTGCCAGCCCCTGCTGGCAGCCCACGGATCGCGCCTCTGTGCCGATCTGCTCTGCCGCGCGCTGCACCAGTTCCGGGTCCCAGGTCGAGCCGTAGTTGAGCGATGACGGGAACAGCGTGGCGTCTTTGCACAGCAGCCCCACCAGGCACTCCTCATGGAACAGCGCCGGAATGCCGAGCCGCGTCTCTTCCATCATCATGCGCTGCAGCCGGTTGGCCGCACGCACGCCGGTTCTGGCATCGACAATATGGGTGCCCAGCGGACGGGTGATTTGCCCGACGCCCAGCTTCAGCCGCTCGCTGAGCGCCGCCTGCTCGCTCACGCCCGCAAATTCATCGCTCAAATCGCTGCGCTCGCGATGGTTGCCGTTTTCATCGAGGATCAGCCAGTAGGCGTGCATCTGGGCAAACTTCTCTTCCGGGGTCATACGCGCCAGCAGATCGGCGACGCGCTCGTGTACCGGACGTCCTGCGTCCTTATAGATAGCCGTCATGTTTTACTCCTGTATTGCGGAAGGGGTTGCCGGGCTGAGCTGCCCCGCCTCGGGGCGCACGTCGCGCTTGCCCGCGAGTTCCCGGGCGATGGAATCCACCAGCCGACTGTTGAGTTTGTAGATGGAAAGCAGCGCCACCATGCAGAGGAAAAGCGCACAGGGGATAAGCGTAAAGAGCGCATTGATGGTCGAGAGCACGTGCGGTGCCTGCGCTGCCTGCCCGGGGACGTAATCCACCGTTCCCAGCACCCAGCCGACAACGGCCCCGCCCAGCGCCAGGCCAAACTTGATGGCAAACAGGGCGGTCGAGAAGACCAGACCGTCCAGACGACGGCCGCTGCGATGCTCTTCGTAATCGACCACATCGGAGAACATGGTCCACTGGAGCGGCGTAGTGAGGTTTTGAATAAAGCTAAAAACGATGTTGAGGCCGAATATCAGCCACACCTGCGAAGGAGGAATGAAAAATATCAGCGCGCCGAAAATAACAAAGGAAATAATCGTCCACTGATAGGCGCGCACGCGGTCAAATTTGCCGAGCAGGCGTTCCGATAATAATGCCCCGCTCAGGGATGCCACCATGCCTGAAACAATAAAGGCAAAAACCAGCTCCGGGCGCAGCAGCACATAGTTGACGTAATACATGGTTGCAGAGCCACGCGTCACCACGGCGGTTAACAGCAAAATATTAAACAGGAACACAATTCGCCACTGGCTGTTTCCGGCCAGCAGTTTTAAATCGGTGAGCATGGAGCCGGAGGTGTCATTACGCGGAGAATAACGCTCGCGGGTCATAAAGAAGCAGCAGAAGAATAAAACAATGCCCAGCAGCCCCATCAGGCTCATGGCATAGAAGTAGCCTTTCTGCACGTTGCCCTGCCCCAGATGCGACACCAGCGGCAGGGCAATCACCGTCACGATCAATCCGCCGATGAACGACAGGCCAAAGCGCCAGGACTGCAGCGAGTGGCGCTCGCGCGGGTCCAGCGTCAGCGCGCCGGGCATGGCGCAGTAAGGCACGTTAATTGCGGAGTAAATCAGGCTTAAGATGGCGTAGGTCACGCAGGCATAGACGATTTTCGCCGTCGACCCGACGTCCGGTACGTAGAAGGTAATCAGGCAGCTTACGCCAAACGGAATGGCGAACCACAGCAGCCAGGGGCGAAAACGGCCGTGACGCGTCTGGGTGCGATCCACCAGCGCGCCGATACAGGGATCAACAAAGGCATCCACCACGCGCACCACTAAAAACATGGTGCCCATGATCGCTGCCGGTAAGCCAAACACGTCCGTATAGAAATAGGCGAGAAATAACGTTGCCGTTTGCCAGACCAGCGCGCTGGCCATATCGCCTAAGCCATAGCCTATTTTATCTTTGGTACGCAAAACAGAGGAGAGTGTCATTTGTTATTTGCCTTTTTATCAGGTTAAAACGTATTTCAACCAGTCGCACATCATGTAGGGTAATGCGCGGTAAGGCTCAAGTATTAGCAACGGTTTGCGCGCTAACAATTGTCTAAATTAACAGACAAATTATGATATTTGGTTTTTTGCTTTATTTGTGATGGGGAGCATATTCGCAGGGAAATAAAAAAGGCGAGGAATAATTCCTCGCCTTTTTACTGAGTATTCGCGGTTACTTATTCAGTTCCGCCAGGCTCAGCCAGGTTTGCACCACGGTGTCCGGGTTCAGGGAGAGGCTGTCAATTCCCTCCTCCATCAGCCAGGCCGCAAAGTCCTCATGGTCGGATGGACCCTGACCGCAGATCCCGACGTATTTGCCCTGCTTTTTCGCCGCGCGGATGGACATCGACAGCAGCGCTTTTACCGCCTCGTTGCGCTCATCGAACAGCTCAGAGACCACGCCGGAGTCGCGGTCCAGGCCCAGCGCCAGCTGCGTCATGTCGTTAGAGCCGATGGAGAAGCCGTCGAAGTGTTCCAGGAACTGGTCGGCAAGCAGTGCGTTGGATGGGATCTCACACATCATGATGATCTTCAGCCCGTTCTCGCCGCGCTTAAGCCCCTGACGTGCCAGCTCGTCTACCACCGCTTTTGCCTGGTCCACGGTACGGACAAACGGGATCATAATCTCCACGTTGGTCAGCCCCATGTCGTTGCGCACGCGTTTCACCGCGTCGCACTCCAGCGCGAAGCAGTCGCGGAAGCTCTCAGACACGTAGCGTCCCGCCCCGCGGAAGCCCAGCATCGGGTTCTCTTCCTCCGGCTCGTAGCGCTCGCCGCCCACCAGGTTGGCGTATTCGTTGGACTTAAAATCCGACAGACGCACAATGACGCGTTTCGGGTAGAAGGCTGCGCCGAGGGTGGCGATCCCTTCGGTCAGGCGGCCCACGTAGAACTCTCTCGGCGAGTCGTAGCCCTTCATCATCTCGCGGATTTCGTTCTGCAGCTTCGCGTCCTGGTCGTCGAACTCCAGCAGCGCGCGCGGGTGAACGCCAATCATGCGGTTGATGATGAATTCCAGACGCGCCAGGCCAACGCCCTCGTTCGGCAGGCAGGCGAAGTCAAACGCGCGGTCCGGGTTGCCGACGTTCATCATGATCTTCAGCGGCAGGTCCGGCATGGTGTCCACGCTGGAGCTT